>Ga0194111_10003123_pt1 | contig 19853 bp, 23 predicted proteins | sample TA2KigC300mmetaG_FD_146194 | JGI IMG/M metagenome (GOLD analysis project Ga0194111, IMG submission 146194) | Freshwater microbial communities from Lake Tanganyika, Tanzania - TA2015033 Kigoma Deep Cast 300m | ecosystem: Environmental > Aquatic > Freshwater > Lake | place: Tanzania: Lake... | reverse complement strand
CAATCACGTCCTCTGTTTGTCGAGTCAGGATGCCAGGGCGAAGCTTCACTCCGCGATCGGTCTCCAGATCGAGATCGGCAACACGCTTTAATACGACTTTAGCGCCCATCCTTTTCTCGATCAATTTCGAATTCTTCTGGAGGATCTTTACGACCCCTGCCCCTACCGTCCCAAACCCAATCAGCCCCACCTTAATTTCGTTCATACATCCTTCCCTTTCTTATCCTCTTGTATACATTAACCGCGCTGAATTCAAAGTCTTCAATTCGGACTATTATCTTTTTTCTCCGAACTCCGAACTCCCTACTCCGAACTTGTCCTACTTCAGCGCTTTTTGAATCCCCTTGACTGCCTGCTTGATCCTGGTATCATTCTCCACCAGTGCAAACCTCACAAACCCCTCTCCATACTCACCGAAACCAATGCCAGGGGAAACAGCCACCTTCCCCTCCCTCAAGAGAAACTTTGTAAAGTCAAGTGATCCCATCTTCTGAAAGGCCTTGGGTATCTCAGCCCAGACAAACATCGTTCCCTTCGGTTTTTCAATCTCCCAGCCTACGCGCTTCAAGCCATGGATGAGGGTATCCCTTCTTCTCTGGTAAACCTCTGCGATTTCCCGAACACAAGTCTGATCCTCATTGAGTGCAATGATGGCTGCTATCTGGATGGGTTGAAAAACCCCATAATCAAAGTAACTCTTTAGCCGTGCTAGAGCAGTTAGCATTTCAGCGTTGCCTACGGCAAAACCTACCCGCCAGCCAGCCATATTGTAACTCTTGGAGAGTGAAAACATTTCTACCCCGATATCCTTAGCTCCCTTCACCTGAAGAAGGCTGGGCGCTTTATAACCATCAAAGACGATATCCGCATAGGCAAGGTCATGAACGACCATCAACTGATGATTCTTAGCAAACTCCACCAGCCTCTCGAAGAAATCGAGATCAACCACCTTCGTCGTGGGATTATGGGGAAAACTGACGATCAGCATCTTGGGATGAGGCCACGTCTGTTTGGTGGCTGATTCCAGCTTTTTGAAAAAGTCTCCTTCCTCAATCAGAGGGACTGATCGGACATCTCCTCCTGCAATAACCACTGAATAGGCATGGATGGGATAGGTCGGATCAGGAACCAAAACCACATCACCCGGTCCAAGGGTCGCCAGAACCAGATGAGCAATGCCCTCCTTGGCGCCGATCGTGACAACCGCTTCTGAATCAGGATCGAGGTCCACATCATAGCGCCGGCGATACCAGTCAACAATCGCTAATCGAAGTTTATAAATCCCTTTCGAGGCAGAATACCTGTGGTTCCTGGGATTTTTCACAGCTTCTATCAGTTTGTTGACGATGTGTTTTGGAGTGGCCAGGTCCGGATTCCCCATGCCCAGATCAATGATATCCTCCCCTCTTCTTCGAGCCTCCATCTTCAGTTGGTTGACGATACCGAAGATATAGGGAGGTAACCTCATCATCCGATGAAAACCTGACCCCTCTGGATGAAACTCCATTTCTAACTCCTTTAATTTAAAGTCTAATTTCAATGGTCATTGGTTAACACACTTTGTAGCCCTTTTCAATTCGGTGAGTTCCAAACGAACTTGAGCGATTTCTTTAAATTTCATTGTAGCGCAACCCTTTAGGGTTGCTTCTAATACCTGCCTGCGGCAGGCAAGCAAGGCTAAAGCCTTGCGCTACAAATCACCCTTTGGGTGATTTTAAATCTGATCTGAGGCCTGTAGCTAAAAAGGTTCTCAAAAAGAATCGCTCAATATAGGTCCAAACCTTTAACGCCACTCTCTGCTTCGGATTTTTTCCGAGATCAGGTGGAAATTCTGTAGAAAATCTAATACCTGCCTGGGCGAAACCGCTTCGGCAAAGGCAGGGTGGAAACCTTATCACCCGATAGCTGCCATTTCTAGCCTTCCCCTCCAGCGCTTCTTCAACACCTCCTTCAGTGCCGAATTCGCAGGTTTTTTCAGTTCCGGATCCTCTTGAACCAATTCAAATGCCTCCTTACGCGCTTCGATGAGAATCGGAGTGTCCCTAAGGATATGGGCAACTCTGAAATCAGGCAATCCGGACTGCCGGATTCCAAAAAAGTCACCCGGTCCTCTCAGTTCTAAGTCCTGCTCTGCAATCTTAAATCCATCGTTCGACTGTTCCATCGCTCGAAGCCGAATCCTGGCTTCCTCCGAAGAACGATACTGAGCTAAAAGGATGCACTTCGAACGATATTGGCCCCGTCCTATTCTTCCTCTCAGTTGATGGAGTTGAGAAAGTCCAAATCGCTCCGCATGTTCAACCACCATGACTGAGGCATTGGGAATATCGATCCCGACCTCGATGACGGTGGTGGCTACGAGGATTTCGATCTTTCTCTCCTTGAACTCCATCATGATCGCCTCTTTCTCCTCGCTCTTCATCCGTCCATGGAGTAATCCGATCCGAAACTCCGGGAAGACTTCTTTCTGGAGATGTTCTGCCATCTGGGTCGCATCTTTGAGATCAAGTTTTTCTGACTCCTCGACAAGAGGATAGACGATGAAGACCTGCCGACCCTTCCTCACCTCTTCCTCAACAATCCGATAGACCCTGCTTCTCGCAGATTCGGGAAAAACCTTTGTTTCAATTGGCATTCTTCCTGGGGGCATCTCATCAATCAACGAGATGTCCAAGTCTCCATAAAGGGTCATGGCCAGAGTTCTGGGTATGGGAGTGGCCGTCATCACCAGAACATCGGGGTTCTCTCCCTTTTTCTTTAGTAGTCCCCTCTGAACCACGCCGAACTTATGCTGTTCATCAATGATGGCAAGACCCAGGCGATGGAATTCCACCTGTTCCTGAATCACGGCGTGGGTTCCAATCACGATTTGAACCTCTCCACTCCGAATACGACCATAAATCTCTTCTCTCTCCGAACCCTTGATATTGCTTGTCAATAGGGCTACCCGAACTCCCAAAGGTTCCACCCATCGGTGAATCGTGAGATAATGCTGCTCAGCAAGCACCTCAGTGGGTGCCATGATGGCAGCCTGATAGCCGCATTCCACCACCTGAAGACTGGCCAAGAGAGCTACGATTGTCTTGCCGCTTCCGACATCGCCCTGAATCAAACGGTTCATGGGATGAGGTTTTTCCATATCTTCTATAATTTCGGATAGGGTTCGCATCTGTGCGGCTGTCAATTGAAAGGAGAGTCGTTCGAGCAATCTGTGTGAGAGAATACCTTCTGTTTTAAAGGAAATGCCTGCCTCAAGAGCTATCCCCCTCTTCTTCAATGCGAGCCCCAATTCAAGAAAGAAAAACTCATCGAAGATGATCCTCCGGTGACCATCTGAACGCTGGAGATTAAGCTTTTCGATGGATTCTCCATCTGGTGGAAAATGAACCCTCCTGAAAGCCTCTGAAAAATTGATCAGGTCTTGCCGTTCCACAATCTCCGCAGGAATGGGACTCGAAAGTTCATCTGCATAACCGTCAATGATGTTTTTGACCAGACGCCGCAATGTCCTCTGGTAGAGACCTTCCGTCTCGGAGTAAATGGGAACGATCCGCTTGAAGTTGAGGTAATCTTCTTCGATATCGCCCTCCACGATTTCCACATCAGGATGATGGATTTCCTTCTGGTAATTGAACCACCTCACTTCGCCTGAAAAGATCAACCTTCGCCCTTTTTTAAATCGCTCCAGGAGATACCGTTCATTTCCATGAAACCACTTCAATGTGATCATCCCGCTTCCATCCCCCACCAATACTTCAAATACCTTCTTCTTTCTGCCCTGGAAGAAAGCCATTCCCGAAAGCATGATCTCACCGAAGCCTGTCTCTTTCTTTCCGGATCGAAGCTCTGAAATCTTTTTGAGTTGCCTTCGGTCTTCATAGGCACGCGGAAGAAAATAGAGACCATCCTCAACCGTCCGTAGACCCTTCTTCTCAAGGAGTTTGGCCAGTTTGGGTCCAACTCCCTTGACATACTGGACCGGAGTCTGAAGACGATTCTTAAAATGCTTAGGCTGTTGGCGGTTCATAAATAATGTAGCGTCGACATTTATTGTCGACGGGATCCATAATCGCCCTCAGTAAATGAGGGCGCTACCACCTTAATATAAATATATTTCCTCTTACAGGAGGGACACTCAATCTCATTTTCCCCTTCTTTCAATTGAATATCCTCATAAGAAACCACCTGATCGCAATATGGACACCGATGCGGAAACTCCTGCACAATCTGCTCTTCTAATTTCTTCTTCATATTTTCTCTTCACTTTTCACTGATCACTGGTTACTGATCACTTATCTTGGCCTTTAACTTTCAAGGACTATACTAAAACCGTTTCAAATATTCAAGAAATGACAAAAAAACATATTATTGAGGTTCGCAAAAGTAATGGAAAGTTTCATATCCCATCCGATCATGGTGTGCTCGTCGAACCATGACCAGCGCACCCTTTGACAGGCTCAGTCGCTTCGACTCGCAACCGAGGCGAACGGCGGATTACAATGTCCTGTTCCATTACCCAGATGTTGCATAATTTCTACTCATACGGGCAAGGGCGATCCGTTCGGAAAGGCTTCGAGGCGAACATTTTTCCGTATCAGCACTTCCGTTTCGTCTCCCTGCCGGAGTTCACTTTAGGTAAAGTCGCCTGTGTTCCATAAAATTATAAAAAACCGCCATTCGAAGCCTTGTTGGGCGGATTGCCCTTGCCCGTTTTTGCAACTGGCGGGATTACTTACGCAAAGGTCATTAATTGTGAATGATTCGAGATATCCCCTGATTGTTTGGTCGCGTGGAAGATTGAAGAGTTTTAATTGTGAGAGGTGGATGATGGGGCCGGCATCAATGACAACATCACTCATCCGATAGCCCCCATTTGATGTCTTTCAGGACAAATCTCTTTTCCTCATCCAAACGTTTTACCAGTTCGGGACCAAGCAGCCTTAGTGCCTTTTTTGGGGAGATCTTCCCTCCAGCATATTCATCTAAAAATAGTCTTCTGGGCAATCAAATATGATTCTTGGGATTTTGATTCCAATGGAAACCTTCTCCCAAGTAGTACTGTCTTTTCTTTTAAAATTTCTAATGAAGGTCAACCTAACCGACCAGGGGGATCAATCCCATCTGGTTTTGTGTTTGGTGGGTTATTGGTGACACCTTATAGTATGCCTCAACCTAATCCCGTTCCCGAACCCGCCACCATGCTTCTTATTGGGTCTGGGTTGGTTGGTCTGGCAGGGATAAGGAAAAGGTTTAAGAAATATACACACGCTCCAATTTCAACAACAAAAAGGCAGAAGCGAATTCGTTTCTGCCTTTTTTGTTACGGGAATCAATGAAGTATAATTATTCTCTTATGTAATCGTCAGATTAAATTTTGCGGGGTCTTGTAAGAGTCTACTAATGTGCTTCAGGAAAGTATAAAAATCCTCAAGCTCCTCCTGGACGATATGATAGATTTCCTTTTCTGTGATCTCTCCGTAAAAATGTACCATCCGGTTTCGATAGCCAGCCATTTTATTGAGTGGGTCTGCTGAAAATTCGGCAGGGATTATTTTATTTTTCCCAAGGAGCCGAGGAATATCTTTATAGGAAACGGGTCTCGCGCCTGGAATTCTCGATAAAATATGAGACCCTATATCCATAACAGCCTCTAAGGCCCGATGCAGATCGTAAAAGGCGATTCGAAAATGATCTGAATTTGAATGAAATTCCTCGTAGGCGATCCCTTTGAACCTCTCTAAACTTCTGAGAGAATCCTCAATATATGAAATCCTGTTTTGCAGAACTTCCCTATTTAGAGGAACTTTAGGCTTCGGCATATTTCCCCGTTGCGACTCGATCAAAAAAATCAAGCACGGGTCTGAAATCGAGATACTGCTTAACGATAAACTCTTCGTAATCTGCGGTGAATTGAGGGTCTTTTTCAAAAAGAATCTTCCCCTCCTTAATAGCAAAATATTGAAGAGAAAGGGGGGTCGTCTGTAAAAAAACAATATCCAACTTCGAAGGAGGATATAATTCTGATAATATGCCATAGAGACCTTGATATAAGGCTTTGGTATCTTTTTCGGATGGTGATTCTTTTAACACCACTCCAATATCAATGTCGCTTAAACGAGAGGCTTTCCCAATGGCTTTCGAGCCAAAAAGATATATGACAAAAACCCCTAACTCTTCTAATTTCCTCTTAAATTCTTTCTTCATGAGATATTTTATATATCAGAGATGGAGAAAATGTCAACTCAAATAAATATCAAAACCTTTTTGACATCCGAGACAATATTTGCCATAATTTCCGCTATGGTTTGGGTCAGAAAAATAGGGGAAATAACGCTTTCCAGTTTGCAGGGTATGGGAAGGATGGGCCTTTTCTTTGTCCAGACCCTGTTCTGCACTTTCACCCCTCCCTTAAAATTTTCCTGGATCATCAAGCAAGTCTGGTTTATCGGGTATCAATCCACCCTGGTCATCTTTCTGACGGGCGCCTTTTCAGGAATGGTCCTTGGCCTCCAGGGATTTTATACCCTTAACCGTTTTGGCTCGACCGCACTGCTTGGGCCGATGGTCGCCCTCTCTCTCATTAAAGAGCTAGGACCGGTCCTTGCCGCTCTCATGGTAACAGGAAGGGCTGGCTCTGCAATAACAGCCGAAATCGGGATCATGCGAACCAGCGAACAGATTGACGCCATGGAGTTGATGGGACTCAATCCCTTTCGGTATCTGATCGTTCCAAAACTGTTTGCAGGAATCATCGCCCTCCCCCTCTTGACCGCCATCTTCGATATGGTCGGCATCTTCGGCGGATATTTCGTAGGAGGAAGACTGTTAGGGGTCGGCGAAGGGACCTATTTCGGTGAAATGGCCAACTATGTGGGGATTGAAGATGTCCTGGAGGGGATTTATAAATCTCTCAGTTTTGGGGCCATCATCAGCTGGGTCTGTAGTTATAAAGGCTATTATGCCGGATTTGGGGCTGAAGGGGTGAGCAAGGCCACCACCCAGGCCGTGGTGCTCTCATCGGTCCTGGTCCTTTTCTGGGACTATATCATGACGTCTTTGCTCTTTTGAGGCAAAAGATGATTCGGCTTGAAAATATCTATAAATCATTCGATGGATTTGAGGTGCTCAAGGGCATCTCTTTCCAGATGAAAAAGGGAGAGATTTTAGCGCTCATAGGCGGAAGCGGCAATGGAAAGAGCGTCATTCTCAAACATATTGTAGGATTGTTGAAACCCGACCAGGGACATGTCTTCATCGACGGAAAAGACATAGGTCACCTTAAAGGAAATGATCTTGAAGCGATCAGGAGCCGGATAGGATTTCTCTTCCAGAACGGCGCTTTATTCACCTCCTTCACGGTCTATGACAATGTGGCCTTTCCCCTGCGCGAGAAAACGAAATGGAGCGAAAAAGAGATCAGGGAAAGGGTGCTCAAGGAACTGGATCAGGTTGGCCTGTCTGGAGCAGAGAATAAGTATCCGGCTGAACTCAGCGGAGGGATGATCAAGCGCACGGCGTTTGCACGGGCCCTGGTCACCAAACCGGAGGTCATGCTTTTTGACGAGCCCACCACCGGACTGGACCCCATCATCGCCCATACGATTCTCGATCTGATCAAGTCGCTCCACGAACATCTCGGATTCACAGCCATCATCGTCAGCCACGAACTCTCAAGGGTATTCCAGATCGCCCATCGCGTGGCGATGTTACATGAGGGAAAGATCTGGACCATAGGGACTCCTGAAGAGATATTATCTTCAAACGATCCGGTCATCCGACAATTTATCAGCGGAGCCACCGGTGGAGCCTTCAAGTTATATTAGAGGTGAAGAGATGAAAAAATATAACATCGAATTGGCCGTGGGATTATTCGTTCTCGCTGGGATTCTCTGCCTCGGCTACCTCTCGATCAAATTGGGAAAGATGGAAGTCGTGGGAGGAAAGGGCTATGAGGTCTATGCCATTTTCTCCAATAGCGGAGGAGTGAAGCAGGGGTCGAATATCGTCATCGCAGGCGTGGAAGTGGGCCGGGTGAAGAGCATCGCCCTTGAAAATTATCAGGCCAGGGTTGTCCTGAGCCTGTCTCCGGAGGTGAAAATTCAGGAGGATGCGATCGCTTCCATCAAGACCAAAGGGTTGGTGGGAGAAAAGTATATTGAGATCACCCCTGGAGGTTCTGAAAAATTCATTTCCCCTGGGGAAAGGATCAGGGAGACCCAGCCCTCGGTTGATCTTGAAGAGTTGATCTCCAAACTTGTCTTCGAAAAAATCTAATGAGGCTTTGGGGGATAACGATGATCCAAATTTTTCTCCTTCAACTTTTTCTATTTCTCTCACTCCTTTTTGGAATCATAACCCCTGCCTTTGCAGGAGAACCCCAGGATCAACTCCGGCAGACCACGGATAAGGTTCTCACCATCCTGTCTGATCCTGCTCTTAAACCAAAGGAAAAGGTTAAGGAAAGAAGAGAGTTGATCTTAAAAGCAGTGGATGAACGTTTCGATTGGGAAGAGATGGCCCGCCGCTCTCTTGCAAGACACTGGGCGCAGAGAACCCCAGAGGAGAAGCAGGAATTCACACACCTCTTCAAAGAGTTGCTGGAGAGAGTCTACATGGACAAGGTGGAGGGTTATTCCTGGAATAAGATTTCTTATGAAGGGGAACATATTGACGGCGATTATGCGGCCGTTAAAGTCAAGGTTTTTACGGCAAAGGACCAGACCATTCAGGTAGAGTATCGGACACGGAAAAAAGGAAACCAATGGTTCGTCTATGATTTCATTGTGGAGGGAGTGGGGCTGGTGAATAATTACCGGACACAATTCAACGAGATCATTCTTAAATCTTCATACCAGGAACTGGTCAAAAGATTGAAAACCAAATCCACCCAGAACTGAACCGACCCTCTCATCAGGTGATAAAGATTATGGGGACAACGGAAAAATACAAGATCAAAATATTCCTGACAGGACTTTTGTTATGCGGTCTATTGATCCCAATGCTTCCTGGACCTGCCTCAGGGGAGCCTACGGCGTCCATCGGATATTCCCTTGACCTTTTGATCTGTTCTCAACCTTCTGGTCCCCCTCTCTTACTGGCACAGTCTTTCGGGCCCTCTTTAAAAGCAGAAGAACCAGAGTTCGAGGAACAGGTGGATACGATCCCCGACCCTCTCGAACCGGTCAACCGTCTTTTCTTCAACTTCAACGACAGACTCTACTTTTGGGCGTACAAACCCGTGGCCTCCGGATATAAAATAGTTGTCCCTGAGGATGTAAGGCTCGGCATCAAAAATTTCTTCTCTAATCTCACCTCCCCAGTCCGATTGGTCAACTGTCTCCTTCAAGCCAATTTCAAGGGCGCCGGAAACGAAACCATCCGTCTCCTTCTCAACTCCACACTGGGCTTAGCCGGCTTCCTCGATCCCGCAAGAACTGAGCTGGGGATAGAGAAACGTGAGGAAGATTTCGGCCAGACCCTCGGCGCCTGGGGGATGGGACCGGTGTTTTATGTCGAATGGCCATTTCTGGGAGCCTCCAGTCTTCGCGATGCAATTGGTTTCACGGGAGACATTCTCCTTGACCCAAAGACGTACCTGATTAAATCCATGCCAGTTGGCCTCGCCATTCGAACCTACGACCAGGTCAATGACACCTCCTTCAGGATCGGGGAATACGAGGATTTCAAAAGAAATGCCATCGATCCTTACATCGCAAAACGGGAGGCCTATCATCAATACAGAAAACACAAAATCAAAAAAAGATAAAAAATAATTGACTTTTGCTACTAAAATGTTTAGCCTTTTTTTGTCCTCTCAAATCACATCCAACCCAATAAGGAGACAATGATGAGTCCTGTTAAACTCTCTCTAACTAAAAAGAAGGAAAAAAAAGAGGAAAAGGCTGCTCCTCAAAAAGGAGTGTTAGGCCTCGAAAAGAGAAGGCATCCCCGATTTTTTGTAGAGCTTCCTCTGGATTACTCGCGAAGAGGTAAAAAAACGGACTTCGGTGGAATGGTCAAAGATGCAGGCGAAGGGGGCATTCTCGTCTACCTCCCCGAAAAGATCGAGGTGGGAGAAGTGTTAAAGGTCGAAATCTTTTTTGCAAAGGGCCTTGAGCTAAATACGGTTCAGGGAACAGCGAAGATCGTCTGGGCTGACCTCGCTGCGAAGGAAACCTGGAGAGAGCACCGGTACGGGCTGGAATTTCAATCCATGCCAAAAGGGATGATTCAGAAATTGAAAAATCTATTGAAAGGTTTAGGAGAAGACCACAAATCTTAGTGGCAGGACCTTTTTCACCGTTTCCCTCTTCCATCGAGTCTTCATATATATCACGATTTTAAACCCATGGCGCTCAACAGAAGAGTTTTCCAATTCTTTTTTCCATCGCTCACCCCTGCCTTTATGATTCGGGTGGGATGCATTGCCCTGGCCACTTATCTCATCTTCGGACATCTGCTGACTCCCTTCCAGATTAAAGGCAGCAGCATGGAACCTACCTATCAAAACGGAGAGGTGAATTTCTGTTGGAAGCTTCGCTACCTCTTTTCGAAACCCAAAAGAGGTGATGTCGTGGTCATCCGCTTTACAGGTCAGAGAATAACACTTCTGAAGAGAGTGATTGCACTCGAAAACGAAGAAATTGAATTTCGACACGGAAAGCTCCTCATCAATGGGAAAGAGCAGGATGAACCCTACCTCCAGGGTTCTTACGACTGGACCCTTCCGGCTCGCCGGGTAGAGCCTGATTCTGTTTACGTGGTGGGAGATAACAGGAAAGGTCCGATGCAGAACCATATCTTTGGGCAAACCTCTCTTACACGCATCTTAGGAGGTCCTCTATGGTAAATCCTACCAGAAATACCGGAAGACCGCTTAACCCTAAAGACAGGGTAACGAAAAAGGACCTTTCGAAAGGTCAACAGCCGATGATCCATCGCCGGGTGAAAATCAAACATGTCCTCATCGTCCTGACACTCATTGCGATCGGGGCAGGAATTTTCTTCATGCTCTTCCAAAATGAGGAGAAGAGAGTGAAGAAACAGTTTCATCTGCTCTCGGAAGCAGTCTCGAAAGAGACCGGTGAAAATATCTTCACGTTGAATCAAAAGATCAAGAAGATCGGCTCCCTTTTCAATGAAACCTGTGACCTCCATATACCAGCCCATTCCATATCAGGTCAAATGACCCGTGAGGAGATTACCGGGTATGCAGCCCGTGGCCGCATCCATTTCCGAGAACTCCATTTGAAATTTCATGATTTTAATATCACCTTCCCAAAGGAAGGTGAGGCCAAGGCCCGTCTGACCGCCAGATTGACTGGAAACACCGCAACGGGTGAGGCAATCAATGAGGCTCACGAAATTGAGTGCCTTTTAGGAAAGATTGAAAAAAAATGGATGTTTGACCGTATCGAAGTGGTCGAGGTGCTGAAAAAATAGGCTACCGCATTCTAAATCTTTGGAGCCTGACTGCCTCTTCCCCTTTTCTTGTGATTACGACAAAGTCTCTTGACACGAATCGCACATTCAATATAATTGCCCATCATATTGCTACGGGAGGGGAAAAATGGACTACCAATCTTTTGTAAACGGACAAATCGCTGAAATTAAAGCCTCGGTCAAAAACCATCTCGCCATCAATGCGCTCAGCGGCGGAGTCGATAGCTCGGTCGTCACAGCTCTCGGCCATAAGGCCATTGGGGATCAACTGAAGACCGTTTTCATCGAAAACGGCCTGATGCGGCAGGGAGAACCTGAGCGGGTGGTAAAAATCTTTGCCGATATGGGAATTCCTGTCCAGTTGGTCGATGCAAAAAAAGAATTTCTCGGTGCGCTGAAAGGTTTAACCGATCCGGAAGAGAAACGAAATGCCATCACCCGGACGTTTTACTCCACGGTCTTCGGAAAACTGGTCCGGGACACTGGTGCAAAATTTCTCTTTCACGGGACGATCCTCACCGATATTGAAGAGACCGTGGCTGGCATCAAGCGTCAGCACAACATCCTTGCTCAGATTGGAATCGACCCAGAAAAGGAATACGGATACCAGGTCCTTGAACCTCTCAAAACCCTGCGAAAAGACGGAGTGAGAGAGGTAGCAAAAATATTAGGACTACCTCCCGAGCTTGCTAAAAGAATTCCCTTTCCCGGCCCTGCCCTTGCAACCCGGATTGTGGGAGAAGTCACTGAGGAACGCCTTGCTACAGTTCGGGCAGCCACAGTCATTGTCGAAGAAGAACTTGGAGATACGGGCGCTTTCCAGTATATGGCCGTCCTCTTGAATGACAGGGCGACTGGTATCGTCAATGGAAAACGGGAATTCGGACAGATCATTGTGGTGCGTTGCATCAACAGCGTGGACGCAAGAACGGCAACGCCTGTCGAGATTCCGTGGAACAAATTGAAGAGAATATGTGACCGCATCACCTCCATCAAAGATGTAAATCGTTGCCTTTACGATCTCACGCCAAAACCGCCGGCAACCATTGAGTACATCTGAAGGATAGGAGGTCGTTTCTATTCAAAACAAACTTTTCGATCAATGGCCAGAGGATTACGATCGGTGGTTCACAACTCCCCTTGGGTTCCTTGTCAAGAAGTATGAATCTAACTTGCTTCTGGAGTTATTAAAACCCAATCCCGGGGAGAAAATATTGGATGCGGGCTGCGGTACGGGAATCTTCACTTCCGATTTCCTTTCCCACGGCTGCCATGTGATTGGAATTGATATCTCCTCGCCGATGCTCGTCCGGGCAAAAGCAAAGATGGAGAGATTTCTCTTCCAAACGGTCCAATCGGATATCTTAAGGCTTCCTTTTAAAAACGGCCTTTTTAATAAGACGATTTCAGTGACCGCCATTGAATTTATTGAAGACGCAAAAGCCGCCATCGAAGAATTATTCCGTGTAACTCAAAGAGGGGGAACCATTGTCGTTGCTTCTCTGAACAGCCTCAGTCCATGGGCTGAGCGGAGGAAATCCAAGAAAGACCATTCCCTTTTCCAAAAGGCAATCTTTAGATCTCCTGATGAACTGTTATCCCTTGTTCCTATTCAAGGGATAGCCAAAACGGCAGTTTATTTCCGAAAGGAAGATGACCCGGAAAAGGCCCAAGAAATTGAAAGAGCGGGAAGGGAGATGGGTTTAAACACAGGAGCCTTTGTTGCTGCTCGATGGGAAAAACCATAAAAGAAGCGGGGAAATTATGGAAGAAAAGAAGAAATTATCTGTCATCATTCATCACTGGATAGAGCATAATGAAAGCCATATGACCGAGTATCAAAAATGGGCTGATAAGGCAGGGCAACTGGGATTGGGATCCATCCAGACGAATATTCGGAAGGCTATAGAAAACCTCAATCAGTGCAACCTCAGCCTCAAAGAAGCCCTGAAAGAGCTATAAAACAGGATATCAGGATACCAGGTTACCAGGAGACCAGGTTTTCCTGATACCCTGATACCCTGATATCCTGATGTCCTGGTATCCTGTCACGGAGTTGCTATCTTCTTTCCTAACTCAAAGGCCTTTCCTTTAATCTTTTCATTTTTTTCTATCTCTCCCTTTGCATAGGCAGAGGCTTGAACCGCGGGAAGTAATTTAAGTTCAGCGAGTTTACAAGTCTCTTTGAAACTATGGACAATGGGATCGGACGTATGGACATCTGGAGCTCCACAAACAGTGATCAGGCCGATCTTTTTTCCTATCATCTTCGGTGCATAGGCTTTGTGCCAGGTCCAATTCCCATCGAAAAAAGCGCACCAGCGGTCCAGATAGGCTTTCATCTGCGATGTCATCCCCCAAAAGTAGAGAGGAACACTATGAATAATGGCATCGGCTTGGAGAATCTTCTTATGAATCTCACCCATATCATCCCGGATCACGCAAATTCCTGTCTCGTTGCACTTCTCACAATCGAGACATCCCAATATCTTCTTTCGGCTCAGGGTAATCTTCTCCACTCTGGCTCCCATCTCCTTTGCTCCTGCCAGAGCCTGATCCAGAAGAATGTCGCTGTTTCCTCCCACCCTTGGACTTCCAAGCACGCCCAGCACTTTCATAGCTCTCCTCCTTTTATATAATATGATCTGGCTTATAAATCTTTGGCCTCCCAAAGTCAACCCTTCGACTCCACATAAAATGATGAAGATTGCTCAAGGTTGACCCTGAGAGACAATTCTTCACTGCGTCTTCAAAGAAGCGGTTTACCTTCGACTTAAGGCTTCGGCGAACTCAGCCGAGCCGCTCGGGCCAGGGGAATTACCGCCGAATGCGTCAACCCTTCGTTCTCTCCGACCCCTGTTCTCTCCGACCCCTTGACACGCTGTTTTCTATTTAGTACAAACGCAATAAATAATTTAACCTGTAGGGCAAGGCTTAAGCCTTGCCTGCCTACTGCAGGCAGGCTTTAAGCAACCCTAAAGGGTTGCCCTACAAAATATTTAATGTGCTTGTAATAGTACGCTTCACTTCAAAGTTAGCCATCCTGTATCGAAAAAGAGCCCATGAAAAAAAGTGGAAAAAAGGACAAGATTCCAGAAAAGATCGGTCCAAAGAAACAGGAGGGGTGTTCTTTTGGTTGGGAAAAATTGATCGAGATGAAAGAAAGTAAGATTCAATTTTTCGCTGGAGACGGGTTTAAACGTTTGCGAATATTGGACATGGACGAGAAGACAAAAAATCTCCATATGGTCTGTGAGTTGGGGAGAAAAACGTGGCCACTTCATTTCGATAAATTGGAGGAACTGCACGACAAGATTCACGAAGGTAAGATTAAACTGATCCCTTATGAGATCGATCGCCTGATGCCCACCTGGGGAAACTTCATCACCGGTCTATTTAAATACCTGGGGTGTGAGTCGAAAAAATAGTATTAGCGCTCAAAAATATTGTTACGGATTACGGGGTATAGAGGGTGACAAGGAGCTCACACTTCTCGTCAGAAATATTTCTAAGTTTATGCTTGGTTTCAGATTCCCGAGGGAAACACCCTTCTTCGTCAATCTCATGCGCAATAGGAGCCAGCTCAGCCCTTACAAATTCTCGAACCATGCGCCTGATCTGTCTCTGTTTGGGTAAAAGGTTAAAATCCAAATTAATCACCTCAACTTTGATTTAATTTTTCTTGAATATCATAAAAGCATAATATTAAAATATCAATGAGGGCAAAATATTCATCAAGGAGTCAAAATGAACTTGATCGAAGAGATAAAAAATACCCTCCGGATGGAAGTCAGGCCAAATTCGCAAGGATTAGAATATCTGGAAGCCGTTTTTCGAAAAAGTGACGTTGGGTCGCTCAACTCTTTATTGAGAAAATATTTTGGCACAGAAATAAAACCCCATGGCAAAGAAATAATCCTACCACCCATCATTCAAAAATTGGTCGATTCCATTGGAGGCCTCCGGCCTGGACAATTTTTAATTTACAAACAAGAGAATCAATTGGTAACCTACACGGCCCTCTGGCCATGGGAATCCAACCCAGAAAAAATAACATTAAAAACTGGGGTATGGAAAATCGACCCAACGAACTTTTAAATTCTTCCAAGATCTTAGATCTATAAAAAAGAAGAGGTTGAGAAATCATCTCAACCTCTTCTTTTTATTTGGTGCCTAGGGCCGGACTTGAACCGGCACGGTGGGGGACCACCGAGGGATTTTAAGTCCCTTGCGTCTACCAATTCCGCCACCCAGGCTTAAACATCCATTGTTCGATGTCCATTGTCAGTCGTTGGTTAATAATTTAAATCATGATTTATACTCTTTGACGATTTTTGTCAAGATATGTTATTCATTGATTGCAGTGGTTAAAAAATCAGATGACAACGAATGAAGGAGAAAAGTATGCGATCGGATCGAATGAAGAAAGGCATTGAAAGGGCACCCCATCGTTCCCTCTTTAAAGCCCTTGGATTAACAGACCGGGAGATAGAACAACCTATGATCGGTATTGCCAATTCCGCCAATGAGGTCATCCCGGGTCACCTCCATTTACATCAACTCTCGGATGCCGTCAAGGCAGGGGTACGCCTTGCAGGGGGAACCCCTCTCGAATTTTTCACCATCGGGATTTGCGATGGGATCATCATGGGACACGAGGGGATGAAATATTCTCTCAGCTCAAGAGAATTGATTGCCGACTCGATCGAATCGATGGCCATGGCCTACCCTTTCGACGGCCTGGTCCTGATTCCGAACTGTGACAAGATCATCCCCGGGATGATGATGGCGGCAGCCCGTCTCAATATTCCGACCATTCTGATCAGCGGCGGCCCAATGCTCGCAGGACAATTCCAGGGAAGAAAGATCGACCTGGCCACGGTCTTTGAAGCAGTAGGCAGAGTGAAAACAGGAGGAATGACCCCTGCTGAGTTGAGGGAGATGGAGGGGTGCGCCTGCCCAGGGGTGGGGTCTTGTGCTGGAATGTTCACAGCCAACTCCATGAACTGCCTTGCGGAAGTTCTTGGACTTGCCCTTCCCTATAACGGAACAATCCCTGCCATTTCTGCAGATCGGATCCGCCTGGCAAAAGAATCTGGCATCCAGATCATGGACCTAGTCAAAAGTCATCTTCTTCCATCCAAGATTTTAACCAAAAAAGCTTTTGAGAATGCTATCACTGTGGATATGGCTTTTGGCGGTTCGACCAATACCTCCCTGCATCTGCCAGCCATCGCCAATGAAGCTAAAATCTCCCTTCCTCTTCAAATTTTCAATAAGATCAGCGACCGGACTCCCCATCTCTGCAATATGTCTCCCGCAGGTCCGTATCATCTTCAGGACCTTCATCGCGCAGGCGGTATTCCAGCCCTCATGGCAGAGCTAAGCCGAAGAAAGATGATCCACGGGGATGCAATGACTGTGACGCGAAAAACGATTGGGGAAAATATTAAAGGTGCAAAACGGCTCGACTCTGAAGTAATACGCCCTCTTGAAAAACCTTACCACACGACCGGAGGCCTCGTTTTTCTCTTCGGAAATCTGGCGCCCAAAGGTGCAGTGGTCAAACGATCGGCTGTTGACGAATCCATGTTAAAACATCGGGGACCGGCAAGGGTCTTTGAATCAGAAGAGGAAGCCATCAAAACCATTCTTGCCAGAAAGATCAAAAAAGGAGAAGTCATCGTCATCCGGCACGAAGGGCCGAAAGGAGGCCCTGGTTTTCGTGAGATGCTCGCTCCCACCTCAGCCATCGTTGGTGTTGGGAGAGATCGAGATGTTGCCCTTCTGACAGATGGCCGTTTTTCAGGAGCAAGCCGGGGTGCTGCCATTGGCCACATTTCTCCTGAGGCCGCTGAGGGAGGTCCTATTGCAGTCGTTAAAAACGGAGACCTCATTGAGATTGATATTCCCAAAAAGAGACTCAATCTCCTCATCTCGGATTCAGAATTAAAGAGGAGGCTCTCGCAATGGAAGCCTCGTAAGAAAAAGTTAAAGGGTTATCTCAGTAGGTATGCAAGGATGGTTACTTCGGCTCACACGGGTGCAATATTTGAGTGATGAACAGGATAGGGCCTCACTCTCCAATGGAGAAAATTGAAAAAGTATTATCCTCCCCCTTGATGGGGGAGGATTGAGGTGGGGGTGAAAACTGTTTCGTCCCCCTCACCCCTCCCCTCTCCCACCAAGGGAGAGGGGGATTATAAATTCTCTCGAAGGATAGGCACAGCATAAGGCCCTTCCCGGATGAAGGCCATGGTGGGATCGATTCCCTTTTCCCGGTAACGATAAACCGCAAAGAGGACCGCATTCTGAACCATCTCCTGCGCCTTTTCAAGAGAAGGCTTGATTCGCTTGCCTTTTAGAAAATCCAGACCGCAATGACCCGGCAGAAGGCAATAGTTCTTTCTCTCAATCTCAAGTGAACAGTAGATCAATCCTTCCTCTTCTACCTTTTTAAGCACTTTACCCCAGACCTCGGGCTCCCATTGGTCTTTAGTAAATTTCCAGGCAGGAGTTCTCAGCAGATCGAGATAGCCGTCCGGTCCCTGCAATTTGAGTAAGTGGATCAGGCTTCGATATTCCGGAGACCCGATCGGTTCGATGAAGTCCCTGTTGTTGGCAGCAATGATAATGACACCACCCTTTTTCACCGCAGGAAGAGCCCCGACACCAGCCTTTGCGGTCTGGTAATGATCTCTTCCCACATATCCGCTATGGGTGAGCACGATATCGAACTCTTCCTGAAGAGGAATCTCCGCATATCCCTTGATCATGTCAAAGGCTTTGAGGTTCGCCTCCACCATATCGCCTGTGAAAATACGGATCAGTTGTAGATCCTTGTTGAGATTGACATTGATCACAAAATCAACCCCAACCGTCCGGGCAACCTCCAAAGCCTCTTCATGGCAGGGATTCCCTTCGAGGACCAGGTTCGTTGCATTGGGATCTTCAAGATAGGTGGGACCATGGAATTTCTGTATGGTCTTTACATCGACCAATCCCGGACAGATCGATTTTCTTCCGCCTGAGATGCCGGTAAAAAAATGGCTTTCGACCAGCCCTGTGGCAATCTTCAAATCCGCAAAATAAAAATCCCGGTTGACATAGACATGGGTTCCTCTTTGGGTCGTCCCGATGCTCTCCAGAAGAGCCTGATTCTCGCAGTCGTGGTCAAGGATTGTATAGTGGCGAACAACCTCCTCTCCGTACATTTCTACTTTCTCCTCATCAGTGCTTGCCCGATGCATTCCTGTGGCCACAATGATCTTGATCTTCTCTTTCCTGATCCCTGAAAACTCCAATCGTCTCAACAATGGTAAAAGGATTCCGTTTTCTCCTTTATAGGGGACAGGCCGAGTGATGTCCGAAACCGCTATCGCCACAGACATTTCTTCCGGAGGCTTCCCTTTTTTACGAATGATCTCCTCTAGAGGAGGGCTGCCAATGGGGCTTAAGAATGCTTCTTCAATTGCTTTTTGAGGATCTGTTAAGACTGATACTTCCCTCATGGTCAGCTCAACACAGCGTGGAGGCACCATGATCCGAAATGCATTTCGGCCAAACTCTACATCCACAGGTTTCCAATCTTTTAAGTCGATCTTTTTTTGAGCCTTTTTCAGTTCGGGTCTCATGGTCTCTATCCCCTCAGCTGTTTCAGAGATTTTCTTTAATTTAATATAACGGGATTCCCTTGTCAAAATACATTACCTGTAATCCACCCTCCTTGACATTCCTGCCATTCCTCAATAGATTGGTGAAAAACAAAAAGGGGGGGCAAAATGAGCCATGTTCTACGAATCTTTGGACAGGGGAAGGTGCTGAAGTGCATCGTCATCTTTGCATCCGCCATTGGTCTGACCCTTCTGCTCTCCCTCTTATCATCAGTCGACGCCGATCCGGCAGATAAAAACCAGACTCTTGTCTTTTATCTTGAAAATGATATTTTCGGAGGTACCGATCGCCACTACACAAATGCATTTCGGCTTACATGGATTTCTCAAGACCTGACAGAGTACGATGAAGATACGCGTCTTCCACGATGGGGATTGCCCATTATCAGGAAACTACCATTGGTCAACCGCCCCGGCTACCAGCGTAATATAGGCCTCTCTCTTGGGCAAAACATCTATACTCCAGAAGATATTTCCAGAAGGGACTTAATCAAAGGCGACCGCCCTTATGCGGGTTGGACTTACCTGGCACTAACCTTCCACGTTAAAAACACGGCTAAAATGGATGTTTTCGAAGTTACAATGGGACTTGTTGGCCCGGCATCGCTGGCAGAAGAAACACAGAGAATTGTCCATAGATGGCTTGACACCCATGATCCGAAAGGCTGGCGTAATCAACTCAAGAACGAAGTCGGTGTCAACATCGGCTGGCAGCGCAACTGGCGGCTTTTGAGTAAA
>Ga0194111_10003120_pt1 | contig 19859 bp, 18 predicted proteins | sample TA2KigC300mmetaG_FD_146194 | JGI IMG/M metagenome (GOLD analysis project Ga0194111, IMG submission 146194) | Freshwater microbial communities from Lake Tanganyika, Tanzania - TA2015033 Kigoma Deep Cast 300m | ecosystem: Environmental > Aquatic > Freshwater > Lake | place: Tanzania: Lake... | reverse complement strand
GACCGGACCGTTCGTAGTAGAGGGTTGCGATCTGTCTTTTAAGCTCCCGTACAGACCAGTTGCCCCTAATGCATTCAATTTGGTAGAAGGTGCGTTTGAGGGGATCGTCAAGATCAACGATGGATTCGAGGTGACTGTAAGAAAGACGTTCGAGAATGGTCTTTGGTGCAATCCCCAATGGTGGGGACACTGTACCCACTTTCTGAAGGCTCACAGATTGCAGGGGCAAGAGTTTCCTTAATTGTGCGGACAGTGTCCCCACAATCCCCGGATAAAGCCGATAAAGACGTAAATAGCGATAAAGTTGGCGGCGATTGCAGTTACTGATGTTCAAACGCAAAAGACGTTTTGCCAGTTCGATTAGAAGGTTATCACCATATCTGGCACGATCAGCCCCCCGCAGTTCATATTCGGCGATATAGTACCCAATCATCCAGTTACGAAGTGTCAGGCTGATGTTAACCGCTTTTCCGGCTTGAGCCGCAAGGTTTTCGTGTACCTGCTGAATTGCGGTAACCAATTCACTGAAGTTGAGGGCTTTGTTTTTATCTTTTCTTTCCGTATGCCTTTCTCCTCACTGATGCGATGGCGATCGTGTTCCTTCAAATGTTTTTTTCGTTTACATATATATTACCAAAGAGGATGAGGGTGGTTCAAATGCAACTCCATCCCATCAAACCTTCCTGGGCGGACCTTAACTCTTCAATCAGTGCAATCGCAGGCATAGGTTTTTTCGGAAACATGTTACGGGTTGCGGGTTACGAGTTACGCGTTTGAGAAATGGGGACGGCAATTCAAATGTCTCACCCCGTATCATTGTTGTTCCCAAGGATGCCCCAATTTATCAAAAATGGATCAAAAGATCAAATCCGTAGGTCGTAAGGAATAGTCAAGCTCTCTGTGTAAAGACGCGCCAGGGGGGACGTTGGTTCAAATGCAACTTCATCCCATCCCACTGAAACAATCAAGGACTCACTCCCTCTCGCCTTTCAATTTCTCCGGGGTGCTTTCCTGAAGCCATAGCTTACAGATGTTCTTCCATCCGATGTTTCTCCACTTCTTAAACGCTGCCTTAAGCTCATCCAAATCTTTTGCGGCCAAGAGGTCTTTCTGGGCATTCCTTAAATCTTCAATCGGTGCAATCGCTGGCATGGGTTACTCCTAAGTGAAAACGTGATTCGTGAATCGTGACCGTATGCTCAATGCCTTTTAAGAATAGGCTTTTGTTGGAATATCCATGTTATCCACACCCACCGGAATTTGCCCCAATATACCAGAAACAGAAATTTATGACAATCCCTGACTCACAACTTATTCAAACAGCCGGCATAAGATCAACGCAATTGCGGAGGTGAATTCTTGGAGGGCGGAGGCTTTAAGAACCACCTAACCAAAAGTCATCCTCACTTTTTTTATTCGGAGGAGATATTGCCCATCGTTATACGCATGTACGACGAAGGAAGATTCACTGAATGGAAGGACGCATTGGTGGGAGACATGATAAAAGCGTTAAATAATTGGTTGAAAGAGCAAACCTACAAAGATGAAAGAGAAACATCCGATTTCCACGAAATGGAAAGAGAGATATCGTCCTCCTTGCGACATCTGGCAGAAATGGCTTTTATCGCGGGATTTTCGTCGGGAGTTAAAGCCGCTCGGCAGTTGGAGCGGTATGAAAGTTCGCTTAAGACCAATTTTCAGAAAGACCCACAGGAGTAGCCAAAACCCTATTTTAAATTCTCTTCAAGAAAGATTCCTACCCAAGTGGGCCTAACAGGCTCAAGGAATAGGGTAGAGGGGGGGGTTGGGGAAACCAATTGACAACTGATAAATGACTGTGATAAAAATGTGACATAAGAGACTGAAAAAGACCGGAATCGGGGTCGAAAAGACCGGAATAGATAGACCAGACTGGAACAGATAAGAATTGATTTTACCCTTGTCTTTTTGAAGATTTACGGGAAACCAGCACCAAGTTCAAGGGGTTACAAAGTTATTGGTCTGAAGGTCTCAAAATCCCGCGGGGCTCACACCCCGTGTCGGTTCGATTCCGACCTCCGGCACCAATTCTTCCCTCCCGGTGCTTCTTGATGCGATATCCATATCATTATCCTGAAAGTCTCCGCCCAGGGATAGAGGCTTTGGACAAGGCCAGGGAAAAAGTTAGGACAAATTTAGAACAATCCGATGGGAAGGGTGAGGTATCAACTGTGTAACCCCTTGAAAATATTGGCGCGCCCAGGGTGATTCGAACACCCGACCTGCGGATTCGTAGTCCGACGCTCTATCCATCTGAGCTATGGGCGCATCCATTACTTTTTTTTCGGAGGCGAGGAGGAAGGAAGGATTTCCACTTGAGAAGCCACATGATGGCCTTTCCGTAGAAAATAGGTAACTTTCACCCGCTCACCAACGCCTGGTAACCGAGAAGGGATGTAAATGGTTCGCCTGCCCACGGCAAAATTCATTGTCTCTCCCTTGTCACTCAGTACGCTAAGGCTCCCCTTATAAAGGCTAACCACTTTCCCTGAGAAGTTAAAATATTGTTGAGCCTCGGAGCTTTCCGCTGCAATCATCACCAGGAACGTCACAATCAATATCGATAGAATAATCTTAAACTTCAGGAAGCTTCTCATAATGTTTCCTCCCTTTTTATCCCTGCTGCAGTGCTTATCCCTCAATCCATTTATTTTTAATAACATTTAACGGCCTAAACAAAGGTTAATCGTGAAATGTTAACGGTAAAAATTTGTGAAACAAATTTCTCTGGCGGAGAGAGAGGGATTTGAACCCTCGGTCCCGATTTTGTCGGAACACACGATTTCCAGTCGTGCCCCTTCGGCCTCTCGGGCATCTCTCCGTTTGATTATCACCTCCAACTCTAATCTACTAAGGTCTGTTTATCGGCTCCGCCGAGAGAGAGGGATGTGCTCGCTCGCTTCGCTCCCTCCGCCTTCCCCCCGATCATTCGGGGGGGCGCCGAACCCTCGGTCCCGATTTTGTCGGAACACACGATTTCCAGTCGTGCCCCTTCGGCCTCTCGGGCATCTCTCCGTGATTTCTTACGACTACGGCGCCCTGAACTACACAGAGTTCAGAGCAGCCATGCACCCTATGTGGTGCATGGCGGAGGGAGTAGGATTCGAACCCACGGGACTTTCATCCAGCGGTTTTCAAGACCGCCGCCTTAAACCACTCGGCCATCCCTCCGAGATCTTGCTAATGCAAGATACTTTTCACATTTAACTTTTCACTTTTTAGCGATTCTATCAATCCCATTCATATAAGGCCTTAAGACCTCCGGGATGATCACGCTTCCATCGGGCTGTTGATAATTCTCTAAAATGGCTACCAGGGTTCTCCCCACGGCTAATCCGGAGCCATTGAGCGTATGCACATACTCGGTCTTTGATTTTCCAGAGATGCGGTATCGAATCTTCGCCCTTCTTGCCTGAAAATCCTCAAAGTTACTGCAAGAGGAGATCTCTTTAAATGTATTCTGTCCGGGAAGCCAAACCTCAATGTCGTAAGTTTTTGAAGCCGAAAATCCCAAATCCCCTGTACATAGATTGACAACCCGATATGGAAGTTTCAACCTTTTTAAAACCTCTTCTGCATTAGAAAGAAGCTTCTCCAGTTCATCATAAGAATTCTCTGGTTTTGTAAATTTTACCAGTTCCACTTTATTGAACTGATGTTGCCGAATCAAGCCCCGGGTATCCTTTCCATAAGAACCAGCCTCTTTCCTGAAACAAGGCGTGAAGGCTGTATAGTAAAGTGGAAGCATTTTTTCTTCGAGCACCTCATCCTGATGGATATTCGTGACAGGCACTTCTGCAGTCGGAATGAGGAAATAATCAGTTCCCTCCACCTTAAAAAGCTCCTCTTCAAATTTGGGGAGCTGTCCTGTGCCCGTCATCGTCATCCGATTGACCATAAAGGGAGGAAGCACTTCGCGATACCCATGTTCCCGTGTATGGAGATCAAGCATAAAATTAATCAGAGCCCTCTCCAGTCTTGCTCCAAGGTCCCAGTAAAGGGTAAACCTGGCCCCGGCGATCTTCGCACCCGACTTAAAATCAAGGATCCCCAACTCCTCACCGATATCCCAGTGCGGCTTGGGTTCAAAATTGAATTTGGGGATTTCGCCCCATTGCCTGACTTCCGCATTATCGGAAGACTCCTTTCCTACCGGCACAGAAGAGTGAGGAAGGTTCGGGATGATGAGAAGGAATTCTTGCAGATCCTTCTCTTTCTCCTGAACAATACCATCCAGTTCCTTCAACTCCTGAGACACTTTTTTCATTTCGGAGATGAGTTCAGCGGCATTTTCCCCTTCTCTCTTCTTCCTGCTCACCTCGTCAGAAACCTTCTTTTGGGTGGCTCTCAACCTCTCCCATTCTTGAAGCGTTTTTCTTCGCTCATTATCGATGGCGACGAATTGATCCAGACTGATATTCTGGCCCCTTAATGCCAGTCTGCCCTGGACTTCTTCTAAGTGATCCCGTATATATTTGGCTTCCAGCATAGAATCTCCACCGAATGGAATGATGGAAAAATAGAATATTGGAATAATGGTATAAAGAAATAGAAAAATCAACCCATTCGACTCCACGGTCTGACCCTTCGACTTCACTCAGGACAGGCGCCCGGGGTATGCCTTTTCGACAAGCTCAAGGCCCCGAGTACAGCCGAGGGGCTCAGGGTTGATACTGAGCGGCGCTTTTCCCTCGACTCTGCTCGGGATGGTGAGCCCCTTCGATAAACTCAGGGCCTTGAGCCTGTCGAGAGGCTTGTCGAACCATTACCCCGATTAAAAATCTGGGTTCGGCGCCGTCGAACGTATCAATTCCACTGCTTAGAAAATAAAGTCTATTGGTAAGGGTAACGAGGCTCGTATCGTTAACAAAAGGCTACATCAATCGTCTCTTAATTCTTTATACGTAACCATAACCGGTAACCGAAACGGGCTTCGTAACCGTAACCTTAATCCAAACCTCGAACTTTTTTCATTGTTCGTAATCATTTTCAACCCATCATTCCAGTATTCCAACCCACCAATATTTCAGGGTTTTAAGAATATCATTAAACTTCCTTTAAATCAATCGCTGCTTTTAATTAAATCGGGTTTGGAAGCGAGGGGCTGCCTTAAGGAGAGATGGCCGGCAATGGTTTCTACGGGTTTCCCTTCGATGAGGAATTGAACCTGTTTGATCTGGGGAAAGTTTTGGGTGAGGGAATTGACAACAGAGTAAGCTGTCAGAATCTCAGCAGAGCTTCCTCCTGGGTGGTCCTTGGAAAGGGCTTTGTCGAAATTAACGATAGCCACGCCCTTCTCATTAAGCTTAAAGTTGAGGCATTTTGTTCGCGCAGGCAGAGTAGGAATAAGTTTTCCCTTGGGACCCTTGATCAATTCGTCGATAATATCTTTGGCTTCCTCTTTAATCTCACCCTTTCTGACGATCTTTCTTTTCTCTCCGATCAAATATTCACCATCGCGGTCCGAAAAGTAGAGGAAGATTTCCTTCCTCTCTTGGACCAAATCTAACCTCCCTAAAAATGGCCGAAGGGTGTCAACGATCTCCTTTCGGAAAAGGACGGAAAGGGAGGCAATCACACCAATGAGAAACAGAAGGATAACAAACTTCCCTATCCCCCCCTTTTTTTTCCGTCTTTTCGCCATTAACCGCCCTGTTTATTTACCCTTCTCCTCTGACATCTTCCCTACAATGGGAAGGGAATACCGTTTCCCCTGAAGGGCTTTGATCATGAGAATAAGCCAAACGATGAGGCTAAAAATCCAGATCGGAACAATTAAAAGGTTGACGATGGGGATGAAGCTAAGGGCTCCCATGATGACAAAGAGTCCAAGAAAGGTGATGGTCGATTGCATCGCATGAAACTTCACAAACCCGCTCTTCTTCTCCACCACCAAAAAGACAATCCCTGTAAAGAATATGAAAAGGTAGCAGAAGAATCCGGCTACATTCTCTTCCAACCCCGTGCTCGATTTTTCTTTTTCTTCCATAATACCCCCTTGATAACAACCCCTCTTATCTCTGTTTTTATCAACAGGAGGCCTAAAAGTCAACGAGCAAAATGGTTCAGTTTCTTTTTAAGATACTGGCCGGTATAAGATTCGGGGATGTGAATCACGTCTTCCGGAGTTCCTACCGCCACTACCCAACCTCCTTCTTCTCCGCCTTCCGGGCCCAGATCGATTATATAATCGGCTGATTTGATCACCTCCATATTATGTTCGATCACGATGACGGTATTGCCCCTGTCCGTGAGGCGGTTGAGGATATCGAGGAGCCTCTGAATATCTGCAAAGTGTAGGCCGGTGGTGGGTTCATCCAGGATATAGACTGTCCTTCCTGTATCTCTTTTACTCAACTCTCTCCCCAGTTTAACCCGCTGAGCCTCTCCTCCTGAAAGCGTTGGGGCTGGCTGGCCTAATTTGATGTAACCCAACCCCACATCACAAAGGGTCTGAAGTTTTTGATAAATCACGGGAATGGCTTTAAAGAAATCATAAGCCACCTCTGCTGTCATCTCCAAGACCTCGGATATGGTCTTCCCTTTATACCGGATACTTAGAGTCTCTCGGTTATATCTCTTGCCATGGCATTCCTCGCAGGTGACATAGACATCGGGAAGAAAGTTCATCTCTACGCGAAGGGTCCCATCGCCCCGGCATGACTCACATCGTCCTCCTGACACATTAAAACTGAACCGGCCGGGTTTAAATCCCCTCGCCCTTGATTCCGGAAGTTGGGCGAAGAGCTCCCGGATGGGCTGAAAAAGGCCGGTATAGGTAGCCGGATTGGAACGGGGCGTCTTTCCGATTGGCATCTGGTCCACATGGACGATCTTGTCGATCTGTTCCACGCCTTCAATCTTTTGGACTAAGTCGCAACGCTTACGGCTGTGATAAAGGTGTTGGGTCAGCAGACAATAGAGAGTATCAATCACCAGTGTCGATTTCCCTGAACCTGAAGCCCCTGTAATACAGTTAAAGACGCCCAGGGGGATTTTCACATCGATGCCCTTTAGATTGTTGGCCGTGGCGCCCCGGACCAAAAGATATTTATCTCTAATGGGCCGCCTTTTTTGAGGAAGAGGAATCGACCTCTTCCCGGAGAGATACTGCCCGGTCAATGAATCTCCATCCTTCATCAGCGCTTCCGGAGGTCCGGCAAAGACGATCTCTCCTCCCTTTTCTCCTGGTCCGGGTCCCATATCGATTATATAATCGGCAGAACGGATCGTCTCTTCATCATGTTCCACGACGACGACGGTATTCCCCAAATCCCTCAACCTTTTTAACGTTCTCAGGAGTCGCAAATGGTCCCTCTGGTGGAGGCCGATGCTGGGTTCATCCAGGATATAGAGCACACCCACCAGGCTGGAACCGATCTGAGTGGCGAGACGGATGCGCTGAGACTCTCCTCCGGAAAGGGTGGCAGCATTTCGGTCGAGGGTGAGGTAATCCAGACCAACCTCGATCATAAACTTCAGCCGTTCCTCAATCTCTCTTAAAACACCATGGGCAATCTTTTGAGATCGAGGAGCCAACTCTAAATTCCTCAAAAATTCCAATGCTTCTTTGACATAAAGACGGGTCACTTCGGCGATGGATTTCCCTCCCACCTTAATCGATAAGACGTCCCGTTTCAGCCGGGCGCCTTGGCATTCCGGGCAGGATATCACGCCCATAAATTCCTCTAATTCCTCTGCACCTTCCCCGTCATCTTCTCTCCTCTTCTCCAATTCTCGAATCACCCCTTCAAATTCCTGCTGGAAGAGGTGAGGCCCGCCCTTTCCTTTGGCTTTGAAGGAGATCTTTTCTCCTTCTGAACCGTAGAAAAGGATGTTTTGAACCGATTTGGTTAGCCGGCTGTAGGGAATGTCAAGACTGAAATGGTAGTGTTTTGCCAGACCTTCCAGAACAGGCCTTAAAAAAGCCTCTCCTCTTTCTTTCCATGGAAGAATGGCCCCCTCATTGATGGAAAGCGACAAGTCAGGGACAACGAGATGAGGATCAAAGTATTGTTTTGTTCCTAATCCATTGCAGGCCGGGCAGGCGCCCTGAGGACTGTTGAAAGAGAACATCCTTGGTGTGATCTCAGGGAAGCTGAATCCGCAATCAGGGCAGGAGAACTTCTTGCTGAAGACCAGAGGAGGAGCCGCTGTCCTTTCGACCTTCACGATCCCTTCGGAAAGGTGGGAAGCAATCTCCAACGAATCGTTGATCCTCTTTTCCGCACCCTCTTTCACCACCATACGATCTATCACCACATCGATCTCGTGCCGTTTGTTCTTGTCCAGATGGATCTCTTCGCTCAGATCCAGGATCTCTCCATCGATCCTCACCCTTACAAACCCATTTTTCCTGAGTTCTCCCAATTCCTTCCGATATTCCCCCTTCTTTCCCCTCACTATTGGGGAAAAGAGGGTGAGGGGCGTCCCTTTGGGAAGTCGAAGGAGCGTCTCGGTCATCTGCTGGACGGACTGTGAAACAATAGGGACGCCGCAATGAGGACAGAAAGGCTCCCCCACTCGGGCAAATAGGAGCCTCAGGTAGTCATAAATTTCTGTCACGGTTCCCACGGTTGAGCGAGGGGTCCGTGATATACTCCTCTGATCGATGGCAATCGCCGGAGAAAGACCGTCTATCGATTCCACATCCGCCCTTTCGATTTGCTCCAGAAACTGTCTGGCATAGGCGGAAAGCGATTCGACATATCGGCGCTGGCCTTCGGCATAGAGGGTATCAAAAGCGAGGGTCGATTTACCCGAACCGCTCAACCCGGTAATCACCACCAAACAATTCCGGGGAATCTCCACGTCAATGTTTTTTAAATTATGAACCTTGGCCCCACGGATGACGATCTTTTCCATCTTTCCCTCATTCAAAAACGTAACTTAAAAGCAGTGAGGTGTAAAGACAGAGAGTTAAACCTGAAACCTGTCATAAATAAGATAAATAAGGGTCAGGTCTCAACAATCAACAAAGTTTTGCCAAAAGTTGAGACTTGACCCTAATAGGAATTTGCAGGTACGGATCTTATCTAAACTTTTCTTCTACAATTGCTGCAGGGGGCATTTTTTAAGCACCCGTAAACACTGGCGTTGTTCTTTGAAAATTCCATAGAGGTTTAAAAATGTGGTGCCACAGGTTGAGGTGATTATCCTTGACATGAGCCATAATTATTAGTGCTATTGGGGTGTCCTTAAATGGAGGCTCCCCATGTTTGCAAGAATCAAGAAATCCGGCCAGCATCAGTACCTTCAAATCGTGGAGAATCACCGAGAAGGTTCAAAGACCATTCAGCGTGTCATCTCCACGATCGGCCGAATGGATCAGTTACAGACCAAAGGGGATATTGAAAAGCTCATCCGATCCCTTTCCCGGTTTTCCGAGAAGGCGCTTTTGGTTTTGTCTGGAAAGAGTGAGGTCCATGCCTTTGCGAAAAAGATTGGTCCCTCGCTGATCTTCGGGAGACTCTGGGAAGAGTTGGGGATTGGAAAGATCATCAAAGGGTTTCTGGAGGGAAGGAAGTTTGAGTTTGATGTGGAGCCGGCGATCTTTCTGACGGTGCTGCATCGGCTCTTTGCATCCGGCGGGGCATTGTTTTGAATGGGCAGACATCAAACAAGACTTGAAATCGCTTCAGAGGATGGTCATAGAAGAACAGGGTAAGTCCCTCGTTGTTAGAACCGAATGCAAAGGGGTCTGTGGTAAGGTCTTTCAATCTGTTGGGGTAGCCATCCCTCCCACGATTCGAGAAATATCATGATGCACTGTAGATCTTTCAAAGAGCCAACTGTGGTGCCAAGAACATTTTTGGCGCCCCTATCTACCCGTAATAACATAGTATTATTTTTGTAGCTGTAGAAGATCAGTTAGAATGAAGTTCCACCTGCGTTAAGATAATCTGCCATAATTACTCCTTTGAGTCAGCTGGGCCCAAGGGGGTAAGGAGGCGAGCGCAAACACTTTACTAAGATGTTTAGAAAAAGTTATAATAAATTATCTATAGGATGTGAGGGAGAAAAAATGACAGAAAAAGAGATGAATGAAGAGATCAGTTTCGAGGAACTTTTGAAGGCGAGCTCCGAAACCCCGGGTCGCAGGGTGCGTCCCGGAGAGAGGATCTCGGGAAGGGTGGCAAAGATCGGCAAGGATACGATCTTCGTTGATCTGGGAGGGAAGAGCGAGGGCCTTACGGATATTGGGGAATTTTTGGACAAGAAGGGGAACCTGGCGATCAAACCAGGAGACCGGGTCGAGATGCGGGTGGCCTCAGTCAAAGATGGCATCCATCTCACCAAGGGGATGAAGATTCAGGGTGCGGATACCCTCGACATCTTACGCGAGGCAAAAGAAAACCTTATTCCGGTTGAAGGGAAGGTCTCAGGGGTTAACAAAGGAGGTTTTGAAATCGACCTTTCCGGCATTCGCGCCTTCTGCCCTTTGAGCCAGATCGACCGGATCTTTACGGAAAAACCCGAGGACCATCTCGGAGCGAGATATCCGTTCCGGATCATGGAGCTCAAAGAGAAAGGGAAGAATATCATCGTATCGCGGCGCGCGCTTCTGGAGGAAGAACAGGAGAAGTTATCGAAGGAGACCTTGGAGAGGCTGGAGCCTGATCTCGAATGTGAAGGAAAAGTGACGAAGCTGACCAACTTCGGCGCTTTTGTGGATTTGGGCGGGGTTGAAGGAATGGTCCACATTTCCGAAATCTCCCATGGAAGAATCAATCATCCCTCGGAAGTCCTTCAAACCGGCCAGCAGGTCAGGGTTAAGGTGTTGAAAGTTGAACCGGACAAAGAGGGAAAGCCCAAGATTTCTCTCTCCATCAAAGCCCTCGAACCAGATTCCTGGGAGAAGGGGCTTGGATTAGAGGAAGGAGAGATCATTCGCGGAAAAGTTTCCAGAATCACAGACTTCGGCGCCTTTGTGGAAGTGGCGCCAGGCGTCGATGGCCTGGTTCACATCTCTGAAATCAGTTACGAGCGAGTGACCCATCCCGGCAAACTTCTTCAGGAAGGAAATCTCGTTGAGGCGCTCGTTCTGGGAATCGATCCCGGAACGAGGCGTATTTCCCTGTCGATCAAAGAAGTGGGTGTAAAGAAAAAGATCACAGAAGAGGATGGGCCGGATAAGGTGCGTCTGGAGGCGGGGCAGGTTCTGAGAGGGATTGTTGAAGATGTCAAGCCCTATGGCCTCTTTGTCCGCCTTCCGCAATTTGGAGCGAAGGTAAAAGGACTGCTTCCCAACGAGGAGTTGAGAGCTTCCGAAAAAGGGGATGTCAAAAAGAGGTTCCCGAGAGGGAGAGAGATTCAGGTGGAGATTGTCTCCATCGATGAAAAGGGAAGGATAAGGCTGTCGCAGAGAGCGATGGAGGAGAGAGAGGATCGGGAGGACTACGAAAAGTTTGTGAAGAAGGAGGATAGGAGCGGGAAGCTCGGAACCCTCGGAGACGTTTTTAAGGATTTGAAGCTAAAAAAGGATTAAAAAGGATTTATCATCTTTTCTTTTTTCAAAATAAGACTACTCGTCAGGCTCAGACCATCACTTCTATTACATTTATACTCGGTTAGCTCTCGGACATCAATCTTCCTGTTTTCTTGAAAAAAAAAGGGGTTCGTGTTAGTTTGGAATGAATGATACAGATGTTTTCCGTCTCGAAGACTTATCCCAGCCAGATTACTGCCCTTTCGGATTTTTATCTCGAGGTTTCGGCAGGGGAGTTCGTCTTCATCACGGGCCCGAGTGGATCGGGCAAGAGCAGCCTTCTTCGCATTCTTTTTGGGGCTGAAAAACCGAGCAGCGGAGAGGTAATCGTCAACGGAATCCGTCTCACCCATCCCAGCTTTAAGAAGGTCTATCCACTGAGGAGGACCATGGGGATCATTTCTCCGGATTTTAAACTCCTGAGAGATCGAAATGTAAAAGAGAATATTGCCTTTACCCTTGAGGTGACAGGTCATCCGTCGAAAGAGGTCCGTGAAAGAGTTTCTGAGGCGCTAAGGCAGATAGGCCTTGAGAAGAGGGAGAAAGATTCGATTCTCTCCCTTTCTGCCGGAGAACAACAACGCGTGGCCATTGGCCGGGCCCTGGTCAAAGACCCTGCCCTGATCCTGGCAGATGAACCCACATCCATTCTCGATGATAAGATGACCGGAAGGGTAATGGAGATCTTTTCCGAACTTCATCAGAAAGGAACGACCATCGTCTTTGCCACTCAGGATGCCAATTTGGTTCAACGCCATCCCTATCGAGTGATTCCGCTCATAGAAGGGAAGAGAGGGGATGAGGAAAACAATGAAGGGGTGAGATCCGAGGGATGCTCTCTTTTTTAAGCTATGCGATGAGAAGGGCCCTCCGAAACATGAAGGGAAATCTTTTTCCCAATCTGACCACCATTGCCATCACCGGCATCTCGCTTCTCATCTTTTCATCCTTCTCGCTGATCGCCTTTAATCTGACCTCCCTTCTGAAGGTCTGGGAGGAGAAATTCGAGGTGATCGTCTATCTGAAGAAAGGGACTTCCTTGGGCGAGGTGGAAAGCCTTTTGAAACAGATCCGGCAACTCGAGGGAGTGGAGACCGTCAATTATCTATCCCCTTTTGACGCCATGGCTTTTATGGAGTCAAGGCTGGGCGGGCAGAAGAATCTCCTTGAAGGCATTCAGCCGGCGATCCTACCCTCTTCAATCGAAATTCGATTGAAGAAAGACTACTGGGGACAGACGAAGATCGATGAAGTGGTGGCCCATCTGAAAGGAGTTCCGCAGATTGAAGAGATTCAGTATGGCCAGGAATGGATCGAGACCTTCTCCGTGCTGGTCCATCTGGTCCGGCTCACCCAGTTGATTTTGGGAGGGCTGTTGCTTGCTGCGATCATCTTCATCGTCTCCAATACGCTCCAGCTCACCATCTCTTCACGCAGGGAGGAGATTGAGGCGATGCAGATGATGGGGGCCAACCCGGCCTTCATCCAGGTCCCGTTTTATATGGAAGGCCTGATTCAGGGACTGTTAGGAGCAGGAATGGCAACGGGGCTCCTCTTCTTATTATATAAGGCCGTCCTCATCACGATTACTCCCCTGATGAAGGGATGGATGGCGGGCATACCCATTCTTTTTCTGCCCTGGGAGACGATTGCATGGATCTTATCAGGAGGAATGGTCCTGGGTCTTTTCGGCAGTTTTGTCGCTTCGATGAGGTTTTTGAGATACGGCAGGTGAGCGGATGATGAAAAGGGGAAGGAGGGTTTTGATCATAGGGGGCGTCGCGGTATGGATCCTCACTCTTGTCGTTTCCGACCTTCAGGCGAGTCGAAAAGATCAGATTGAGAAGGATATCACTCAGAAGAAGAAGGACCTCGGCGATGTTAAAAAAGAGATCTCCGTGACCAGGAAGAGAGAGAAGGAGATACGGGGGAAAGAGTCTTCCATCCTCGGAAACCTCAATTCCCTTGAGACCGAACTTTATAAGAAGACGAAGGAGTTAAAACAGATGGAAGGCCAGCTGGCTCAAATCAGGGAGAGGCTCAGACAGACCAGGGGCCAGATTGCCATGCTCAACATTGGATTGGAGCGGACCAGGGAAGAGCTCTTTTCGAGATTGACAGCTCTCTATAAAATGGGAAGAACGCCTCTGGAGACGATCCTCCTGACCTCGCAGTCCTTTCCTGATCTATTAAAGATCGATAAATATTTCAGGGTCATCCTTCACTCGGATGCCCGTCTGGTTGAAACCTACCAATATCAGGTGGCACTGAAGGAGCGATACCAGGATGAGTTGACGCGGGATCAGCGCCAGTGGGAAAGAGATATCTCGGAGGTGGAGAAGAAGAAAGCCGAGATTCAGGGCATCAGGAAGGAGAAGCAAGCCCTTCTCAGATCGATCCAGAACCAAAAGGTGGTCTATCAAAAACTGATCAAGGAACTGGAGGAGAGGGCGAAAAACCTCCAGACGCTTGTTCGGAAATTAGAGCGGGAGAAGAGCCTTCTCTCCTATGGGAAGGCAAAACCTGAAAATTTCAAGGGGAGGCTAACCCCCCCGGTTAATGGAAAGGTGATCAGCCTTTTCAAGGAGAGGGGGCAGAACGGAATCGAGATTCAGGCGGCGATGGGAACGGAGATTCGGGCTGTGCTTCCCGGGAAAGTCCTCTATGCTGATTGGTTCAAGGGGTTCGGGAATATCGTGATCATCGATCACGGAGATCACGTCTTTACGGTCTCGGGGTACTGTTCCGAGTTGTTGAAGAAGGCAGGAGAAGAGGTGGCCCAGGGTGAGGCGATCGGTCTGGTGGGCAGCGCCGGATCGCTGAAGGGTCCATCTCTTTACTTCGAAATCCGTCATCAGGGAAAACCACAGGACCCCATGGATTGGATTTCCCAACCGGATAAATTGGCCTTGCTTCCGGAAGGAAATGAGGCGAGGAGGAAATGAAAAAGAAGGAGGATGATATGTCACAAGGAAAAGGGATGAGAAGTTTAAAAATCATCTCGGTGGTCTTTCTGGTTTTTATTCTGGGCGTGACCGTGGGACTGGGTCGGTTCCATAAGGTCTCTGCCCTCTCCAACCCCACCTACGAAGACCTGAGAGTGTTTACCGATGTCCTGGGTCTGCTTCAAAAGGAGTATGTGGAGGAGACGAAATCGAAGGACCTGGTCTACGGAGCGATCAAGGGGATGCTGGAGACCTTAGATCCCCACTCGGCCTTCCTGCCTCCCAATATGTATAAGGAGATGCAGGAGGAGACGAAAGGCCGGTTCGAAGGGTTGGGAATTGAAATTACCATGAAGGAAAGCGTGCTCACCGTGGTTTCTCCCATTGAGGATACGCCGGCTTTTAAGGCGGGCATTCAGGCAGGGGATCAGATCCTCAAGATCGACGGGGAGCTTTCGAAGACCCTGACCCTGATGGAGAGCGTGAAACGAATGAGAGGCCCCAAAGGTTCGAAGGTGACCCTTACCATCATGAGAGAGGGATTTTCCAAGCCCCGGGAATTCACCCTTACCCGAGATGTGATTCCGGTTCGAAGCGTTCGGTACGAGGTGCTGGAAAAACAGTACGGGTATATCCGACTCTCTCAGTTTCAGGAGAAGACGGACAGCGAATTTCAGAAAGCGGTCAAGGCGCTGGAGGAGGAGACCAAGGGGGGGATGAAGGGTTTGGTCCTCGATCTGCGGAACAACCCCGGAGGCCTTCTGGATCAGGCGGTGAAGGTGTCGGATCGGTTTATTGAATCGGGCGTCATCGTCTCCATTGAGGGGAGAAGAGAAGAACATAAGATAAAATTTAATGCCCAAACGCAGGAAGATAACCTCACCCATTATCCTCTTGTCGTCCTGGTCAATGGAGGGAGCGCCAGCGGCGCTGAGATCATGGCCGGAGCCATTCAGGACAACGGTCGTGGGATTATCCTCGGAACTCAGACCTTTGGAAAAGGATCGGTCCAGACGATTTTTTCTTTGAAAGATGGCTCGGGACTCCGGTTGACCACAGCGCGCTACTACACGCCCAGCGGCCGCACCATCCAGGCCAAAGGAATTGTGCCTGACATTATCGTTAAGCCGGCGCTTCCTGAGGAGGAGAAGGCGGCTCCGCCGAAGCAACCCACGGAGAAGGATCTGGAACGCCACCTGATCGATGTCAAAGAGAAGGAAAAACCAAAGGTGGAGGTGAAGGAGAAGAAGCCGGTTGATACCCAGCTCGATCGGGCCCTTGAACTTCTGAAGAGCTGGGAGATCTTTAAAAATATCGCCACCAAAAAACAGGGATGATTAGGAAATAAAGTCTTAGGGTAAGGGTAACGAGACTCGTACCGTTATTAAAAGGTTACGGTTGTTGTTCTTAAATTTTTTTCACGTAACCGTTGCCGGCAACCGAAACGGGCTTCATTACCGTCGCCTTAAACAAAAGGGTTTAGAGTCTAACGAATCGTGCGGAGGACGAACATGCCGAAATTCAGCGCCAATCTCACCATGCTGTTCAATGAGGTCGAATTTTTAGACCGTTTTGAGCAGGCGGCCAAGGCGGGGTTTAAGGGTGTCGAATATCTTTTCCCATATGCTTGGGACAAGAAGCAATTGGCAGAGCGCCTGAACAAGCATGGCTTTGTCCAGGTATTGCACAATCTTCCTGCAGGAGACTGGCAGGCAGGGGAACGGGGCATTGCCTGCATTCCAGGGAGAGAAGGAGAATTCCGGGATGGAGTGGGAAAGGCCATTGAATATGCGAAGGCCCTGGGATGCCCACGACTCAACTGCCTGGTGGGGAAGCCCCCTCAGGGAGTCTCTTCAGAAAAACTTCGCCAGACCCTGGTCGATAATCTCCGGTTTGCCGCAAACACCCTCGAGAAAGAGGGGATTCGTTTCCTCATCGAACCACTGAACGATCAGGACGTTCCCGGGTTCTATCTGGTCCGTACGCGGGATGCCCTTCAGTTGTTTGAAGAGGTTGACCACCCCAATCTCTACCTTCAATATGACATCTACCATATGCAGATTATGGAAGGGAATCTGACGAGGACGATTTTAAGCAACCTTGCGAGGATCGGGCATATTCAGCTGGCCGACATTCCAGGACGCCACGAGCCGGGAACAGGAGAGATCAACTTCGACAATCTGTTCCGCTTTGTCGATGAGGCGGGTTATGACGGATGGATCGGGTGTGAATATATTCCGGCAGGAAAGACAGAAGACGGACTGAAGTGGATTGAACCTTATCTTAAGTAACGGTCACCAAGAATTCGTAGGGCAAGCCTTTAGGTTTGCTTCTTTTGGGCATCGCTGAAACATAACCCTGCGTTAACATATTAAGAAGGAGGAAAAACATGGCAGAATTGGGATTTATTGGTCTTGGAATTATGGGTAAACCTATGGCAGGTCATCTGGTCAAGGCGGGTCACACGGTTCATGTGTGTGATCTGGTCGAGGAATCGGTGAAGCATTTATGCAGTCTGGGCGCGGGGAGATGCGCCTGTGCCAGGGAGGTGGCACAGAAATCAAAGATCATCTTCATCATCGTTCCCGACACGCCCGATGTGGAGGCCGTGCTCTTCGGCCCGGAGGGTGTGGCAGAAGGCTTAAAACCAGGCTCAATCGTCGTGGATATGAGCTCGATCTCACCGCTTGTGACAAAAGAATTTGCAAAGAAGCTGGCTGCGATGGGCGTGGAGATGCTCGATGCGCCGGTGTCTGGAGGCCAGGTCGGAGCTGAGAATGCCACGCTCTCGATCATGGTGGGAGGGAAAGAGGAAGTCTTCAACCAGATCAAACCCTTCTTTGAATTGATGGGGAAGAACATCGTTCATATCGGCGGCAATGGGGATGGTCAGACCTGCAAGGTGGCCAACCAGATCGTTGTGGCCCTGACCCTTGAGGCAGTGGCCGAGGCCCTTCTCTTCGCCTCCAAGGCAGGAGCGGACCCGATGAAAGTTCGGTCCGCACTTCTCGGAGGTTTCGCCCAGAGCCGCATTCTTGAGCTTCATGGAGAGAGGATGATCAAGCGGACCTTCAATCCGGGGTTTCGTGTCCGGCTTCACCAAAAAGATTTGAACATCGCCCTTCAGTCTGCACGGAGCATGGGATTGAGCCTGCCCAATACGGCCACAGCGCAGGAACTCTTCAATGCCCTGGCCGCACAGGGAGGGAGCGAACTGGACCATTCTTCTTTAGTCCTTATCCTCGAAAAACTTGCCAATCATGCGATTGGATGATTTTTCCTCCGTTCCCCTCTCCCAAAGAGGCTGTGTCGTAATATGAAAAAACCCCATTTTTGAAAAGGGGGAGAGGCGGTCGGGGATTTTGGGCGGCTTGCCGGGAAGCGGCCTGTCAAAGGATAAATAAGACGCTTCCCAAAGGTTTAGGGCGGTTACCTTTAGCCGTTCGGATTCAGGCGTGCCAAGCATATGAAAACATTTGATTTTATACAACTGACCATTTCCCATCATCTAAAAGACCCGCATCCTAAAACTTTGGAACCTGACTGCCTCTCCCCCTTTGCTCGCGATTGCGATACAGTCTCAAAGGGAAAGGGAGGGGGGACTCAGATGATGATAGAAGAAAACTCTTAAATTTCATATATAAGAATCTGAACGCATATACCGGTCACCCTGAGGTTTTCGAAGGGTGATCATTGAATTGTTCAGGCTTCGACAAGCCTGCCTTAAACTCACCGTTCTTCCTTCGAGAGCCTCAGGATGAACGGTGAGTCGAAGGACTCATCATGAATTTTAATAAAATCACGAGAGGTTAACGCCATGGATGTGGGTCGAAAGCTCATGCTGATCGATGGGCAGTGGGTTGAGAGTTCGGACGGTGAATTCATCCCGGTTGAAAACCCGAGCCGGAGAGGTTCGATCATTGGAGAAGTGCCCCGTGCAAAGGCTATGGATGTGAATCGTGCAGTGCTTTCGGCTGCCAAGGCGTTTGAAGATTGGAAGCGGGTCAGCCCCCGGGAGCGGGGCAGGTTGATGATCAGGATCAGCGAGGCGATTGAAGCGAAGGCCGATGAGATCGCCCGCATCACTGCCCTTGAGACAGGAAACGCCATCCGCACACAGTCGCGGCCCGAAGTTATGCTCACGGTGGACATCTTCCGCTACTTCGGAGGAGTGGCAAGCGAGATCAAAGGGGAGACCGTACCTCTCGGAGAGAATCATCTCAGTTATTCGCGGAGGGAACCCATCGGTGTCGTGGGAGGCATTGTCCCCTGGAATTCGCCGGTGGGCCTTGCCGCTCTCAAGATCGCCATGTCAATCACAGCCGGAAACACCCTCGTTCTTAAACCCTCTTCAGAAGCGCCCCTTGCTGTCTTAAGGGTGGCAGAAATCTGTTCTGAATTTCTGCCACCGGGAGCGCTCAATGTGGTCACGGGAACCGGATCGGAGTGTGGCATCCCCCTGGCAAAGCATCCTCTGGTAAGAAAACTTTCCTTCACGGGGTCCTACGAGATTGGCAGGACGATCATGGAAGCTGCGGCTGAGCGCATCGTACCGGTTACCCTCGAGCTGGGAGGCAAAAGTCCGCAGATCGTTTTTCCTGACGCAGATGAACTGCAGACAGTGGACGGAGTCTTTCTGGCCATGCGATTTACAAGACAGGGGCAATCCTGCACAGCAGGCTCGCGTCTCTTTCTTCATGAATCAATCTATGATTCCTTCCTGGAAAAGCTTGTCAAAAAGCTGAAGAGTCTAAAGATCGGAGATCCTCTCGATGAAGCAACGGATATGGGATCCCTGATCAACCGGACTCAGTTCGAGAAGGTCTGTTCCTTTGTGGAAGATGGAATCCGGCAGAAAGGGGCGCGCCTTCTGACAGGAGGTCTTCCGCCGAAAGAAGGGCCGCTCAGCCAGGGTTATTTCATGGAGCCCACAATTATTGGCAATGTCCGGAATGAGTGGCGCATTGCGCGGGAGGAGATCTTCGGGCCCGTGCTGATCGCCATTCCGTGGAAGAAGGAAGAGGAAGCGATCCGCATGGCCAATGAAAGCCATTACGGTCTGGCCGCCTTTATCTGGACGCATGACATCGGAAAGGCCCTTTGCACAGCCCATCGTATTGAATCGGGGTGGGTTCAGGTCAACCAGGGAGTGGGCATTGTTCCGGGCCAGTCGTATGGCGGATTCAAACAGAGCGGTTTTGGTCGTGAATACTCCCTCGAAGGAATGCTCGAAAGCTTCACCCAAAGAAAAAGCATCACCGTCAACCTTCAATTCTAAGAGACGTTGTTCAAATTCCTACATTAAAGCTTACAAAATCCGATCTCGCCTAAATTTAGTTGCTCAAATTCTAAAATAAGAATATAATTAATTTGATTTTTTTAAAGTT
>Ga0194111_10003118_pt1 | contig 19864 bp, 23 predicted proteins | sample TA2KigC300mmetaG_FD_146194 | JGI IMG/M metagenome (GOLD analysis project Ga0194111, IMG submission 146194) | Freshwater microbial communities from Lake Tanganyika, Tanzania - TA2015033 Kigoma Deep Cast 300m | ecosystem: Environmental > Aquatic > Freshwater > Lake | place: Tanzania: Lake... | reverse complement strand
TGTCCGACAACAGCATCGCGGACCTGCTGGGCAAACAGGGTTTCGTCGTCGCCCGGCGCACCGTCGCCAAATACCGGGAGTTGATGAACATCCCTCCCGCCAACCAGCGCAAGTCGATCTGACCGGCGCACAGCCCAAGGAGCGTTGCATGAACCTCACCATCACCGGCCACCACCTGGAAATCACTCCCGCAATACGCGGCTACGTGGAAGAAAAAATGGCCCGCGTCACCCGACACTTCGACCAGGTCATCGACGTTGCCGTCATCCTCGCCGTGGAAAAACTCAAGCACAAGGCCGAGGTCAACCTGCATCTGCGCGGCAAGGACATCTACGTCGAATCGATCGACGCCGACATGTACGCCGCCATCGATGCCCTCGCCGACAAGCTCGACCGCCAGGTGCTCAAGCACAAGGAAAAAATCGGCGAGCACCGCGAATCCGGCGGCATGAAGCGACAGAGCGTCGAACTCGATTGATCCACCCCGGCCCCGCGCGCCCGTCGCGGCGCCGGGGCCTTAGGGCTCATGCCATGAACCTCGTCACCCCCCTGCTCAAGCCCGCCAATGTCCTGGCGGACTTCGACACCTCCAGCAAGAAACGCCTGTTCGAGCAGGCCGGCCAGATGTTCCAGGCCAGCCACGGCGTATCCGGCACGGAAGTCTTCGACAGCCTGTTCTCCCGCGAGAAGCTGGGTTCCACGGCCCTGGGCTACGGCATCGCCATTCCGCATGGCCGCCTCAAGCACCTCAAGGAAACCGCCTGCGCCTTCCTGCGCCTGAAGACACCCGCCGATTTCGACGCGCCGGACCAGCAGCCGGTGGACCTGGTGTTCATCCTGCTGGCGCCGGCCGCCGCCACCGATGTGCATCTGCAGATCCTGGGCGAATTGGCCGCGATGTTCTCGGACGAGGATTTCCGCGCCAGGCTGCGCGCCGCCCCCGACGCCGCAGGGCTGCACCGCCTGATCACGGAATGGACCCCCTGAACTTCGACGCCGACGCTCCGGCCGAAGACGCCGACGTCCACGTCACGCCCTACCACATCAGCGTCGCGGAGCTTTTCCGCAAGGCCGGGGAGCGTTTGCAGTTGAGCTGGATCGCCGGCCGCGCCGGCGGCGAGCGGCAACTCAACTCGGACACGGTGCAGAAGCCCACCCTGGCGCTCATCGGCCATCTCAACTTTGTGCATCCCAACCGCGTGCAGGTGCTGGGCTGCGCCGAGATGGACTATCTGCGCAAGTTGTCCGCGGAGGGCCTGAAACAGGCCATCGGCAACCTGTTCTCCACCGAGATCGCCGCCGTGGTGGTGGCCAACGGCGAGGCCGTGCCGGACAGCCTGATCAGCGCCGCCGACCAGACCGACACCCCTCTGTTCACCTGCCCCGAGCAAAGCCCCCTGCTCATGCGCGTGCTGTCGCACATGATCACCCAGGCGCTGGCGCCTTCCACCATCCTGCACGGCGTGTTCCTCGAGGTTTCCGGCGTGGGCGTGCTGATCACCGGCGACCCCGCCGTCGGCAAGAGCGAACTCGCCCTGGAACTCATCACCCGCGGCCATCGCCTGGTCGCCGACGACGCCCTCGAGGTGTTCGCCGTCTCCCTGGAAACCCTCGAAGGCCGCTGCCCCACGCTATTGCAGGATTTCATGGAGGTGCGCGGCCTGGGTGTGCTCAACATCCGCCGCCTGTTCGGCGAAACCGCCGTCAAGCCGAAGAAGAACCTCAAGCTCATCATCCATCTCACCCCGGCGGAAACCTGGCAGTCGCTCGACCGCCTCGACATGAGCGCGAGCAACCGCGTCATCCTCGGCGTCGAGGTGCCGGAAGTGCGCATCCCGGTGGCGGTGGGCCGCAACCTCGCCGTGCTGGTCGAGGTGGCGGTGCGCAATCACGTCCTCAAGCTGCGTGGCTTCAACTCGGCCGAGGAGTTCTCCGAGCGCCAGCGCGCGGCCATCGCCGCGTCCAGCCCGTCAGGCAGCGAGTGATGCGCCTGGTCCTCATCAGCGGCCTGTCCGGCTCGGGCAAGAGCGTGGCCCTCAAGGCCATGGAGGACGCCGGCTTCTATTGCATCGACAACCTGCCCGCCGCCCTGCTGCCCGAGGCGGTCGAATACCTGCGTCTGACCCGCGTCACCGATGCCGCCATGAGCATCGACGCGCGCAGCGGCGCCGGCTTGGCGGAATTGCCGGAGGTACTGGAGAAGCTGCGCCAGCGTCTGGACCTGCGCGTGTTGTTCCTCACCGCCAAGGACGACACCCTGGTCAAGCGCTTCTCCGAGACCCGCCGCCATCATCCCCTGGTCAGCGGCAAGCTTTCCCTGGAAGAGGCCATACGCGAGGAACGCGAACTGCTCTCGCGCATCGCCGCCATCAGCCACCAGATGGATACCAGTGACCAGTCGGCCAACGGCCTGCGCGCCTGGATCAAGGACTTCCTGCGGCTGGAGAGCGCCACCTTCACCCTGGTCTTCCAATCCTTCGGCTTCAAGCACGGCATTCCCATGGATGCCGACCTGGTGTTCGACGTGCGCTGCCTGCCGAATCCGCACTACGACCCCATGCTGCGTCCCCTCACCGGGCGCGACGCGCCGGTCATCGCCTTCCTGCAGGGGCACGCGCCGGTGCTGGCGATGCTGGAAGACATCCGCGCCTACGTGGCGAAATGGCTGCCGGCCTACATCCGCGACAATCGCGGCTATTTCACCGTCGCCCTCGGCTGCACCGGCGGCCAGCACCGCTCGGTGTATTTCGCGGAAACCCTGGCCGACCACTTCCGCGACGGCCAGCAGGTTCTCGTGCGGCACCGGGAACTCGCTTGACGGCTTGCCGCGCCGGGCTGCTGCGGCCAGGCGACTGGCTGATCCTGGCCCTCGGCCTCGCCCTGGTGGTGGCGCTGTCGGCGCACCAGGCGGGCAGCCAGGAGGGTCGGGTCATCGTCCGCCTGGACGGCAAGCCGCACACGGAGGCCAGCCTGCGCCTGAACCGCGTCATCGAGGTCGCCGGCCCGCTCGGCATCAGCCGCGTCGAGATCCGCGACGGCCGCGTGCGCATCGCCGCCGACCCGAGCCCCTTGCAGCTCTGCGTGCGCCAGGGCTGGATTCCTCCGGGCGCGGCGGCGGTCTGCCTGCCCAACCGGGTCGCGGTGGAAAACGCCGCCGCCGGCTATGACACCCTCAGTTATTGAACTCCGCGCCAGCGGCGAGGACCGCCGCGTGGCCGCGCTGGCCGCCGCGGCGATCGGCCTGACCCTGGCCGAGGCGGCGATTCCCCTGCCCATTCCCGGCGTGAAGCCGGGCCTGGCCAACATCGTCACCCTGGTGGTGCTGTACCGCTACGGCTGGCGCATGGCCGCCTGGGTGGCCGGCCTGCGCATCGTCGCCGGAGCCCTGGCCCTCGGCCAGTTCCTCACGCCCGCTTTCCTGCTCAGCCTGGCCGGCGGTGTCGCCAGCCTGCTCGTGCTGATCGCCGCCATCCGCCTGCCGGCACGCTGGTTCGGGCCGGTCGCCCTGTCGCTGCTGGCCGCCTTCACCCACATCGGCAGCCAGCTCATGGTGGTGGACGTCTGGCTGATGCCCGGCGCCAGTTTGATCGCCCTGCTGCCCCTGTTCCTCGGCGCCGCCTGGATCACCGGACTGGGTAATGGCCTCGCCGCCGCGCATCTGCTGCAATCCCTGCCTCCCGGCACTTCCGGAAAAACACCATGAATCGCATCACCCTCGCACTCACCGGCGCCTCCGGCATGGCATACGGCATCCGCCTGCTGGAATGCCTGCTGCGCGCCGGCCGCCGCGTCGACCTGCTGGTCTCGCCGGCGGCGCGCATCGTCGCCCGGCAGGAACTCGACCTGGGCCTGCCCGCCGATACCGGCGAAATCGCCGCCTTTTTCGACGCCCGCTTCGCCGGCCACGGCGGCGCCCTGGCGGCCTACGGCAAGGAGGAATGGTTCGCCCCCGCCGCCTCCGGCTCCAACCCGGCCGACGCCATGGTGGTCTGCCCGTGCAGCATGGGCGCCCTGGCGGCCATCGCCCACGGCATGGCCGACAACCTCATCGAGCGGGCCGCCGACGTCATGCTGAAGGAAAGGCGTCCGCTCATCCTGGTGCCGCGCGAGACCCCCTTCTCCCTTGTCCACCTGCGCAACATGACCCTGCTCGCCGAGGCCGGCGCCACCCTCCTGCCGGCGAACCCCGGCTTCTATCACCGTCCGCGCAACGTCGAAGAAGTCGTGGATTTCGTCGTCGCCCGCGTCCTCGACCAACTGCGCGTACCGCACAGCCTGATGCGGCCCTGGGGGGCGTGATGGCGAAATGTTTCGACTGCCTGCGAGCCGGGCACGCTGCCTTCGTCGGCCTGGCCGACTGATTTCCCTCTTTGTTCGATGCGCCGGCCCCTCCCCCTCGTCCCGGTGCAGCGCCTGCTGACCGCCCTGTTGCTCTGTTGCGCGCCCCTGGCTCACGCCCTCGACTGGCAGGACAACCCCCAAATTGCCCGCCTGTTCGCCGATGCCGGCATCCACGGCACATTCGTGCTCTACGACGTCTCCGGCAACCGCCTGGTGGGCCATGACCGCTCCCGCGCGGAGTCGCGCTTCCCGCCCGGCTCCACCTTCAAGGTCGCCAATGCGCTCATCGGATTGGCCAACGGGGCGGTGGCCGGGGTGGACACGCTGCTGCCCTACGGCGGCGGGCGACTAGCCCTGCCGGCGTGGGAGCGGGACATGAGTTTGCGTGAGGCCATGGCAGTGTCGAACCTGGCCATCTTTCAGGGTCTCGCCCGCCGTGTGGGTCTGCCGCGCATGCGGGCGGAACTGACGCGACTGGGCTATGGCAATGCGCAGACGGGTGGCACGGTGGACCGTTTCTGGCTGGATGGCAGCCTCACGATCAGCGCGGTGGAGCAGGCACGCCTGCTCGCCGATCTGGCCCGGGGCGCGCTGCCCTACCCGGCCGAGGTACAGGCGGCGGTGCGCGACCTCGTGCGGCTGGAGTCCAACGCCGGGCACACGCTGTATGGCAAGACGGGCTGGCCCACCTATCCGGAACCGGGCGTCGGCTGGTGGGTGGGTTGGCTACACAAGGATGATCGGGTGTACGCCTTCGCCCTCAACATGGACATGCGGGAGGCCGCCGACGCGGCCCGGCGTGTCGCCCTTGGGCGGGCCTGCCTGGCGGAACTGGGGATCTTGTAGCGGGCCGTAACCCCGTGCGAGATCGGAGCTAACCCGCCTTGCGCCGCCTGCCGTTATCCCAGCCCTGGGCATAGCCAACCAGGCCCATGAAGCCGCGCACGACGCCGTAGGCAAGCCAGGAAGCGAAACGGGCGTACCAGGGGATGCGGCTCCAATCCTGGCGCCGGATACGGCGGGCGCCCTGGGTCAGCAGGCTTTCCAGGCTGGCGCGCAATTCTCCCGCGAAGCGCGCGTCGTGCGCCACCAGGTTGGCCTCGCGCGCCAGCAGCAGGCTGAAGGGGTCGATGTTGCTGGATCCGACCGTGGCCCAGCGACCATCGATGACCGCCACCTTGGCGTGCAATTCGCTGGCGTGGTACTCGTACACCTCCAGGCCGTTTTCCAGGAAGTGCCGGTAGAGGGCGCGGGCGGCCAGTTGATAGAAAGGATGGTCGCTGTGGCCCTGCATCAGCAGGACCACGCGGGCGCCGCGGCGGGCGGCGTCGACCAAGGCATGGCGGAAGCGAACGCCGGGCATGAAATAGGCGTTGGCGATGAGAATTTCCTCCCGGGCCCGGTGCATGGCGTGCATGTACGCCGCCTCGATGGCGCGGCGGCGGCGCAGATTGTCGCGGGTGAGGAACTGGCCGCGCTGGTCGCCGGCCGCCTCGGCGCTAGGCAGCAGCCAGGCACCCTCGCCACGGCGCAGCCCGAGGCGGCTCCAGGTCACCCGGCGCCAGAGCTGCCGGGCGGCATCGGCCATGTCGGCGACCAGCGGCCCCTCGACACGCACGGCATAGTCCTGGCGGGGAGCGCGCAGGTCGCGGCCATTGAGATCGTCGATGAAATTGATGCCGCCGACATAGCCGACGCCGGCATCCACCACCACCAGCTTGCGGTGCATGCGGCGCAGGCGGGTGCGACGCAGGCGCGGGCCGTAATCCGGCCGGAACACCAGGACCTCGACGCCGGCGCCGCGCAATTCTTCCAGGAAGGCGGCGGGCAGGGCGCGGCTGCCGAAGCCGTCGAGCAGCAGGCGGGTGACCACGCCGCGCCGCGCCGCGCGCGCCAGGGCGTCGGCCACCGCGCGGCCGACCGGGTCGTCCTCGAGGATATAGGTCTCGACGTGGATTTCCCGGCGCGCGCCCTCCAGGCTGGCGAGCAGGTCGGGGAAATAGGCGGCGCCGTTTTCCAGCAGGGTGAGCCGGTTGCCTGCCCGGATCATCGCGGCTAACAGCTCAGGTCAGCGGGCGGAGCTGGGCGGTCAGCGCGGCGTGGTCGGACAGCCGGCGCCAGCGCTGGCCATGCAGGACGTGGGCCGAGGCGATGCCGAAACCGCGCACGTAGATGCGGTCCAGGGTGAACAGGGGCAGGGCGGCCGGGAAGCTGCGCGCGGGACGGCCATGCGCGGTCTCGAACACTTCCTTGAGGCCCAGTTCGTCGGCCAGGTAGCGGCCGGTGCGCTGGCGCCAGTCGTTGAAGTCGCCGGCGATGATGAGCGGGGCGTCGTCCGGCACCATGCGGCGGATGCGCTCGCAGAGTTGATGGATCTGCTTGCGCCGGCCGGCCTCGTTGAGCGCCAGGTGCAGGCAGATGGCGTGCAGCGGCTGCTCCAGGGCGGGCACTTCCAGTTCGCAGTGCAGCAGGCCGCGGCTTTCGAAGGCGTGCGCGGAAATATCCACGTTTTCCCACTGCGCGATCGGGTAGCGCGAGAGGATGGCGTTGCCGTGGTGGCCGTGGTCGTACACCGCGTTCTTGCCGTAGGCGAAGTCGTGCCACAGGTCGCCGGCCAGGAATTCGTGCTGTGGCTTGGCCGGCCAGGCTTCGAAGCGGCCGGCGCGGTGGGCGTGGTGGCCCTGCACCTCCTGCAGGAAGACGATGTCGGCGTTGAGGCCCATCAGGCTGTCGCGCACATCGTGCAGCACCACGCGGCGGTTGAAGAAGGACAGTCCCTTGTGGATGTTGTAGCTGGCGATGCGCAGGGCGGGTTTCATGACCTGTAGGGTATTCATGCCCTTTGAGGTGCTCGATGCATTCAAAGCGGGTTCCGGGAATGCGCGCCTTGGCGTCGCCTTATTTGGCTGGCGCCGGCGCGGCGGGCTTGCCGGCCTCGGCCTTGGGCGCGGGCTTGGGCGCTTGCTTGAGCGTGGGTTCGGCCGGCTTCGGCGCGGCTTTGTCGCCCGCCGCGACCGCGGCAGGTTTTTCTGCGGACTTCTCGGTGGCCTTGTCAGCCGGCTTTTCGGAGGATTTATCGGAGGGCTTGTCAGCGACCTTGTCGGCACTCTGCCCGGCGTGCGGGCCGACGCTCGGCTCCACCGTCTGCATGCTGTTCTTCAGCATGTATTCGTTCATTTCCTTCCAGCCGGCGAACACGGCGGCCTTGGAGGCGCTCTTGTTGAGCCGGTAGCAGTCCTCCAGACCGCGTCCGGCGTGGCGGCAGGCCCCCCCGATGGCCTTGCCCTCGGCCTCCACCTTGGCGGCGTTGGGAAAGCCCGCCCGTTCGGTAAGCTGGTCACAACCCGTCAGGAACGCCGGGACCAAGAGCATCCAGAGCAGTCGCTGCATGGGTATTCCTTTCTACGTGGAGCGTGCAAGGCGGGGGCGGATCAGTTCACCAGATAGGGGTTCCGCTGCGTCGACACGGGTCGCATGCGGCGCTCGGCTTCGCGGGCCACCGCCTCGAAGCGGGATTTCACCTCGTCCTCGACGAAATAACTGGAAACCACGGGCGGCACCGGCGTCAGCGGGACGATGTGGGCGCGGTAGCTGAGCGTGACCGGCGCCTTGTCGCCGACGATGCGCCACTCGCCGTTCATCGCCGCCACCTTGCCGGCCACGGAGCGGAAACGGATGTGGCTGGTCGGGTTTTCCTCCATCAGCAGCACCACGTGATCGGGCATGACGAAGGCGAACAGGCCGGCGTCGGCGATCTGCTCGACGCGCTTCGGCGCTCCCGGCGGCGAGATCAGGCGGCTGGACACCATGTCAGGAATGAAGGCGGCCAGGCGATTGTAGTCGGTGAGGGTCTGCCAGACGGTCTGGGCATCGGCATTGAGGGTCTGCGTGGCCTCGACGCGAATGCCGGTGAGGCCGGTGCTGGCTTTCACCTTGGCGCCCCGCGCGCTGGCGTGGACGCCGCCCGCCAGGAATATGGCCGTGACAATGACAACGAAATGGCGATACATGACTAAGGTTCCCCTTTTCTTTCCATCTCGCGACCCAACACTTCCACCCAGGTGCGTACCTGTTGTTCGGCGATGCCCGGTGCGAGGGGCGGCGGAAACGGCGATTTCATGAGATCCATGAGCAGGCGGTGGCACTGTCGGCCTTGAGGCTGAGCCCGCCCCCCACGCTCGGCCAGACGCCTGCCTGGCTCACGCTGACCAGCGTCGGCGCGAGCGCGGGCCACGGACACAGTGCGGGAATGAGGGCATTGATCCTTTGCATGGCCGCAAGTATAGCGCCGCGCGTTGGCCCGGACACCGCCCATACCCTCCTTGCCGCGTTCCCACCCCATCGTCGATTGGGTCCACACCGCCCGCATCATCTGGGGCCTGACCCGCGCCACACGGCTGCATGGCTGGCTGATGCGCCAGCGGCTGGCGCGCGGCTGAAACCAGCCCCTCAGACCCGCTCCTCGATGTCGAAGATGCGCCGGTGCTCGCGGATGGCGTAGCGGTCGGTCATGCCGGCGATGTAGTCGCATACCGCCCGGTGGGGGTCGGCTTCGGCTCGTTCCCGGTGCTCCGGGGGCAGCAGCGCGGGACTGTCGGTGAAGGCCGCGAACAGTTCCTTCAACAGGCGGCGCGCCTTCGCGCTCATGCGTTCCACCCGGTAATGGCGGTAGAGGTTCTGGAACAGGAAGCGCTTGAGTTCCAGGCTTTCCTCGCGCACGGCCGGGCTGAAGGCGGCCAGGGGCGGGCAGGCGCGCACCGCGTCCGGACTCGCCGGCCGGTGCTCGGCGATGTTGCGCCGGGTCTGCTCCAGCAGGTCCACCACCAGGGTGTTGATCATGCGCCGCACAGTCTCGTGGATCAGGCGGCGGTCGTTGAGGGCCGGGTAGCGTTGCCGTACCTCGGCCAGGTGGCGGGCGAACAGGGCCACGCCTTCCAGTTGTTCCAGGCTGATGAGGCCGGAGCGCAGGCCGTCGTCGACGTCGTGGTTGTTGTAGGCGATCTCGTCGGCCAGATTGGTGATCTGCGCCTCCAGGCCGGGCTGGCCGCCCTCCAGGAAGCGGCGGCCGACGTCGCCCAGCTTTTCCGCGTTCTTCTTCGAGCAGTGCTTGAGGATGCCCTCGCGCGCTTCGAAGGTGAGGTTGAGGCCCTCGAACTCGGCGTACTTCTGCTCCAGCGTGTCGACGACGCGCAGGGATTGCAGGTTGTGCTCGAAGCCGCCGTGCCCGGCCATGCACTCGTTGAGCGCGTCCTGGCCGACGTGGCCGAAGGGCGTGTGGCCGAGGTCGTGCGCCAGCGCCAGGGTCTCCGTCAGGTCCTCGTCGAGGCCCAGCATGCGCGCAAGGGTGCGACCGATCTGGGCCACCTCCAGGCTGTGCGTGAGGCGGGTGCGGAACAGGTCGCCCTCGTGGTTGATGAACACCTGGGTCTTGTATTCCAGGCGGCGGAAGGCGGTGGAATGCACGATGCGGTCGCGGTCGCGCTGGAACTCGGAGCGCGGCGCCGCGGGCGGTTCGGGATGGCGGCGGCCGCGACTGAGCGCGGATTGGGCGGCGTAAGGGGCCAGATCAGCCACGCGCCACGGCTTCCGTCAGGGTCGCCCGCAGCGCGGCGTCTTCCGCCGCGTCGTTCAAGGCGGCGACGTAGGCCTCGCCGAGCTTGCGGAAGAGGACGAAGCGAATCCTGCCGCCCTCCACTTTCTTGTCCACGCCCATGTGTTCCATGTACGCGGCCTCGCCCAGGTCGGGAGCCAGCACCGGCAGCCCGGCGCGGCGGAACAGGGCGGCGATGCGCTCCACATCGGCCCGGCTCAGGTTGCCCAGGCGCAGCGACAGATCGGCGGCCAGCATGGTGCCGGCGGACACCCCCTCACCGTGCAGCCAGTTGCCGTAGCCCATGCCCGCCTCGATGGCGTGGCCGAAGGTGTGGCCGAGGTTGAGCAGGGCGCGCTGGCCCGATTCGCGCTCGTCCGCCGCCACCACCTCCGCCTTGTTTTCGCAGGAGCGGCGGATGGCGTAGGTGAGGGCGTCGGTGTCGCGCGCCACCAACTGCTCCATGTTCGCCTCCAGCCATTCCAGGAACGGCAGGTCGCGGATCAGCCCGTACTTGATGACTTCGGCGAGGCCGGCGGAGAGTTCCCGGTCCGGCAGGGTGTTCAGGGTGTCGGTATCGGCCAGCACCAGTTGCGGCTGGTGGAAGGCGCCGATCATGTTCTTGCCGAGCGGATGGTTGATGCCGGTCTTGCCGCCCACCGAGGAATCGACCTGCGCGAGCAGGGTGGTGGGCACCTGGATGAAGGGCATGCCGCGTTGGTAGCAGGCGGCGGCGAAGCCGGTCAGGTCGCCGATGACGCCGCCGCCCAGGGCGATCAGGGTGGTCTTGCGCTCCGCCCGCTGGCTCAAGAGCGCATCGAAGATCAGGTTCAGCGTCTCCCAGTTCTTGTAGGCCTCGCCGTCCGGCAGGATCACCGCCTCCGCCGCCACGCCCGCATCCGCCAGGCTCTGCCGCAGGCGGGCCAGGTACAGGGGGGCGACGGTGGTGTTGCTGACGATGACGACGCGCTTCTGCTTCAGGTGGGGCAGCACCAGGTCGGCGCGATCGAGCAGGCCGGGGCCGATGTGGATGGGATAGGCGCGCTCGCCCAGGTCGACGGTGAGGGTTTGCATGGCGTGGACGAATCGTTGCGGCAACAGGTGCGCAATGATAATCCGCGCATGCGCTCCTGGTTGCGCCGGAAGCGGCGCCGCCGGCAGATAGTGTTTGCCATCGCGCCGGATAGGGAGGATAGTGCGCCGGCGATTTTCAAGTTGCGTTGCTGCTGTCCGGTTCAAACTCCGCGTTTCCGCGGACGTCATCTCGATTCATCACCCGCTTTCTTGACCTTCGCCCACATGGGGCAATCCCTTTTTTTGTTTTTTTCAAGGATCAAGATATGGCAACCGGCATCGTGAAATGGTTTAACGACTCCAAGGGTTTCGGGTTCATCACGCCTGACGGTGGTGGTGATGATCTCTTCGCGCATTTTTCCGCCATCCAGAGCCAGGGTTTCAAGACCCTCAAGGAAGGCCAGCGCGTCAGCTTCGACGTCACCACCGGCCCCAAGGGCCAGCAGGCCAGCAACATCCGCTCCGCCGACTGAGCGGACGCCCGGCCCAGGCCGGGACGGCTTTTCCCCATTCCAGGCCGCGGCCCGCCACGCTCGGGCCGCCTGCCTGTCACCCTACCCCGGAGGCCCCATGGCCAAAGAAGAACTGCTCGAAATGCAGGGCGTCGTCACGGAGGTGCTGCCGGATGCCCGTTATCTCGTCACCCTCGAAAACGGCCACTCCCTGGTGGCCTACAGCGCCGGCAAGATGCGCAAGCACCACATCCGCATCCTCACCGGTGACAAGGTGTCCCTGGAACTTTCCCCCTACGACCTCTCGAAGGGGCGCATCACCTTCCGTCACATCGAAACCCGGGGTCCGGCACCCGCGCCCCGGCCAACGAACCGGCCGCGCAAGCATTGATCGCGCCGCGCCCTCAGCCCACCAGCGCCACCGCCTTCACCTGCGCGTAGAGGCATTGACCGGGAGTTAGATTCAGGGCCGCGGCCGAGCGGCGGGTGACGCGCGCCAGCAGCGGGGAGCCGCCCAGGTCGAGGCGGACCAGGGCCTGGGCCGGGTGGGCGTCGGGAGCAATCTCCACCACGGCGGCGGGCAGGGTGTTGAGGATGCTGGTGCCCTCCTGGCGGTTCAGGGCCAGACTGACGTCGCGGGCGAGGATGCGCACCCGCGCGGGATGGCCGACGGCGTGGCCGCCATCGCGCACCCACAGACCGCCGCCGGCGAAGCTGACGCGGGCCAGATGCCAGTCGGAATCGCGTTCCTCCACCACGGTATCCAGCACCACGCCGGCATCCTCGCCCAATCTGATCGGCAGATCGACGCGCGCCAGGGTGTCCAGCAGCGGCCCCTGGGCGGCGACGCGGCCGGCTTCCAGGGCGACGATGTGGTCGGCCAGACGCGCCACCTCGTCCGGCGCGTGGCTGACGTAGAGCACCGGAATTTCCAGTTCGTCGTGCAGGCGTTCCAGGTAGGGCAGGATTTCCCGCTTGCGCGCCAGGTCCAGGGCGGCGAGCGGCTCGTCCATCAGCAGCAGGCGCGGCTTCACCGCCAGCGCGCGGGCGATGGCGACGCGCTGGCGCTCGCCGCCGGAGAGCTGGTGCGGGCGGCGGTCGAGCAGGCCGCCGATGCCGAGCAGGTCGATGACGTGATCGAGCGCGGCGCGATCGAGGCATGCGTCGGCGCGCTTCATGCCGTAGTCGAGGTTGCCGCGCGCGGACAGGTGCGGGAACAGGCTCGCTTCCTGGAACACGTAACCGAGCGAGCGCCGGTGCGTGGGCAGGAAGTCGGCGCCGTCCTGCCAGACCTCGCCTTTCATGGCCAGGTAGCCGTCCGGGGTGCGGGCCAGGCCGGCGATCAGGCGCAGCAGCGTGGTCTTGCCGGAACCGGAGGGACCGAACAGGGCGGTCACCCCGCGGCCGGGCAGGTCGAGATCGACGTCGAGGGTGAAGTCCGGGTAGGCGAGCCGGAAACGCGCCTGGATGGACTCGCCGTTCACAGGTGCACCACCTGATAGCGCCGGTTGAGGAAATACACCATGAACAGCAGCAGGAACGAGGCCGCCAGCAGGCCGCCGGCCAGCACGTGGGCGCTGGCGTAATCCATGGCCTCGGCGTGGTCGTAGATGGCGATGGAGAGCACGCGGGTCTCGCCGGGGATGTTGCCGCCCACCATCAGCACCACGCCGAACTCGCCGACGGTATGCGCGAAAGTCAGCGTGATGGCGGTTAGGAAGCCGCGCCGCGAGAGCGGCACGACGACGCTGAAGAAACGGTCCCAGGCATTCGCGCGCAGCGTCGCCGCCACCTCGGTCATGCGCTCGCCGACGGCGGCGAAGGCATCCTTCAGCGGCTGCACCATGAAGGGCAGCGAATACAGCGTGGAGGCGATGACCAGGCCGCTGAAGCTGAAGGCGAGGTGATGCCAGCCCAGGGTGATCAACGTGCCGCCGATGGGGCCGTTGGGGCCGAGCGCCACCAGCATGTAGAAGCCCAGCACGGTGGGCGGCAACACCAGGGGCAGAGCGACCACCGCCTCCACCGCCACGGAGAACCTGCTTTTCGTCCGCGCCAGCCACCAGGCGACCGGGGTGCCGAGCAGCAACAACACCAGGGTGGTGACGGCGGACAGCTTGAGGGTGGTGACGAGCGCCATCCAGTCGGCGTCGGACATCCTATTTCCCTTCCTCGCCCGGCAGCGCGAAACCGTAGCGGCGCATGACCGCGCGCGCCGGTTCGCTGCCCATGTAATTCGCGAAATCGGCCGCCAGGCGATTGCCGGCGGCGCGCCGGGTAAGGATGTAGCCCTGCTCCAGCGGCGCGTGCCAGGCATCGGGTAGCAGCGTCCAGGCGCCCTTGCCCGCCATGGTCGGCGACAGCACCAGAGCCAGGGCGACGATGCCGGCCTCGGCGGCGCCGCTATCGACGAACTGGGCGGTGTGGGCGATGTTCTCGCCCAGCACCAGCTTGGGCCGCATCGCCGCCCACACGCCCTGGTGTTCCAGCGCTTCCTTGGCGCGCAGGCCGTAGGGCGCGTGCTGCGGGTTGGCGATGGCGAACTTGCGGATCGGCGCCCTGGGCAAATCCTTCAGCGCGGTCTTCGCCAGTTCCGGCCTCAGGCTCCACAGCACGAGGCGGCCGGTGGCATAGGGGCGGGTGGGGCCGGCCGCGTGGCCGAGTTTTTCAAGCTCACGCGGAAAGGCGATGTCGGCCGAGAAATACAGGTCGAAGGGCGCGCCATTGCGGATCTGGGTGAAGAACTTGCCGGAGGAACCGTAGATCACCTCGATGCGGTCGCCCGGCCGGTTGGCGCGGAAGGTGTCGACCACCTCGGCCATGGCGAACTTGAGATCGGCGGCGGCGGCGATGGTCAGTTTCTCCGCCCGCGCGGGGGAAAGCGCTGCCAGCGCCAGGGCGGCAAGCAAGAAAATGCGAACAAGCAGGTGCATGACGACTGCCATCAATATATGCGAATGGACATAACGCAAGCGCCCGGCATGCCGGCTGAAGCGATCATTCCTGGCGCGCCGCCAACAGCCGGGTGAACTCGCGCATCTCGGCGGCGACGCTGGCCGCCGCTTTCAATTCCATGGCGCGGTAGCGCGCCAACACCTCCAGACCCAGCTCGCTTACGCGGGCGCCGCCGCCGCCCGCGCCGCCCTTGCTCGCTTCCACCAGCGGCGTCCTGAAACAGCGGTTCATGGTGTCCACCAGCAACCAGGCGCGCCGGTAGGACATGCCCATCTCGCGCGCCGCCGCCGAGATGGAGCCGGTGCGCGCCACGCTGTCGAGCAGATCGGCCTTGCCCGGCCCCAGGGCGATGTCGGCGCCGAAGAGGATGCGCAGGCGCGGCTTGAGGGCTTCCGGCATGGTCGGCTCCTGCTTGCTCGATATATTTGCTCGAATATATGGGTGAATGCTGCGGGGAGCAAGCTCGACGCAATAACTCGCTGGCGAGCAGGTCGAGAGGCTGGATGGCATACTGGCTGCCACCGGAAAATCATGATGGCGGCCCGCCCCCACCTGCATCCACACGACAGACCGACATGAAACTCGCCACCTGGAACGTCAACTCCCTCAAGGTCCGCCTGCCCCACCTGCTGGACTGGCTGACCACCGCCCAGCCGGACGTGGTCTGCCTGCAGGAGACCAAGCTGGAGGATGCCAACTTTCCCCGCGCCGAGATCGAGGCGGCGGGCTGGCGGGTGGCCTTTTCCGGGCAGAAGACCTACAACGGTGTGGCGGTGCTGAGCCGGGCACCGCTGGCCGATCTCCAGGCCGGCATCCCCGGCTTCGCGGACGAGCAGAAGCGGGTATTGGCCGCCACCGTGGCAGGCACCCGCGTCATCTGCGTCTACATCCCCAACGGCCAAGCGGTGGATTCCGACAAATACCAGTACAAGCTGCGCTGGCTCGACGCCCTCATCGCCTGGCTGAAGGATGAGCTGACTCGCCATCCGCGTCTGGCCCTGCTGGGCGACTACAACATCGCCCCGGCCGATGCCGACGTCCACGATCCCGCCGCCTGGGCCGGCAACGTGCTGGTGTCGGAGCCGGAGCGGCAACGCTTCCGCGCCCTGGAGGAACTGGGCCTGCGGGACGCCTTCCGCCTGTTCCCGCAAGAGGACAAGAGTTACTCCTGGTGGGACTACCGCCAGGGCGCCTTCCGCCGCAACCTGGGCCTGCGCATCGACCACATCCTGCTGTCGCCGGAACTGGCGGCAGGCTGTTCCGGCTGCGTCATCGACAAGGCGCCCCGCAAGCTCGAACGCCCCTCCGACCACACGCCGGTCATCGCCACGCTGGGCTGAACGCCGCGCCCCGCGCGGCGCCCCCACCCCTGCCGCGCCGCACAAGAAAAATATTTCTTGTAAACGCTGGATGTAGTGTCTAATAAACAAGTCTGACCATACATCTAGTGGACAAGGGCCGAATCCCCAGGCCCGCATCAAGGAGACGCATCATGCAGGAAGCCCTGTTCCAGGAGCTCGCTGAGCAAGCCATTTCCACCGAAGTCCTGCTCGAGAAGTACGCCAAGGGCAATGAGCAGAACGTCACCGACGTGCGCCTGCGGGTGGCGCGGGCGCTGGCGGCGGCGGAACGCAAGAACGAGCGCGCCCATTGGGAACGCCAGTTCTTCCAGGCCATGGAAGAAGGTTTCATCCCCGCCGGCCGCATCAACTCCGCCGCCGGCACCGAATTGCAGGCCACCCTCATCAACTGCTTCGTGCAGCCGGTGGGCGACGCCATCTCCGGCGAGTCCGAAGGCAAGCCCGGCATCTACGTGGCCTTGGAAGAGGCCGCCGAGACCATGCGCCGGGGCGGCGGCGTCGGCTACGACTTCTCCACCATCCGGCCCAAGGGCTCCCTGGTGAAGGGCACCCAGTCGCGCGCCAGCGGCCCCGTCTCCTACATGCGGGTGTTCGACCGCTCCTGCGAGACCGTGGAATCCGCCGGCTCCCGCCGGGGCGCGCAGATGGGCGTGCTGCGCTGCGACCACCCGGACATCGAGGCCTTCATCCACGCCAAGGACAGCGGCGACCTGAAGAACTTCAACATCTCCGTGGGCGTCACCGACGTCTTCATGCAGGCCGTGGAGGCCGACGGCGACGTCGAACTCACCCACAAGGCCGCCCCCGGCGCCGAGCAGATGGCCGACGGCGCCTACCAGCGCGGCGACGGCATCTGGGTCTACCGCAAGCTGAAGGCGCGCGAGCTGTGGGGCCAGATCATGCACTCCACCTACGACCACGCCGAGCCGGGCGTGCTGTTCCTGGACCGCATGAACCGCGACAACAACCTGGGCTACTGCGAAACCATCGAGGCCACCAACCCCTGCGGCGAGCAGCCCCTGCCGCCCTACGGCTGCTGCTGCCTGGGCTCGGTCAACCTGACCCGCTACGTGCGCTCCCCCTTCACGCCCGAGGCCGAGTTCGACTTCACCGGCTTCGGCAAGGTGGTGGCGGTGGCCGTGCGCGCCCTCGACAACGTGCTGGACCTGACCGCCTGGCCGCTCGAGAAGCAGCATCTCGAAGCCCAGTCCAAGCGCCGCGTCGGCCTCGGCTTCACCGGCCTCGGCGACGCCCTGGTCATGCTCGGCCTGCGCTACGACAGCGAGGAGGCCCGCGCCTTCGCCGGCAAGGCCGCCGAGTTCATGCGCGACGAGGCTTACAAGGCCTCCGTGGAACTGGCCAAGGAGCGGGACGCCTTCCCCCTGTTCAACGCCGACTTGTATCTGGCAAGCGGCAACTTCGCCTCGCGTCTGCCGGCGGAACTCAAGGCCGAGATCCGCGAGCACGGCATCCGCAACTCCCACCTGCTCTCCATCGCCCCCACCGGCACCATCTCCCTGGCCTTCGCCGACAACGCCAGCAACGGCATCGAGCCGCCCTTTTCCTGGTATTACACGCGCAAGAAGCGCATGGCCGACGGCGGCCACAAGGACTACCAGGTGGAGGACCACGCCTACCGGCTCTACCGCGAGCAGGGCGGCGACATGGAGAACCTGCCGGCGGGCTTCGTCACCGCCCTGGAAATCTCCGCCCTGGCGCACATGAACATGGTGGCGGCGGTGGCCCCCTTCGTCGATTCCGCCATCTCCAAGACCGTCAACGTGCCGGAGACCTACCCCTTCGGCGAATTCCAGGAGCTCTACACCGCCGCCTGGAAAGCCGGCCTCAAGGGCATCACCACCTACCGGCCCAACGCCGTGCTGGGCAGCGTGCTGTCCGTGGAACCGGAGAAGGCCGCGCCGCAGGACTTCGCCACCGGCGACGTCAACCGCCGCATCGAGATCAAGACCCTGCCCGCCCCGGTGCTGGAAAGCCTGAAGTGGCCCGGCCGCCCGCGCCTGCCCGGCGGCAACCCGGCCTGGAGCTACATGATCGAGTACCCCCAGGGCAGCTTCGCCCTGTTCGTCGGCCACATCGAGAACGAAGGCCGCGCCTTCCCCTTCGAAGTCTGGGTCAACGGCGCCGAGCAGCCGCGCGGCATCGGCGCCCTCGCCAAGAGCCTGTCCATGGACATGCGCGCCAACGACCGGGCCTGGCTGAAGCACAAGCTCGACTCCCTGGCCAAGACCCGCGGCGACGACGCCTGCGCCATCCCCTTCCCGCCGGACGGCGAACCGCGCCAGGTACCCAGCGTGGTCTCCGCCGTCGCCCAGATCGTGCGCTGGCGCCTGGAGCAACTGCACGCCCTGGACATCGACGGCCCCAGCCCCCTGCTCGACGCCCTGTTCAGCGCCAAGGAACCCAAGACCGGCACCGACGGCACCCTGTCCTGGACGGTCGATGTACTCAACCCCGCCTCCGGCGACGACTTCGTCCTCGGCCTGAAGGAGATCACCCTGCCCGACGGCGTCACCCGCCCCTACTCGGTGTGGCTCTCCGGCGAATACCCCCGCGCCCTGGATGGCCTCTGCAAGATGCTCTCGCTCGACATGCGCGTCCTCGACCCCGCCTGGATCGGCATGAAGCTGCGCAAGCTGGTGGATTACCCGGAACCGCTGGGCGACTTCATGGCCAAGGTGCCCGGCTCCGAGAAGAGCCAGACCTGGCCCTCGACGGTGGCCTACGTCGCCCGCCTCATCATCCACCGCTTCGCCATGCTCGGCCTGCTCACCGAGGACGGCCAGCCCATCGTGCAGATGGGCATGCTGCAGGACCCCGCCGTCGGCACCGGCGCCGGCCAGGCCGCCGCCCCCCTGCCGGCGCTGAAGGGCAAGCGCTGCAAGGAGTGCGGCAACGACACGGTGATCCGCAAGGATGGGTGTGATTTCTGCACCGCCTGCGGGGCGGTGGGAGCGTGCGGCTGATGGATTGGCGCTTCCCTCGCCCGGTGGCCCCCCCCCTTTCGTAAAGGGGGGCTAGGGGGGATTTCGCGGTGGATGGCTTACGTGGTGCGTTGATTCGGAGGTTCGACGTAAGACCAGGGTGGTTGGCCGGGGGTTGCCCGGCGGCAAGTTACTTTCTTTGCTGCGCGGCAAAGAAAGTAACCAAAGAAACCGCGCCCCACTTCGCCGCCCTTCGGGTTCCCTCGCCTGGATGAAAGCTTCGGGCGGCTGCGTAACTCGCCCTTCGGGCTCAGACATACTCGCCGAAAGCCCCCGAAGCTTTCATTCAGGCGAGGCGGCTCAGAGGGGACTTCTTACCAACCTGTATAGGAACCCGGAGAGACTCATGGCTGATTTTTGCCCGGTATGTAGTAGCAGCCTAAAAAACTCGACAAAGCAAAACGACCGTATCTTCTACGAATGCCCTCGTTGTGGCCCTTTTTCGATAACGGGAACAGCACAAGCAATGCTGCCCAATTTACTCACTAGATCAATAGAGGCATCTGCCAAATTAAGTTACGCACTTTATCGGATGACATCCAGAAAACAGTGGGCTCTATTGGATGAAGACTTACTGAGAGCCACCCTGAGACAAGTTGATCTTCCAAAACCACAAGAGCAACTAGAGAACCTTATTCTATGGCTTGGTGACCAGCTAACTGGACCCGGTGACACCGTCATTTTTTCTGATGCAGCCATTGCTGCAGTTGGAGCACGAAACAATACCGGTGTCGGATTTATCGCACAACACGCCAAAGATATTGGACTTATCCATGGAGCAATGATGAAAATGTTAGATGGGAGCTATGTCTACCAGAACGGCATGTCACTCACATTTCCTGGATGGTCAGAATACGAAAACCTCAAGCGAGGTCATAGCCGTTCACGCACAGCCTTTATGGCCATGCAGTATGGAAACCCTGAACTTGACAGCATTTACAATGACCACTTCAAATCAGCAGGGCCGGCTCAATAATCAAGTGCAACACCTTGGTAAGGTGTTGCGATGGGAACGAGTTACGAACAACTGAATGCTGAAGAGCGAGCGACGGTGATGTTGATGCGAGGTGAGGGATGCAGCTTGCGGGC
>Ga0194111_10003116_pt1 | contig 19871 bp, 19 predicted proteins | sample TA2KigC300mmetaG_FD_146194 | JGI IMG/M metagenome (GOLD analysis project Ga0194111, IMG submission 146194) | Freshwater microbial communities from Lake Tanganyika, Tanzania - TA2015033 Kigoma Deep Cast 300m | ecosystem: Environmental > Aquatic > Freshwater > Lake | place: Tanzania: Lake... | reverse complement strand
TGACGCCGGGAATGAAAGCCGACCTGGTGGTGCTGGACCTGGACCAGCCTCACCTGACGCCCCTGTACGACCCCTATTCGCAATTGGTTTACGCCGCGGGGGGGGCGGATGTGCACACCGTGGTGGTTCACGGCCAGGTGCTGGTCCAGGACCGGCGCCTCCTCGGCTTTGACCTGGAAGAGACCCTGGCCCGGGCCCGGGAACTGGCCCAGAGCATCGGGGCCGGCGTTCCCTACGCCAAACCGAGGTTTTCCACGGCCTGAAACCGGGGCAGGACAAGAGCTTATAGCATTTTCTCTTTTTATGTCATTTTCTAACCAAAGGCCGAAAACCGAAAACCTAAAACGGTATTGAAAATGTCTGTCAAAATCATCAGCCGCAAGCTGGACCCCCGGGGTGTGAGCATAAAGCTGGCCGACGGCTCCGTGGTCAAAGGAAAGATCAACCTTTTCCATGATGAGCTGGTGACTCAGCGGGTGAGCGACATCTTCACCAAGAACCCCGACCCTTTCATCACGGTTTTCGACGCCACCATGGAAGGCCAGAGCTGTGCATCGTGAATAAGCGGAATATCATCTGGGTGTCGCCGGAAGACCAGTGATCAGTGGTCAGTGATCAGTGGTCAGTGGGTAGAGGTCAGGGAATAGGGAATAGGGAATAGGGGCAGGTTTCAGGTTCCGGGTTTAAGCCTTCGGGTTAAGTGAACAGCATTAAAGCAATTAATTCCTTACCTTAACTCCCTCCCCCTTGAGAGGGGAGGGTTGGGGTGGGGGTGAATGGAATTTCTTTTTCGCTCCGAGTAATAACCGGTAACAGCCGTAAAAAGCTGACCGCTAACTCCGGGCAATAATAAACACCCCCAAGCAGGTTATCAGGATGCCAGCCATGCGGGTGAGCGTCACGGCCTCTCCGAAGAGGACCTTGGCCAGGATGGCGGTGAACACGTATCCCAGGCTGATCATGGGGTAGGCGTAACTCACTTCCGCCTTGGCCAGGACAATGAGCCACACCATGAAGCCCATGCCATAGCAAAATAGCCCCAATAACACGTGCAAGTTGGTGGCCGCTTTCAAAAAAACCGGCGGCAGGGTGGTGATGGAGATGGCGAAATTGCCCAATTGGGTCATGCCGTATTTCAAGGATAGCTGCCCTGCGACGTTCAATGCCACGTCCACCATTATCAGGGCCAGCACCAGGTATTTGACCATTGTTTTCCCACCTCATTGGCGTTAGAAATCATTGCATAACTTTTAAATATCGGAAATGTTCCCGGCCAATGCAAGAAAATAATAGAAGCGCCAACTGGGTGCGGCGGCTGGATCCCCGGACCAAGCTGGCCCTGCTGCTGGCGAGCTTCATCATGGTGCTGCTTCCCCAACGGCCAGAATTAGTGGGCCTGGGAACCCTGGCGGTGCTTATCCACCTGGGGCTGGCCCGGGCCTGGGGGGAAGTCTGGCGGGTCCGGTGGCTGCTGGTCACCCTTTTGCTGTTCAGCCTGGGGGTCTGGTCCTGGCTGGCTCAGGGGCCTTCCATTCTGTTCTGGCGGGTGAGCCGGGAATCCCTGGCCTTTGGCGCCGCCACCTTTTTGAAGCTGGGGGCCATGACCCTGGCGGGGCTGACTCTCCTGGCCACTACCCCGGCGGAGGAGTTGTTTCTGGGGTTGGTGAAGCTCCGCCTTCCCTATTCGGTGGCCTTCGCCTTCGCCCTGGCCCTGCGCTGGGTGCCGGAGGTCTTCGCCACCGCCCAGCGGGTCAAGGAGGCCCAGGAGGCCCGGGGCCTGGTGTGGGAAGAAGGAGGCATAAGGGAACGCCTGCGCCGCCACCTGCCCCTGCTGGTCCCCATCTTTCTCCTTACCCTGCGGCGCAGCCAGACCATGGCCTGGGCCTTGGAAGCCCGGGGCTTCCAGATGAGCCCCCGGCGCACCTACCTCAAGGAAATCCGGATGACCTGGCGGGACGCCTTGGCCCTAACCGCGGCCGGGGTCCTTTTAGGGATTTTCTTCTGGATTCACTGGCAGGGCTGGGACCGGATTCCGGGTTTGAAATTGTAATTTTTGCCTCACGCCAAGACGCCAAGAATTTAGGGGCACGGCCTCAGGCCGTGCCCCTAAAGTTTTTATTCTTTCTTTCTTTGCGCCTTTGCGTGAGGAAATTTAATCCAACCGAAGACCGAAAACCGTATTAAAAGATTGCCCTGGCTAATTCCCACATCTGGGGGGATCGCCATACTCGGGATTTAAACAGTTCCCTAAGGTAAATAAATTCTTTGGGTAAACGATCAAAAAATTTGTCAAACAGCTCCTCATGGGATCGAGCATCCTTTACGGCTGCTTCACGATCCACCGACATAATTTCATAGAATTTCTCCGGGTCGAACTCCAACCCTTCCCAGTTGAGATCTTGATGGCGCGGCATATAGCCTAGAGGGCTTTCCACGCCGTAGCCCTGGCCCCGGACCCGATCAAAAATCCATTTGAGCACCCGCATGTTTTCGCCAAAACCGGGCCACATAAAATGGCCCCGCTCATCGCGTCTGAACCAATTTACCCGAAAAATGCGCGGCGGATTGGCCAAAAGCCGTCCCACGTTGAGCCAGTGAGTCCAATAATCGGCCATATTGTAGCCGCAAAACGGCAGCATGGCCATGGGGTCCCGCCGCATGGTCAAACCCTCTTCCGCCGCTGCGGTGGCCTCGGAAGCCATGGTGGCGGCCAGATACACCCCATGAGACCAGTCGAAGGCTTGAAACACCAGGGGAACATCTTTGCTCATGCGTCCCCCGAAAATGAACGCCTTAATGGGAACGCCCACGGGATTATCCCATTCCGGATCGAAGGTCGGACACTGTTGGATGGGCGCGGTAAACCGGGCATTGGGGTGAGCCGCGAACCGGCCGCAACCCGGAGTCCAATCCTGCCCCTTCCAGTCAATCAAATGCGCCGGGGGTTCGTCGGTCATGCCCTCCCACCAGACATCGCCGTCATCGGTGAGCGCCACATTGGTAAAAATGCAGTTTTTGGTCAAGGTCAACATGGCATTGGGGTTGGAATGCATGGAAGTACCCGGAGCCACCCCAAAAAATCCCGCCTCGGGATTGATGGCCCGCAGAGTTCCATCCTTATCGGGTTTAATCCAGGCAATGTCGTCGCCCACCGTGAAAACCCGCCAGCCTTCAAAACCCTTGGGCGGCACCAACATGGCAAAGTTGGTTTTGCCGCAGGCGCTGGGGAAAGCTCCCGCCACATAGGTTCTTTCGCCTTCAGGATTTTCCACCCCCAAAATCAACATGTGCTCCGCCAGCCATCCTTCATCCTGGGCCATGACCGAAGCAATCCGGAGGGCAAAGCATTTCTTGCTTAACAGGGCATTTCCCCCGTAACCGCTGCCGAAGGAATAGATGGCCCGCTCCTCGGGAAAGTGAGTGATATAGGTGTTTTCCGGGTCGCAGGGCCAGGGGGCGTCTTTTTGGCCGGGCGCCAACGGGGCGCCCACCGAGTGCAGACAGCGGACAAAGTGGCCCTCGTCCCCCAGCACCTCCAGCACCGCCTGCCCCATGCGGGTCATAATCCGCATGTTCACCGCCACATAGGGGGAATCGCTGATTTCCACCCCGATATGGGCAATGGGGGAACCCAAGGGCCCCATGCTGAACGGGATGACGTACATGGTGCGCCCGCGCATGCAGCCGTCAAACAGCCGCATCAATTTTTCTTTCATTTCCGCCGGGTGCACCCAGTTGTTCGTGGGCCCCGCGTCGGATTTGTCCAGGGAGCAGATAAAGGTGCGGCTTTCCATGCGGGCCACGTCCCGGGGGTCGGACCGGGCGAGAAAACTGTTGGGGCGCTTTTCCGGATTGAGGCGGATAAAAGTCCCGCCTTCCACCATCAACTCGCACAGGCGGTTATATTCCTCCTGGGAGCCGTCACAAATATACACCCGCTCGGGCTTGGTGAGCTCCGCCACCGTATTAATCCAGCTGCGCAGGGAACTGTTGTTGGTCTTGGCGCCGCTTATTTCAATGCCTGGCATTGAGAACCTCCTGGGACAGCGGTCAATATGAGACGAAATCTGAGTAACCGGAACTTAAGCTGATACCTAAAATACTTTAGAAAGAATCAGATCATCCGAAGGAAATTCGGCAAAAGTAATAACATTTTTTTAGGGGTGTCTCATCCTAAAGGAATATCTTGCCATAATGTTCAAAATGTTGTTCGCCCAGATTTTATATGATATTAACATCCTTTGCCTGAATACCTCGTGGTGTTTCAATGATTGTGAAATCAACTTCTTGGCCAACCTTAAGGGTGCGGTATCCTGGGCCTCTAATCCCCGAGTAATGGACAAAAAATTCTTGCCCCTTTTGATTTCTTATAAATCCAAAACCCCGAATATCGCTAAAGCTAATCACCGTTCCTTTTTGTCGCTCAACCCTCCCCTCTGCAGTTTCTTTTCTCTTTTCATCCGTTTTCCCGATCTCTAATAGATCTGAAGTAAATGCACGAAGTCTAACTGCATCAGAAGGAGCCTGTCCAGACTTCGTTAATGCTTTATCTATTATAGAAATTGTCCATTGAAAAATTTTCTTAGCACTTTCCTCGTCCAATTGAGCGGCTAATAAATGTTCACAGTAATCCACAATCTTTTTTGAATTTAAATAAGGAATTTCAAAGGGTTCGCACCTTGTCCTAAATAATAGCAGCATTTGATATTTAAATTTCCTATAAAAACGGGAAAAATATTTATCATTAAATAATTGTTCTATTTTGCAGTAGGCATATCCGCTTAAATAGTAAGGAAATGGCGAATGATTCTCAAGAAAAATCCTATTCCGATTAGCTGCAAGTAATTCTCCATAATATCTATGAGTGCTATGCGGTTCATTTAGAAACATTGCTATAAATGACTTAATTTGAGCAGTAAGAGTTATAACTTGCTGCTTACTAATTGGTAGGCTTTCATATTGCTTTGACCTTCTTTCGTAATAGATACGTGGGCTTTTATCCTTTCCAAATGTATTATAAAATTCCTCAAGTACTTTTTGAAATGGAGACAACGCTTCAAATGCTTCCAACTTAACTTCTGTTTGTCTATTAGTGGCTTTTATTACTTGATTCGTTACCTCGATATCATCTGTAACAATTAATTTGACAGGAATAAATATTTTATCAGTCAAGTCTTTCTGGTTACGAAATAAAATATGACTAGTTTGGCATCCGTTGACTATTTGAAAGTCTTTCAATTTAAATGTATCGGCAACTTTATTTATTGACCCTGCAACTATCGTAATGCCATTATTAAGAAGACAAAATCTATCGCTTATAGAAATATTTTTTAATGTTTGCTCAATCTCCATATTTACAGGGTTATTCCCTTGGAAATCTCGTACGTTATCATAGAATACTCTATAAAGCATGTTTCCATCAGAATCTTTTATTAATTTCAAGTATTCTTTGCAAGGAAGGATGCCAATGTAAGCCTCTTGAACGTTATCAATTCTGGGTAAAATAGTGTGCTTTTCAAAAGTTACTTCTTTTATTATTTTTAATCTTAACTCCCTATAAACATTCCTGAGCTTCTCCGCATCATATGTAAAAAATTTAACATCGCTAAACAAACCGCTTTGTTTTATTTCTTGAATGCCAACCTCTATTCTGCTATTAACTTGTGGATCATTAGCCCATTTGCCTGTTGTAACATAATACATATTACATATAGGACTAACATCCATATCGATGCTAGATTGATAAATATAATCTTTTAATTCTCTTAATTTTTGAATATCTGGATTTTCTTTTATTAGAGGCTTTCCTTCAAAGAAGCTTCTGATACCAAACAAGAAATTACCAATCTCGCCAGATTCAAACTTGGGAGATGTTTTAGATTGAATAAATATGAATTTGACGTCAAATCTTCTTAACATTTTTTTAAAGTAATCAATATCTTCCTTTGAAGAAACGATGTGTTCATTCACAAGAATCGCGATACCATCTATTGCGCTATCGTGATCGCCTCCAACAGAAACTTGTTCCAATTCAAAATCTTCTGGATGTTCCCTTGAAACGATGCAATAATTTACAAAATATTCAAAAATATTATCTGAAGGCAAATCCTGAAGGGCGAATTCTTTCACAAAATCTGCCAGATATGACTCAAGAATTTTATCCTTCATAATTCTATCTCCTCAAGCTGTTAAGAAATTTTATTCTTTTTCCCATACCTTTATAAATTTATTCTTATGCTTATGTTCTACAGTCAAATCCGGCGCTGCCAGGCCCGCAGCCAGGAGATATTTATTAATAAAGAGCCGGTTTTTCAGATAAACATAGGCCGGGAGGGGGTCTGCCGCCGCGGCGTCCCCCGAGGCTGGGTCTGCTGCCGCCGCGGCCCCGTCCGGGGTTTTGACTATTATACTTTTCCCCAGGATTTTGTCAGTTAAATAAGCCAGGGTTTGGTCTTTTTCTACAATGCGGACGCCCAGGAATTTAACCAGCTGGCCGGTGTCCAGTTTCAGGGTGTCCGGGGCGAGGATTGCCACCACCTTGTTAAGCGCCGGGCCGGAGGCGGGCATCTCTCCCAGGGGCCGGGCGTCGGGCAGGCGGGGCCGGTAGGGCAGGGCAGGGAGGGGGGGAGTCTCCGGGCGCTCAGTGATAGTATTACTCGGAGCGGAAGAGAATTTACATTCACCCCCACCCCAACCCTCCCCCCTCGAGGGGGAGGGGGTTAAAGGAGTAATTATTGTTATGCTCTGAGTAATAATTTCATCGTAAGCCCACGGCTTCCCTTGCATTCCCAACTTTTCCAAAATCAGCGGCCGGAAGCCTTCGTGGATTTCGTAGCCCACCGCGTTCCGCCCCAAATCCAACGCCGCCTTTACCGTGGTGCCGCTCCCCAGGAAGGGGTCCAGGACCGTGTCCCCCACGAAGGTGAACATCCTGATGAGGCGGCGGGGCAGTTCTTCGGGGAACATGGCCTCGTGGCCCACCTGTTTGGCCCCGCCGAAGCGCCAGTGGCCGGAGAAATACTCCTTCCACTCCTCCTTGGTCAACCGGGAAGCCTCTTTAACCTCCCTGGAAACTATCTTTCCTTTCCCCGGCTTTTTGAAGATCAGGATAAACTCGTAGTCAATCTCCACCAGGCCGTTGGGGGGGAAGGGGTAGGAGCCCATGACGTTGGCCCCGCCGGTGGTGTTCATGGTGGTCTTTTTCTGCCAGATGATGGCCCCCAGAAAGTCGAAGCCCATTTCCTCGCACTGGCCGATGATCTCCGCGTGCAGGGGGATGATTTTATAGCGGCCATAGACCACGGAACGGGCGAACTGGTCGCCGATGTTGACGCACAGGCGGCTCCCCTCCCGGAGCGCCCGGAAACACTCCCGCCACACCCGGTACAGGTCCTTCAAATACTCGTGCAAGGTCTGGCCGTAGCCCACCTGCCCCGGCACCCCGTAGTCTTTGATATGCCAGTAGGGGGGCGAGGTTACGACCAGGTCCACGGAGCCGTCGGCCAGCTCCGGCATGGCCCGGCTGTCACCGATGATGATTTGAGCGCGGCTAGTCATAGTTTCGAGTTTCGAGTTTCAAGTTTTGAGAGTTCTGAAAAATCAGCGTAAAGGCTAAATCTTCGGCGTTTATCCCCCCTCCCCTTGGTGGGAGGGGGTTGGGGGGAGTGGGGCCACTGAACTAACATGCTTAAAACAGGAAAAGATTTCGCCACCCCCACCCTAACCCTCCCCCCTCAAGGGGGAGGGGATTTAAAAGGTTCACCGTTCAACTAGGTATTTTGCAGAGCTCTTTTTTTCCTCCTAACCTGAAACTGGAAACTCGAAACTCACTTCGCCAGCCATTTCAGGCTGTGGCGCAGGAGGTCTTCCAGGGTGGCGGCCCCCTGGGAGCGAACCTGGTCCAGGGCCTTTTCGGCCACGTTTTTAGAGTAGCCCAGGTTGAGGAGGGCGGAAAGGGCGTCGTGGAGGAGACTGCCGCCCGGGGCCGCGGGCCGCCAAGCCGCGGCGGCGGGGGGCTTGTCCTTCAGTTCCAGGATGATGCGTTCCGCCGACTTCTTGCCGATGCCGGGGATGCCCGCCAGGCGCCGGTAGTCGCCCTGGACCAGGGCCTGGACGAATTCCTCCGGGCTGATGCCGCTCAGGATGTTCAGGGCCATGCGGGCGCCGATGCGGGGAATGCCCAGGAGGCGCTGGAACAGGTCCTTTTCCTCCTGGGTGATGAAGCCGTATAGCTCCAGGGCGTCTTCCTGGAGGCGGGTGTGGATCAGCAGGGAGACCCGGGCCGGGGGATCGGGTAGGGCGTAAAAGGTGGACAGGGGGATCATCACCTGGTAGCCCACGCCCCCCACTTTCACCAGAGCCTGGTTGGGGGTTTTATCTAAGAGTTCACCTTCAAGGAAGCCAATCATACGGTCCTCGGTCTTTGGTCTTCGGTAAGAAGCGGTTTGGCGGTTTAGCGGGTCAGCAGCCAGCAGTTAGCAGTTGGAAGATTACTGCTTCACCCGTTAGTCAAGTTTCGACGGGCACGGAGGCCCGCCCCACCATAACAGAAAACAGAAAACAGAAAACGAAAAACTGTCTTCTGAGGCGCGGGGCGCGCCCTATATTTTCGGCCCGCGATGATGAAAGAAATGGCACAGGCCCACGGCCAGGGCGTCGGCCGCGTGCTGGCAGTCCGTTTTGACGCCCAGAAGTTGCTCCACCATGAGCTGCACCTGGGCCTTAGTGGCCTGGCCGTAACCCACCACCGCCTTTTTCACCACCAGGGCGGGATAGTAAAAGATGGGCACCCCGGCCTGGGCCGCGGCCAGGAGCACCACGCCCCGCACCTGGCCCAGGATGAAGGCGGAGTGCACGTTGGCCGCCAGGAAGATCTCTTCCAGGGCCAGGGCCTGGGGCTGGTGGTCCTGGATGAGCCCCACCAGTGCGTCATAAATTTGACGGAGGCGGGCCTCCAGGGGCCGGCGGGAGCCGGCCCGGATGCGACCTGAAGACAGGTGGCGGAACCGCTCCCCTTCCTCCTGGAGGACTCCGAAACCGGTGTTCCGGGAGCCCAGGTCCACGCCCAGCACCACCGGGTTCAAATCAGGGCCTCCAGAAGTTTGTCCGGGATATCGAAATTGGCGAAGACGTTGCTGACGTCATCGTGCTCTTCCAGCATTTCCACCAATTTGATCACCTGCTGAGCCGGTTTCTCGTCTTCAATGTGCACCGTGGTTTTGGGGCGGAGTTGCAGTTCCGCCAGGATGGGCATAAAGCCCCGGGCCTCCAGGGCTTCTTTGATTTCCACGAAGTCGGTGGGGTCGGTGAGGACTTCGTACTGGCTCTCCGAAGACTGCAAATCTTCGGCGCCACACTCCAGGGCGGCTTCCAGGAGCTCGTCCTCTTTAATGCCTTCCCGGTCGAAAACAATGACGCCTTTTTTATCGAACATCCAGGCCACGCAGCCCGGCTCGCCCAGGTTGCCGCCGAACTTGGTCATGAGGTGGCGCACGTCGGCGATGGTGCGGTTCTTGTTGTCCGTGAGGCTTTCCACCATGACGGCCACGCCCCCGGGGGCGTAGCCTTCCAGGATGAGTTCTTCCAGCGCCGCGCCGCCGCCCTCCCCGGTGCCCTTGCGGATGGCCCGGAGGATGTTGTCTTTGGGCATATTTTCAGCTCTGGCCGCGGTGATGGCGGCCCGCAGGCGGGGATTGCCTTCGGGGTCCGCCCCCCCCAGCCGGGCGGACACGGTGATTTCTTTGGCCAGCTTGCCGAAGATTTGCCCCCGCTTGGCATCCGCCGCCCCTTTTTTGCGCTTGATGGTGCTCCACTTGGAATGGCCGGACATAAGGCCCCTCCTAATACAGTTATCAGTTATCAGTTTCGGTTTTCAGTTTTCAGAAAAATTTACTGCTCACTGCTCGCTGCTCACTTTATGCGGCTCGCTTATTCAATCCCAAGAGATATATTTCCCGGCTGGCGGCCCGGGACCCCGGCGGTTTGACAATGCGGCAGGCGGAGAACGCGGCCTCCAGTTCTTTTACCAGAGCCGGGGTGTCAGGCCCCTCAAAGACCTTTACCAGGAAATGGCCTCCGGGCTTGAGCAACTGCCGGGCATATTCCCAGGCCCGGAAGGCCAGGTCCAGGGAGCGCTGCCGGTCCACCTCCTTCACCCCGGTGGTCTTGGGGGCCAGGTCGCTCAGGATCACGTCGAACTCCGGGCAAACCGCCTTGACCGTTTCCAAGTCTAGGCTTTCCACTTCTCCCGGCACAAAGTATAGGGGCGGGGCCAGTTCTATTTCCGGGGGGTTGCGGTCTATCCCCAGCACCAGTCCCGAAGGCCCCACCTTGGAGGCGCTGTACTGCATCCAGGAACCGGGGCTGCAACCCAGGTCCAGGACCCGGAGGCCCGGTTTCAGGAGATGAAATTTTCGGTCCATCTCCTTCAGTTTATAGACGGCCCGGGAAGCGTAGCCTTCCTGGCGGGCTTTAAGCCGATATGGGTCGGGAACCCCGGGGCGGGGCATGGCAGCGCCTATCTTAGGGAATTAACTGCGTTTCTTTTATCACAGGCCCCGGTCTTTGGCAACCAAAATGGAGACCGTCAATATCTTGACGGATGGGAATCTTTGACAGGACCCTCGGGGTCTCCCGGCCCGCCCATCCTCCGGCCTGATATCCGGAAGGCGTTGACGTCCGCGCATTTCAAGGCGGGTCCCCAAGAGAAGCCCATCGGAGGTGGGCATTTTTCCGACTGGCACAAGGATTGCTCTACTAGTATTCCAAACGGTCTGATCATGGTCATTAAACCAGGGAGATGGGATCGGTGAAACAGATTTTGACCCGGGAAGAAGTGGAAGCCCTGCTAAAGAACTTGCGGGAAGGGGACCGGGACCACAAGATAACGACCAGGTCCCGGCGGAAAAAGCAGAAGGTCCGGCGTGTCGGAGCCTGCCGGGGCTACCAGCCGTGAAAGGGCGGTGGTGGTCCCGGAAGTTCCAGCGCCAGAGCAGTCGCGCCCAGTGAGGTTCCGGATTGAGTTAGAATCGGCCCCGGCCTCAAGGATAAAGGAAAAGGAAGGCCACCGTGATGCTCCATGAAGAACCGGAGTTAAACCCCAATCTGACCCATCCCAAACGGTTGGGGCTGCCATCCTCTCCCCGGATCATCGCGGTAACCTCGGGGAAAGGCGGGGTGGGCAAGACCAATATTGTGGCCAATTTGGGACTGGCTCTGGTCATGCGGGGCTGCAAGGTTCTGCTCATTGACGCCGATCTGGGATTGGCCAATCTAGACATCCTTTTGGGCCTGAGTCCCCAGGCCACCATTCACGAAGTTCTGTCCCTGCGCAAAACTCTGGAAGAAGTCGTGTGGGAAGGCCCCCTGGGCCTGAAAGTTCTTCCGGCTTCTTCCGGGATCCCGGAACTGGCGGACCTGAACGAAAATCAGAAGCTATTTCTGCTAACCGAACTGGACCATTACGCCGAAAGATTGGATGTGGTGTTGATTGACACCGGGGCGGGCATCTCTTCCAATGTTTTGTTTTTCAATATCACGGCCCGGGAACGCATCGTGGTGGCGAATAACGAGCCCACCGCCTTGACCGACGCCTATGCCCTGATCAAGGTTCTGGCCACCCGGCATGGGGAGACGCGTTTCAAGGTGTTGGCCAACGCCGTGTCTCACCCTGGGGAGGGGCAGGCGTTATACCGCAGCCTGATGAAGGTGGCTGACCGTTTCCTGGGGCAGGAGGTGGTCCTGGACTACCTGGGATCCATTCCCCACGATAACGCGGTGCCCAAGTCGGTCTGCCTCCAGCAGCCCGTCTTATCCCTTTTTCCCGAGGCCCCGGCCAGCCAGTCTTTCCTCCGGCTGGCCCAAAAGCTTTGGGAAGAACCGCCGCCGCTCCAAATAGACAGCAGCATCAAATTCTTTTGGCGCCGCTTAATTAAGCATCATCCGTGAGGCGACGCTTGAAATGGATCAGCATCATGAGTGACGTCAGCCCAGCATCGAGTAGCTTAATCGAAGCCACTGACCGCGTCCCCCGGATGACGGATGCCGCCAGACAGGAAGAGACGGTGCGGCAGTATGCCCCCTTGATCCGATACATCGCTTCCCGTCTGGCGTTGCGCCTGCCGCCCCACATCCACCAGGAGGACTTGTTCAGCGCCGGCATCATCGGGCTGATGGACGCCATCCAGAAGTTCGACCCAACTAAAAATATTAATTTCAAAACTTACGCCGAGTTTCGCATCAAGGGAGCCATGCTCGACGAATTGCGCAGTTTGGACTGGATTCCCCGATCAGTGCGCAAGAAATCCCACATGGTGGAAGATGCTTACGCCGAAGTGCAAAGACGCCTGGAGCGGCCGGCGGAGACGGAAGAAGTGGCTGCCGCCCTGGGTTTGGAGTTGGAAGAGTTCTATAAGCTTCTAGATGAAACCAAGGCCGTGTCTATCATGGGACTGGATGGCCCCCGGAAGGTTATGGGTAGCAGCGCCGAGGGTGGAGATCAGGACTTCCTGGAGATAATCCAGGACGATAGCGCCCTGGACTCCTTCTTCTCTGTCCACTTTGGCGAACTTCAAAGCATCCTGATGCGGGGCATTGAAGCTCTGCCGGACAAGGAGAAACTGTTAATTTCCCTCTATTATCACGAAGAACTGACCATGAAAGAGATCGGGCAGATCATGGGCTATACCGAGTCCCGGATCTCCCAGCTCCATACTCAGGCCATTTGCCGTCTGCGCCACAAACTCCGGGATTATTTTCAAATGCTGGAGGATTAACGGTGATTACCGGTAGGCCGCAAAAACGGAGGAAGGAATGCCGCCATTGTCCTCGATGCTAACAATTGTCCTGGCTTTTATCGGAGGGTTGATGGTAGGAGGGATGGTGGTCGTGGCGCTGTTCTGTCTGCTGATTAACAGCCGCCAGCGGGAAGAATCCCTGAAAGGCCTGGGAACGGCTCCAGAGCCGTAGTTCGGGCCGCACCCGACACGCCATCATCATCCAGTGGAAACCAAGGTTTTTCTCCGACCTGACTGCCAGTAATCGGTTGACTTGCGGCCCGCCGCGGACCAGGGGAACCAAAAATTATACCGAGTTAATTTTCAAAACGCAACAAACTCAATGCCGAACTTATTGATAATCTTATTTAATTTAAACCGAAAACCGGAAACCGAAAACGGTATTAGGGGCCGCACCTCCATATTTGCCACCCAGACTTAACCCCCCCGATATTACCGTCTGTTTCAAACCTGACGATCTATCTTTATACCAATTCGAGACCTCTGCGGAAGTTCTCTCAAATGTCATTCTGAGGGAGTGGACGAAGGAAGTCATTGAAATAACTAGATTCTTCGCTTCGCTCAAAATGACAAGCTAGCAAAAACTTTTCAACAGCTGTTCGGCACTCCTTGGCTGAGAAGGTAATAAATTTTCCATCCATTCCCCCCTGCCGCTCTTTTCCAACACCCCAACATAATTAATAAACTTGCATTTTGCTTTTCGATCGAATTTCCATAAGTCGTTAAATTAGGTATTTTTACCTATATTAATTTCTAGGTTTAATTTCGATAATAGCAACTACGCTTAGAGAAATGCGCATGATGGTTAGGAGGAGAAAATCATGGCTATAGGGGATAGAATAGCCAAGCATGGGGCGACCAGATTTTTTTCAGGTTTTCTCCGCAGATTGGGGAAATTGCCGGTATTGCTGGTGGTTATCTTTCTGGGATCGTCTCTAGCCGGGGGCACTGCCTGGGCCCAGGTTGTCCCTCCGTTTATTGTCGGGCCGCCGGGGAATATTTTTGCCCCCAACACCCTCAAGCTCGTGCAGGTGATTGAGCCGCCGAACCTTATGGATTATGTGAAGGACAAGAATGCCGCCATCGCCTTGGGAAAAGCCCTGTTCTGGGATGTCCAGGTGAGCAGCGACGCCCAGATAGCCTGCGCCAGTTGCCACTTCAACGCGGGGGCGGACAGCCGGGCCACCAATTCCTTGAATCCGGGGTTTAATAAACGTTTTAACGCGGGACCGGTGAATTCCACTTTGACCACCGCGCAGTATCCGTTCCATCAGCGGGCCAACCCGGCTATCCAGAAATCGGTCATCACCCGGAACTGGGATGACGTCACCGGGTCCCAGGGGGTCCTCCTCACCCGGTTTGACGGCATTGTCCCGGGACAGGCGGTGGAGTTGGGCACGCCCCTGCCGGATCCCACCTTCACCGCGGGCGCCACCAAAGTGCGGGCCGTCACCGGCCGCAATGCCCCCACCATGATTGATGCGGCCTTTAATTTTGCCAGCTTCTGGGATGGGCGGGCCAATAACGTTTTCAATGGGGTGAACCCCTTCGGCCCCGCGGACTCCAATGCCCGGGTGTTTGCCACCGATCCCCTCAACCCTCTGACTCTGACGCCGGAGGTGGTGCGGATGCGCATGGCCTCACCGGCCTCCCAGGCCGTGGGACCGCCCCTGAGCGACGTGGAGATGTCTTATCGAGGCCGCACCTTCCCCATAATCGGCAAGAAGATGTTGGTTCTGAAACCCCTGGCCCAGCAAGCGGTGCGCAGTGACGATTCCGTCCTGGGCCCCTATGCCGACACGGTCTCCGGCACCGGGTTGGTGACTCCCATTACGGGCGCGCCCCTCACTTACGCGGACATGGTCGCGGCGGCTTTTAAAGACAAGTATTGGGCCAACGCCACCTGGAAGGTCACCTATAACGCCGGGGTGGGCACCCCCAGCGCCGGGGCCCCCGCTCTCCCCACTGAATTCGCCCAGATGGAGGCCAATTTCTCCCTGTTCTTCGGGCTGGCCATTATGCTCTATGAAAACACCCTTATAGCCAACGACACTCCTTTTGACCGGTTCCAGGAGGGACACGTGGGCGTGTTGAGCCCAAGGCAGGAGTTCGGCCTGGAAGCGTTTATCGTGACGGGGTGCGACGGTTGCCACGCCGGCCCGGAATTCACCGCCCACAACCAGATTGAACTCCAGGGGCTCCAGCCGTTGAGTCAAAATCCCCGCAACACCATCGCGATAGCCGTTCAGAACCGTTTCGGCTTCGTCTATGAAGACGAAACCCTTTATAACGTCGGCGTCCGGCCCACCCGGGAGGACCTGGGGCGCGGCGGCGCCACTCCGCCCGGATTGGACACCCGGCCCAGGCCCCTCAACCGGAACCGCAGCTTCCCCTTGGCTTACTCCACCCTGTCATTCGCAAAACTGGCCGGAAAGCTGCCCGATCTTCCCGGGGGCCTGGGGTTGGCCACCTTCACCCCGGATTTTCCGGACAATCCGCCCTTCACCCGGAGAAACGACACGGTTAAGGGAGCATTCAAGATCCCCACCCTGCGGAATGCCCAGTTGACCGGCCCCTTTTTCCACAATGGCAGCGCCGCCACCCTCATGCAGGTGGTGGACTTCTACACCCGGGGAGGCAATTTCCCGTCCTTGAACGCCCGCAATCTGAACCCGCTCATTTTGTCCATCAGCCTGCTGCAAGAAACCACTCCCATCACCCCGGCGTCGAATCCCTATGACGACCCGGCGAATATCGGGAGACCCATCGGCGAGGTCCGGCAGGAGGCCATCGTGGATTTCATCTTGTCCCTCACGGACTCCCGGGTGCGCGATGAGGCCGGCCCCTTTGACCATCCTGCTCTCACCATCCCCCAAGGGTCCGCGGGCCCCGCGATTGTGCTCCCCGCGGTGGGCGCGGCGGGCCGCGCCGCGCAGTCGCTACCGCTATTGCAGGGCTTCCTGGGGATAACGGATTACGCCCAACATATCGTACCGTAATCGCGTTTCGAACCTTATTCCAGCTCGCGGCCTCTCCCGGATTCCAGGGGAGGCCGCTTATTTTTTGGGAAAGTTTTAGTTCCCGGGGAAATTTTATGTGCATTGACTAAGGCTTCCCAGGTATAATTAAAATGTTCTGACTCTGCATTTAACGTTTGCTTATAATGGAGGAAAATCTGGTGAATAGAAAATGGCTGAAAGGCTGTTTGATCCTACTAACCCTGGCCTTCTTCTGCGGCTGGGCCTTCCAGATGGAGGCTTATGCCCGGGCCGGGAGTGGCCGCTCTTCGGTGGGGAGCAGGGGCTCCCGCTCCGCGGCGCCCCCAAAGCCTTACACGGCCCCCAGTCAGCCGCGCCCCACGACTCCCAGCCCCGGGGTGACTCCGCCCCGGCCCGCGCCGGCGCCTATGGCCGCGCCTCAGCCTAGCAGCTTCTGGAGGTCCTTCGGCGGCGGTGTGCTGGGCGGCCTGGCCGGCGGGCTCCTGTTCCGGAGCCTCTTCGGCGGCCCCGCGGCCTATGGCGGCGGCCCCGGCGGGCTCGGGGGCAGCGGCATCAGCCTCATCGATATTATTCTCATCGGCGTCATCTGCTACCTGATTTACCGGTTTATCCGGAAACGCCGGGAGTCGGAGGCCATGGCCTACCAGAGCGCCCCGGGGACAGTGGAAATGCCCTACCAGACCACCTATCCGCCGGTTTACGACCAGCCCCAGGCGCAGGCCCAGCCAGCCGGGGACTGGGAACTGGACCAGGGTCTGGGCTACATCAAGCAGTACGACCCCTCCTTCGATGAAGCCCGGTTCCAGGATTGGGGCATGGACGCGTTCTTCAAGATTCAGGGGGCCTGGGCCAACCGCGATATGGGCACGGTGCGCACCCTGCTGACGGATGAGATGTACCGGATCCTTCAGGCCGACGTGGACAACCTAAAGGCCGCCAAGCAGATCAACCGCCTGGAAAACATTGCGGTGCGCTCGGTGGACATCACTGAGGCCTGGCAGGAGTCGGGGGTGGATTACATTACGGTGCGGGTCTATGCCAACCTTCTGGACTACACCGTGGATGAAGCCACCGGCCAGGTGCTCACCGGGAGCAAGACCGACCCGGTGAAGTTCGAGGAATACTGGACCTTCACCCGGCCAGTGGGCAATAACCCCTGGAAACTGTCGGCCATCCAGCAGCCGGCCTAAAGACAGTTTTCAGTTTTCAGTTGAGGCATAGAGGTACATTATTAAATTAGCCTTTATGCTAACTGATTAAGATTTGGCGAGAAATAAATAGGGGCGGTCCATGGTGGCCGCCCCAGTTGTTTTCTGGCTTTTGCTGGTACTAAAAATTGATGGGTTTGTAAAAAGCTGAAATTTTCCCCCGTCGCTCATGCTATTGGCTGATTTTATTGACCGCGATTTTGGGAAACCAGCATATTTTTGACTTCTGATTGTACCTTAGCTCCGGAAATGGCATTTGAAAATCGGCTGCCTCTTGCTGAAAAGGAAAACAAAATTTTATATGCAAAGGCATCTATACTGTAGTTGCCGCCATGCCACGATCCAGGTTTTTTTGACGGAAAACGGTAAACGGAGAACTGTCTCAGAAAGGATTCCGGCCTTGGAGATTGGCAAATAACTGGACGGCCCGGATGTCCCGGCCCAGGACCGCCACCCCAATGCCCAGGTGGGTAAAATCAGAGGTGAAGATGTTGTCCCGATGGCCCGGGCTGTTCATCCAGCCGTCCACGATAAACCGGGCCAGGCCTTCGGGGTTGTTGAGGGACTGATTGAAACCCTTCCAGATGTTCTCCCCCACCCGGTAGATAGGCTGGTGAAAGGCCGGCATGACCCGGTCCTTGGGAGCCAGGCCCTCGGGGGTGTAATGGCTGAAAAACCGGCGCGCCAGCATATCCTGGCAGTGGCCTCGGGCCACGGCTTCCAGGGCCGCTTGCCGGGCCAGGGGGGGGAAATTGTGCCGCATCCGGATTTCATTGGTAAACTGGTAAATTATGGCCTCAACTTCTACCAGGATGGTTGCTCCCGGACCGGGTGACGGAGGAGACGCGGGCATGGGAGAAGGAGCCGGGGTCCAGAATTGACCCCAACAGGCCCCAGCCAAAACCAGCGCCGTCAGCAAGATGGCCAACAGAAAAGTTCTAGGGGAAATCATCTTCTTCTAACTTATTAAGATTATCAAATAAGCCTTTTTGTTAAACAGGAGAAAAATAGGGACACTTCCTATTTTTCCCCAAGGCTCACCCCCAGGGGGAAAAGTCTCCGGCGACGTCTTTGAGATTGGGGGTTTACTGAAAAGTTAAATAGCCCTCGGCTGTAGCGGGGGCCGCCTCGACTGTTCCGCCTGGACCACCGGATGGCACATTTTTGATCGTTCACCAGGAATTTCCGACCACCGCGGTAAACCACCACTAGCTCTGAAAAAACTTGGGGCGGCAGGAATTTTTCTCCTGCAGCCCCAAGAATAGACCATTTCAGGGAAAAACTATTTTTTGCGCTTAAACCGGCGGCCCCAAACCGCCATCCCCAACATGGCGCTCCCCAGAAGAATCGCGGTGCCGGGCAGCGGAGTTAACGCCAACTCCCCCAACTCCCCTTGCACCATCCGGCCAAAGGCAAAATCACGATCGTTACAGACCAATTCCATGCGAGAGACTTAAGCGCCCACCCAGCCGAAAAACTTCGCTCCGGCATACCCATGGACATATTGGTCTAATCGGCCGCCGGCATCCACCCGGAGAGTCATCAAGAACTCCTCAAAATAGTTGGGCTCCATCTCCAGGCCAAAAGCATAGACGGGGACGGTGAAGGTCCCGGCGATGGTTCTGCCAAGGGAAGAATGCAGCACCGCCGGGGTGTTCCCCCCGGACCAGGTCGCCCAAGAGGTAGGCACCTGGCGACGGGTCAGATCCCAATTAAATGATACCGACCCTCCCAAAGGGAGAGTGATCCCGGTACCGGCGGTAATGGTAGAGTATTCAGCTCCTGGGATGGTCACATTGGACCAGGAGCGCTCACCGCCGCCTCCCATGAACCCCGGTCCCAGAACCACTGCAGGGTGGCCTGGCCCGGCAGCGGGCAAAGGCTAACGATTAGGGCAACAAGAACCAGAGCAAAGGATAGCCTCTTTTTCATTTCTCTCTCCTTTGGCCCGCTTCCTTGCGGCTGTGATTTTCTCTTTTAATATTATGGTTATATTTGTCCAACTTATCTTTTAATTGTCAATAAAAATATAAATTATTTGAAATTAATAAGGAGAGTTTTGGTTAAATTTAGCTACAACTTCACAAACTTCTGGGCCCGCTGCTCCCGGGCGCACCGGGGGCAAAGGCGCCGCAGCAACTGCTTCCCCATGACCGCGTCGCTGCGTTCCGTGACATATTCCAGATACCGGGGCGGCGGCAAAGGCTCGCCGCAAGCATGGCACCGGGACGTATCCAGGTGGTTCAGCACCGTGCCGCATAGGCGCACTTCCCGGAAATCCGGCCCCTCCAGGTAATCAATAGCCTGGGTGGGGCAGGCCAGGGCGCAGGCCCCGCAGGCGATGCAGGCCTCCCGGGCCAGGGGATAATCGGTGAGCACCCGCTCGGTGGTGGAAATTTGTGAAAATTTCAAGGCCCGCACCCGCATCTGGCGGCAGGCCCGCTCACAGGCGCTGCAGCGGATGCACACGTCGCAGCGCAGGCAGCGCTGGCCCTCCTTTTGGGCCTGGTTGTCGGAATAGCCCAATTCGATGGGAATAAAGGTGGTTTTGCGCAACTCCAGGTCCAGCATGGTCACGGGAGTCCGGTGGTTGGCAATTTTTTCCGCCGAAGGGATGACCTGAAACTCCACCTTCCGCCGCTTTTGCGGGCTCAGCACCGGTTTTGCCCTGGCTCCTCCCATGATAAAGTGGTCAATTTCCATGGCCGCCCGCTTGCCCGCGGCAATGGCCTCCACCACCGTGGCCGGGCCGGTTACCGCGTCGCCCCCCGCGAAAATGTCCTTCACCGTGGTCTTGGTGCTTTCCTTTTCAGTGACAATGGTGCACCAGGGGGTGGTCTGCACCGGCGGTTCCGGGAAGGGGCATAAAT
>Ga0194111_10003114_pt1 | contig 19887 bp, 15 predicted proteins | sample TA2KigC300mmetaG_FD_146194 | JGI IMG/M metagenome (GOLD analysis project Ga0194111, IMG submission 146194) | Freshwater microbial communities from Lake Tanganyika, Tanzania - TA2015033 Kigoma Deep Cast 300m | ecosystem: Environmental > Aquatic > Freshwater > Lake | place: Tanzania: Lake... | reverse complement strand
TCACGCCACTTTCGGGTCGTTTTTCGTTTTTGCATTGGATCTCTCCTCTCGAATCTAAGACGAATTCGATGGAAGAGGAGGTTGATCCTTATTTGATGCGGCTTCTCACAGGTTTAGTGATAGCACACTTTGGATTGGAGGAGATTACCAATGAAAGGCAAATCAACAATTATTTTCTCTTTTGCAATACTGATGCTTATTGTCAGTATAATAGGCTGCGCTGTTATAATGCCTACTATCCGCGCTGAGTATCCCCAAGAGACAAGTATATCAGACATTACAGCAGCGGCTGCTTTGGCATTGCAAAATCACGAATTTTCAATCGCCACGGTAAATGATAATATCGGCGTAGTAACTACCAATTGGAAGGATGTGAAACCCACTAGTCAAAAAGTCTTTGAAGCCTTTAGTTCACGAAGAAGTAGTTGGCGGATGATGATAACTGTGGCTATAGATAAACAAACAAAGCAAATCAATCTTAAACCGATTAAACAGATAAATTCTGGATACGGCAGTTGGGATAATGCAAAGCTCGGTGAGGATGAGAAGAATATGCTCAACGAAATTTTAAAAGAGATTTTAACTGCTATAAATGCCCCAACAACACCGATTACCTGGGAACCTCCTCAGCAAGAACCCAAACCGCCTAAGCCAGAGTCCACTGAGACGTTCTCAGAAGAGTAATTTTAGTCAATATTGCTTGGTACACATTGGGGTATGGACTGCGCTTATTTCATCCATACCTTACTCCAACTAAACGAAACGGAGGTAATAAAATGCAGAAAAGAATTTTTCTCTTAGTATTTATGTTATCGGCATTTAGCATCGCCCTTAGTGTAGCCGCTGAGACACCACTTATCGGTTTCATTGCACAAGATACCACCTGGACGCAGGCGAACAGCCCCTACGTCACTTTGGGCAATATCATTGTGAAAGAAGGCGTGACGCTGACTATCGAGCCGGGCGTCACCGTCCAGTTTGACTCTGGCCATAGCCTCACCATCGAAGGCGTTTTGATTGCCCGAGGCACTGACAAGCAAGGTATCAAGTTCACACCCAAAGGAGAGAAGAAACCAGGTGCATGGGTCGGCATTTTGTTTGAGGACTCTAGCATTGACGCAAAATTTGATGACGCTGACAACTATGTCAGCGGCTCCATTTTGCAGTATTGTACTGTGGAGTTCGCCCAAACGTCAGTAAAAGCAAATTCTGCTTCACCCTTTATTGACCACTGTGTGATTAGTAACAATGCCGGCAGAGGGATTTCTGTCTCTCTCCCTAAAGGAGATACTATTATCATTCGTAATAATATAATCGCGGATAATCACGGTGGCATCGTTTTTTTCGGTGATGGCACTGCCATTATCAGCGGCAACACCTTAACTAAGAATATGGCTAGGGACGGCGGTGGCATCAGTATTTCTCTCGGTGGCACTGCCATTATCAGTAATAACACTTTAACTGGAAATGCGGTTAGTAGCTACGCGGGCGATTCTTATGGTGGCGGCATCTATGTGCATGGCACCGCCACTATTAGTGGTAATACCTTAAGTGGGAATACAGTTAGAGCTGGCACCGGCGATTCCTGTGGTGGCGGCATCTATATTACAGGTATTGCCAATATCAATAATAACATCTTAATTGGGAACCTGGTCGGAGGCTACAACAACAAAGGCGGCGGTATCTATGTTGAAAGCGGCACCGTCACCATTAACGGCAATATTTTAGCTGGAAACGTGGCTAAAAGTCAGCACGACGCTATAGGCGGCGGTATCTATGTTGAAAGCGGCGCCGTCACCATTAGCAATAACACTTTAAGTGGGAACGCGGCAATCTACTTCCGGGGCCTCGGAGGCAACGCCATGGGCGGTGGTATCTACGTTTCCTCTGGCAATGTGATAATAACTGGCAATACCATTACCAAAAACTATACTTCAGAGATTGATGGAGCAGCTAACGGAGCAGCTATTTATTATTCTGGAAGCCAAAACATCACCGGTAATTTCATAGCCAACAATGTAGCTGAAGGAAGTAGAAATACTAACACCGTTTACATTAACGGAAATCCCAACTTTACGGAGAATACGATTATCGGCAATCAAACAAAATATAATCTTTATCACGCTCAAGGCAAAGATTCGCCCAATCTTAAAGCGACCAATAACTATTGGGGGGTGACAACTGAAGGGGAAATCAGGGTAAAAATCTATGATGTCTTTGCTGATAGCAGCAAAGCAATTGTCGATGTTGCTCCTTTTCTGACTGAAGAGCCAGCATTAAGTGTTCCCATGCCATCAGGAAGTCTTAAAGTTGTAGGTAGTATAGATACAACTACAGATGGTACCTCAACTGCTAACATTATTACCACCCTAAATGATTTAGCAGGTAAACCCATCACAGATGAGGAGATTATATTACTTGTCAGCCCTAATCCTGGCATAATCAGTAATATGACAAATAATCGTGACGGTACATATAGCGTTACTTATACATATAGTGGTTGCGATCCTCTTTGGATTCTGGTACCCCGTCGCCACCTTGCCGTTGAGCTTGTTACATTTACATCTTATTTTTATGAAAAGATTCCATTTTCAATGTCACATAGAAAGATAGAGGATAAAAAAGTTATCGTGCCTGCTGATGGTCAGTGGCATAAAATGCCATGGAAATATCCGTCTATTGGGAATAAGATATACTACGATATTAGCCGTTCAGGTTTACTGATTCAAGACGCGTCGGATTCTGAAGGGAAAACGGCATGTAAGCCATATACATCTAAACAGCAGATGCAGCTTATCGCTAACAATGAGAATGATGTTGGAAAAAATGTCTGGATACGGATATGGTAAAAATAGGAGTCAAAAGATGAACACAAAGCTAAATTATCTACTCAAGTTGTCTGCTATTACTTTAGTTCTTTGCTTCCTTACAATGTCAGCGTATACTATTATCTTCGCTCAAGAAGAGGTGTCAAAAACCGAAGAAATAAGTCAGGATGAAATGACGGAGTATAATACAATCTCCGTTTTTTTGTGTATGAGCTTTGAATCAGCGAATTTTTACTGAAGCTATCGCAGAAAGGAAATAAACAGAAAAGCTAAACAACTGATTAGGAAAATAGCAATAACAATGGTTAGCCAAATTCGCATCCACCGTGAGTGAAAAACCAAACAGAACCATCTTAGGCCACTTTTACGCATATAGGACAAAACCATAATGAGGATTAAAGCTGCGAATGTCAATAAAATAAATCCTGCTGTTGCTAATCCGAGGAAAATAATAACTAGGGTAATGCTTTGAAGAGTTGATGGCCAGTATGCGACGTCTTCTGGTCCCGGCATTATCATTGCTCTCACTATACCAGGAAAGAATAAAACGGTTTTAATTATTGAAAGCAAAAGGATTCTTTTAAATACCTTAATTCTCATAAGTAAGATTTAATTCTATATTTTAGAATAGAGGAAGGTTTTTTATAAGTCAAGTACCACAATAACACAAGAGAATATCAAAAGGGAGATGCGAATTGGAAATTATGCTTAGTAAAGAAAGTGCTTCCTTGGGTTTTAACCAAAGGGCGATGAAGTTATGCATAGGCTTTATCCTAATACTTTTGTGTGTCGGGCTATTTTTCCCAAACCTCATTTGGGCTTTAGATTTGCCATCAGATGAAGAAGAAGTTGCGATGGGACAGCAATATGTGGATAACTTTGTGGCCCAACATGGACGGATTTTAACTGATAGAAAAACAGAGATAGAGAAAATCCAAACGATTGGGAAGAGGCTTGCAGAAGTCTCTGATCGACCAGAGCTTAGCAAATATGGCGGATGGCAGTTCTTACTTGTAGATTTAGGCGATAAGGGAGCAAATGCTTTTTCAATTATGGGAGGATTTGTTCTGGTTGACTATCGTCTTATGCAACTCTTCGAGAGAGATGATGAAATAGCATTTGTGCTAGGGCACGAGGTTGGGCATGTTGTTAATCGTGATATGTTTCGATTGCTAGAATTTCGAGGAGCTTGGTGGAGAGATATAGTATGGGATATACCCGAGTGGCTATTAGAAGAGGACTTAAAGAAGTTTATCACTGGCGAACTAAAGCTTTCTAGAGAACAGGAATTACAAGCGGATAAGAAGGGCGTATTATATACGTCACGAGCTGGCTATGATCCTCGATGGAGTATTTTATGGATGGGTAGGATCGGAGAGGATGAAGATGTGAATGAGATAATCTTGAAGAGAATTCGTAGCACTCATCCACCGTGGACTGATAGAATTTTGAATGCCAGCGAGTATATCCAAAATGAACTCCTTTTTGTTGGGAAAAGAACTTCACAAGCTTTTACTTCTTTCATAGATTGCTATAACAGAGTGGTATCCTATGAAGGCAAGAGGGGCTATGAGTTATTTGGAGAACCTATCAATGAAGTTCATGAGTGGGGTAATGGCTTAATTCAAGATTTCCGAAAAGATGGAAATGAGTTGGCTATTATGCAACCTGACGGTGTTAATAAGGCTTATGCTATCTATGGCGCTATCTGGTTAAAATATAAGGCTTTAGCTATACAAGAAAGTGGAAGCCAATATCCACCTAGTTATCTTGGTTATCCTGTAAGCGACGAAAAGGATGCACCCAAATCTGGAGCTAAAGGATTTAATACCACAGGAAGAGTTAATGATTTTCAAGCAGGACATATCTGGTGGCTTCGGGAAAGAGACCTTACTTTTGAAACACACGGCGCGATAGATGGTGTTTATGCTTCAATGGGAAGCACGAGCAGTTGGCTTGGATTTCCAATATCTGATGAATACAAAGACTCAAAAACAGGTTTTGCCCGAAGTGATTTTGAAGACGGTTACATCACTACTTTAGATGGCATTAACTACCTGGCTTTTAGAAAGCAACCTACCCAACCATCCATTACTGCTTACTCTCTAACTCCGACCACCGCCGAACCGGGAACTATACTAACAATCAAATATACAATCAACAATCCTACTTCAAGTACTATGGCTTTGGCTCTTGGCTGTTCTATTCAAAAGGCTGGCACTACTACATGGATAAATGACCCAAGTAATGACAAAGTAGTCAATGTATCACCGGGAAGCGGCAATTATTCTAGAGAATTTGTCCTACTTTCTACTTTAATTTCAGGAAAATATAATGTGGCTTGGGGACTTTGGAATTCAAGTTTTACTACTTCATACGATTATAAGCAATCTAATGATGCTCTGATTATAATTGACAAGGGAACCGTTTGCTTTTTTGCAGATTTAGATTGTAATAGCAAAGTAGACACAATTGATGTTCGCCTTATTGCTCTTCATTGGGACACCCAAGTAGGTGATACTTTGTATGATGCTCAATATGACTTTAACAGCGATGGTAGGATTAACCTACTTGATGTCCGCAAAGTTGCCCAATATTGGGGACAAACCGCGCCTTTTAATCCTCCAGCAGCTCCGGTTGCAGATGCTCTAATTGCAGAAAACGCAGGGGCTGAAACTGTAATTGTTAAAATCAGTCCTTCAACTCAACAAATAGCTATAAACACAGAGGCAACTTTTTATATTGAGATTGAGAAGGTGAGTAATCTCGGCGGAGTTGAATTTACAATTCGTTATGACCCAAAAGTTATTGAAATCAAAACAGATGATGTTATAGTGGGTGATTTTCTGCCTAAGAATCGTCTGCTTCTGCTTGGCCCTCAATTCAAAGAGATGAATGGTTTTAGAGAACTCACTTACGGGCTCTCGCTTTTAGGCAATGAACCTGGTTCAAGCGGCCATGGCATTCTTGCTCAAATCACAGTCAAAAGCTTAAGCTTTGGAATAACATCACTGGATTTAAGAGATGTTAATCTACTTGACGCAAGTTTGCAAGTTAAGCGAATTCCAGTGGAAACCAGAGATGACTCAATTACTGTTTTGCCAGATGTCATAGCTGGCATTGAAGAGCGGGCGACTATTCAAAATAGCACAGTAGAGATTTTCCCTATTCACAACAAGTTATTGCAAAATTATCCAAATCCCTTTAATCCAGAGACTTGGATACCATTTGAGTTAGCCAAAGATACAGAGGTGGCAATCCGAATCTTTAATATCCAAGGTCAACTAATACGAACACTGGACATTGGTCGCCAAAAAGCTGGAGTTTATCATAGCAAAGACAAATCTGCTTATTGGGATGGCAAAACCCAATCAGGCGAATCAGCTCCATCAGGAATCTACTTTTATACTATTCAAGCTGGCAGGTTTACTGCCAGCCGGAAAATGATCTTACTAAGATAGCATTTATCCACACATTCCATTTGACTGGTTTATGCTTTGACGCTATGCTGAAAATAGCATAATAGAATAATAAATATGAGCAAGAAGACAATAATCTCTATCATAATAATTTTAGCACTGATTTTGATTGTTGGTATAAGTTATTACGGCTATCAGAAAAAGCAGGAGAAAGCCACAGAAATTGAACAATCTGCAACAACCGTAGAGGAATCGGCTAGCCAGCCTAATATTCAACCTACTACACCAAAGCCTTCTGCTGAGCCAAAGTCAGATTTAATGAGTGATTGGAAGACTTATACCAATCAGACATATGGATTTAAAGTCAAGTATCCCAAAGATTGGCAAGTAAAAGAAGAACCGCTTCCTGTTTACCCCGATACTTTTACAATAGCGCTAACCTTTAGCGGACTTTCTGAGCAGGATAAAATCTTTTTTAATGTCCGGCCCAAAGGTGATGAAGGAATGATTCGTGAGGCTTTGAGTATCGCCTCAGAAGAAAAAATAACAGTAGGTGGCATAGAGGGCAGTAGGATAACTGGAGTAGGTCACGCGGACGATTCTCCCTCAGAGACTTCTGTAATAGTCAGAAAAGGGGATTATCTATACTACGTCTGGTTTTTACAGCCATTCACAGAAGAGATAGTCTTCAACCAAATGCTTTCTAGTTTCAGGTTCACTAAATAGCTTTCGATCATCATCTAATATCTCAAAGAAGCAGCATTGGGTTGCTTCTTTATATTGGATGTAAGGTTTTGGCTGAGTCTGATTTTTGAGTGACTTTGCAGGAGAAGACATCAACAATCCTCAATTCTTTTGCGGAGAGATAGGAGAGATATAATGAAAAAGTTAAATTTTACCCTTTGTATCACGATGCTTTGGACGACAATCAGTGCAGCAAGTCTTTTGGCTATCGAAATCCCCAATGTTGTATCAGATACAATAACCTTTGATCTTTCTAAAGCAACTGAAGTATCCTACGCTAACGTTGTAAAAGATAAAATTCTCTTTCTCCCCACGGGCATAACACTTGAACAAGGTGCAACTCGGGGAATCTTTAAATCGGGGATAATTTTAGCCAGTATTCCATTTTCAGATGTTGGTGTCCATTGGAATGCGGAGCTCCCAATTGGAACAAGCATTCTAATTGAGGTAAAAACAAGTAAAAATAATGAAGTATGGACAGAATGGCAAGAAGTTAATATAGAATCCTTTCCTGACCAAAACGCGGAACAAGAATTTTGGGGTTATTTAATAGGAGTAGATCAAAAAGACAGAACTCACAAATTTATTCAGTGCCGTGTGACGTTGATTTCTGTGGATAGAGAGCTTGAAATATTATCTCCCATACTAAATAGAATCCAATTTACCTTTATTGACGCAGGCATAACTCCCCCGAGTCTTTTAGAGGAAATAAAACAAAGGGTAGAAAAAGACAATTTAAGAATTCGCTTATATGCTAGAAGTGCTTCTTATCCCAAACCTTCTATTGTGTCTCGTGCTGGCTGGGGATGCGATGAAAATAAAAGGAAAGGTACTCCAGAATATGAAACAGTGACACATATTATAATCCATCATACGGATACGCCGAACAGTGATACCGATTGGGCTGCGCGAATTAGAGCTATATATCTTTACCATGTGAATCCACCGCCAGACGGTAGAGGATGGAACGATATAGGTTACAATTATCTTGTCGACCCGAATGGCGTTTTATATGAAGGAAGATATGGCGGTGACGATGTCATTGGAGCACATGCTTCCGGTTATAATGATGGGACGATGGGTGTTGCTTTTCTTGGTTCATATGGTGGAGGAACTTTTGGGGGGAATACGCATCCTTCGCAAGCAATGCTAAATTCTGCAGAAAAGCTATTAGCGTGGAAATGCGACCAAAGAAACATTAATCCATTAGGGTCAGGGCCTGATAATGATGGTGCAGTGTATCCATATATATGTGGGCATCGTGATGTTGACCCCGGCAACATATGCCCGGGGGGCAACTTATACACTTTATTGCCATCAATCAGAGAGCATGTTCGCAATTTAATTGAAGGCCCTTCCACAAATAATCCCCCTGTTGCCGAAGCAGCAGTTAGCACAAATCCTAATGGACCATATTACGGTTATGAAAATCCCCTGTTAGTAATCAAAGGACAGAATGTAACCCTTTACTTCTTCACTGACAAAGATGTTAATGGAGACGGCAAAGCAAGCTATGACCCTGATGGCTGGACTGACCCTGAAAATGGCGTCTCTTCTGGTGGCAAAGCTGAATGGAATACAGATTTAAACCAGGGGGCTCCAACTTTTGAAAAGGTTATTTCCAATCCATTTTCTCCCTCTGCTTGTAATATTGGTCCTTTTTCTTACACCTTCAATGACCCACCAGGAACATACGAATATCAGATTTTAAGAATTACTGATAGAAAAGGCGTTCAATCTAATGTGAGTAAGATAAGGATTCAGGTAATTGATAAGGGTACCGAATGTTTCTTTGCTGATTTAAACTGCGACGGTAAAGTGGATACAGAAGACGTGCGGCGGATTGCTCTTCACTGGGATACGCGGGTTGGTGATGATTTGTACAACTCTGATTATGACTTTAATCACGATGGGAGAATCAATCTTCTTGATGTGCGAATGGTCGCACAATACTGGGGACAAAACGCGCCATTTAGTCCAGCATCGCCAAGCATTGCTCATGTCAATTCCAATCCAAGAGAAGTTATTGCTTATTTACAAGAAAATTTACCCGAGGTCAGAATTGGCAAGATTGCCACAATCGAGGAAAAATTTCAGGGCATGGAATTACACTTGAGTTATGACCCGCAAAAGCTGAAAGCAACTCATGCCGGCTTAGAAAAACGTTTTTCTTTTATCATCTTAGGCCCGAGAATCAATCAAAAGCAAGGCACTGTTGCTATTGGCGCTGTTTTGTTAGATAAGCAGGAAATATCTGCTTTAACCTCTGAAATCTTGTCTGCTATTAAGTTCACGGCACTGGAAGAGAGAGACTCCGCGCCTCATATTTTTGCATTAGGACAAAACTTTCCGAATCCTTTTAACCCAGACACCTGGATACCTTATCAACTGGCAGAATCCAGCAATGTGCGGATTGCAATTTGCAATGTTTCAGGACAACTGATTAGAAATTTGGATTTAGGTTATAAAGATGCTGGTTATTATCAAGATAAAGTATCGGCTGCTTATTGGAATGGACGCAATGAAACCGGTGAAAAAGTCGCTAGTGGTATTTACTTCTACAGCATCAAGGCAGGCAACTTTATAGCTACTCGCAAGATGCTCTTGAGAGAATAAATTGGCAAAGTGAGGCTTCGATTTGAAATGAAAAGAATTTTATTTTTGTCCTTGACAATAATTTTAGTTGTGGCTTTACTAACACCTTATAGCCAAGCTGCTTGCGATATCTCTAAAATCCCGGCTGATTTTCAATTTACTCAAAACTTGCAGAAAGGGTCTCAAGGGACTGAGGTAAAGTACTTACAACTTGTTTTGCAATGTATAGTTGGCGAAGATGTGGTGGGAGCCGCTGATGGTATTTTTGGCACTAAGACCGAAACAGCCGTTAAAAAGTATCAATCTATGAGGGGACTGGTTTCTGATGGCATAGTTGGCCCAAATACTCGCGCCAAACTCAATGCAGACTTGGCTGCGCTTAGAGGTGCGCCAATTGATAATAAGCCAACCGTCAATGCTTTCAATGTTACTCCCAATTCACTTACTTTGGGCAATTCATTTACCATTTCCTATACTGTCTCGGACGATACCGGCCTGAAGCAGACAGAGCTCTGGCGAGCCAATGATAATAATGGTAATCCAGTAGGCTGGGCAGAGATCAAAAGAACCCCTCTTTCAAGTCAAAAAAGCTATCCTGGCTCTTTTACTGATGCCCCTTCATCAACAGGCGCTTATTGGTATGGTTTGCACGTGGTGGATAATGCTGGAAACTGGAATGATGAGAATAATTCACAGACTGGGGGGAAACCAGGGGTTTATGGTCCAATAAAGGTTACAGTAACTGAAAAGAAACCAGCTCCGCCGACCCTTGTTTCTCCGTCAAATAATTCAACAGTTAATACTGCTACACCTACCTTCAAATGGAATAGCGTAGCTAATGCTGACTATTATGCCCTTTTCATAAGTAAACCACCATATGGGGAGAGTAATTTGGTCTTTAATAGTAAAGTAAATTATGGTCCAATATATGGAACTTCGTTTACCTTGCCCAGTGGCATATTGAGCAATGGAGTGACATATCGCTGGAACATGAGCTCTTATAACAGCGCAGGCTGGAGTGATGGGTATTCTGACGCTTGGGATTTCACAGTACAAATAAATCTTCCGCCTACAGTAGTAAGCACCTCTCCAGCAAAGGACGATATGGCTGCCCCGGTTACCGATACAATCACCGCAACCTTCAGTGAAAATATCCAGGCAGGCACAATGTCTGTACAGGTGATGGATGAGAAAAAGAATTCTGTGCCCATTAAAAAAATTACCGTAAGCGGTAAAACCCTGACTATATCTCTAACAGTTACTTTAGCCCATGAAACTATCTATGGAGTGGGCATTGACCAAGGCGCTGTGAAAAGTTTAGCAGGGGTTCCTAATACCAAATATTCGTGGGCATTTAGAACAGCAGCACCAGAATCACCTCCTGCACCAATATTAATTTCACCCGCTAATGGTGCTACAGATGTATCTATTACACCCACTCTTAGTTGGCACTCCGTCGACAGAGCAACGGGTTACATAGTACAGGTCTCTAAGAATTCGGACTTCACTGATAAAGTCTTTGACCAAGCCATAGCGAACACTTCTGTGCAGGTTAGTCTAGCGTACAATACCCATTATTTCTGGCGAGTGCTTGCCGCTATTGGTCTGACACTAAGCTCTTGGTCAGAAGTATGGACATTTACCACAACCCCACAAAAGTTCAATCTCACCATAAACATCAATGGACAAGGAACTACTAATCCTATCCAAGGAACTCATACTTACGATGAAGGCACTCAAGTAACCGTCACTGCCAATCCTGTTTCGGGCTGGGAATTTGACCACTGGAGCGGCGATGCCAGTGGAAGTTCTAATCCTATCAATATCACAATGAACAACAATAAGAGCATTACTGCCCACTTTGAAAAAGAACAGATGCCACCTGCAACTGTCAAAGTATTGCTACAAAAAGACCCGATTACCGTCGGAGAATCAACTATTATTGATGTGAAAATTGAACAGGCAACTAATTTCGGCGGATTTGAGTTCAAGTTGCGTTACAATCCGAGCATAATAGAGATAACCACTGGTGATGTCCAGATAGGCAATTTTCTGCCACAGGATAAGTTTCATCCATTGGGACCGAATATCAAACCGGCTGGGAATTTAAACGAGCTTGTCTACGGAGCTTCGTTGTTAGGTAGCGCTTCTGGACAAACAGGCAGCGGCTCTCTTGCTCACATAACAGTCAAAGGAGTTGGTGCCGGCGCGACATCACTAGAGTTGAAAGATGTTCTAATCATTGATTCAACTAGTACGAGTCAACCGGTCAATACCACAGATAGTACGATAACTGTTAAAGACACCAAACTACCAACCCTAACAATTACCCAACCTTACAACGGACAGAATTTCACCACTCCGAATATCACTGTTAAGGGGACAGCTTCTGATGAAAGCGGAATTTGGAAAGTGACAGTCAATGGAGAAGTTGCTTCGGGCACAACAAGTTGGAGTAAGGATATAACTTTGAGTCAGGGCTCAAACACCATAACAGTGATTGCTTATGATGATAGCCCAAATCATAACTCCACGACTAAAACAATCACTGTTACTTACATCCCGCAAGCTGTTACTATAAAGGCGATAGATACCAGTGGCAGTACGGGCACAGTTGTTAGTATCCCAATCAATATTGATGATGTCACGGGTTTGGATATTATTAGCAGTCAGTTTACTTTGAGTTATGACGCTAATGTCCTTAAAGCAAAAGAAGCAACTGCAACTGGCACTCTATCTCAAGCCTGGGGGCCGTCAACTTACAACATCACCAACGGACAGATTATAATCTGGATGGCTGGAACAACAGCTCTTAGTGGAAGCGGGACTTTAGCAAAGATTAACTTTGAAGTCAATGAAAAAGCAAAGCCTGGTGATACAAGCTCTTTGACTCTCTCCGGAGTTAAGTTTAATGAAGGCGCTGTTTCAGTCACAACACAAAATGGTGTTTTCACTGTAGAAGGCAGATACGGCGATGTTAGTCTTGATGGCTCAATCAGTGCTTATGACGCAGCTCTTATTTTACGCCATGGCGTAGGATTGATAGTTCTTGCTTCTTCCCAGCAAACAATGGCAGATGTCAGCGGCGATGGGACAGTGAGCGCCTATGACGCGGCATTAATTCTCCGTTATGGAGTAGGATTGATTGCCAAGTTCCCAGCAGAAGAGAAACCTCCAGCCTCGCCTCAGTTGCCTTTTGTCAGAGTTGCCGACTATGGCATCAAACTTGACAATAATCTATATAAACCAGGGACAATCTTTACTGCTTCAATCCAGATAGAAAACGCATCGGGCATCTTAGCAAGTGAGATAGTATTGATGTATGACCAAAATCTCTTGATGCCTGTTGAGATTAAAGCAGATTCAGGCCATCTTATTCAGCATAAAGCTGATAATGGACAGCTTAACATTTGGCTGGCAGGAACAGAAATATTTGAAGGGAATGGCTCATTGGTCAGTATAACTTTCAAAGTAAGCGAGAATGTGGCTGCTTCATTTAAGAGCCATTTGAATTTATCCAAATTCAAATTAAATGAAACAGCTTTTCAGAATAAGCAAACTGAAATTACAATCCAGCCTTATCAGTTTAGATTGCTTCAGAATTATCCCAATCCTTTTAATCCAGAAACTTGGATTCCTTATGAATTATCTAAGCCAGAGCAAGTGATTATTAAAATTTACAATAATAGCGGCAGGATAGTGCGCATCTTAAATCTTGGCCACAAACAAGCTGGTTTATATCTTGATAAAAATCAGGCTGCATACTGGGATGGGCGAAATAAAGATGGCGAGAGAATAGCTTCAGGTATCTATTTTTATCAGATTCAAGCAGGAAAACAACAGATAGCAACTAAAAAAATGGTTGTTTTGAAATAAACCCACTTGGAGGTGAGGGTAAGTGAAGTTGACAAAATATAGTAAAGTCTTTTTGATATTTCTAATCAGCATATTATGGCCTGTTACCGCCTTATCAGCAGTCGAGGTAAAAGCACCCAATATTAGCGCCAAAGCTGGTGAAACAATTACTGTACCAATTAGTGTCAGCGATGTAACAGGATTGGATTTAATTGCTGTAGAGATTACACTCACCTATGATTCTAATATTTTAACAGCTAAAACAACAAGCTCAGTAGGCACGCTTACAGAAGGTTGGAATAGTTCTGTAAACATCATTGGTGGTCAGATTGTGATATGGCTGGCAAGCGCCACTGCAGCCAGCGGAAGCGGAACATTGGTATCTGTTGAATTTCAGATATCCAAAGATGCGCAAGACGGACAAATAAGCCCACTGACTTTAAGTAAGGTGCGCTTTAACGAAGGAAATATCGCTACTACAAGCATAGATGGTGTTTTTACAGTGGGAAGCCCAAATCACCCACCTGCTGCAACCAATCTTTATCTGACACCCTCATCACCTAAAACCACTGACAATTTGACAGCTAATTACACATATAATGACGAAGACAAAGATATAGAAAGCGGAACTGAAATAAAATGGTATAAAGATGGCGTGTTGCAATCAACTTATAATGACCAGAAAACCATACCAGCAAGCGCAACTGCAAAAGGACAAAGTTGGTATTTTACGGTAAAACCCAAAGACGGAAAAGAATTTGGCAAGGTGCAAATTTCGTCTTCAATCACTATTCTCAATACACCGCCAACTGCGCCAACTGTTAGCATAACGCCATCTTCTCCTTCAACTGATGATGATTTGATATGTCAAGCAACTGGCAGCGTTGATGTTGATGGGGATACGATTTCTTACAAATATGCTTGGTATAAAAATGGGATCCTTCAGCCCAGTTCAACTGCTAATACAGTAGACGCCTCTCTCACACAAGCAGGCGATATGTGGAAATGCGTGGCAACGCCCAATGATGGTGAAAAAGATGGCGCATCAGCCGAATATCAAGTCGCCATTATTTTCTCTGGGCCTCCTGTGCCCACCGTTACTTCATCTACCCATCCGATTAATATTTGGAGAGCCAGTAATCAGGTGGTAATCAGTTGGAATAAACCGGAGCAGCCCGAAAAGATTACCGGCTTTAGTTATGTTTTAAATTCTACACCTGATACAGAACCTGATACAGTTCCAGAAGAGCTGGCTTTGACCAAAATCTATGATGGCATCGCAGATGGCATTTGGTATTTTCATATCAGAGCCCAAGATGCGAATAATCAATGGGGCAAAACAGCCCATTACGGTCCCATTCAAATAGATACAACCTCTCCTATTGTAACTATAACTACACCCACCGAGAGTAATACCTTAACAGTGAATATCCAAGGGATTGCTTCTGATGTTACATCAGGAGTAGCTAAAGTTGAAATCAATACTGGAGAACCGAATAAAGGGAGTAATGCTAATTTTAACTTTAGTGTCCCTTTGAGGGAAGGTAGTAATGATTTTACTATCACAGCCACTGACAATGCAGGCAATAAAAAAACTCGCTCACTGACAATCACCTATGCTCCTCCTACGGAAATCGCTCTTTTAGCGATTGAAGGTGCAGTGTATAAAATGGATGGTCGGACTTTAGCAGAAGATGGACTTAAGGTTGAAGTGACTAATTTAACGACCAAGATAACGCAAACGAGCACAACAGGAGATGCTGGGAAAGGACGATATTCTGTGACCTTTATCGATATTATGGGTCATAAAGTTGCGACAATCGGAGATAAAATCGAAGCAAAAGTGTACGATAAAACAAACCAGCTCATTGGACTTGCAAGCCAGACTCTTACGGCCCAAGAAATTGTAATGCAGTTATTCACTTTGGATGTAGTGCTTGGTGGACCAACCAGCCTCAACATTCAACCCGAGAAAGTAGTGCTTCAAATTGGTGAAAAAATTCAATTTACAGTCTCTGGGGTTGATGAGGATGGCAATCCCTTGCCTATTGGAGGAGAAATAATATGGCAGATTGATGGTGATATTGGCGTTATAAACCAAAAAGGACTATTTGCAGCAACCACTATTGGCACAGGCGCAGTCTGGGCAAAAGCAGGTTCTCTCTCTGTTCAAAAACAAATCACTGTCATTCCCTATACCTACACCATAGAGTTACATAGGGGCATAAATATCATCGCCGTGCCTTTGAATCCAGAGAAAAAGTGGCGTCTTTCTGATTTAGCCAAACTTATTGGCGATTCAGTCTCTCTGATTATCCGTTATAATTCAGAAAAGGCAAAGTTTGAATCCTATACTCCAGGCACGCCAGAATCTTCTCCTATAAATGCCTTAATCAATGGTCCAGAAGGTTATATTGTGATGATGAAAAAGGAGACTAAAGTGACTTTTTACGGCAGACCTTGGGCTGATGAAAGTTCTATTTCAGCTATTCCTACTTTTTGGGGGGAACCAGGAGCGACACCCAGTCGCAAAGCTTGGCGTGATTTAGAACGACTCCTCCTTGAGATAGGCGCTCTGGGGTTGCCAGAAAAGTCTGTCTTACTCCAAAACTTCCCCAACCCCTTCAACCCTGAAACCTGGATTCCATTTGAGCTTTCTCAAGATGCCATTGTGACAATTCGTATCTATGATATTGCTGGCAGGCTTGTGCGCAAACTTGAATTAGGCAATAAACCCGCTGGCTTCTATATGAGCAAAGAACGCGCTGCTTACTGGAACGGACGAAATGAAGCAGGAGAGCGCGCTTCAAGCGGTCTCTATTTCTATACTCTCCAAGCAAACGACTTCACTGCCACAAAACGAATGATATTAGTCAAATAAAAACCCTTATCTAATTTTCACAAAGCCCTGAATTACCTTTCATAGTTCAGGGCTTTTTTATTATTCAAAAAATTTTTTCGTTTACACGATAACTCTTCTTTGATAAAATATTGGCATAAATCCTTCTTGTAACACCCTTTAACATCGTGCTATAATCAGACCCAAACGGAAGCAAAAACAATGAATGAAAAAGAAATAAAACAACTCATCACACAAGGCGAAAGCCAAACAGCGGAATTCAAAAGCTCACTAAAATTGCTGAACGAAATTGGCGAAACAATCTCTGCTCTTGCCAATACTTCAGGCGGGATTATCTTAATCGGCGTAGACAACGATGGCAGGATACTCGGCATAGATATCGGCAAAAAGACTATGGAGGACTTAGCCAACTTTATCAAAGAAAACACCGACCCTAAAATCTATCCTGATATAAAACCTCATCAGATAGACGATAAGAAGATAATCGCTATCTCTCTAAAGGAAATAGAGGAAAAACCAGTATTTTTCAAGGACCGTGCTTTCCAAAGAGTAGGTAAGACTAACCAGAGGATTTCAGCAAACAAAATAAGAGAGTTAGCAAAGCAGGAAAGAGTTAAACTACACTGGGATGAAAAAATCTGCGAGAGAGCAAACTCGGAGGATATTGATGAGGAAAAAGTGAGTTGGTTTCTTTCTAGGAGGGAGAGCGTAAGGAATGTTAAGAAACCTATGGATATGAGCTTTTTTGAGCTTCTGGTGAACATAGGTGCCATCAACAAGGAAGTTGGGAAGCCGACGAACGCCGGGTTTTTATTCTTTGGCAAGTATCCTCAAAGATTCTTTATTAATTCCCAGTTAAGGATTGCCAGAATCAAAGGAACGGATGTCATTCATCCGGTGATAGACCGATTGGACTGCCAAGGAACTTTATGGGAAATGGTTAATCTGGCAGAAGGATTCATCAGGCGAAATATTAGACTGTTAAGTTTCAGAGTTTCAACCAGTTTCCAAAGGGAAGACAAGTTTGAATATCCACTTGATGCTTTACGGGAGGCGATAATTAATGCTTTGATTCACAGGAATTATTTAGAGCCAGCAGATGTCAGGACATTTATTTTCGATGACAGGGTCGAGGTTATAAATCCAGGTAGCTTCCCTGAAGGGGTCAGCCCCGACCAACCCATCCATAAGCCCGTAAACCCAATCCTCTGCCAGTTTATGTATGACATCGGTTTTATCGAGAAATACGGCTCTGGGATAAAGATGATGAAAAGATTATGTCGGAAATGGGGAAATAAAGAGCCATATTATAAGCTTCATCCACTTGAGACAAAAGTCATCTTCGAATCCCCAATTAAAGAAACAACTCATATAGAAATTGCTGATATTTCTGAAAAATTAAATGAGAGGCAGAAGAAAGCGTTGTTTTATGCGATGAGGAAAGGATTTATCACCAGGAAAGAATATATGGAGATAAACAAAATATCCCATGAAACAGCTCATATGGAATTAAAGGATATGGTAGAAAAGGAATTTTTAGCGATGGAAGGAAAAGGTAGAGGTGTAAGATATACTACGAAAGGTTGACGATTAGGTTGACGATTAGGTTGACGATTATTCCGCCATGTCCCTAAAAATGTCCCTAAAAAAAGGACGGGGATAAAATAACCGTCAGGTAAGGGGAGAGCCACAAAGTATCTTCCCGTAAGTTTCGGACATAAGAAGAATTTAAGGAAGAGAATCTAAGATGCCAAAGAAAAAAGGTGCTGACCAGAAAGAGAAAAAAGAAGTGTATTTTTACGTCGCGGAAGATGTATACGATAAAGTCGTAGAAGTCTCCGAAAAGGAAGATATCTCGGTCACAGAAATCGTCAATAATGCGCTAAGACAGTATTTGAATATACCAAAGCCTAAAAATAAAAGAACTAACCGTAAAGGAAGCCAAAATGACCGGCAGCCGTCCGTTTACTGAATTAGAAATCCAGCAGATTCTACAAGTATTCAAAGGTAAATATGAAATCCGCAACCGCACTCTCTTTTTACTCGGTTTAAATACCGGAGCCAGAATTTCGGAACTCTTAGCGCTTAACATAGGCGACGTCTGGCGTTATCAACGACCAGTTGAAATAATCTACCTCCAAAAGCGACACACCAAAGGTAAATTAGTAGGTCGTCAGATTACGATAAAGAGCGGCGCGCAACAAGCGCTTGCCGAGCTGATACAGTGGAAAAGACAACACAAAGAATCTTTGGCCAAAGACGCGCCCTTGTTTGTCTCACGACAGGGCGGCAGATTGAAACGGAAGCAAGCACATAATATCTTGAAAGATGCCTTCGATGCGTGTGAATTGCCTGGTCAGGTAACCACGCATTCCCTGCGCAAAACCTTCGCCAACTATGTCCTGCGGGCATCAGGCGGTAATATCAAAGTGCTGCAAGAGCTGTTGGGGCATCAACATCTTTCTACAACAGAAGCGTATCTTTCTTTTGATTTAGATGAATTGCGCGCTGCTGTTCCTGATTTTGGCAAGTTAGACCTAAGTTACGTTTTGTCCAACTCAAAAAAAATCATCTCCTTCAAACCCCGCATTAAAACTGAGAAAAAAGCCAATCAGGAGAGTCAAAAAAACAGAGGAGCATAAATTATGACGCTTTAGGAAAATTACTTAAAGCCAGCTTTTTTATTGTTGATAGTCGGGCATCCAAACCCCATTGTTCCACCAAAACAGCCGATGATACCAGCGTCGCTTTGGGCGCAGGTCTTCCAACAAAAATTGATTCTGTTCAGTGGCGCGGTCAATGTTTCTCTGAGCGATGGCGAGGAGCTGGTGAAGCTCAACGACCTGGTGTCGTAAATCGTCGTTTTGCTTCAGTAGGTCAGAAATACGAGCATTCTTTTCGTCTATCAGTTGCTGGATGTCAACCATATCACCGTCATGTCGCAGGCTGACGCAAACAAGACGCACTCCGTTTTCCTCACGAGCACGCATCTTGCCTCGTTGAACGCGACGTTGAACCGTGCGAACCGTGACGCCCAATGTCGTCGCAGCGTCGTTTATTGTCATCCATTTGTCCAATCAAATCACCTCAGTAGGATAATACGACAGAGGATTAAGAATAGTTTCAAAAACAATGGCTTGCTTTGAAGCCGGCGATAAAAACTACGCAAGGAAGATAGTTTCCGCCAGAGTATCATCCTATTTTTCCTTGATTTTAAGCGGAAATTTAGGTAGACTTTTTACAATTTTGTAAACCACGACGCAAAAGAATGTTGGATTCGACGCAGACACACAACAAGAAAGAGAGTTGATTTAAGTGAATTTAAAAGACTTAGTGAAAAAAGCAGTTATAGAACTAAGCGTTGCTGGGAAAAAAGAGTTTACTGCAGCAGAAATATGTGACACAGCACTGAAAATCGACCCGACAAGACAGAGACGGTCAGTTCTTGGTACTCTACCGGGCCTTGTCGTAGGACGTCGTCATCCTGTTTATACACTTGCTGACCAGTTTTTAGAAAAGGTCGGACACGGAGTTTATAGGATTTATAAACCGCCGGAGAAGGAAGCACCTAAGAAGCGGAGAAGAA
>Ga0194111_10003113_pt1 | contig 19891 bp, 21 predicted proteins | sample TA2KigC300mmetaG_FD_146194 | JGI IMG/M metagenome (GOLD analysis project Ga0194111, IMG submission 146194) | Freshwater microbial communities from Lake Tanganyika, Tanzania - TA2015033 Kigoma Deep Cast 300m | ecosystem: Environmental > Aquatic > Freshwater > Lake | place: Tanzania: Lake... | reverse complement strand
AGCGGGCACGTGGATTACGACGATGAGGCGCGGATCTTTCACGGTGAAGTGTTGGACCTGAAAGATGTGATCACGTTCCAAGGCAAGAGCGTGGAAGAGATAGAGCGAGCATTTCGCGACTCCATAGACGATTATCTGGAATTTTGTAAGAAACGCGGCGAAAAACCGGACAAGCCCTTCTCCGGACGGATGATGCTCCGTTTGCCGCCGGATTTGCATCGAAAAGCATATTTGAGCGCACGCCGCGAAGGTAAGAGTCTTAATCAATGGATCGCCGAAAAGCTGGAAGGGGCCGGCTAGTCGCGCGACCATAAGACCGCGGCGCAGATATCACCCGACTCATATCGCAACCGACCACATCGTCATGATGGCATAGTAAAAGAGTGGGATCGCTTTCTCAGGGCCGCTTTGGAGGACATTGCGGAGACCTGGCTGCAATCGCAGGGCATTGCCTACTCCAGGTAGGGCTCGAAACGGCAGGCAGGGTTCAGCGCCTCCGGAGTCGATGCATAAACGCGACAACCGGAATCGAGTATTTCATGAGTCCCAGCGATAAGGCAAGCGCACAGATTCCTCTCATCGTGGTGGTACGACCCATGAAGGGTTGTCTTAATGAGTGAACATGATAAGCTGCTAATGCGGATATTGCGCGGTACCGGGGATACTGATATTCCATTTGATTGCATGCGTGGCTTGCTGAGGATTCTGGGCTTCGAGGAACGCGTCCGCGGAAGTCATCACATATTCAGCAAAGAGGGAGTTGAAGAGATAATCAACTTGCAGCCCAAAGCTGGTGGAAAGGCAAAGCCATACCAAGTGAAGCAAGTCAGACAAATTATTCTGAAATATCGCCTTGGAGGATAAGAAGAGAATGGGCGGCAAATTTCGTTACGAGGTCATCATCTACTGGAGCGACGAAGACCATGCTTTCATAGCAGAGGTCCCGGAACTCCCAGGCTGCACAGCAGACGGGGCAACATATCAAGAAGCAGTGGCCAATGTGGAGATAGTGATTCAGGAGTGGCTTGAAACTGCGCAAGAACTTGGTCGTCCGATCCCGGAGCCCAGGGGGCGACTGAGCTTCGCTTGATCCACTCTCAAATTCTTCATGGCCAATGCTCAAATCCTTGGTTGGGGATGGTATTAGGCCCTCACTGACAAGATTATTGCAGCGAGACAACCGGAGAGGCGCGTATTCCCGAAGAATCAACATTCAACACCGACTCGTATACCAGGTGATCGAAGAAGACCATGTGGTCAAGGTGATCCGCATGTGGACTCACTATGACTGATAGGTTGGCTCCTGCCTCGATCCGAGTGGATTGGGAGGCAGGACGAGCCATAGACTTTTCCGGCCACGAAAATATTGAGTCCGTGGGTGTGCGAACCGAACTATTCATCAAATCAACGATGACGAACTTCGGCTTGCCGTGGTATGCATAAGTCGGTGGCCAAGCGTGCGCAGGAAATCTAACTCGTGTTCGTACCGGATATTCCACAGAGGTGGCTGAAACATGTCTTTGCCTGTTTGAAAGCCTCCACAGATGTTCCATGCTCGAAACGGTCACGGAAAGGCCTGTCTGGTTGTGCATAAATGAGCAAGACGTTTCTCCTGATCATTGATCTAATTAATCGAAAGGACGTGCTGGTGTCGGATCATGGTTATGATCAATTGGCAGAAGATGATTTCCTCATACGGGACGTCCTGGACGGTGTGCGCGGCGCCACGATAGTCGAAGATTACCCGAACTATGCCAAAGGCCCTTGCGTACTGGTGCTACAGGAGGATTCCCAGGGCAGGCCTATCCACGTCGTATGGGGAATTCCCAGGGGAAGAACTTCTCCTGCCGTGTTGATCACGGCCTACAGGCCAGACCCGAAAAGGTGGTCAGACAATTTCGTTAGGAGAAACACATGAGGAAACGCCGGCAAACTAAAATGATTCACGAGGGGGATTATGTGGCCAAGGTCGAGGTGGAGATGCTCGAAACGGATGAAGGTTGGTCTCCTTATTTGTCACTTGACGACGCCAAGAAGCTGGACGATGTACGAGAGGCCCTTCGCAGAAGGGACCTTAAGACAGCTACTCGACTGGCTCGGATTTATACGCTCCAACCGGTTGGCTCCGTCACGCCTGCCGGCTAGATGAAGTTGGCGTGAGAAATGCCGACTAGGCTGGCATGAGGAATCGCAAGTGAGATTGTGTTTCTTGCTGACCACTCTCCTGGCATCGCTCACAGTGTGTGCCTACGGACAATCTGTCCACGAGAAAGGCGGCAATATCTATTTCACGGACTCAGCGGGGCAAGAGATCCAGCTCACGTCGACCGGACGCGATACCAGCCCCTCTTTGTCGCCAAACGGCCGTCTCATAGTATTCGTTCGGACCAATACATACGAAAAAATCGACGCGGGGGTGGGGGAGGTCGACCATACTGAACTATGGGTCGTGAACCTTGGCGATAAGAAGTCAGAAAGAGTCCTAGGATCGAGGGATGCGGCCAACCCTAAGGAGATTCTAGCCGGCTTCGCCGATCCGCAATTCTCTAATAATTCCAAAGATATTTACTTTCTTAGTGCTGCCTGGGCTACGTCCGGTGCTGTCCACCGACTTGATCTGCAAACGAAAGAAGAAAGATTTATCTCATCCGGCCTCAACTTCGAAGTCATCCGAAAGGGAAGATTCAAGGGTAACCTAAGAATCAACAAGCACAAGTATTACAAAGAAGGCGGCTCCTATGATTGCGATTATATCGTAACCCCCAACGGAAAAGAGATTAAGATCATAGAGGATTCCTGTGATGGAAAGCCGCCACGGAGCCGTTGACGCGCTCCGCAAGTGACCTTGAAAAGTAGAGCTTCAGGAGGACCCATCGCATGCAACATAGACACGTATCAGGTTCGGGATTGATCCCCATCGCAGCCATTCTCTTCATACTACCGGCAATAGCAATGTCGGCAGAAACCCAAGGGGTGAGCGAAAAAGAGGCGAATGAGATCGCGATTGAAGCGTATATCTACTTCTATCCCTTGGTGACAATGGATATTACTCGCCGTCAGGTGACCAACATCGAGGCGGGCAAGATGTATGGTCGCGGGCCCATGAATACCTTCAGCCATATGCGAGCGTTTCCCCCCGCGGAATTCCGTGAGATCGTCCGTCCGAACTTCGATACGTTGTACTCGAACGGCTGGCTGGATTTGACCGCGGAGCCTGTGATCGTCTCTACGCCTGATACTGAGGGTCGGCACTATTTGCTCCCCATGATGGACATGTGGACCGATGTCTTCGCGGTGGTCGGGAAGCGCACCACGGGAACCAAAGCAGGGCATTTCGCTGTGGTTGGTCCCGGGTGGAAAGGGGACCTGCCCGGCGGAGTCCACCGAATTGACTCTCCCACGCCATATGTCTGGATCATTGGGCGCACACAAACCAACGGCACCAAAGACTATGAAGCGGTTCACAAAATCCAGGACGGATACAAGATCATACCACTATCGCAGTGGGGAAAGGAGCCCAAACCGGTTACCGCGAAGATCGATCCTTCCGTGGACATGAAGACGCCGCCGCTTCATCAGGTCAACAATATGAAGGCCGCGGCGTATTTCAAGCATACGGCGGAACTCCTTAAGATTCACCCGCCGCACATTACCGACCAACCGATCATGGCTGAAATGAAACGCCTGGGTCTGGAAGTGGGGAAGAGCTTCGATCTCGAAAAAGCCGATCCCGTGGTTCGCAAAGCGCTTGAGGAAGCGCCCACCAAAGGCTTGAAGCTCATGAACGACCGGCTTACAAGCATTGCCCTGATAGTTAACGGCTGGCAGATGAACACGAACACGATGGGCGTGTACGGGAACTACTACCTCAAACGCGCTCAGGTGGCTATGATCGGGCTTGGCGCGAATCTACCCGAAGACGCGATTTATCCGATCAACCTCGGTGACAGCGCAGGAAAACCGCTAATAGGGGCCGATAAGTACGTTCTTCACTTCAGCAAAACGGAACTGCCGCCGGTCAATGCCTTTTGGTCGGTAACGCTGTACGACAAGGACGGTTTCCCCTTGGTCAACAACCTCAACCGCTTCGCGCTCGGCGATCGCGACGAGTTGAAGTTTAACGCGGATAGTTCGTTGGATCTGCACATCCAAAATGAGAACCCGGGACCGGGAAAGGAATCGAATTGGCTGCCTGCTCCGAAGGAGGCGTTCAATCTCCTGATGCGGCTCTACTCTCCGCGTGCGCCTGCGCTCGACGGACGTTGGGCGCCGCCCGCGGTCAAGCGTATCGAGTAATCGACTTTTCCAATGTCATCTCCTATAATGCATCTGGGGTAACAGACTGGTGGTGATAAGGGAGAGCTTGTCCTGGAGGGCCAGCGAGGCGACAGCAACTTTACCTTACCTTTTGAGCCATGTAAGCGCTCAAAAAAAAAGAGAGGGGGCTACCAATGAGGATCGCAGTCGTGTGCGGATTATTGGCATCTCTTCTGCTGGCAACGGTATTGTGTCCGACTTGCTCCTTCGCGGCGGAAAAACAAGTCGCGGTGATCTGGGAAGGCAAATCCGGGATGACTAAGCGCGTTCACATGGGATTTCTGCACCGCATGAGGGCAATCGGATCGGAAGTGAAAATCATCAATCGGATGGAACTCCCGAGCATACAAGACGCGGAAAGAACGTTTCGAGAACTCGAGGCCACTGTGGATGGCATAGTGTTCTTGCGGTCCAGTGGAGCAGCGTTCCTGGGAAAAGCGAATCCGAAAGTGCCTTCATTTGTTGGTGGCTGCAACAACCCTGTGGACTTGGGCGCGCTGAAACAGCTTGACGCCCCGGAGGGAAATGTTACCGGCGTAACGTATTTCATTCCTTATGAAAAACGATTTGAAGTGTTAAGAAAGATGTTCCCGAACGTGAAAGCGGTGGGAATTGTTTTGCAGAAAGGTCATCCGGCAACTCCCATTGACCAAAAGGGGACAAAGGAGCAGTGCGACCGATTGGGCCTAGCTTATCACGAAGTCGTGGCAGAGAACGCCGCCCAGCTTCTTCAGGGCGCGGAAGCGCTCGCGGACAAGGCGCAGGTGATAATTATCAGCTCCACGGGCCTGGTCATGGACAATACGGTGAATCTGGTGGGCATCCAAAACCGGAAGAGAGTCCCCCTTTTTTCGTACGCGGAGGGCCGAGCCAAATTGGGCGCGTTGTCAGAGCTTGCTGCACGGGATGAGGAACTTGGCTCAATGCTGGCCGATTCAGTAGTTGACGTGGTCGTGAAAGGGAAGCCGGTTGCCCAAGTGCCTGTTAAAATTGATCCTAAGCCAAGTCTGGTCATTAATGACGGCATTGCCAAAATGCTGAATGTGAGTGTTCCCGCGGAGCTTCAAGGCCAAGTCCAACTAGTGCAATAACAGGAGAACTCTAGGCGTCGAGGGCCGCGGCATGGACTCCGCGCCCTCCACGGTAACCCAATCATATAGCATTTGCCAAAAGTAATGGCCATTGATTGTCCGTCACCCTAGCGAAGGCCGGGCTCCAGAACATATTGAAAGGACTGGTTTCCTGCTTTCGCAGGAATGACGGGATCGGGTTGTCTCGAATCGGAAGATACTCTTGGCAACAGGTATAAGCAACAGACCGGCGCTGAGGCCGGCGGCGCTAATGAGACAGGATATTTCTTCGTGATTACCTTTTAGAACAAGTGCCTGGAGATGAGCCTTCCGAGAGGGCAGACAGCTTCCAGCCTGCCATCTCCGCGTAACTGCGGGCATCACTGAAGCATTCACCGGCCGGGGATTGCTCCACCCAGGGCGTCCCTCAATCCTCCGACCCATTCCCCGATACCCCCAAGGAGAGAAGAGCCAGCGCTTTCCGGGGCTCGCTGTCGCGGCGCGGTCGCGACCGGCATTGTTTCCTGCCTGCGTGGACCGAAGGATTCAAGAATGGATTCACCGATGGAATTTGAGCCCATGACGGGAGCAGCCGCGGGGAGGCGTCGAGCCGGGGCCCCGTATTGTGACGGAATTCCTTGACTAGGTGGCCGCGCCCCTTGGTCTCCGGGGATCCTTGCCCACGTGTAACCATTTTCGGTGGCGTTCGCCTCTGGGGTGGGGGGGGCCTTAGCGGCTTGCGGCTGGCCGGCGGGTTTGTACGGGAGGGCAGGAGGTAGAGACCCGGACGCGCCACTCCGTCCGGGGGCGAATCCCCCGCCTGTAGGACCGGGCTGAGTCGGGAGAGAGACGGGTGGAGCTGCCGGCGCAGCTCCAACGGGGTTTACCGGCGCCGCGGGTTGAGCCAAGCTTCGTGGTTGACTCCGCGCCGCGCCCACGCCAAGATTTCCGCGCTCCACAGGAGACGTGAATGGGGGCGGATTGAACGTCCTCTCGGGAGGTGGAGCGTCTGCCCGGGGATTGGTTGGCGTTGTGGGAACGGGTTGAGCTGTGACAAGCCGCGCCCCGGCAGAGGGCGCTGGCGGGACTTCCGGACGGCTTTGGCCGGTATTCTGCGCGGGTTCTCGACGCCACCCCGATTCTCCGAAAGCGAACCGAACAGGAGCGCGGGGAGCGGGCTGCGCGTCTCCGGTCAGGGACGATTCATTACCGGAATCCTTTTGCGGGCCCGGCTGTCTGTTCTGAGTAAGAGCCGGGGCCGGTGGCTGATTCTGAGCCACGGCTTGTAAGGGTGGCCCGAGCAGGGATTCCAATAGCTGTACGAAGGGCGGGTCCTCCCAGTTGATCATTCCGAGGGAGTTCCCCACGATGCGGCCGTTTCGGTCAACCACGTATGTCGTAGGCACCGCGGCCACTTCGTAGATCGCTTCTGAATTGGAATTCACCACAAAGGTTGTGGGCATACCTGACGACAGGGTCTGCTGCCGAATTGTCAGGCGTTTCTCGGGATCGTAAGCGATAGTAAAGGTCACCCCGCAACCGGCCGCGTACGAGCGAATGCGTTCTTCATTGTCGAATAGGTTCGCGGAAACGATTGCCAGGCCCCGGTTGGCAAAACGCTGATGGGTCCGCTCCAGGATGGGTTTCTCAATAGCGCAAGGCGCGCAATCGACTCTCCAGAAATTCAGGATGACCACTTTGCCCCTCAGCGCTCCAAGGTTTATCGCCCGCCCTTGGAGATCTCGCAGCGTCAAGTCGTTTGCCGGACACGGGGCCGGATAGAGACTGAAGTTGAGGTTTCGGAGCTGTTCGGGAGAAACCGCGGCTGACGCTGCTCCGGGAAGGAGGTAAACAAGGAGCAGAAGACAGGTGGCGGGAACGCAATATCTGGTCATGGGCCGCGTCCTCCTGGACAGAGGTCGGAAATTCACGCAAAGCTACAATACAATCAACAATATTTCAAGGACTTTCTAGATGGTGTGACCACTTGCTTTTTTTTCTTTGGTGGAATATAAGGCCCGCTAACCGGGGGGGCGAGGCGATCGCCGGCGCTCAGCGCGTCGGAGGAAAGTCCGAACTCCGCAGGGCAGGATGCCGGGTAACGCCCGGTGGGGGTAACCCTAAGGAAAGTGCCACAGAGAGCAGACCGCCTTCGGCCGGCCGAAGGTAAGGGTGAAAGGGTGAGGTAAGAGCTCACCGGTTCCCGTGGTAACATGGGAAGCCAGGTAAACCCCATCCGGAGCAAGACCAAATAGGGAAGCGCTAGAGGACGGCCCGTCCGACGCTTCCGGGTAGGTCGCTTGAGGCGGCGGGTAACCGTCGTCCTAGAGGAATGATCGCCACCCGGATCTTTCGGGAACAGAATTCGGCTTATTGCCCCCCCGGCCCTCCACCAGGTGGACACCATGTCTGACAAGCCCTCGGAACACCGTGAAGAAACGGCGAATCGATCGCAAACGGGCGCCGGCTCTGCCGCAAGACGCACCGGCTTGCGTCTCATTATCCTGATTCCTCTATTGGGCGTCTTGCCGGCTGCCATTATTGGTTCTCATTACCTGGGGATTGTTCGCTTGCCGGTCCCGTCGGGCCCCGATCCCTCATCAGCTCTGAGTAGGATTCCTCTTGTGGGCTCGCTCCTCTCAAGCAAAGGCGGAGACAGCCGGATGACCTCGGCGATCGCCGGAAAAGAGACGGGAGACCTGGTTTCCTCTGAGGCCGTCCTTTCCAAGGTGGGTAGGAGCCCGGTGGACCCGTCGCGGGCGCTCTTTGCCGCGTTTGAGAAGTCTGTGCTTCCCAAAGGAAACGCTGCGCCGCCATCATGTCCGGCGCCAACGACTCTCGAGAAGAAAAGTGAAGAAGCCGGAGTTGCGAAGAGCAGCTCATCACAGGCGGCCTTGTCCGCCGAAAACAGCCGGCTTGCTTCTGTCCCGCAGGTGGTAACGAAAAAGCCCCCACAAGAGGTTTCGTCGCATGAGGAACGAGCCTCGGATCCGGCGCCGGCGCCGCCGGCGGCTCAAGACCGGAGCGAGCCCACAAGCGAGCCTACCCCTACGGATCCCGATCAGCCCGCGCCGATTAGAGAGAGGGCCTCAGCAGGCGTTCCCACGGAAGGGGCTCGCATTTTCGAGAAGAAGGACCGCTCTGCTTCGCCTCCAAAATCGGACGCGCCTCCTGGGGCTGACACAAAGTCCGAGAAGTATCAGCTCCCGGGTTCTCTGGTGATCAATCTCAAGAATTTCGACGGTGACCGCGTGAAGTGGGCGCTCATGGTGATATTGGACGACTCGGGCGTTATGGGGAAGGCTTCGAAGCTATGGGCCCCCAACAAGATGGATGTCGCGCTCAAAGTGGTGGAAAAGCTCCCATCGCATCTGACTCCGGGGTCTCGGCTCGCGGTGCGTGATTTCATGTGCGGCAAGTCTGACACCAAGGGCGGTCGGGGCGCGCAATGCTTGAGTCACATGCTTCTTGACTGGGTAGATTCACCCTTCAAGAGTTTGAAAGAGAATCTCGCGAAAGCCAACCCTTCAGGAACCACGAATCCCTGCGCGGCCGCAGCGTACTCACTGAAGAAGGACTTTGGCGGAGAGCGTGACCTCGCCCCACGCGTTGTCTTGGTAACCAACGGAGCGACCAAGTGCGGATACGGCGAAGTGCTCAGGGCGCTCGACGAAAAAGGGGCGCGAGGCGAAATCCCCGTGGATGTGGTCTCAATCGGCATCGGGAAGAAAACGCGACAGAATTACGCAGCCTTGGCGGAGAAGACCAAAGGGGAATTCCTTGCGTTGGCAAAGCCTTCCGATCTGGAGAGCGCTCTCTCCAAATACGCCAGGCTCCTGAAATCCAAGCAGCGGAAGGTCATTGAAGTTCGAGGCGGCGACAAGACTTTCAAGATCGCCAACGGTGAAGAAATCACCCTTGCGCCGGGGACCTATTCCATTGTTGTTCCCGAGATGTCCGGCCTTACTGCCTCACAGCGCGCTATCCGAGATATCAAGGTGAAGTCGGGCGAAAACAAGCGCCTGGAGATCAGCGTTAAGAAGGGCAAACCCATCATCCGCGCTGAGAAGAAGTAATACGCCCGCTCGTTCCTTATTGTGCGCTCCGTCGCATAACCATTCATACGAATTGGCTTTCAAACGAGTCCCTTGTGAGCGGCTGAGGTCGGGCGTCCGGTTCACTATGAATGACGCAGAGCCGTCAGATCTTCGTTCACCAGACCTTCAACCCGCCGAACCCTAGGGAGTTCTGAGCAGTGACCTGGCACACCCTGGTAGGCGCTCTGGAGCAAAGTTTGATCTTTAGGCTGATGTCTCTGGGGGTCTATCTGACCTTCCGGGCGCTCGATTTCCCTGATCTGAGCGTGGACGGCACGTTGTCTCTGTGAGCCGCGGTGAGCGCGACGATTATTGCGGCGGGCGGCAATCCCGCGACATCGATTGCGGCCGCGTTTCTTGCAGGCGCGGGCGCGTTTACCGGTATTATCAACACCAAGCTGCCCGACGAAATTCGAAAGCGCCTCGCCACGCTCGGGATGGGTCTCGAAGCCAGGATGAGAACCAAGGCGGGATTACTTTCAGGAGGGCAGCGTCAGGCCATCAGCATTCTCATGGCTGTGTGCGAGCAACCCCTGGTGCTGCTCCTCGACGAGCACACCGCGGCGCTGGGCCCGCGGGCTTCGCGACAGATCATGGAGCTGACGAGAGCGATCATTCGAGAGCACAACCTCACCACAATCATGGTCACCCATAACCTCAATCATGCCCTGGAAAACGGCGACCGAACCATTGTCATGAGCCGCGGCCGCATCGTTCACGAGATCCCAAGGCCAAGACTCGACACCATGACCATCGACGACCTTTTCGCGCTCTTCCATGACGCACAGCAGAAGGGAGAATAGCGGATTGGTCGCCGCGTCGCCTCCCTAACCGCAAGAATAGACCGGAGGTAAGGCAATTCCAACATCTCTAGAAATGGGCGCTAGTTACTAATAGAGTATGGTAAATATTTCTCTGGCCACCGCGAAACGCCAGATCTCCAGGGCGCTCCAGCAAGAGCGCAGACAAAGAAATGCCTTATCTGTGGGGGAAAAAATGCGCCTCATCGAAACACACGATCTGAACACTTGGGCCGACTCGAAGCCGGCCGAAAGCCGTTTCCCGTACTGGATCAAGGAACTTATCTGCGCGGTGATCCAACCTGACAAAATTCGTTTTCCATCCGGTTCTGCGGTCTGGGTGCCTGGGTGCGACGGCACCTTGGTATGCAGTGAAAAGCATGAGTTCGTCCCGACAGGTTACTCTGTCTGGGAGGTGTCAACTAGGGCCGACATCAAGACCAAGGCGAACTTAGACTACAGAAAGCGCAGCGATGATAAGACGGGGGAGAAACTCGACACGACCTTCGTGTTCGCCACGCCGCGGCTTTGGAAGGATAAGAACGACTGGGTGAACGCGTGCAAGAAGGAAGGAATCTGGAAGGATGTCCTGGCCGTTGACGGCGTTGACTTGGTGAAGTGGATCGAAGATGCACCAGCCGTAAATCTGAAATTGATTCCGGAATTAGGATACGGTCCGGAAACTGGTTTACAAACCGCGGATCAGGCGTGGGAGAAATGGAGCCAATTTACCTCTCCGTCGGCATCCGAGGAGCTGGTGACAGTTGGCCGTCAGGAGCAAGAAAAGGACTTTATTGAACGATTGGTGGCGACGCCGAGCACGTTCACTGTGCGAGGAGACTCACCGCGGGAAGCCTGGGGTTTCGTCCTTGCCGCCATCCGACGGTTACAGTCCGATGAAGAGCGGATGCGCCTTTATGCGCGGACCATCGTCGCTGAAGACGAACAAGTAGCTGGTAGACTACCTAGAAGGGCTAACCTCATCATCCTGCTCAAACAGGCGAAGGGGCAGGTTTCTGGAAATCTGTGCGCGGGGGTCTGCCACGTGATTATTCCGGAAGGAACAGATCGACGGTCTGAGCGGAATGTCATCACTCTCGCCCGCCCCGACCCCCAGGCGTTCCTTGAGGCTTTGGAACGCATGGGGTTAGAGAGGGATGAGGCGGTAAAAGCCTTACGCGCTTCCGGACGAAGCGTTACTATCCTGCAGCGTCAGAAGGCACACGCGAATTTTGAACGCCCGGTTTGGGCGGACGGGCTAACGGTGGCCAACTTGATCCCCGCCGTACTAGCTGGTCGCTGGGATACTCGGAATGAGGGTGATCTACGAATCCTCTATCTGCTGGCAGGCACGGACGACTATCTATCCGCGGAGGCCCAGCTGCAACCGTTCTTGTCGGTAGACGAGGCACCGATACAAAAGATCGGTGAGATGTGGACTCTTACGGCGCCCGTCGATGCGTTCCAGTTAACAGCTCGCGACCTAACTTCAATTCACCTTAGTCGCTTCAGGGAGGCTTTCCGTCTGGTATTTGGTCGCGTTGACCCCAAGGTCGAGATACCACCCGACGAGCGGGTCTACCACGACATCAGGGGGGACCGGGGCCACTCCGAGTGGCTACGAAGTGGTATGGCCGAAACCTTGTTATTGATTGCTGAGCGCGGACCCGATGCAGAACTCGCCGCTGTATTGCCACGAGGCTACGCCGAAGATGTGGTGAAGGGGTTACCTGGACTGAATGACGATTGGCGCACTCTTGGTAGTCTACGGGATCAGTACTCGCGGTTGATGGAGGCCACGCCTAACCCTTTCCTCGAGGGCCTTGAGCGTCAACTCGTAACAAATCCTGAGAGTATTCGCCGGCTGTTTGAAGAGAGCCATACCTTTGGGGCTGAGGCAATGCACACTGGGCTCCTTTGGGGATTGGAAACGCTTGCGTGGGGTTCCGAGTACTTGCCGCGTGTGGCGTTGCTCCTAGCTAGAATGGCGCGCCTTGACCCGGGAGGCAAAATACATAACCGTCCTATCAATAGTCTTCGCGAGATTTTCCTATGGTGGCATCCTGGTACGAACGCGTCCACCGAGCAGCGACTTGCAGCACTGGATTTGATCCTAAGAGAGGAACCGGAAACCGGATGGGCACTGCTTGCGAAGTTGCTTCCCGGCCAAGTTTCCTCCGTTTCTCATCCTACGGCCAAGCCGCGATGGCATGACTTCGGAGATCTGCCCGAGGACTCACGAACGAGACTCGGCCAGTTTAACTATGCCTCCGCGATTATGGATCGCGCTCTCGATCTGGTCGGCTCCGATCGCGAACGGTGGGAAGCGATTTTCCAAGCACTGCCGGCCATGAGCCCTGCACACCAGACAAGGGCGCTGAAACTGCTTCACGATATCTCACAGAGTGGGGCAGCGAGCGGCGCAAAAGAAGCTCTCTGGGAGGCTCTGCGCGATCTTACTTATCGCCACCGGAGTTTCAGGGACGCGCATTGGTCCCTAGCGGAAGATGTGCTCAACTCTCTGGAAAGTATTCTCGCACGACTCGCCCCCGAGAACCCCGTGGATCGCAATAGGTGGCTTTTTGACGAATGGATCCCGGTGTTGCCGTCCGCGACGGAGGACCCGGAAGAATGGGAACGGCAGGCCGACGAATTTCGCAGGCAGGCCATACGCGAGATCCTCGAAGAAGAAGGTGTGCAGGGCTTGATCAAGCTTGGGACTACTTGCAGGTTTCCCGGTTTTGTCGCATTTGCCGCTGTTCCCGAGATAGAAGATCTGCGGAAGCTACGTGGTCTCATTGAGGATGCGATTGCTGTAGGAGAGCGTGGCCTGGCCCTGTCGAGCGGAATCTCGGGAAGAGCACAGCAATTGTATGGAGAGGCATGGAGCGATCTTATCTTGCAAGAGGTAAACAGCAGCACCTGGTCTCCCGCGGTGATAGCGAGCCTCTTGGTGGGTTGGCCCGATTGCAGAGCTACGTGGGAGATTGCAGCCCAACTTGGAGACACGGTCGAAGCAGAATACTGGAAACGGAAACGGGTCTCGTCTTTACGAGGCAGCGTCGACGACCAGATCTACGAGATCCATCAACTCATTTCAGTGAGACGCGCCGCGGAAGCATTTGATAGGATCGCGGCTCGCAAGACATCGGTTCCTTCGGGAATTCTGTTGAGGCTGTTCGATGCCACTCTTGAAGAACTTGTGGCGGCTACGACCCCTGAAGAAGTTCGTCGGCTTGGGCTGAGTTCGTATAATATAGCCCATTTTCTGGATGAAATGCGCCAGCGCGAAGACATTCCAAGACAAGAAGTCGCCCGTAGAGAGTATCAAGCCCTGCCGCTGCTTGCCTCAGAGGAGACGGGCAGGCTCACCATCCACGAATATATGAGTGACGACGCGACCTTCTTCGTCGACGTTCTTTGCGAGGTCTTTCTTCCGAAGCACAGGGATAAGAGTCAGGATTCAGCACCAACCGCAGAAGGACTGGCTCGGGGCCGGGTGGCATTCCGGCTTTTGGAGCGGATGTTCTGTATCCCAGGCGAGCGCGAGGGCCAAAGGATCGAAGAAGATGCGCTTTTGCAGTGGATCGATGCAGTCCGAGCAAAGGCGGCGGAAAAAGACCGGTCTGCGATCGCCGATCTTTACATAGGCAAGATCCTGGCCCACGCTCCGGAAGATCCCGATGACGGCGGTTGGCCACACCGAACAGTGCGTAACGTGATTGAACGGTTGGGTGCAGATGATATCGAACGAGGCCTGACGACGGAACGCTTCAATATGCGGGGCATGGTCACTAAGGATCTGTATGAGGGCGGCGACCAAGAACGAACGTTGGCAAGCCAGTACCATACGTGGGGCCGGGCGTGCGCGAGGTGGCCGCGGATGGCTAAGGTTTTGCACAACATAGCAAGAGATTGGGATGACCGTGCGCGTCGAGAGGATGCGGAGGCTGAACAGGACAAGTCAAGCCTGGAGTAGGGAGCCCTTGCTTAGCACCCGCTCCGCGTCCGACTAGGGTCACCTATCTTGATTGACCCATTGAATTCGGTAGTACGCTTCTGCCCTGGCAGACATTATCCCCAGCATCTACCTACGATCTCAGCTACATTGATACTGATGCGCATTCAAAGAGGCAAGATCGGGGAAATCTTCTTTGTGAGAGAGGTACCTCCACGGCTCAGGCAAGAAATTCCCACGGCTTTCGGAATGCTCATTTTTCCTGCGGGGAAATGAGCATTCCGAAAAATGGTGGAAGTTCTTGAGGAGGGGGTCGGGGAGGACCTTCTTACAAGAAGGTCCTCCCCGATTCTTACCTCTCTGAAAGCGAAGCGATATAACGGTCATAGAACTCCGTCACCATCGCATTGAGTCTGTCATCCAGGATCTCGCGAACCCTTGCTGCTATGCGCTGAGGGACGCCGCCGTAGAATGCCTCAGCAATTCCTCCGGTAATGCACGCGAGGGTGTCGCTGTCCCCGCCCAGCGAGATCGCCTTCCGGATCGCGTCCTCGTAGTCCTCGGATTCAAGAAAGGCCCTGATTGCCGGCGGAACCGTTCCCCGGCATGACACGTCAAATCCGTAGTGTGGCCTGATCGAGTCCAGGGGCTCGGACAGATCGTACCCGAACTTGGTGGCTACGAAGCGTCGGATGTCCTCTTTGGTTGCGCCTGAACGAGCGAGGAACACGGCTGCGGCCGTCGCCTGGGCCCCTTTGATTCCTTCGGGGTGGTTGTGGGTAACAACCGCGCTCCGTCTTGCCTCTTCCAGCGCTTCGTCCAGGGAATCCATCGCCATGCCTATGGGACTGACCCGCATCGCGGACCCGTTTCCCCAGCTCCCGTATGGCTCGCAGGACGCTGACGAGGCCCACGTATAGAACGCTGAACCATAGCCCGTAAAAGGGTACAGTCTTAAATATTCTTTGAATTTATCCGCATAGTTTGCGCGGCTCAGGAGACAATCCGCGACCGCGACGGTGAGCGCCGTATCGTCAGTGAAAAAGCAATCCTTCCGAAACAGGGGAAAGTCGGTGTGCTTTATGGGAGCGGACTCATACACAGAGCCGATGATGTCACCTGCGATAGCTCCAAGCATCTCACCCTCTTCTCGTGAGAGCAGAGATCACGTCACTCGATCCGGTTCACGGAGGCCGGACCTGGTTTCCGGCGCTCGGGCCTCTCCGACAATGCGGTCAATGCTGCGAGTAATCTGGTCAAGGTCTTCCACAAGATTCTCGGTTTTCTTGACCCCTTCTTGCTCCACCCCGCGGAACCAGGTCTGTGTCTTCGCAAGCAGATCAAGCGCCTGTGCGAGTTCTGTGCGCAAGGGATCGCGGTCCGCGGGCGCGCACTCCGCAATTCGGCGACTGATGTCCAGCGCGGTGGCAAGCGTGTCGTGCAGCTTCTGGTAGAGTTCGCCGTGACGTTCGCCGGCTGCCGTGGCAATCAAGGTCGGCTGAGACAGACGATTGCGTAGATCGAATACCGCGCCGGCGACCGCCTTGAGTAAGGCTGCATCCTCGGGCTCCAAGCGATGCAAGAGGTCTGAATACCATCGCCCAAGCGCGAACCATTCGTTCGCGTGCGGGTCCCGGAATTGCGCCGCGATAACAGGGCGCATCTGCCTGAGCTTGCGCATCCCGCCCATCACCGGCGCGGCAACCGCGGTCAAGAAAAAGAGAAAAGCCCACAAGGGCCCGCTGAACGCGGCAAACAACCCCGCGATTGCAGAAATAATCAGACTTCCGTTCCAAAGGGCCTGCGGCCATCCCGGTTCTCGCCCGAGGCGCGCAGGAATCTTGATCGAGCGGAGCGCTTCCACAAGCCTGTTTCCTGACTCTTCTTCGACGCCTGAAACGAGAACCCACCGGCCCCGTTTGAGCTTTTGATCGGCTTCCAGTGAGTCCACCTGCCTGAACCAGGCTTTGATTTTGGTCAACAATAGGGCACGCAGTTTCTCCGAAGCCACGTCCTCTACGATTACCGAGAGATCGCCACCCGCGACCAGTCCCGGAGAGACCTGCCCGCATTCCGGGCAGAAGGGGGGCTCGAACCGATGTTCGGCCCCGCACCGGAAGCACTCAAGAGGATGGGAGGAATCCATTATGGTCTTTCCGTACGAACTGTCATAGCTAACAAGCCACAACGAATCATGAAAGTCTTCAGCTTCGGCGAGGACTCCGGGGCTTCGCCTCGGAGATCCGCAACAAGAGCGCATCGTTGCGCAATAATTTGGAGAGGAGACTCATCTCCCCTCCAAACCACCCCATACGTAGGCCCAAGCAGGGGCGCCTCATACCGACAACTTTCCCATGAATGTGCTTTCAAACAAGCAATTGTGAGCGGCGCTTCTCTTGGGAAGGCGCCTCTCCATCTCCCCTATTCGACCGCAAAGCACGATCAGAGCCGTGCGCCTTCCAGGTCGGCCGCTATGTTTTCCAAGGGCTCGGTAATGCCGAGCGCCTGAGCCATTCGTCTCAGTTCCATCATCTCCTCGGTGGAGATAGCTCCGTCGGCCTGAGCCACTACAAAGGCTATTCTCATGAAGGTCTTTCGGAGGTATGTGGCCTCCAGACCATAAATCAGCTCATCGAGGGAGAAAGGGATCTTTGCCAGAGCATCCACACTCAGGTCCGCGTTACCTTCCTTCAGGAACGACTCCAGAAGCTCTTTCTCTCTGGGCGTTATTCCGTCGATCTGAGCCAGATGGTAGAGCCCGTGAGCCATTGCCTTCACTTGATCGGGTCTCAAGGCATCCTCAGCCTGACGCTGTATGAACATTTCAATCCTCCTCTCTCACTCCTCGGCTTCCCTGCGCTCGCGAACGCGCCTAGGCATTCAATTGCTTCCCGATGGAGAGCTCCATCTGCGTCGCGCTGCGCCATCGGCGCTCAGGTTCCTTTTCCAGGCATTTCAGGATCATTTCGTCCAGCCAGAGCGGTAATTCGTGTCTATGGACTTTGGGGGGGATCGGGTATTTCTTCAGATGCGCGAATCGGTATTCCTCCGAGGTCGTCCCGTAGAAGGGGGACTTGCCCGTAACCATTTTGTACAACAACACTCCCAGCGAATAGATATCCGCGAGCATGGGGTTGATGAGCCTGCTATCAAAAACGTACACTTCGGGGGGCAGCGCGGTGAGATCCGCGCCCGCTTCTTCCCACATGCGCCTCTTGTGGCCTCTGGCCTCTGTCAGAGCCCTGCACACACCGCAATCGTCCAGCTTGGCCAGCGTCTTCCCACCATTGAGAACTACTTTGGAGGGCTTGAGGTTCAGGTGAGCGACTCGTCGGATCACGTTATCACGTCCCCGGTGCATGTGGGAGTACCCCACGCCGTTCAGAATCTGGGGCAGCAGTTGGGTGACAAGATCAAGGGGCAGCCCTTCCGGCGCGTCTTGAATAAGGGTCTCCATGTCAAGCGGTAGATATTCGTAAAGCAGAGCTTTTTGCCTGTCGAGCAATGCGCTGCCCAGGAGCCTGACAATGTTCGTGTCCTCCATGTTGGACTGGAGTTCAATGATTCTCTCCAGGAAGGCATCCATTGTGGTTGAGCCGACCACATCTTCATGGAAAAGCTTCACCGCAATGTCGGGCCCGTCGCCTTTCCCGGCCCGCGCTTTGAGCGTCACCGCTTTCGCAGCGTCCGCGATCACTTCGACAATCTGATACGCTTCGGGCGCGCCAAAACCTGTGATCCAGGGGAGGAAAGACACTTGCGTGAGAGTAAGCCCGAGTTTCCCCTTCACGGACTCGGAAAACCCCACACGAGTCGCGTCGACGGATAGCGGCGCTTCGGAAGCGGACACCTCCGCCACGTCATCCTCTTCCGCAATCGATTCCAGTGACATGACTTGCTGAGATTCAAGAACTTCCTGAACAACAACTTCGCCGTCGCTTTTGCTCTCCCTAGCGGCAATCTCGTCCCCGTGGTCCGCAGCCCCATCGGCCTTGACGTCCTTTGCCCGATCCTTGAGCTTGGAGACGTCGCTTCCGCACGCGGGACATCGAATAAACGGAGTCGGATGCGCATGGCCGCAAACAGGACAATGATAGAGGGAGGCAAGGAACGACTTCTCCTCCTCTTCTTCGAGTTCCTTGATCCTGCGGTTCCTGTCGAAGTACTGTTCCTTGGTGACAGCGCCGTCGTTGATTAGTTTCTTGACGACCTTAACCAGTTGAGACGCGCTCAAGCCGTACTTCAGCAGCAGATCCCGATCAGGGACCCCGGCGCAGTAGTCTTTCGTGAATTCGCGAATAGGCAGCTTTCGCGCCATCAAATGCCTCGGTCACCAATAGCGGCCGCGGTGAGCGCAAGCCGGGTTGCAGAGAAACGCCCCCTTGAATCGCGAGAGCTAACTCGAAGGAGAGTGTCCGGTTTGACTCCCCAGTCTTCCTCAATAGGCGCTAAAATAGGATTGGCCCCTGGCGCTGGACATTCCCCTTCACCCTGCCCTCTCCCGCCAGGGGAGCGGGTTTCCAGAACTCCCTCCCTCGATGGGAGGGGGAAGACGGAGGGTGATAAAGCTTTGTTATCACAGAGGCCTATTCCTTATTTGAACGCCTATGCCAGTCTTCCTCCCCCTTTGCCTTACCGATTCAGTGTCCCCGAAGTTGATGCTCCCACCAGTGGATGTCCGGACGAGCAAGTCCTGTAGCCTCGTTTGATCCGAGGATGCCCCGTATCCAAGCAAGCGAAGTATCCGGAGGATATTCGTAGATCCGATCCCACACAGCGCGGCCGGCTATGCCGAGGAGGAGAACCGTGGCCACCGCCTGGGCGAATTCCTCCGGCACATCTCCGGGAATATGCAATCGCCGCTCGTTGCTCATAGCCGAAACCATCGCATCCATCCGCACGAGCGCCGCGCCTGACCTCCCTCACGGAGTGTCGGTGGGCTTCATGAAGAAGAAGATACCCGCGCCGATGACGCCGACAATAAATGCGATCCAAAAGGCCCAGTTCCAGAACTGCCCGGAAGTATACCAATGGTATTGCGCTATCCCCGGAGCCTGGACCAGACTCTGAACGATGAGCTGCTCCATCGCCAGTCCCTCCTTATCTTAGTAATGCATGGCCCGCAATTCGGCTAGTCTTCTTCACGAACCACCGTTGCAGTATATGTGTAGATTTTCGCAGTGGGACTCTTCCACCCTTCCCACCCCAACATTGCCTTGTCTCGCGAGCAATGGCCCAGAAACTGCTCCAGAGTCCAGCCGGTTTCAACAGCCACCTGCGGTAGAAAAGCGCCGCTCCGGCCTTCTCCCTGGATGACAATCCCGTGGGCGCCAAGCTTGATCTCTCTGAGCGGGTCGGAAACCCTCCGCATAGGAGAAAGCACGGAGATCTCCACATCCAGATCGAGCATCTCTTCCGCTTTGACGGGATTAGCCGAGAATCTCACATCGCGGGTGGCTGACGCAATGGCCATTTCGCGGACGGTTTTCCAGAGCGGATCATCCGCGGAGAAACGACCGACGCACCCCCGAAGCTCACTCTTCCGTTTCAAGGTTACGAAACAGCCCGCTTTGATTTGGAGTTCGGGGTTGTCGCTGGGATGAAAATCGACCCAATCCCCTTTTACGGCAGCCGTGGCTGCCTCCCGAG
>Ga0194111_10003110_pt1 | contig 19912 bp, 8 predicted proteins | sample TA2KigC300mmetaG_FD_146194 | JGI IMG/M metagenome (GOLD analysis project Ga0194111, IMG submission 146194) | Freshwater microbial communities from Lake Tanganyika, Tanzania - TA2015033 Kigoma Deep Cast 300m | ecosystem: Environmental > Aquatic > Freshwater > Lake | place: Tanzania: Lake... | reverse complement strand
CATTACTTCAAGGGTTGCACACCGGAGGAGACAAGAAAAGCGGTGCGGAAGTGCTTTGAGGACGCCGGTGAAGGGGGAGGGTACATCCTGTGTCCCTCCGATCATTTCTTCGATGTCGATGTGGAACTGCTCAAGGCTTTCGCGGATGAAGCGCACAGGTGTGTTTACGACTATTAGCAGATTGCCGTGAGGGGAACCATCAACACGGAAGGTTCGCTTCGATCTTTGGACGACACTCGGTAGGTCAGACATTCCTGTCTGACCGCCTTAGAACAAGCAAGAATGGCCGTCTCACTTGAGGACAAACAAGAATGTTTGTCCCACCGGTTTTGATCGTGCGTCCCTACTGAAGTGAGACTGCGAGCACGCTGCCCGCTTGAAGCTGGTAGATGATCGTCACTTCAGAAGGTGTGATCCCGGCAAAGTGACGGTCATCTTGCAGCTCTTCGGAAGGTCTCTGTGTCCTAGTGAAGCGCTGCACTCATGACGCTTCCCGCGTGAAGTTGAGCCGGCTTCTCCAGACGAATCAACATCTTTCCTCCCTCGAGCCCGATCGAAGCGGAGGCCGACTTCCCGTTGATAAGCACCTTCACGCTCTTTGCCTTCGTGGCGCCGCTCGCAAGGGCAAGCGTCTGAAGCTGAAGCTGGCCGTAGCCTACTCGAAGTTCCACATTCCGTATTCCGCGCTCCGCCTTGTCGCTGAACGTTCCCCATGCTGAACCGCTCGACCAGAACGTCGTGAAGACCTCCTTCCACATGGTCGGAACGAACTCGAGTCTCCCGGCCACGGCATCACACTGATAGCCGCTCAGGGCCAGCAACAGTGCCCAGCTCGCCATCGCTCGCACGTAGTGGTGCCCGCATTCCTCCTCATCCCACGGATTCCTGTGCAAGCCGTTGTATCTCCCTCTGACGGCTCTGACGACCTCCAATCCTTCCGAGACAAGACCGTTGTAGATCAGCGTAGCTGCAACCTGGTATTCGATCCCCGTCCATACCTCATCGCTGTAGACAAAGGGCAGTGCGGGTCGATTGCCATCAGGCCACGAGCACAGGAGGAGACCGGCCTCGTCGTTAAGAGCGTACACCCTCTGAACGTTCGCAAAATCCCCCAGCCGCTTCCTGAAGTTGTACTTGAAGATAGACCCAGCAGCGGTCCGTACATGGTCCGGATTCAAGACGTGTCCAAGACCGATGCAGTGCGCGAGATACTGGCCAAGCAGTTGATCAGAAAGGCATCCCTTTCCATACTGATACTTCACGTCCACCATAGAGGTATCGAGTGCCGGCTTCTTGTCGCCCGGCGTCTTCTTGCAGGCACAGTCCTGGCCGCAATCTTCCCGTTCGGGAGCGATCAGGTGCTTGGGGACCTGAAGCCCTTTGAGGACGTAGACGTCCTGGACATAATAGTCCTTCCCCCACAGCTTTTCGTCATACAAAGAAGAACCCTGTCTGTAGAGTGAATGATACTCCTCAGCTTTCTCATGCTCGCCGAGCGCTCGGGCCATTTCCGCCGAAGCCTTGAGCGCTCCCAGATAGAGACTCCCTGTCATGGTATTCGGACCGTAGAATTCGATGTCGTACGTATTGTGCTGTTCTCCTTCCATCATCCCATTCTTGTCGGGGTCCCACGGCACCGAGACCTGCTCTTTTGTCCATTCAAATCCAGGCGGTGGCGGGTCACCGCTTCCTTTCCAGGCAAACTCCATCGCGAGCTTGATCTTGGGCCAGAGCTTCTTCAGCCACTCGGTGTCTCCCGAGAGCTTCCATTCCCGGTATGCCCGCATGATCTCGCCATTCTGTCCGTCAGCACATGCTTTGAACTTCCACCAATAATTGCCGAGCGGGATGAGAGTCCTGAAGGTCATGTAGCCGTTTGGCAGTGTGTTATGCAGGAAACTCGTCTCCCGCATCGAACGCTCGAGTTGCGGGAACAGATAGGCAAGCGTCTGTTCGTAGTTCCAGACGTGCGTGCAGTTCATCGGGCAGCAGCCGCCGTTGTCGCTGTTCCCTTCGAAACCGAAGAAGGTTCCGTCGTCGAGCAATATACAAACGTTCGTCTTCAGCGTGGAGAGTTGACTGGAGAGCGCGTCGAGAACATAGTCCGGATACACTGAGCCGAAGAGAGCGTCGTGGAAGGCACGGGTTTGCTCCTCGATCCTCTGCCGGTTCTTGAAGAAGTACTCGGCCACCTCCCACGCGCTGCCGAACCTCTTAGCGACATAGTTCTTCATCATCTTGCCGCGGACCTCCGGCTCCCCGTTCCAGTAGTTCTCCCGGTTGGGGAAGAACCACGTCAGGAGGATCGGCATCGTGACTGATCCTTTTGGGGGTATTGTAGCGACGAGCACGATGCATCCGACATCCGAGCGGCCTTCGTCGGACGCGAGCGTATCGCGCAGGTTCTTTATCCTTCCGTTATCCGAGAAATCATCCCAGAACACATGGCATTGATCCCACCACCCTCCCTTGTACCATCGTGTGACCACGTCTATGTTCGTCCACGTCGTGGACAATCCCATCGAGCCGAAGTTCGGATCCTCCGGCTTGATCTTCTGCGAGTAGAGGAACAATCCTTGAACATCCCCGGTTACCTTGAATTCGTTGACGTTTCTTCCAAGACCGGGCCGCTCCCCTTTGACGCTTGTGTATCTGCTCCCGATAGGATTGAACAGGCTGGCTGCCAATGAGACACGCACCGTGTCGGTGGTTGGATTGGTGAGCTTCCAACTGAAATACGCCAGCGGGAGTGCGCTGTCATCTACATTTAAGGGAATGAACGGATTCCACGCTTCGAGCTCAGTTCTCACAGGCATCGAGGGATCTTTGAACTTGATCGAGGCAAACGGATACTCGCCCCTGAACTCGACCTCCTGGATTCTTGGCAACCCTGCGAGCAGCCGCTGTGCCACCCCATGTCCGCTACCCCGATAGGGCGGCACGTACTGCCTCTCGAGAACCCGAGCAACAGGTTTCTGCTTCCCTTGCTGAGCCCAGATCGCGAAAAAAGTGTAATCCATGCGTGATCCCTTGTCGGGCTTGTTGAAGATCTCCCAGTCTCGCAAGTCCCCCCTTCCCCCCAGCGAGACAGATCCTGTTCCGATACCGCCGAGCGGGAACGCGATCTCCCCCAATTCTATATACAACGAATATGGTGGGAGTCGTTTGAGTTGTGCGTGCGTTGATTGAGGCAGGACAAATCCCAGCGCAATGACGAGGATTGGGGCGAAGATGACTACCTTCTCCGGAAGCGCGGTTTTCATGGCAACCTCCTGTGGAAATACTACGTGTAGTGAAGGCGCAGCGTCGTGATCTCTCCTGGCGGCAAACGATAGCGACGACGTCCGAACGGTCCCGTACCCGACAGTCGTCTTAGCGAGATTTCCTCCCGAGGGTCAACGGCAAACTCCCCTTCTGCATCTGAAGGCGTAGAGAGCACTATCGTCCGATTCCCCTTCCTTCCGGTTGAGGAGAACTTGAGGGTACCCTTGACAGTATGTGCACCGAGATCGAGCCGCTCGATATCCTCCAATTGTGGAACGACTTCGTACCGTCGAAATCCCGGCACCAGCGGACAAATGCCGACGATGCTCATATAGAGCACATACAGCGGGACGATCGGACAGTGGCTCCACTGTGAAGTGGAGTCGGGATGCACAACCCAAGCCTCCTGCAGGGTGTTGTTCAGTCGAACAGATTCCATTGTCGCCCAGCGATCCCGTAGATCCTTGAGAACGACATCAGTTCGCCCGCCTTTCGTGAGGGCCCACAGTCGCCAGCCAGCGTTGGCCGGATAGGAAAACCCCATCTCTGGCGGCAGCTCTGCAAGGGCTTCTAGCGCAGGTCCAGTGATCCCGCCGGGAGATTGCTCGAAGAGGACGGCTGTTGCCAGAGTGCGGTCAGACAAGCGCACTCTTTCCTCTTCCCGTAGCCATGGGAGATTGTCGACAAAGAGATTCCTTCGTCGGTCCCAGAATTTCTTGATCGTCGCACTCAAGAGGGATCTCGAGGTCTCCCTGACTTCCCGTCCCCATTGTTTCTCCCCAAAGGCATCGCAGAGAGGGGCCAAGGCATGGGGAAGCATTGCGGCAGTGTAAAGGTTGAACGAGCATTGCTTGTGCCGCTGCATCAGAAATGCATCATGGTCAATCCATACGGATGGGACTCCGATGTTCTCGACCGGCAGCAGACCATCTTTGCCGCGAATGGATCTGAGGTAGTGGAAGAACCTGAGCAAGCGCGGGAACGGTTCTCTGATTGCCTCGAGGTCACCGGTGTAGAGGTAGTGATGCCAGCAATCGAAATTGAAGCCGACGCCGTGATCGAGAAGAGGGCCCCAGGGAGTCAACTGGAGTTGTCGCTCCATCAGGCGAGCGAGGCGGTCATAGGCGGGCCAGCAGTCCAGGAAGTATCCGTCGAGCGTTATTCCCTGACCGAAGGTCGCAAGATAGCGAGCTGGCAGACCCGTCTCGCCAAACGCAAAATAGATACCGTGAACCTGGTGGCCGCAGTCCCCACTGTACTGCTGGCGCTCCCGAGCCATGCCGTCTACGAGATTCTCCTGCGCGCAGTTGTGGAGCGTATTGACCGAGGCATCCATCAGACGCTGCAGCGACGGTTCTGAAAGGGCAATCTGCGCGTCATCTGGCCACGGAAACTGACGTCGTCGAACTCCGACCTCGGAGATGACGACGTCGCCCTTCGTACCGCGGATGTGCAGCTGTAACCACCGGCAGCTCTCAAAGTCGAACGTTTCGAAGTGATTGACGCCCTCCCGACAGGTGAAGCGAGTCCAGGCGTGGAACTGGGTGTTGAGGAGCGGTGGTCCGCCCACCCGGTGAGCTTCCTGAACCATCAGCTCGACAACAGTTCCCTCGGGTGCTTCAATGCTGAAGAAGGGCCATCCGACGATTTGTTCTTCAAACTCAAACGTGAGTGCCGCCGCCCGAGCGCCGTCGAGAGTGACCTTCCAGGAGCCCACGCCAACCTGTGTCGCACTCGGAGACCGGTCAATGTCAAAGCAATTCGGTGTGACGTAGTCGAAATAATCGAGCGGTGTGCGACGCCACGTAACCCAGAGGGACTCTGCAAGCTGCTTGACGGGCACGGTGGATTCTTTCATAAAGGGAACACTGCGAGGGCGGAGCTCCGAGATCGCCCTGGTCCCCTGGATTTCCATCGCGTACTCGGGGTAGCTTGCACAGATCACCGGCTTGTCAGCAGGGCAGTCCAGCGGCATCGCGGGGAGCCAGTCAGCACCCGGTGCGTAGCTTGCTTCTGTCCAGCCATAAGGAAAGAGCCGAGCGTCAAACTCCTCTTGGAGCGCGCGCAGATACCACCGCTTGTATTGCCCCGGCTTCCAACTGCGAGCCAGAAAAGTCAGCCAGGCGTTGTCTGAGACAACTTTTTCGGCGGTCCCATCCTCCGCCTCGATATCGAGAGAGAACAGAAATCCTGGTTTGCCGATGGGCCACGTCCCATCTCCCAGGCCGTAGTAGAGGACCTCGACCGCGATGACGTTCTCCCCTTTTTTCAAGACCGGCGTCAGGTCGAGCGGATCGACCTCAACCCACCGCGGGTCTGAAGGTGCGGGCCCCCATTGATGTCTCGCTCCGTTGACGAAAAGGCGATAGCGACTGTCGGCAAGGATCCATCCGGTGGCTTTCTTTGGTTTCGATGGGAGCCTGAGGACTCGACGGAACAAGACCACGGTGTTGCAGAGCGTGCGCTCGGATGGATACCAGATCCATTTCGCCGGACTCAAGTCTAGAGCGCGCGGTGAAGGATGAGGGATTTCCGGAATGACCATCGAGCGACCAGATGGCTTTCGAAGCTGTGGCCTCCCTTCGCCCGGCTGCGCCAGGAGGGCAAATCCCATGCCGCCTAGCGCGGCGCTCCGGAAGAATCCACGACGAGAGATGGCTGAGCGTCTAGGGTGGTGACGAGCCTTTGGCATCGTTCCTCCCTTTCACAAGGTGAGTGCCTATTGATGTATCAGGTAACGGAGCGAGTTAGCGATGAGTCTCCTGGCGAGAACGGGATGCATGCCGGCGGACGTTCCACGCAATCCTGAGACCAAGCCAGGGATTGAGTGGAAGAGGATTCTTCCTTCTCCGAGCAGCGTCGAGAAGCTGGCAGCGCCGATGTTGCGATCGTGGTCTCGGGAGTATCCTGCAAAGACCTCGACATGCTTTCCTTCCGCCATTATCGCGCAGGAACTGGTCACCGGAACCTGATAGTAGCTCCCCATCGCGCCGTTGACCGGCAGCCCATCATAAACAGGATGCTTGCGGACGAAGTACCACGATCCCATCCACGAAGCACGCGCTTCGCCCACGATGCCCAGCAGCTGAAAGGCACCCGCTGCGCTCAGTTCCTCAGCATACTTCGCCAGCGCTGCCTCTCCTTCGGCCAGAACGAGCAACGGCATGCCTGCGGCGACAAGCCGCAAGACATCATCTGTGAATTGCAGCGGAGGTTCATACGGTCGCCAGACGAGACCTGTCTTGTCCGTGTACTTCTTCCCACCGCAGTTGACCGCAACGACGGTATCGCCAGCCTGGATCCTGATGGCGCAGATCCTTGCGCTGGGCCTTGGCACGCGAGGGAAGGTAATATGGATGACGCCGTCTGCAGCCGGAACTTCGAACGTTCGGTCGTAGGCAATGTTCTTGCCGCCGGCCGCCTTGAAGACATCGAAGTCCTTCAACACCGTCTGTCCATTGATCGCCACATCGAACAGGCGCAGGCCCTCGGCATTCTGGAATATCTCTGCAAACTTGAGCGTCACCTTCGCCGCCCCTCCGGGAAGTCCCGGGAACAGAAACTCCAGCGTAGAGGGGTCACCATAGCTAATGGATCGGTACAGCTCATCATCGTCGGTCCCTTGGATTTCCGTGCCAGGATCGGTCTGGGTTTCGGGCGGACGGTTAAACCGGCCTGCGGCGATCAACACATCGAAGTTCTCGCCGCGACTGAACGGTAGAGCGGAAGCGCCGGGGAAGAGGTCAAACGGCTTCATCAGTTCCGGGTTTGAACTCAGGATGCCGATTCTCCTCGGAAGCTGCCCCGCGCCCGGTACGTCGACGACGAGGAGCTTCTCTTCCGCCTGTACTGTCCCGGTGCCGACGAGCGCGGCCTTCACCGTGTATCTTCCCTCCATTGTAAAGGGCTTGAGGAACACGCCCATCGAGACGGGATAAACGAAACGATCACGCTCGTAGGCAGGGACATCATAGGTGCCGATGACGGATTGCACGCCAGTCGGATTGATGAGATCCACTTTGATTCTCCGCTCATGCGGGCGATGGGTCTCATTGAGCAGGAAAAGGTCGATGTTCGCCTGGGTCCCTTTGGCGTAGACGAGGGAGTTGGTCTTGACTACAGGCCGCAACGGCATGAGGCCGCGGCGAATAAGCGACGGATCGCCTTTGAAGCCCCGCAGATTGTCGACCAGCCCCGAGTGGTTTTCGATCACGGTGGATTCCCAACCACTGATGACAAAATAGTCATTGGCCTCCGCCAGACGAGCAGTTTCAATGACTCTCCCCCAGAAGTCGTACGACTTGTTGCCGAGAGCAACGAAGAGCGCATCGGGCGTACGAAATGCTCTCTGGAAACCCCACCGGTTGAGAAAGCGGTCGTATGCAGCAAGTATCTCCCGGTGTTCCTGAAGATCGTAGCTCTTTCCACCGCGGGACTCAAGCTCACGAACCATGGCGGCATGGTTGTCTGGAGCAGCTGCACCGAGCATTTCACCCCACACGATGATTTCCTTCTCGTTGGTTGATCGGTGCGTGAAGTCGCCCGGTCCCTTATACATCTCATCCCTCCAGACGCCGGGTCCTCCGACAGTGTGGTCATCCCACCAACCTGAGTAGGCGTCGCCGGTATCGTGAAGGACTTCGGCGCTATAGGGCTGCATCCAGGCCTGATTGACGGGATAGCTTCCTGAGGGGAAGCCGGATTTCAGGACAACAATGCGGCTCGGATCCTCTTCATGCACGCGGCGGAGGATTTGGAAAATTCGCGGATTACGAAGGTCGGGGTGGATCTCATTCTGGATGCAATACATCAGGAGCGACGGATGGCTCCTGTGGTCACGCACCATTCGGACGATCTTCTCCTCCATATACTTCTCGGCAAACGTTTCAGCATCGCCGTTCTTCCCGGAGTTGTCGATCCTCTCGGCCGGTGATGGTGCGTACATCGTGAATCGCTCGCCGAAAGCGGTCTGACCGCCGCCTGGTTCCATGAAACGCAACAACCCCAGTCGATCTTGCGCATCCAAAACCTCGGTCTTTCCGACATTGCGGTGAAACTGGATGCAGTTCATACCGAAAGCTTTCGCAGCACGAACCTCGCGTTCTGCCAGTTCTTTCGTCGGCCAGAGCCCGTTGATCCCCCAAAAACCCCAGGAGATCGCAGAAATCAGGCGGATTCTCTCTCCGTTCAGCCGGAGCACTGCGTTCTTGCCGGTTCCATCGGCTTCGAACCATCTGAAGCCGAAGTTGACTTCTCTCGTTTCACCCCAATTCCGGCGACCAGATTTCTCTTGAGTGGTCGAGGTCAACCTCACAGCAAGCCTGTAGAGCCTCGGAGATTTGTCGCTCCAGAGCTGGGCCTCCTTGAACTCGAGATCAGTCTCGAAAACCGTTTCCACCCGAGGCGAAAGGAGAACGTCCCGTCTTTGAAAAGCGCAGACCTTGCCGGGGCTCTCAGGGTCAAGGATCGCCACGACCAGATTCCCGGTTGTCGTCTGATCCGTCGAGTTCTTGATCCTGGCTTGGGCGCTCACTGAGCGGGCCGCTGGTTTGTTCAAAACCCAAACGTCGGTGAGGAAGACCGGGCCGTGCGCTCTCAAATACAGGCCTCGATCGAGTCCGCCGAAGCCGTGGCTCCTGTGGAACCTCTGCTCGGTCTTTCCCCACGGCATCAGCTGCGTATCCAGCCAGTCGAGTCTGCCTCCGGGATTCGTGATGCGAATGGCCAACCGGTTCTTTTCTCCTGGGCGTATCGCGTTGGACGCGTCGCAGGTGAATGACGTCTCAGTTATGATATTATAGCCAATGAGTTGTTGGTTGAGGAAGACTTCCGCGCGGAGGCGAGCTCCTCGAATGAAAAGGGTGACGTGTTTCCCCTCAAATGATTTCGGGATATCGATATCTCTCCACCACCACGAGACACCGAGGTAGTTGCCGTTCTTCACCGCAGTGTCCTGCGCTTCGTAAAAGTACTCGTCCCGATAGGGTCGCAGTCCGAAGGCCCCCCAATAATGGTCTTCAACCGTCGATGGGAGCGTCACAGCGACACCTGGATTCCTGTCAAGAGCCTCCCATCCGCCCGTTGGAGGATTCACCGGGAGCTTCGAGAGGACCGCATCTTGAGGCAAGTAGACAGTGTCATTCTCCCAAGCCGCCTGCCGGTCGATCCAGAGACGCCATCCGCTGTCAGGTATGGAGAGCATGTCTTGTGCAGAGGTCAAGGGAGGAAAGGCCAGGATGCTGAACAAGATCAAAGCCGTGAGGGTACGCCCTCGGAAGATGATGCACTTACGATTGCCGGTGGTTGAATTCATGGAGTGCCTCAAAGGATGAGTTGATGTTGTCGAGCGAAACGTGGGGTGGCACCTCGCGATCGGAGGAAAGAACGATGTTCGGGTGATCCTGCCGCTCTCTTCCCGCGGATAGAGACGATCAAAGGCATACCAGCCCCCTTCTGATTAGGAGAGGGAATGTGGTGCGATGAACTGAGGCTATCGATTATATGTCCGATCGAAGTACTTGAATGCCGTGGTCACGGCACTGCGCATCAGGTCTTCTGCCTTCGCGGTTTGCTTCTTCGTCAGAAAACGCAGCAGAAGCTTTTCATCGAGCTGCCGGGCCGCGTGTTCGCACGCCTCCCAGCTCAGGATGCTTCTTACAACACGATCGAGCGCCTGCTCCTCGTTGTCGTACGGCCGGGCCTGCATATCGTGGCCTTTCCATCGTCTGTAGCCAGCACGGCCGACCAGCGCGGCAGCGGCGATGTTCATGCCATTGATGCGGGCCCCGTGGTCGATGTCGAATTTTCCCGGTCCGCCGAGGATGATGCCGTCGTTATAACCCTGGCTGTTGATGTGCATGTGCACAACCGCGTTGTTGTCGATCTCCTCAACCGTGTCATAGAGGTGATCCAGGCCGATCATTTCAGAATGGCCGAGCTCCTTGTTCACCCCTTTCTTCTTGGGCGAGATATTGAATTCCTCCTGGAGTCTTTTCCAGAGAAGGAGCGTGCTCGCGACGGTCGGCAGCAACATGGCCGGGTGGCCTTCATTCGGTTTTGGCTCAATGCCGATGTATAACTCACCACCCTTGCTCTTCTCATGGCGGCACAGCTCGGCAATACTCTCTTTGAGATGCTTGTACATCTTCCCGATCGCCGGAGAGGCCAGGTCGTAGCCGTAGGACCCGTTCCACAAGACGAGTGTGGGAGCGAGCTCCGGGTCCGGATGCCATGCCTTCCGCAACGCACCGTATGCAAGATCTGCTGTCTTACGGCCAAGGTCCTGCGCTGCTTTGCGTTCCCTTGCATCAAGAGAGGCAATCCCACCATACGCAAAATGACTGTGGGCACCCGGCGTGATCATTGCGAGGTACATCTCGTTGTCCGACAACGCGTCGGCCAGCGCCGAGGCGGTCTTTTCATTGACTTCCGTGTCATAGTGAACTTCGAATCCAAGCGTGATATGTTTGGGGAGTCGGTGGATGATCCGTTTCTTGACGAGTTTGATAACACCGATTGTATCGAGCCGATTTGAAGCCCATTTGGGCCGGACGTTGGACGGCGTGAACCCACCCTTGCCAGCGTTGAACGTCCATCGGCAGATGCTGTGAAAGGATGTTGATGGTTTCATGACTGATCCTCTATGTTTGTTCTGATTGTCCTACGATCTCTGTTCAAATCAACATGTTACCGCACTATCTCAAAGCTCGACTTCACGCGGATATCCTCCGACGAACTCCCTACCAGGACCTCAATGGTTCCGGGTTCGACCACATACTTCATCGTCGCATCGAGAAACTGCAGGTCGTCCTTCGCGAGCACGAAGCTGACTCTCTTTGTCTCATTTGGTTCGAGCGTGATCCTTTCGAATCCTTTCAGCTCCTTCACTGGTCTTGTTACGCTCGCCACGGGGTCGCGCAGATAGAACTGGACGACTTCATCTCCCTTCCTTCCTCCAGAGTTCTGGATATCGAGGCTGACATTGACCTTTTCACCGGCCTTGACCTTTTCCGGCATGATATGCAGGTTTGAATAGGTGAATGATGTATAGCTGAGCCCAAAACCAAAGGGGAAGAGCGGTTTTCCGCTGATGTCTGTGTAGTCATCTCCGCGCCCCGTCGGCTTGTGATTGTAGTAGAGCGGGACCTGGCCGACGGTTTGTGGAAAGGTGATCGGCAGCTTGCCGCCGGGATTGTAGTCACCAAAAAGAACGTCGGCAAGCGCGTTCCCACCTTCCTCGCCGGGATACCACGCCTCCACCACTGCCGGTATTTTGTGGATCCAGTTCCTCATGGTCACGGCACTCCCGTTGATCAACACGACAACAGTCGGTGTACCCGTTGCCGCAACCTCCTGGATCAACTTCTCCTGTGAGCCCGGCAAGTCGAGGTTTGCCCTATCGTACCCCTCACCTTCGACGATGCCGACGGCAACCACTGCTACTTCAGACTTTTTTGCAGCTTCAACGGCCGACTGGATCCTCGTGTCGACCTCGGTCTTGAGATCCCAGACGAAGCTGGCGTAGCTCCAGCCGGCATTCTCGTAGTACTCGATGCGGATGTCATATTGCCGGCCCGCTTCAAGCTTCATGGTGATGACATCAAGCGTCGCGCCGCGATCAAACCAGCTTTCAACAAGCAGCTTGCCGTCGACATACAGTCGGACGCCGTCATCTGTGCTCACGCCGAGAGTGTACGTTCCCGACACGGTGGGCACGAGCTTCCCGGTCCATCGGACGGAGAAGACATCGGCTGGAATGGTGGAATCCGGCGAGCCCATGGCCCACTCAAAACTGATCTGCTTGTCGATCCGGACGAGTGCCGGCACACCGGAAACGTCCTTGTTGGTGAAGTATTCTCCTCTCAGTCCATGTTCGCCGGCTCTTGCACCCGGAGGGATGAGGTACTCAGACGGAATCGGAGGAAGCGAGGCAAATCCGACGTCGCATCCTTTCTCGTGGTAGATAGTTGTCCCGCTGGGTAGTCTCGCCTTGATCCCCTCAAGGATGGAGACGGTTTTCATGCCAAATCCACTGTATCCGCCGAGCTTGACCACATCAGCATTGGGACCGATCACAGCAACCGATTTGACATCTTTCCTCAAGGGGAGAACGTTGCCTTCGTTTTTCAGAAGGACGATGGCTTCCCTTGCGGCCTCACGCGCGAGTTGCCGGTGTTCGGCAGCATCGTTAAGGGCATCGGCAACCTGAGGGTCAACGTACGGCCTTTCAAACAGTCCCATGCGAAACTTTGCTCTGAGAATGTTTTTCGTCGCCTCATCGATCGCCTTCCCGGATGCCGATCCATCCTTTGCCGCTTCGAGGAGCGGTGCTCCATAGAAGTAGATATCAGGCAACTCCATATCGAGGCCGGCTTCAACGGCTTTGATGGCACCCTCCTTCGGCGTCGCAGCCACAAAGTGCTTGTTGAGTATCCCGGCAACTGAACCATAGTCGGAAACGACGAACCCCTTGAATCCCCACTCCTTTCTGAGAATATCGGTGAGCAGCCACTTGCTTGACGTGCACGGTTCGTCATTGAGAGCGTTATATGCGGACATCACCGACCACGCGTTCCCTTCCTGGAAGCAGGCTTTGAACGGCGGGAAATATACCTCCCTCAGCTCACGTTCGGAGAAGAAGATCGGGTAGCTATCCCTTCCACCATCTCCGACATTCGCGACGAAGTGTTTTGGCGTCGTGATCACTCCCTCCGCTTCAATGCTCTTGCAGAAGGCCACGCCCATTCGTGATTGGAGGTACGGATCTTCGCCGTACGTTTCTTCCACCCTCCCCCATCTCACGTCGCGAGCAAGGTTCACCACAGGGGAAAGAACCTGCCGGATTCCACGGGCTCGTGTTTCCTTACCGATGACGGTCGCCACGCGAGACATCAGATCGATATTCCAGGTCGCGGCAAGTCCGATCGCCTGCGGAAAACTCGTAGCTTTGTTGCTCACGAGACCGTGCAGCGCTTCGTCGTGGATGATCACCGGAATGCCAAGCCGCGTTTTCTCGATCGCGAGCTTCTGGATCTCATTCGCCTTTTCGGCCGCCTCGCCGGCGACGTACGATCGCAGCAGAGGGCCCACGCCGCCGAGCCCGTTGACCGTGAGGTTCTTGCCCCATTCAATCTTGCGGAGAGTGCATTGGAGCTGCGCAACCTTTTCTTCTACCGTCATTCTGGAGAGAAGATCGTTCACCCTTTCTTCGATTGGCAGAGTGGAATCCTTGTATCTGGCACCTTCCTGTTTTCCCTGAGCCAGCGCTGGATACGCAGCGAGCACGGCCGTTGCCAGTGTGAGGGTAATCGAGGAGCGTAGTTTCGTGAGAGTGCTCATAAATTGTGTCCCTTCAACGAGTTACAAATCTCGGGAAGCCGGCTGGTCTATCCGGAACGAACTTATGCACCGCCGTACTCCTTTGCTGCATCGAGCAACGCGAGATAGTTCTCGAACTTCACGTACTCGGGAATGCTATTCCCTGATCCGACGCAGTATCCGCCGTTGTAGCCGATGTTTGCAATGTTGAACCGCACCCGGTTCCGGATCTCATCCGGTGTGCCGCGGGCAAGAAGGTCAACGTCCACGTTTCCGATGAGACACAGTCGTTCTCCGTATCGCCGTTTGACCTCTGCAATATCCATCGCCTTCGGCTCGATCGGATGAAGAGCATCCACACCACACGCCAGGATGTCCTCCATGACATCCCAGAGCACGCCGTCGGTATGGTACATGAATGGCTTGCGCGCCTCCTTTGCGAGATCGCCGATTTTCTTCAGCCACGGAAAGAGGTATTGCCGCAGCGTATCTGGCGACACAAGCAAACCCTGCGTGAACGCAATGTCATCACTGTACCAGATGACGTCAACCGAATCGGAATGTGCATAGTACTCAAACATGCTCAGAACGAGCTCCCCAAGCTTGTCATTGAGGATCTTGACCAGATCCGGATTCTCGTAGATCGCCAGCGAGAAAGCCTCAAATCCCATCATCTCCCATGTCATCGTGAAGATATCGCCATACTGCCCAATCACACCCATCCCTTCTGGGAGTAGCGACCTCACCTGCTCGAATTTCGAATAGTCAAAGTCGCTCTTCGATGGAAACTGATACCGTTCGAACTCCTCGACACTGGCTATCACGCCTCGGTTCTCCGACGCCCACTTGCGAAACAGCGTCCCGTCTTCATTGAACGTCAGGTTTTCCTCCAGTCCAATCTTGCCCGGGTTGAAATCCGCGACCGGCTGAAGCTTGATGTAATCGTAGCCCGCTTTGTACCAGAACTCCACATCATCGGCGAGCGTTTCGATCTCTCTTCCAATGAACCGTGCCTTGATCTTGGGATGTACACCCAACTCTGCGAGCGGCACAAAACTGCCCTTACCGCGCTTAAGAGTGAGAACGAACTGCTCGATGTCAGGTCTCATAGCTCCCGTCGGTCATATTTCATCAATCAGATTTACCTCCCTCCATTTTCTCGTCCTTTCGACGCGCACCGTCTTAATCTCAAACGGTTTGAATGAAAGGGAGATCGACCGTTCCGGTTTGGCGAGGTTGAGCTTTGCCTTGGACGCAGCCCCTACACTCTCTTGAAGCCGCAGGATGAGAGCTCTTCCGTCCTCTGACTGTTTGCAGGCAATCAGACGTACGGACTGCGGTTTCAATGAGATGAATTCCTGTCGATCTACAGCCCCCGAGCAGAAAGGAAGGTGCGAGTACAGAACCGGTGGCGCGTTTAACCAGTCGGCAAGGCCTGCGAGCGAATTGCGGACAGTGCCTGCGTCTCCGGCAGTCACCAGCAGACGCACGTCATGGATTCCCTGGTCCATATACTTCCGTGCGGGGCGATCCCCAAGCCTGAACCCTTGGTCATGACAATAGGCAGCGCTCCGCAAAACGGAGAGCCTCACCTCACCATCGTGGAAATCGAATCCGTGCTGACCGCTGTTAATCACAGCGAAGCCGGTATTCTGCCCGTTGAAAACTCCTTCCAGAAAGCACCATCGGCCGTGGACATGCTCCTGCCCATCTGCCGGGCGATAGATCGCACCGCCCGGCACCTCGCACAGGATGCGGTCATCTTTGAATACTGTCGGGATAGACAATTTCAGCCGCGTTCGAGTCTCCGCCCAGTGGATGCGGAGCTGGAATTCCAGAACCGGCCAGCTCGCGTAGGCAATGGTGCGGAGAACGATTGTGCTTCGGCCGTAGAGAAACGTCGACTCCGAGCTCTTACGAATCGGACCGTCGTTCAAGATGCAGATTCCCTTTGGTTGAAGCTCAAACGCACCGACGATGTTGCGGTAACTCCACCGATCCGCGCCCCACGAGTCACCATCGTCATCGACGACCAGGGCCATCAGAAGGTGACCTTTGAGGCACTCCACCCCGTCCCCGGCACTCATACTGGTGACAAGACCTTTCTCGATGTCAACAGTGTGAGGAATCGCCGGTTTCCCTGGAACGACTTCCTTCTTCCCTTCGTGCTTCCTCAGCTCGTAGCGGGCAATGCCATGCCCCGGCAGGTCAGCCATGAAGCTGATCTTTTTCCGCCAATTGAACGGCAGCAAGGACTCCGGTTGCTCTTCCTGGCACGGTATTTCTCTTCCGTCGGGCGAGTAGAGCCGCAAATGCCATTCGCCGCTCCATTTCGGGCGGAGATCGATCATACATTCCACCTCCAGTGGCACTTTGGTGTACGAGGGATTCGTGTTCGCCACTGTCAACGGGACATAGAGCTTGCGAGGCTTTCCCTTGTCGAACGATTTCACTGCCGAGAGCCGAATTCGGCGGATCGACTCGGATACCTTTCCGTACTGATCGAGCGCGTCGTGTTCAGCCGGCTCAACGCACGACCCGGGAAGGATATCGTGAAAATCGTTGAAAAGGTGATCGCGCCAGGCTTCGCTCAACTCCGCAAGGGGATACTTCGACCGTTGATGCCACCATGCCGACGCGCAGAGAGATTCTGCCTGGACGAGCTCGCCGAGGCTTCGCTGGGCCCGGCGTTTGATACGCGAAAGCGAGGTATAGCAGCCCGTGAATACGCGCTGCAGATCGCCCTGGACGACCGGAGCACTCTGTCCCTGTTTCCGCAGCGCCTGGTAGAGCTTTTCCGGCGTGCTGTGCTTGATCCTGACTCTATTCTCCTTCTTGACCACATCATCAATCATGCCGAGCGCCTCACGGGTCGCTCCGCCGCCGTGGTTGCCGAGTCCCCAGAATATCGGGACATCACGGTTCAGACGGAGAGCCAGTTCCGCCCCCTCCTGCAGGCGTTGCACGATATTGTCGTATTCGGAATGATAGAATCCGACGGCGATGCGATATGCCAGGATCTCGGAGCCATCGACACCGCGCCAGCGGTACAGATCGGAAGGTAACTTCAAATCCGGACCCTGCGGACGCATGTGGATGTACATTTGGTAACCGGCTTGCCTGAGTATTTGCGGCAAGCCGCCGCTATGACCGAAGGAGTCGAAGTTGTATGCGACCTTCGGCGCGGCCTTGAAATGCTGCCAGAAGTATCGTCGCCCCTCGAGGATGTGGCGGATGATCGACTCCGTCCCGGGGATGTTCACATCCGGCTGAAGGTACCACCCTCCGCTGATGCACCAACGGCCCTTTCGGACGAGATTCTGTATCTCTTTGAACAGGGTTGGATCGTATCGCTGGACCCAGCGGTAGAGGACTGCTTCGTTGTGGGTGAAGATGAGGGACGGATGTTCGTGAAGAAGTTGGACAGCGTTACCGAACGTCGAGAGCGCTTCGGCGCATCCTTCCTCCCATCTCCACTGCCAGACAGGATCAAGATGGGCATTACAGATGAGGTGAAGGGTGGGTTTGAAGGAAATCTTCATCGTAGCTTCTGTATGAGCGCGCGGATGAATTCCGGAGTTGTACCGCAGCAGCCGCCGATGAAGTGGGCACCGGCGTCACGGATCTTCAGCGCATGCGCAGCGAACTCTTCGGGTGTCGTCCTGTATGAAACCCTACCCTCCGACACCTCGGGTAAACCTGCATTCGGCTTGATCCACACGGGCAACGAGGTCGCAGCACGAAGACGCTGGGTCACGACCAGGAAGTACTCAATCCCCAGACCACAGTTTGCGCCAATGACGTCAGCCCCGGCCTCGGCGAGCTCTTGGGCTGCCTGTTCAGGAGTTATCCCCATCATCGTTCGGTCATACTCCTTGCCGCAGTCGTAAACCATCGAGGCAACCACCGGCAGCGCGGTCTTCCGGGCAGCGGCGACAGCAAGCTTGGCCTCTTCAAGGTCAGTCATTGTCTCTACCACGATGCCGTGGGCGCCACCCTCAGCGAGCGCATCTGCTTGTTCTTCGAAAGCTGCGGTAAGCGCAGCTTCCGCCACTTCAGCCATGACGAATAACTTTCCGGACGGGCCCATCGATCCAAACACAAAGGACTTCTCGCCGGACGCTCTCCGTGAGATCGCCGCCCCCGCCTTATTGATTTCCCGTGTCATGCGTTCGAGCCCATGCCGCTCCAGCATGATCCGGTTTGCGCCGAACGTGTTCGTCAGAATGATCTGGCTCCCCGCTTCAACATAGGAACGAGCGACATGCTCGACTTCAGATGCATGAGTCAGGTTCCACGCATCCGGGCTACCTCCTGGCTCAAGACCGCGTCGCTGCAATTGTGTGCCCCATGCGCCATCAGTTACGACGGGGATGTGCTTGAGAATTTTTTCAAGGAGTCCGTTCAATATTCCTTCCCCAATGAGAATTTCAGTGTCTTCAGCTCGAACGGCTTCAGACGGATCGTCACCGCCCCCTCTCTTCGATCGCCAGGCGCGATCGGGCGCGCCTCCCACTCAACGAGATCTGTCTCAACGGGGTTGACGATCGGCCGATAGCACTTAAGTTGTACGTGAACTGGCATTTCAACCGCCTGATAGAGGCGGACAACCAGGCTGTTGTCGTCTTCGCATTTCTTGATCGCGGATACGACGACCGTGGGCTTGTTCACCTCCAGAAAAGAAGCGGTTGACGGCAGCTCGCCATGATGTTGATCGGCTACCCGGAAGACAAACGGCGCATTGAATTCACAACCTCGCAGTACAGTCTGGCCATCTTCCCAGTTCCCAGCGTGTGGATACAGAGCATAGGAGAACTCGTGTCGCCCTGCATCGGCCTTCGGATCGGGATCGGTTGGAGAACGCAGGGCTGTCATCCGGATGACATTGTCCTTGACATCGAACCCGTATTTCGAGTCATTGAGGAGGCTTACACCGTACTCCTGTGACGAGAGATCAATCCATTTCTGCCCCACGACCTCATGTCCATCCGTTGTACGTTGAATCGCTCCGAACGGAATTTCATATGTGGCCCGGCCGTCAACTATGTTCACGGGGAATGCGATTTTGAGGATTCTCTGTCTGTGATGCCATTCGGCACCGAATCGGAAATCGATCCGCGGGAGGTCAGTATAAAGAATCACATCCAAGGCAAAGGACGAGTTTTCAACGTCGTACTCCGATCGCACGACCCTCCGCACCGGTCCGGATTCCATCACCTTCACACTCCTGGGCGCCGTGATGGCGATCGGCTCCCCCCGCAAGCCCATTACCCAGGCGGACATCGGAGCACTATCCTCCTGGATCTGGAGCTGATTGGCCAGCGAGCCCAACTGCAGTACCTCCCTTTTCCTGAGCTTGTCGTAGATACGGCTGACACAGCCTGAGGACTTGTCAATCTCAACTCTGAAGAACCGGTTCTCTAATGCAAGATCAGCAGAAGGCCTTGTTGGCGGTTCGTACCCCGCAGCAATCCAATACGTCCGGTAACCGACCGATGGAATATCCTTCGGTACAAAGACGAAGCGAACAGAATCAGCGGACCGGCTCACGAGCTGCACAGGTAGTTTCCTTCCCCGCTCGTCCACGACTTGCGGCATGACCCTGGCCTCAGATTTCCAGGTGATTTCCATTGGTTCCGATCGCGTCCAGTTCAACGGATTGAAGATGACCAGAGGCGAACCGCTTTTCAGCCGGTGGTTCGTCGCAATCGTCATCGTCAGAGTCCTCAGAGCGGCCGCTAGCACGCGCTCAGCTCTCTCGAAAGCCTCGAGATAGAATTGATCCGCGTCCAGGTAGACATCGTGGATGCTGGATCCGCAGAGAATATCATGGAACTGGTTGAAGAGAACGCGCTGCCACGCTTCCTCCAGATCGCCCGTTGGATACACGAACCCATAGCGCATGGCGAGCGTTGCGAAGGTCTCGGCAGTGGGAAGCAATGCCTCCGCCCTCCGGTTATTCAGCTTCGTGATCGCCTGACTGGAATAACACCCCTCGAATACGGGATTCTGCTCGCCCCGCTCAATTGGCGCATCCTTCTTCTCCTTGAGGAGGCTCGAATAGAGCGATGCAAACGTCGACATCTTCGTGTCGGGATAGAGGGTGACTTTGCTGAGTTGCTCAATCTGCTCGATTTGACGTCGAGTCGGCCCGCCGCCGTGGTCTCCAACTCCGAAGAACTGAACGGCGTTATTCACAGAAAACCTTCGCTGTGTCTTCAGAGCGGTGGTCCAGAGCGTATCAGGAATCCCGGACCACGTACCGTACCAGTTCGGCGGATGATGAGCAAAGACCCTGCTGCCGTCGGGAGTTTCCCACCAGAACATCCGC
>Ga0194111_10003095_pt1 | contig 19962 bp, 16 predicted proteins | sample TA2KigC300mmetaG_FD_146194 | JGI IMG/M metagenome (GOLD analysis project Ga0194111, IMG submission 146194) | Freshwater microbial communities from Lake Tanganyika, Tanzania - TA2015033 Kigoma Deep Cast 300m | ecosystem: Environmental > Aquatic > Freshwater > Lake | place: Tanzania: Lake... | reverse complement strand
CAGCCGGGCCGCCTTGTGGGATGAAGTGAAAGATATTATGCACCGCCCGGGCACCGCCCTGTCGGGGGGGCAGCAGCAGCGGTTGTGCATCGCCCGGGCCCTGGCGGTGGAGCCGGAAGTCTTGCTGATGGACGAACCCACCTCCGCCATCGATCCCATCGCCACCGCCAAGATCGAGGAGCTCATCCACAGCCTCAAAGAGAGCTATACCATCGTCATCGTCACCCACAACATGCAGCAGGCCGCCCGGGTCTCCGATTTCACGGCCTTTTTCTTTCAGGGCCGGGTCATCGAATTCGGTGAGACCCAGACGATCTTCACCAAGCCTTCCCGGAAAAAAACCGAAGAATACATCACCGGTCGGTTCGGGTGAGGCCTCGCGGCTCGGCGCCCTCGGCTGCCGGCAGGATTCCCACCGGGTAGTCTTTTCTCCGAAAAATCCTTCTGTTCCGAGACTCCGGCAAAATTGCCTCTTGCCCTCCCGTGGGCTTGTGCATTAAATTGGGGGGAAGGGAGGGGTAACCCGGGCATCGGCTGCAATTCTCCTGAAAGCGGAGACGGACATGGTGGACGAGGTGCAGGACGCCGGTCAGGTGGAGCGTCTCCTGGCCTGCATTGAATTTTCCAAGACCCTGGTGAGCGCCTATGACATGGAGAGTCTGCTCACCGCGGCCCTGGAGCGCATCAAGATCCTCATTCCGGCCCGCAACTGGTCCCTGCTGCTGGTGGAACCCCAGACCCGGGAGCTCACCTTCGCAGTGGCGGTGGGGGTGGACGCCCAGGCCGTCAAGGGCATCCGCCTCAAGGTGGGCGAGGGCATCGCCGGCGCGGTGGCCCAGACCGGCGAACCCATTTTTATCCCGGACGCCGACCAGGACCCTCGCTTCTGCTCCCGGGTGGACGACGCCACGGGGTTCGACACCCGCTCCATCATCGCCCTGCCGCTGCGGGTGCGGGGCGAGGTCATCGGCGTCTTCGAAGTGGTGAACGTGGAGAACGAAAACCTCTTCCGGGAAAAATACCTGCCCCTGCTCAACATTCTGGCGGACTACCTGGCCATCGCGGTGGACAACGTCCGCAACCTGCAGAAACTGGAGGCCCGGACCTACATCGACGAGGTCACCGGGTTTTACAACACCCGCTACCTGGCCGTCGAACTGCAGCGCCTCATCCCCGCCGCGCTGGCCCAGGGCCGGGAGGTGTCGGTCATCTTTTTCGATCTGGACCAGTTCAAGGCCGTGGTGGACACCCACGGCCACCTTTTGGGGAGCAAGGTGCTGGCCGAGGTCTCCCGGGTCATGCACCGGCTGTTGGGGCCCGACGACAGCCTGGTGCGCTACGGCGGGGATGAATACATCATCCTCTTGCCCGACCGTTCCCAGACCCAGGCCGTGGAGTTGGCCCGGCGCCTCCGGCAGGCGTTGCGGACCACCGACTTGTTGACGGACGAAGGTTTGAACCTCAGGCTCACCGCCAGCTTCGGGGTGGCCACGGTGCCGCAGGACGCCCGGGACATGGAGGGCCTGCTGCGCATCGCCGACCGGGCCATGTTCCGGGGCAAGGACCGGGGCAAGGACTGCATCATGGTGGGGCGGGACCTGACGCCGGCGCCGGAGGAGTGAGCTGCATGAAGGGTTCGCTGTTGGACCTGGCCCGGGAAGTCCTCACCATCGAAGCCGAGGGCGTGGCCCAGTTGGCGCAGAAGGTGGACGCCTCCTTCCTGAAGGCCGTGGACCTGATCTACCGGGCCAAGGGTCGGGTCATCGTCACCGGCGTGGGCAAATCCGGCATCGTGGGCCGCAAGTTGGTGGCCACCTTCAATTCCACCGGCACCCGCTCCCTTTTTCTCCACCCGGTGGAGGCCATGCACGGGGACCTGGGCATGGTCTCCCGGCAGGACGTGGTCCTGGCCCTGTCCAACAGCGGGGAGACCCATGAGCTCACCATTCTGCTGCCCAGCCTGAAGCGCCTGGGGGCGCCCCTCATCGCCTTCACCGGCCGGTCCGCCTCCACTCTGGCCCGCCACAGCCGGGTGGTCATCGACACCGGGGTGCCCCGGGAGGCCTGTCCCCTGGGTCTGGCCCCCACGGCCAGCACCACGGCCATGCTGGCCATGGGGGACGCCCTGGCGGTGGCCCTGCTCACCAAGCGGGGTTTTAAGCAGCAGGACTTTTACCGCTATCACCCGGGAGGCAGCCTGGGGGCCCGGCTCTCATTGGCCATCAGCCAGGTGATGCTCACCGGCGAGCGTCTGCCTCTGACGAATCCCGAGGAGACCCTGCCTCAAGTTATCCGGGAGATGGACGACAAGAACCTGGGGGCCGCCCTGGTGGTGGACCGGCGCCGGCTGCTGCAGGGCATCATCACCGACGGGGACCTGCGCCGGGCGCTCAAGACCTGGGGCAGCATTCTGGAGAAAACGGCCCGGGAGATCATGACGCCCCGGCCTCACACCATCAGCCCCGGGGCCAGGGCCTCCGAGGCCCTGGAGCTCATGGAGCGCCACGCCATCACGGTGCTGCCCGTGGTGGAGGAGGGGCGCCGGGTGCTGGGCATCGTTCACCTCCACGACCTGTTGGGCCGGGGAGAGTTCACATTCTCTGTGTAATCCTTATGGCCATGCCTCCATCTTCGCAGACGCCCCCCGCCGGGCTCATCATGGAGCTCGTCACCCCCCTCACGCCCCAGGGCCGCCTGGATGCGGCGGGGCTGGAGCGCCTGGTGCAGCGTGTCCGGCCCGGCGCCGACGGCCTCCTGGCCGGCAGTCCCCTGGCCGGGGAGGGGCTGGATCTGCCCGCCGCCCTGAGGATGGACCTGTTGGGACATCTGCTGGACCTCATCGACGACTGCCCTCTCTTCTTCACCATCACCGGGGACAGCGAAGCCGAAACCCGGGAGCTGGCCGCCGCGGCCGGGGCCGAGCACCGCCGCCGCCAGGGGGCCGGGCCCCTCTGGCTGGCCGATCTGCCCCTGTGGTACCACAGCAACCGGGGTCTGCCCCGCTATTACCAGGGATTATTGGAGGAGACCGGGGTCCCCCTGGTGCTCTTCAACCTGCCCGAGGCGGTGCAGCGCCGGGCCGCCCTGTTCAAACACCGGAACCTGCGCACCCAGGTTTTCAAAAAGCTGGCCGCCCTGCCGGGGGTGGTGGGCCTCATTTACCAGGGCGACATGCGCCGCTTCCTCAACTACCACCTGGCCGCAGTGAACCGGCCCGCCCTCCCCTTTTACGAAGCCGACGAAGAGCGCTTCCTCACCCGGCCCGGGGCCTGGGGGGTGGTGTCCGCCGGGGCCCAGCTCTTGCCCGAGGCCTGGCAGCGGGTCACCCGGGCCTGCCTCCACCCCGAGGAAGCGGTGGACGACTACGAGTATCGCCGGGTTCTCTGGGAAGATTCCCAGCGCCTGCTGGCGCTCACTGCTCTTTACCGCAGCGCTCCCGCGCCCTTGCTCAAGGCGGCCCTGAACGCCCGGGGCGTGCTGGCCAGCGAATCCACCGCCCCCGGCACGCCGTTGCCGCCGGCGCCCCAGAAACAGAAGTTGCTGGAGTTTCAGGTGCATTGAGCCTCTTAAAGCTCAGGTGGGCTTGCCGCCCCACCGGTAAGGATTGAAAAGGTTTTTGCGGGCAGAGGGTGCAGGGGCCTGTGCCCCCTGGCCCTCTCCCATTGCTCGTTCCCAAGCTCCCGCTTGGGAACGCACTTGGGGGCCAAGCTCCCGCTTGGCCGCAGAGTCAGGGAAAAGAGAGCAGGAGGAGAGACATGCGGAAAACGGCGATAGTCGCGGCGCTGGTAGTCTGGGCCCTGTTGGGCTGCGGTCAGCAGACCCAGGACCCCGGCAAACAGGCAATGGCTCTCATCGAAAAAGGGGCCGAGCACTTCAAGAAAAAGGAATATGACCTGGCCCTGGAGAGCTATAAGAAGGCCCTGGAACTCAACCCCAAGTCGGCGGTGGCCTACAACATGATGGGCATGGCCTACCGCTTCAAGTTCGAACAGAGCCGCAGCCAGGAGTTGAAGAACCAGGAGATTGCCGCCTTTGCCAAGGCCATTGAGATCGACCCCACCTATTGGGTGGCCATGATCAATCTGGGGGTGACATACTACCACCAGGGCGATAAGGCCAAGGCCGCGCCCCTGTTCAAGAAGGCCATGGAGCTGAAGCCCGACCACCCGGAAAAGGGGGAAATGGAAAAAAGGATCGCGGAAGGGGAGAAAAAACCATGAAGCGAACGTTATTGCTGTTGGCGGCCATCCCGTTGCTCTGTCTGGGCGTGGTGGTGGGGGCCCAGGAGAAACCTGCGGGCGCCGATCTCATCCAGCGCCTGGGGTGTATGGGCTGCCACAGCCACAAAGGCAAAGGCGGCGGCAGAGGCCCGGCCTGGGACGGCCTGGGGGGTCGCCTCAGACCCGAGGCCATCAAACAGCAACTCATCGCCCCCCGGGGCCGCATGCCCAATTACAAGCACCTGCGCCCCGAGGAACTGGAGGCCCTGGTAACCTACCTGAGCGCCCTTCCTTGAAGCAGGCCGGGCGGGCGGGGTCCTTGATCCCCACCGCCCCCCACCCCGGTCCATGGTGCGCAATGCGCACCCTACACAAAACTTTTCGGATCAGCAGGAAGGTTAAAGCCTGAGAACGGCAAGCCTGCACCCCAAAACCCGAAACCTGAAACCTAAAACCTGCTTTTCTCCCCTTCACTCACCGTCCTGCCTGGGCCACGGGTTCCGGGCTGATGGTGGGCGCTTCCTCCTCCCGGGCGAACTGCATCTCATAGAGTCGCTGGTAGAGGCCCCCCCGTCGCAGCAGTTCCTCGTGCGCGCCCGTCTCGACAATGCGGCCCGCGGCCATCACCACCAGGCGGTGGGCATTCCGGACGGTGGACAGGCGGTGGGCGATGACCAGGGTGGTGCGGCCCTTGATGAGGATGTCCAGAGCCTGCTGCACCTCCCGCTCGGCCTGGGAGTCCAGGGACGAGGTGGCTTCGTCCAGGATGAGGATGGGCGGGTCCTTGAGGAGCGCCCGGGCGATGGCCAGCCGCTGGCGCTCGCCCCCGGAGAGGCGCACGCCCTGCTCGCCGATGAGGGTGTCCAGCCCCTGGGGCAGGGCCGAGACGAAATCCCAGGCGTAGGCCGCCTTGAGCGCCCCCACGATCTCGTCGTCGCCGGCCTCCAGCCGCCCGTAGGCCACGTTGAAGCGCACCGTGTCGTTGAACAGGATGGTCTGCTGGGTGACCACGCCGATCTGGCCCCGGAGCGAGGCCAGGGTCACGTCCCGGATGTCGTGGCCGTCGATGCGGATGGCCCCGGAGCTCACCTCGTAGAAGCGGGGCAGCAGGTTGAGGAGGGTGGTTTTGCCCGCGCCGCTGGGCCCCACCAGGGCCACCAGCTCGGCCCGGCGCACGGTGAGGTTGATGTCCGCCAGGGCCGGCCGGTCGCCGTAAGCAAAAGTCACGTTTTCGTACACTATCTCCCGTTGCAGGGGCGGGAGAGCCGCGGCGGTGGGCTGGTCCTGAATGGCGGGCGTCAGGTCCAGCACCGCGAAGATGCGCTGGGCCCCGGCCAGCCCCTCCTGAATGGCGTTCTGGGCCTGGCTCACCCCCTTGATGGGGGCGTAGAGCATTACCAGCGCCGCCAGAAAGGAGAAGAAGGTGCCGGGCGTGGAGTGCCCCTGGATGACGTTGTAGCCGCCATAAAAGAGGATGCCGGCCATGCCGATGGAGCCCAGAAACTCCATCACCGGCGGGGTGATGCCCCGGTAGATGGCCTGCTTCAGGCGGATGCGCAGGTAGGCCTGGTTCTCCCGGGCGAAGCGGGCGTCCTCAAAGTCCTCCCGGGCGAAGGCCTTGACGATGCGCTGCCCCAAAAAGACCTCCTGCAGCAGGGTGGTGAGCCGCGCCATGGCCTTCTGGGACTCGGTGGTGATGCCGCGCAGGCGCTTGCCGAAGCTGATGATGAAGGCCGCGGCCAGGGGCATGACCACCATGGCCATGAGGGCCAGGCGCCACTCCTGGTAGAAAATCACCGCGGTGAGGCCGATGATGGTGAAAATGTCCCGGACGCTGCTGGTCACCACCCGCGTCACCGTCTCCTGCAGCACTAGCACGTCGTTGATGACCCGGCTGATGAGCACCCCGGTGGCCTGGTGGTCGAAGAAGCTGAGCGACTGGCGTTGCAGGTGGCTGAACAGTTCGTCACGCAAACGGGTGACGGTGCTCTGGCCGATGAACTGCATCTGGTAGTGCTGGAAGAAGGTCAGGGATTCCTTGAAGAAATAGAGGAGCACCACCAACCACGGCAAAAGGTAGAGCATCCGCAGGTTCTTGGCGAAAAAGACCTCATCCAGGAAGGGCTTGACCAGGTAGGCCAACAGCGCGGTGAGGGCGGACACCACCAACATGGCCAGGATGGCCAAGGCGAAGCGGCCCCGATAGGGTTTTACGTAAGCCAGCAGACGCAGATAGAGGTGGAAATCTTCTCGGTTCATCAGGGGAAACTAATCAATTTATTTAATAAATCTCAATATATTTCATCTCCCTGGATTTTGCCACCGAATTCCGCCGAAGTGGACCGGAGAATCTTGCGGTCCATCCGAGCCCGGGGCAGACGCAACCGGCAGACGTCTGCCGGACTGCGGCCTCCCGGTTTAAGATCCCCTCCGGGGCCTTCGGCGAACGGCTGCCGGTGGTGCTGATCAGCGGCGGCCCCCGGCTGACCGAGGTCTTCGGCGGCGGCTGTGGTTGTCAGGTCACCACCGAAGGCGAACTGGAAGACGCCCTGCAAAAGGCCCAGGCCGAACCCGACACCCTGGCTTTCATCGAGGTGCGGCTGGACCGCCTGGACTGCTCGGAGCACATCCTGCGCCTGGGACAGATCTTCCAAAAGGCCGGAAAGAAGTAGGGCCGCCCGGCCTCCGGTGGCCGGCCGTGGATAATGACGGGGAGAGCCGCATGAAAGTCGCCTTTTTCAACCTGGAGGGCTGGGAGCCGGCTGTTTACCAAGAAGCCTTCCGAGGCCATGACGTGCAGGTGCTGGACCATCCCTACACCCAGGAGGGGCTGACGGTGGACAAGGCGGCGGCCGTGGCCGGGGCCGAGATCCTTTCCATCAGCGCCATGAGCCTGGTCAACGAGGCGGTGCTGGCCGCCCTGCCGCACCTGAAACTGATCGCCACCCGCTGCACCGGCTTCGATCACATCGATGTGGCCGCGGCCCGGGCCAGGGGCATCGCCGTGTCCAACGTGCCGGTTTACGGGGAAAATACCGTGGCCGAGTTCACCTTCGCCCTGATCCTGACCCTGGCCCGGCGCCTGACCACCATGTTCGCCCGGTCCAAACAGGGACGCCTGACCCGGGAGGACCTCAGGGGCATGGACCTGGCCGGCAGCACCCTGGGGGTGGTGGGCGCCGGGCGCATCGGGGCCCATGTGGTCAGGATCGCCGGCGGCTTTGATATGCGCATCATCTGCTATGACACCTACCAGAAGCAGGAGCTGGTGGAAGCCTACGGCGTAATTTATCTGCCGCTGGAGGAGCTGCTGCGCCGGGCCGACATCATCACCATTCACCTGCCGTATCTCCCCGAGACCCATCACCTGATCAACCGGGACAATATCGCCCTGCTGAAAAAGGGGGCGCTTCTGGTCAACGCCGCCCGGGGGGACCCATCACCGACACCTCGGCCCTCCTCTGGGCCCTGGAGAACGGCATCCTGGGGGGCCTGGCGCTGGACACCTTTGAAGGGGAGCTGCTGTGGATCAAGGAAACGGAACTGGTGCACGGCCGGGCGGAATTTGCGCCGGAGGATTATCGGCTGGCCTTCGAAAGTTTTTATCTGGAGCGGTTCCCCAACGTCATTCTCACTCCGCACAACGCCTTCAACACCACCCAGGCGGTGCGCCGCATCCTCAATACCAATCTGGAGGCCATCCTCCGTTTCAGCGAAACCGGGGAAGTGAGCAATCCGGTCAGGTGACCGGAGCGGGGCAGGGGCCTCCCGGCTTGGCGCCGAAACCCTGCTGCCGCCGGGAAGGCGGTGCAGGGGCGGTTCGTGAATCATTGTCACGAGGCCATTGGTGCAAATGAACGGGGAAACGGCATAACCCGGAGGTGGTTTCAGTCTCCCCTCGAGCCCGGCTGCGGCCGCATATCGATGAGGCGCAGGTGCCGGTCCAGGTCCCGGCCGGGGAAGTGCTCCGGGGAAAGGAGGGCAAAGGGGAGGCCTGCCTGAACCGTCCGGCGGATCTCCGCATCGAAAGGGGCGAAGAAGGGGCAGGTCACCTTTTCCCTCAGCCGGGGGGTGTCCCGCACCGGCTTCAGGTCGTCAAAGGGCGCCAGAAAAGCCCCTCCCGCCAGGAAGGCGGGCTCGAAGTGGCGCCGGTCCAGCACCAGGAAGTCAATGCGGTGGCGCCGACAAAACTCCCGCACCGTCCGGGGATCATGGGCGTAATAGGCGGCGAACAGCTCCCGCAGGCGGGGGGCCAGGCGCTCCCAATATCCCTTGCTCCAGGGGTGGGCCAATTCGAAGGTGGCGAAGGCCCGTCGTTGGCCGAAGGTGACGGCATTGTCCATCAGGTTGGGATGCCCCGCGATGAGCGCGCTTTTGGGGGTCTGCTCCAGAGCGGCGTAGAGGGACCGATACGGGGAAAAGTCGTAGAGACCCGCCCCATGCAGGCGCATGACGCCCAGGGTTGCGGCCAGGCCGATGAGCAGGACGGGCAGATAGCGGACCCGGCGGCGGCCCCGGAAGGGGGCTTGCCAGGACCAGGACAGGAGGACGGTATAAGACAGCGGCAACAGATGTTGGAGATAGCGATCCGGAACGAAAAGTTTGAGAAAAAAGAGGCGGGCGAGGAAATAAAACATCAGGGAGGAGGCCAGGAGGAAGGCCAGGGAGGAGAGGCGGGAGGCGCACTGACGCCGATTCAGCCGGCGGGCTCCCCAGCCGGCCCATACCAGGAGCGCGACCAACACCACGCTCCCTCCCACTTTCCCCAGCTCCCGGAAGGGGGCCAACGAGGCCAAGGGGGTCAGAAATTCCCAGGGCAGAGAGGCCACCGGCAGGAAGGCGTACCGACCGGCCGCGGTGAACTCAGGCCGCCCCATCATCTCGGCGGCGCTCACCAGGGGGCCGAAACCCGACTGGGTGAGGCTTCGGTTGAAGGCGAAGACCAGAACCGCGGCCGACGCCAGGATCAGAAAATGTCCGAGCCGCCGGGGAAAGGGAGGGAGTTCTCCGCCGCGCAGCCATCCCCAGCCCCAGGCCAGCAGTACGGCCCCGGCCGCCACCGGAAAAATGTAAGGGATGAAGAGACCCTGGGCCAGCAGGGCCAGGCCCATGGTCCCCGGACTGCGGCGCAGCCAGCCCAGCCAGAACCAGGCCAGCAGAGGCGGGGCAAAGGAGCGGGCCAGACCGCCGGACAAATTCTCCAGGAACAGCGGAACCAACCAGACCACCGCCGCCATGGTCCAGCCCAGAGGCGGCCCGTCCAGGCCCTCTCCCATCCGGTAGAGGAGGCAGCCCAACCAGATGAACAGGAGGCCCGGCAGGATTTTGCAAAACCACAGAGGGCTCACCAAAAACGAGGCCAGCCAATAAAGCCCCTTGACCCCGAAGGGGACGTACCGCCGGGCATAATCAGTGAGGAGATCGTCGGGGAAGAGCTCCGGGTCCTGGAACTGCGCCATCCAGTAGATCTGCTGGCGGACGTCGTCGTTGATGACATAAAAGTTCGTGAACGCGGTTAAATGAGCGCCAACGAAAACGGCCAGGCTGATCAGGCCCACCAGTAGCAGAGGATGCCGGGAGAGTCGCGCCGCAAAGGAATGCTGCATGGCTTGAAGCTCAGCCTTGAGGCATGTACGGGGCGGTGGGGGGGAGGGCCGGCGGGCCGGCGGCTCCGTGGGCGCAGGTGTCCGCCCCCCGGGGACTTCCCCACATCAGACTTTTCCAGATACTGCCCGCAGCTTTCAGGACCGCCCCCCTCAACCGAAGTGGCGCTAAAGTGACAACACCCGGTACCCGAAGAGGCGGTTCACTTCCTCCGCCAGGGCGTCCGAGGGCAGAAGGGCCAGGTCCTCGGGCAGGGCCAGGACGCCGCCGTTATTTTCCGGGGCGAGGAAGTGCAGAAACCCGGACACCGGTCCCGGGTGCCGCATTAAAATCTCTTTAAGGGCCAGGAGCTGCTCCCGGGTGAGGGTGGCGGCCTGGAGGCGGAAGTCCAGCCGCTCCGGCCACTTGGGCAGCACGGCGCCCAGCGGCGCCAACTCCTGGGCCACCAGCTTGGGGCCCTTCTCCTCGTGCACCACCGTACCCTTGAGCCACAGGGGCAGCCCGGTCTGGCTCAGCCAGGCCGCGGATTTCTCAAAGAGTTCGCCGTAGACCACCACCTCCACGGAGCCGGCCAGGTCCTCCACCGTGAGGATGGCCAGCCGGCCGCCCTTCTTGCTCACCTTTTCCTTGAGGCTGGTCACCACCAGGCCCAGGGCCACCTCCTCGCCGTCGGGGAGGTCGGCCAGGTCCGCGGTGGTGGTGCGGATCCAGGAACGCAGCACGGCCCGGTGGCTGTCCAGGGGGTGCCCGGTGAGATAGAGCCCCAGGGCTTCCTTTTCCCGGGCCAGTTTCACCGATTCCTCCCACTCCGGGACCTCGGGCAGCCAGTCATCCTCGATCTGGGGGCTCAGGGCCTCGAACATGGACATCTGCTTGGCCGCCTGGTGGCGCTTCCAGGTCTGGGCCCGCTCCAGGGCCGCGTCCAGCCCCGCCAGCAGCCGGGCCCGGTTGCCCAGCAGGCTGTCGAAAGCCCCGGCCTGGATCAGGGACTCCAGCACCTTGCGGTTGACCTTGGTCAGGTTGAGGCGGAGGAGCAGGTCGGACAGACTGACAAAGGGGCCTTCCTGCCGGGCCGCCAGGATTTCATGAATGGCGCCCACGCCCACGTTCTTGACGCCGGCCAGCCCGTAGCGCACCTTGCCGGCCTCCACCGTGAAGTCCCGCTGGCTGCGGTTGAGGTCCGGCGGCAGGATGCCCAGGCCGTGCTCCCGGGCCTCCAGGATGTGTTTGGCCAGGGCGTTGGTCTGGTTGATTTCGCTGTTCAGCAAAGCCGCCAGAAATTCCAGGGGATAGTGGGCCTTGAGGTAGGCGGTCTGGTAGGCGATGAGGGCATAGGCGGCGCTGTGGGACTTGTTGAAGCCGTATCCCGCGAATTTCTCGATGAGATTGAACAGCTCCTGGGCCTTGGCCGCGTCTACGTCCTTGGCCGCCGCGCCGGTGACGAACCGCTCCCGCTGGGCCGCCATCACCGCGGGCTCCTTCTTGCCCATGGCCCGGCGCAGGATGTCGGCTTCGGCCAGGGAGTAGCCCGACACCGCCGCGGCGATCTGCATCACCTGCTCCTGGTAGAGGATGATGCCGTAGGTCTCCCGGAGGATGGGCTCCAGCTCGGGCAGGAAGTAGGTCGCCTCCGTCTCCCCGTGCTTGCGGCGCACGTAGTCGTCCAGCATGCCGCTCTCCATGGGGCCCGGCCGGTAGAGGGCCACCAGGGCCACCACGTCCTCGAAGCAGGTGGGCTTGAGGCGCACCATGAGGCTGCGCATGCCGGAGCTCTCCAATTGGAAGACGCCGGCGGTGTTGGCGGCCTGGAGCAGCTCGAAGGTGGGGCCGTCGTCGGTGGGGATGGCCCGGATGTCCAGGTCCGGGACGTGGCGCCGGCGGATGAGGCGCACCGCCTCCTCGATCACCGTCAGGGTCCGCAGGCCCAGGAAGTCGAACTTCACCAGGCCCACCTTTTCCACCCCCTTCATGTCGAACTGGGTGACCTGTTCGCCCTTGGTCCCCTTGTAGAGCGGCAGGTACTCCACCAGGGGCCGGTCGGCGATGACCACCGCGGAGGCGTGGGTGGAGGCGTGGCGGGGGAGGCCCTCCAGGGCCGCGGAGACGGTGAGAATCTCCGCCACCCGGGGGTCGTTGTCCCTGAGCTCCCGGAGGCGCGGCTCCTGGCGCAGGGCCTCCTCCAGGGTGATGTTGAGCTGCTCCGGCACCAGCTTGGCGATCCGGTCCACTTCGGCGTAAGGCACCTCCAGGGCCCGGCCCACGTCCCGGATGACCTGGCGGGTCTTCATGCTGCCGAAGGTGGTGATCTGGGCCACGTTGGACCAGCCGTAGGTCTTGGCCACGTATTCGATGATCTCCCCCCGGCGCTCGAAGCAGAAGTCCACGTCGATGTCCGGCGGGGAGATGCGCTCGGGATTGAGGAAGCGCTCGAAAAAGAGGCCGTGGGCCAGGGGGTCCAGGTCGGTGATGCCCAGCGCATAGGCCACCAGGCTGCCCGCGGCGGAGCCCCGGCCCGGCCCCACCGGGATGCGGCGGCGGCGGGCGTAAGCCACGATGTCGGCCACCACCAGGAAATAGCTGGCGAAGCCCATGCGGTTGAGCACGTCCAGCTCGTAGTCCAGGCGCTGCCGGTACTCGTCCTCCGACCGGCCGGAGGGGGGCGAGGCGGCCAGGCGCTGCTGCAAACCCTCCTTTGCCTGGCGCTCCAGCAGGGCCTCCCTGCTTTCGCCCGCGGGCGCGGGGAACACGGGGAAGCGCAGATGCCCCAACTCCAATTCCACCTGGCAGCGGCCGGCGATTTCCCCGGACGCCGCCAGCAGGGCCGGATGGGGCAGGGCCTGGGCCATCTCCGCGGGGCTCTTGAAATAGAGCTGATCCGTGCCGAAGGTCAGGCGGTCCTTGGTGTGGATGGTCTTGCCCGTCTGGATGCACAGCAGCACATCGTGGGCCCGGGCGTCCTCGGGCCTCAGGTAATGGCAGTCGTTGGTGGCCACCAGCGGCAGGCCCCAGCGCGGCCCCAGTTCCAGGAGGGCGGCGTTCACCTTTTCCTGCTCCGGCAGGTTGTTGGCCTGCAGCTCCAGGTAAAAGCTGCCGGGGAAGATCTCGGCGTACCGGCGGGCCGCGGCCTCGGCCCCGGCCGGGTCGTCGGCCAGGAGATAGCGGGCCACCTCGCCGTGCAGGCAGGAACTGAGGGCTATGAGGCCCTCGCCGTGCTGCCGCAGCAGGTCCTGGTCCACCCGGGGTTTATAGTAGAAACCCTCCAGGTGGGAGGTGGTCACCAGCCGCAGCAGGTTCTGGTAGCCCCGATTGTTTTCCGCCAGGAGCACCAGGTGGTGGTATTCGCCCTTGCCGCCCTTTTTCTCCAGGTGGCTTCCCGGCGTCACATAAACCTCGGCGCCGATGATGGGCTTGAGCCCCCCGGCCCTGACCTGCCGGTAGAAATCCAGCACCCCGAACAGGGTGCCGTGGTCGGTGATGGCCACCGCCTCCATCTCAAACTCCTGGGCCCGAGCCACCAGGTCCTTGACCCGAATGGCCCCGTCCAGGAGACTGTAGGCGGTGTGCACGTGGAGATGTACGAAGTCGGAGGTCATGATGGGGGGATTATAGACGATGTGGCCGTCAATTTTCCAATCTCATTTCTGATGAGCAGTTTATATTGGGAAATCAAGATATTAGGTAGAATTTCGTCATTGAATGTTCCACCTTGGCGATTTGACAAATATTTTTCTTGCAGAAATGTATCCCATAGACTACACTACGTTCATGCTGGAAATCCGGCAGACCGAGATTTATGCCCAATGGTTTCAAAGCTTACGTGACCGGCAGGCGCGGGCTCGCATCAATGTGCGTATCCGCCGCCTGTCGCTGGGCAACCCGGGGGACGTGCGGCCGGTGGGAGAGGGCGTATCGGAACTGCGCATCAATTATGGTCCCGGCTACCGGGTTTATTTCGCACAACGTGGGCAGAAGTTGGTGATCCTGCTCGCCGGCGGCGACAAACACACCCAGGACCAGGATATCAGAACCGCACGGGAACTGGCGAAGCAGGTTTAGGAGACGGTGATGGCAAAGATTCGCACCCGACCGTGGGACGCAGCGGCGCATCTGGAAACCGCGGAGGACATGGCCGCCTATTTGGAAGCGGCTCTGGAAGAAGGGGACCCGGCCCTGGTGGCCGCCGCCCTGGGGGACATCGCCCGGGCCAAAGGCATGGCGCAGATTGCCCGGGCCACGGGCCTGGGGCGGGAGAGCCTTTACAAGGCCCTGTCACCCGAAGGCAACCCGGAGTTCGCCACCATCCTCAAGGTGGTGCGGGCCCTGGGCCTGCGCCTGCGCGCCGCGCCAGCGCAGACGTAAATTGTGCATCCCCGGGACCCCGCACAAAACAACAGACGAAATGCGCTGCGCTTTCCCGCCCTACGGTCCTGTGGAATATTAATCGACTCTCAATCGCCTGAAACGTTCTCTATGAGATTTGTCTAGTTTCTTAATGTCTAAGGCTTCGCGGTAGCAAGGGTGTATTTCCCACTTGAGAGTGAAGTCCTCGTCAGTTCTCGCAGTCAAAAAATCCGGCATTTGGTCGAAACGATAATGCTCGTAACTGCCATCTGGACTATCACTGCGAGCTAAGATAAAGCCCAACCTATAAAGAAATCTTGCTATTTCCCTGGGAGATCGCGTTGTTTCACCTTCAATAACTGGAGAAATATGATTTGATACCCTATTATTGATCCACTTAAACAAGTCATCCCTGCTCATCAGACGTTCACTACCTCGAAATGCATTAATCAGTTCTTGAACCTGGGGACACTGATGTTTATGCTCTGAGACTAGATCGGCAATTCTTTTGGCTCCATATTCCCCCCACACTTCATCGATATCTCCTCTTGCGATAAGTGTTCCTCTTCGCCTTAGGGCTGCTTCTTGGGTAAGTTTGCACAATTGGATAGCCCATCGAGGACGTTCATAAGATAGTGTGTATATAACCTTATAGGTGTCAACCAGCTTTTCCCCCCACTCCATCTTTGGAACAAAGGCCAACTCCAAAAAACGCTCATGCTTATTATCAATGCGGAAATTAGCCTTCAATTTTGGAAAAGGTATTTTTAAAGCTTCTAAACTTGCTTTAATACGCAGTGATAGCAAACTAAGAAAGTCACGTTGATACCAAAGTATTTCATTAACGTATTGCTCAACTTTGTCAAGCGATTCATCATACCTCCTAATAATTGCCCAAACATCTGTTCTCATTGTTACTCGAAAAAATGTGTCTTTTAAATCCTGCCCCAAGTACCGACACGCAGAAAAAAAGGTAGCTAGTTCTAAAGATTCTATGTTGGTATTTTGGTATGTGGCGTCTAAGTCATCGATCAAAATCCATACTTTTCTATTTTTTACTCTTTTTAAAATTTCAATTTCATTTTTTACTGGTATTTTAGTTAGCTTTCGTTTTTCAAATATAGAAAGTAGCCTGTCAAGTAAGCAACTTATCAAATTTCTTGATTTATACCCCTCCAGTTCAACTGTCTCCAATAAAGTAATTTGATCATCTAAAGTAATTTCATTGTCTTTTAGATTCATATTAAGGGTAAGTGCAAGTTGGCGATTCACAAGGGCACATAGCCTAATCATCCAGTCCCTGATATATTCATTCGGGGTGGTAAGTTTTGAGGTTAAATTGAATTTGCTTCGCACTAGGTCTGCACCTCTACACTTTATTACCAAAGCATTATGGTCATTTTTATGAATCGTGTGAGAAATCCATTGAAGGAGAGCTGATTTCCCCACACCTTTTCTAGCAGTTGCAATTAATATTTTGTTGTTCTTATTAAGAAACTTATTAAACATAGCTTGCTCAACAAAATATGAAGAAAGCTCTTCTGGAGCTACATCATCAGCGGCCTCATTCCCAAAGTCCAGATGTTCAATGATATTCAAGGCGTTCCTCCCTTATTTAGAATATGTAATTTTATAAATTTAAAATCATATATAACAAAAAGGGGGGTATGTCAATAAAAATTGACTATAGAACCAAGGGGTTAATTGGAGATCTTTTAACTCGCTAACGTGTAAAATCTGACATTGTCCTCTCCCCCTTATCGTTCCAAGCTCCTGCTTGGGAACTGGTTTGTCCGCCCAAGCTCAGCGAGGGCACGTAAATATTTTAGGGCCAATTTTCTAAAATTACCAGACTTCCTTCGCCAAGCGGGAGCTTGGCGGGCCAGGGTGGTTCCCCGGCAAGAGCTGGGGAACCAGAAAAATAATAGTAGGTGGGGCGGCCGTCTCTGGCCGCCTTAGGGGTGGCGGGCACAGAGGCCCGCCCCACCGGCTGTTTGCTAAATTCGGCCTGGAGACGGATGAACCCTGCCTCAAAGTCCCCCGGGTAAAGGTCTTAAACCACCTTCATCATACCTCGGGCGAGGGGGGTGAGACAAGAGGGAAATGGATAGGAGGGTTTGCTCCCAGGCCGGGGGGGGCCACAGGCAGTGAACCTGGACCTGCGGCCCACACGAGAGATATTTCGGAAACCCCGACGCTGCGGCGGAAGTTTTGCAAGAAGATCTGCCGGCAGTCTTTTTAGGAAAATCAAGATGATAGGCAGGGGGAGCAACCGGTGGTGCCTTCGCGGTGATTTCAAATTTGATGGCCTCGTAAAAAGTCCATTCACCCCCTCACCCCAGCCCTCTCCCCCAAGGGGGAGAGGGGGTTAATGAGGCAAATCAATCAGTTATCCATGGCAGCGAGAGCCACCTTTTGGAGATAGTACGGCCATTTTTACTTTTTAAGATTCCATCAAATTTTTTTCTTGCCCGACTGTATCCTATAAAATACAATCCCTGCATGCCGGAGATCAGGCAGACCGAGCTTTGTGCCCCCTGGTTTCATAACTTGAAATCTCTGTTAAAATCCCTTGCTAGCGGCAAGAGGACCTCAAAGAACCCAAGTTCATGTAGAGCAGGCGCTTCGCCTGCAATATCCAGCCGGGGGCGGCTGTTCTCCATAAGAATTTTATTTCTCCGCCGTCTCTTCCAGGGGCACGCACAGCACGGGACAGGGCAGGAGGCGCACCACCTTTTCCGCGGTGGAGCCGAAAAAGACCTCTTCGATGGGGCCCCGGCCCGACTTTCCGTAGCCGCCCATGACCACCAGATCCACGGCCAGGTCCCGGGCGATAACGGCGATCTCCTGGAAGGGCAGGCCCACGGCCACCATGCTGGCAATTTCCAGGCCGTCGTCTCCCCCGCCTGCCAGGAATTGGGTGAGTTGCTGCTGGGCCCGCTCCCTCAGGGCGGGCAGCACACACTCGGCCTCCACCCCCTGGAATTGGGCCACCGCTTCCACCCGGCGCTGATGGATGACGTGCAAAACGACGATGCGGGATTTAAAGGTGCGGGCCAGCCTCCGGGCCATGCGAAAGGCGGCGCCGGCGCAGTCGGAAAAGTCGGTGGCCACCAGGATGGACTGCACGTTGTCCTCCTTCAGCGAGATCTGCATGGAAAAGTTTGCCGCGGCGGAGGGGGCCGGGGGGTCACCTACTCCTGCCTTTTCCCCCACGCCTCCCTTTTCCCGCCCCCGAAGGGCCTTAAGGTGGGGGCGCTCCTGGAAACCCCCATATGGGATGGCAGGTCGGGCAAGAAGAGGCCGCAAACCTCCCTTGGCCCGCCCCTCAAGGGGATGGGGGAGGATCCGGGGCAGGACGGGAGAGCCCTGCACCCCCGGACCTCACCCCGGCATGACCATCACATTGCTGGGGGATTGGCCAGCGGCTCCTGCGCGACCGAATGGCTGGGGAGACTCGCTACTTGACCACGCCCTTGATTTCCTTGAGGGCTTCCTCGGCTTTATCAAAGGAACCGATGTGCACCCAGAGCACCTTGCCGCTCTTGTCCACCACCATGCTCACCGGGTACGGGCTGAAGTTCATGGCCTTGCTCAGGGCCCTTTCCTGATCGGGCACCACGGCAAAGGGCACTTTATGGAACTTCTTCCACATCTGCATAGCCTGTTCGTTGTTGCCCTGTCCGGCAGAGATGAACTTCACCTTCCCCTTGAGCTGGGCGTCTTTCTCCACCAACGTGAAGAGATTGTTCAACACCGGCGCCTGGGCCAGGCAATGGGGGCAGGTGGTGTTGAAGGATTCCAGGAAAACATAGGGCGCCTTGATATCCTGGAGGCCGAAGGGACCTTCCTTATCCAGGCCGAGATACTTTTGGTCTTCCGGTGTGATGACCTTGGTGAACTTGAAGTCGCCCAGCACCAGACCCACTTTTGGCTCCGCCTCGGCGGCCCAGGCGGCGGTGAAAGAGAGGAACAAGATCAGACAGCTTCCCAGAACTGACAAAAGGGCCAAACGACGCATCATGAACTTCCTTTCTTGTGTGGATTTGCCGATATGATAAAGCAAGCCGGGGGAAAGGGCAAAGGAAAACCTGTAGCGGTGCGTTTGAGGGTCTCCGGGATCAGAGGACATGAAGGAAAGGAACGACACCGCCTGCCCGGACCACGCCGGGCCGATAATCCTTGATTCCTGAGGAGGTCTTAATGGACGCCGGCGGTTCCAGCAAGCATTTCGACGCCATCCATGATGAGTATGCCTTTTTCCAACAGCATTCCACCGAAGCGGAGCAGGACCTCAGGGCTCACCTCCCCTACCTGACGTCGCTGGCTCAATCCGGCCCCTCCATCCGCCTGTTGGACTTCGGATGCGGGGACGGAGAGTTTCTGGGCCGCCTGCTTGCCGCGACCGAAGTCCCGCCCCCGCGCCTGTTCCTCTCCCTGGTGGAGCCCGATGCCGGGTATCTTTCCCAGGCCCGAAGCCGCATCCGGGTTTTTACCACCCACCCCGTCTCGGCCTGGCCCTCGCTTCCCCCGGAAACGCCCCCCCGGTTCGACCTCATTTTGGTCAACCATGTCTTTTATTACGTCACCGACCTGGTGGGAACCCTGAAGCGCCTTCTGGAGGCCCGGGCGCCGGAGGGCCGCCTTCTCGTCTCCCTGGCAGGCAGAGACAATATCCTGAGCCGGATCATTGACCGCAGCTTTGCCTCCATCCGGGAGCCGGCGCCTTACCACTTTGCCGAAGACCTGGAGAAGGCCCTGGCCTCTCTTAGGCAACCGTTCCGAAGGCGTCTGCTCCCCTACACGATGGACTTTCCCGACCTGGAAAGCAACCGCCGGATGACGGCCAGGTTTCTGCTGGGGGAGCATCTGTCCCGGATGGATTGGCCCCATATCATGAAGCTCTTTGACCCTTATGTCAAAAACGGGCGGGTGGTCATCGACACGAACCACTACCACTTTGTGATCGCCGCTGCATCATAGCCGGTTTAATTGAGGGCGAGGACATGGGGGGTTGATCACCTCCGGACACTGGCGGCGGTGGTTGTTGCCGTCCCGCCGCAGGCGGCCTTCCCGGGCCTTTCGGCCAGGCCGGGGCAGGAAAAAATGGGCGCGCGCTCATTGCCCCGGTTTTTCCGCGGTAAACCCTCTCCTACGGAGCGGCAAAGGAAAGAGGGGTAAAAAGGAGTCCTGGGGTCCGAAAGCTGCCGTGGTCGTGCCGGAAGGTGGTCCCGGCGCGGAGGATGGGGCGTCGGAGGCGGCAGGTGCAGACGTTGCGTGGAGAGTTGAGGATATGCCGGGAGGCCCACAGCTTGTACTTCCTGCCCCGGCTGCTATGAAAAGTCCCTTATCCCCCTCTCCCCCGATGGGCATTGGCGCTAACTTAAGAAAAAAACCAGTTTACATCATAACATACCGATTTTACTTAAAATCCCCCTAAATCCCCCTTTTCCAAAGGTGGACTTCGGGTCACCGACTGCTCATTCCCCCCTTTGGCAAAAGGGGGTAAGGTGGGATTTATCTTGACTGTTCAACAGGTTACCCTTGGCATACCCACTGCTTGCTTAAGTTAGCGCCAATGCCCCCGATGGGGGAGAGGGCTGGGGTGAGGGGGAAAACTTTTCATGCTTTGCGGGTGAGCCCCAGGCTCATGAGTAACTGTCTTGAAAAGTTCTTGGTGGCGCCGGCATCTTGCCGGTGCGGCGCACAGGCTGAAAGCCTGTGCCCAAAGGCGGCGGGCAGAGACGCCCGCCCCACCGGCCTTTTCATGGGTTACGGGTGGGCCGGCGGCCCATGA
>Ga0194111_10003075_pt1 | contig 20034 bp, 12 predicted proteins | sample TA2KigC300mmetaG_FD_146194 | JGI IMG/M metagenome (GOLD analysis project Ga0194111, IMG submission 146194) | Freshwater microbial communities from Lake Tanganyika, Tanzania - TA2015033 Kigoma Deep Cast 300m | ecosystem: Environmental > Aquatic > Freshwater > Lake | place: Tanzania: Lake... | reverse complement strand
GGAAACGGATGCTGGCGCGGATGGGGGATGTGTCGGAGTTCATGAAGGAGTTCAAGCAGCGGTTCAGCAAGTGGTACAACATACGGCATCAGCGGTTTGGGACGTTGTGGGCGGAACGGTTCCGGAGTGTGTTGGTCGAGGATCAGTCGGGGGTGCTGGAGACGGTGTCGGCGTACATCGACTTGAACGCGGTGCGGGCGGGATTGGTGGAGGATCCGAAGGATTACCGGCACTGCGGGTACGCGGCGGCGGTGGCTGGGGATGGGAAGGCGCGGTCGGGTTTGTTGAGTTTGTACACGGGCGGAAGTGAGGGAGCGTCACGGGGCGGGCATGGGGCAGGAGGGGCGGTCGTGGCGGCGGGGGCAGGGGCGGGGGCACCAGGGGAAGGGGAAGAGGCAGGGGCAGGGACAGGGACCCGCGGGCAAGATGCCCGCGCTCCGTTCTTGGCCGGCGCGCAGGCTGGAGCGGGGTCAGAGGAGCCGAGGGCGCAGGTGCGGGTGCGTGAGTGGAAGGAGGTTGGGGCGGAGTATCGGCGGCGGTTGTTTGTGCGGGGAGGGGTTTCTGGGAGCAGCGGGAAGGTGGCGTTGAGCCGGGAGCAGATTAGGCGGGTGTTGGAGAAGGGTGGGGAGTTGAGTGTGGGCGAGGTGTTGCGGTTACGGATCCGGCACATGACGGACGGGGTGGTCTTGGGATCCAAGGGGTTTGTGGATGGGGTATGGTTGGCGCATCGGGATCGGTTTGGGGCCCAACGGCGGAGTGGGGCGCGGCGGATTCGGGGCGGGGGTGCCCCATTGTCGGGGTTGAATTCCTTGAGAGACTTACGGGTATCGGCCGTCTCGTGAGTCAGCTCAGATTGGCCTGAGGCCCCCGGTAGCGGGAGAGGTGGGATCACAGCGCTACCCGAGGAGCGGGACCGCGCCAGTGCGCGCGCCGAGACACCGGTGTTGTCTTACCTCCGCGGGAGGGTTGCCGAGGAGAGAGTTGCCACCGAGACCGCTTTGGCGCACGCTGCGGGCGTGAGTGATGCAACGCCTATCGCTGCTCTTGCCGTGGCGCTGGCCTTGCTTGCCGGGTGCGACCCACCCGTGCCAGCCAACGCCGACGACTCGCCCGCCGATACGGACACGCGACCGCTTCATTTAGAGCGGGCCCTGCCCAAGTTACCGACGGTCAAGCTCTGGGTAGGTGACCAGGAGCTGTTGGCGGAGGTGGCGCGTAGCGTCGCCGAACTCTCGACGGGCATGATGTACCGCACGAACCTGGCTGAGGGTGAGGCGATGCTCTTTGTTTTTGCGCGACCGCATCGCACAGCCTTCTACATGCGCAACACGACCGTGCCGCTGACGGCCGCCTATATTGACATCGAGGGAACCATCCTCGAACTGCACGACCTGGAGCCGCTGAACGAGACCCCGGTGCCGGCCGAGAGCGACCAGGTCCAGTTCGTGCTCGAGACGCCGCGGGGCTGGTTTGGGCGCCATGAGGTGAGGCCGGGAGCCGTCCTCCGCACGCCCTATGGGAGTCTTAGAGAGCTCGATTGGAGGACGCTCCGGCCGCGGGCGATCCGTTGACCGATGCGTGTTGCCCTCGCCCAACTCAACACGACAGTCGGCGACCTCGATGGCAACGCGGCGAAGGTCTTGGCCGCCTATGAACGCGGCGTTGTCGCAGGGGTCGAGTTGGTGGTGACGCCCGAGTTGGCGGTCACCGGCTATCCGCCGCGCGACTTGTTGTTACGGCGGAGCTTTGTGCGGGGCAACTTCGAGGTCTTGGCTCGGCTCGCTGCGGCCACCGGCCCGACCGGGTTGATCGTTGGGTACGTCGCGGAGAATCCGAACCGTCCCGGGCGTGAGACAACGAACTCGGTGGCGCTACTCCAACGCGGCCGTGTGCAGGCCACGCGCGCCAAGACACTCCTGCCGACCTATGATGTGTTCGATGAAGACCGCTACTTCGAGCCGGCTCAGGGCAACGATCCCGTGGTTTTCAACGGCCGCAAGCTCGGATTGACCATCTGCGAAGATCTCTGGAATGACGAGGATTTCTGGCAGGACCGCCGGTACCGGCGCAATCCGGCGCTCGAGTTGGCGGCGGCTGGGGCGGAGCTGATCGTCAATGTGTCGGCTTCGCCCTGGCACCTGGGCAAGAACCGGGTGCGGCACGCGATGTTGGCCAGCCTGGTGGCCAAGCTGCATCGCCCCCTGCTCTACTGCAATTTGGTCGGTGGCAATGACGAACTGGTCTTCGACGGCTGCAGCCTGGCGTTCAACGGCAACGGCGAGTTGAACGCACGCGGCAAGCCTTTCGCCGAGGACTTTGTCCTCGCCGACCTGGGTGCGCCCGCCGCCGCGCTGGCGGCGGAGGCGCCTTCCGACGAGGAGAAGCTCTATGGGGCCTTGGTCTTGGGATTGCGCGATTACCTGTTCAAGTGCGGGTTTCACTCGGCGGTGCTTGGGCTCAGCGGGGGGATCGACTCGGCGCTGACGGCTTGTTTGGCCGCAGCCGCTCTCGGGCCGAGCCAGGTGCTTGGTATTTCGTTGCCGTCGCAATTCTCCTCGGCGGGGAGCTTGGCCGATGCGCGGCAATTGGCCCTCAACCTAGGAATCCGGTACGAGGTCGTGCCCATCCAAGCGGCCTTCGAGGCGGTGAAGCGGCAGCTCGGGCCGCTTTTCAGCGGGTTGGCGGAGGACGTTACCGAGGAGAACATCCAAGCCCGGTTGCGCGGGGTGTTGCTGATGGCGCTCTCGAACAAGTTCGGCTCGCTTCTGTTGACCACCGGGAACAAGAGTGAGATGGCGGTCGGCTACTGCACCCTGTACGGCGACATGTGTGGCGGTCTGTCCGTCATCAGCGACGTGCCCAAGACCATGGTCTACCGGTTGGCGCGCTGGATCAATCGGGAACGCGAGATCATTCCTGCCGCCTCGATCACTAAGGCCCCGTCGGCCGAACTGCACCCCAACCAGACCGACCAAGACTCGCTGCCGCCCTACGAGGTGCTCGATGCCATTCTGGACGCCTACGTGGTCGAGGGCCGGCCGGTGGACGAGATCATCGCCCGCGGGCACGACGCGGCGCTGGTGCGCAAGGTGGTCCGGTTGATCGACACTAGCGAATACAAACGGCGCCAAGCCGCGCCTGGTCTCAAAGTCACCAGCAAAGCGTTTGGCCTTGGCCGGCGCATCCCGATCGCCCAGCGCTACCGCGAGGGCTGATGTGGCTTCGGCTGTCGAAGGACCGGGAGCCAGCGCTACGCCGCCATTCGCCGGGCTTGCCGACAACGGCGGCTGGTGTTAACTGGTCTGAGATGGCCATGTCACCAACCCCACGGCTTACCGATCGGATCGGGCTCGCGTTGGTCTTGGTTCTAGCCGCGCGGGCTGCGCCCGCCGACTGGCCGACCCTCCGCGGCAACCCGGCCCACACCGGCTATGTCCAGGCGGAGCTACGGCCGCCGTTCCGGCTAGCGTGGGCCCGGGAGTTCGCGGGCGAGCGCCTCGGAACAGCCCTCGAGCCCATCGTCGCGGCCAGCCGTGTGTTCGTGGCGACGCACCAGGGGAGCCTCTACGCCCTGGACGCTGCCAGCGGCCAGTGCCATTGGCGACTGGCTGCGCCGGCACCCATTCTGCAATCCCCGGGCTACGGGGAGGGCGTAGTGGTGCTGGGGTGTGCCGGGGGGCCGCTGTTGGGTGTGGCGGCCGAAGACGGGCGAAGGCTATGGAGCCAGTCGATCGACCCCGCCGGTTACGCGGCTGCACCGGTCGTGGCGGGCAACTGGGTCTATGTAGGGAGTCGCGGCGGGCAATTCGTGGCGGTCGAAGTTCGCAGCGGGAAGTTGCGGTGGCGCGTTGACTTGGGAGCGCCGATTCGACAAACGGCGGCGGTAGCGGACGACCGGGTGTTTGTGACCGCCGAAGATCTTCAGGTCCGGTGCTTCGCCGCCGACACCGGGCGACTACTATGGACCTCGGAGCCGCTCACGGGCCAAAGCGCGCGGGACTATTATCCGGTCGTGGTCCAATCTGGGGATCGGACCTACGCGATCGTGCGGACCAATCCAACGATCGACATGGCGCAACGGATCGCGCGTGACCGGTCGGTGTTGGCGCGCAACGCGGGCATTGACGACGGCGACTGGCGCAAGGTCGAGGCCTGGACCCAGAGCGAGCAGGCGCAGGGCGATCCTTCTCTGTGGGCCCAAGAGCAACGTGCCATCCTAGCCCACCTCGAGACGCACCGGGACGCCCGCACCTGCTTCGTCCTCGACGGCCGGACCGGGGAGGCGGCGGGGCAAGCGCCGGTGCTGTGGGTGGCCGGCTGCCAGGGCGTGGGTGCGCCGCCAGCGCTGACTGCCGAGGGCGACCTCTTGATCTTCAACCGCAGCGCGTACGGCAACTGGAACCGAGGCGTGGCGCCGTTGGTGGGGCTGGGTTTACTCACCTTGGGCGAGCACCGCGTCACGCCGCTGTTTCATCGCAATGGCCGACAGCCGCCTTGGAATACCTTCTGGGGCACGGCTGACGAGAGCCAGAACTTCGTCGTGGCTGGGGACACGGTGCTGATCGTTCACCAGGGGACCCTGAGCGGATTTGACCTGCGCACCCGGGAACTGTTTCGCATCCACGGTGAACGCGACACCTTCGGCGGCTTGCCCAGCCCAACCTGGGCGCGCAACGAATGGCACGGCCCCGGTCGCGGCGGCGTGGCGGTGGTGGGCTCGCGGTTGTACTGGCTAACCGGCAGCCGGGTGCTCTGTCTGGCCGCCGGCGAGGCAGGCAAGCCGGCTCTACCCGAGCGAATCTCGAGTCCGGCCGCTGTTGCCGAGCCGCACGACGCCTCATCCGGTCCGGAGCGGACCGCGCTGCGCCAACGGTTAGCCGCGGCGGTGACCGAGTTTCTCGAGGCACGCTGGGCGCCGTTATACGTCGAGCCGGGCTTGGCGGGACGCGACTTTGTCTTCGATCACAGTGGCGAGGCGTTCGAGACTTTGGCGTGGGCTTATGCTGAGTTGCCGGAGGCGCTGCAGTCGAGGGTGAAGGCTTGGCTGGCGGAGGAATGGCAGGCGCACCCGCCCTACTCCCAGCAAGGGTGGTACGCCCTGAACCGCGGGACACGCCGGGAGCGTTTCTGGATTCCTGCCGAAGTCTTGACGCGGGTGGGCGCGGACCAGCCGCATCATCCGTTTGGCAACCTGCACGCCGTTGGGCGCTACGCCGGGCGGTGCGCCGAGTGGCCGCGGGTCTTGGCGGCTTGGGCTGACTTGGCCTCGTGCTACCGTGGGTTCGTGAGCACGGGTTGGCGGCTCGAGGCCACGCGCGGCGACCTTCACGCCAACCGTTACCTGGCCTCGCTGTTGGCCTTCGAACAGATCGCCACGCGGGCTGGGGAAACCGACCTGGCCCAGCAGGCGCGCCAGCAGGCCGAAGCCACCGGCGAAGCGTTAATGGCCTGGTGGCAACGTGCGGCTGCGACCGGCACGCTGACCGCCTTTCGCGGCGTGGGTGAGTTGGACCCGTTTATCGGGCGCGGCGACGCGTTGTCGTTTCGGGTCGCGCCGCACCGGCACCGCGTGGCGCTCTTGGCGGGTCTGACGCCCGAAGTGGCGACGCGCGTGCGAGCGGCCGCGGCCGCGGCCGTCGAGGCGGTATGGCAGACCTATGAACAACTGTATGCGACCTGGTGGTTGGCCGGCGAAGAGCGGCAGGTGCATTTCGGCGAGAACTTTGTGGACCCGCCGGACTTGGCCCTGGGCGGTTTTGGAGCGTTGGCGTGGCTACGTGCGGCGCCGGCGGCGGCGCTCGCTGACCGAGTCGACTTGCCATTTGGCCGCGCGGACCTGTATTACGTGCGCAAGCTAGCTGTGACCCTGGCCAGCCGATAGGCAACTGCGCAGTTTCCTCATCATGAGTCGGGACAACGAAGAAGCCGAGCGCGAGCGTTCAGACTGGGAGCTACGGACTTTCGAGCTCCCCTGGTACCAGTGGCCGTTTTTTCGCGGCATGATCAGTCTGCTGATGCCGCCGATCGGTGTGTGGTTGCTGTGGCGCAACAGCGTCTTGCCCTTGCGGCGCAAGTTCCTAGGGACCGCGGGACTGCTTCTTTATGGGTTGCCCTACGCGGTCCTGGTGATTCTCGCCCTCAAGTTGTTGGGCGTGGTGGACATCGAGTGGCAAGGCGGCCAAGGCCCCAGCCTAGTGCGCGAGAAGACCGTCCCGAATTTCCGCGCGCTGGAAGACAGCCGCGACGTCCAGCGCCGCACCCTGCCGGAAGAGCGCCTGGGCCCGCCTGCACCCTTGGTTTCCTACTGGACCGACTTCCGCGGGCCGAACCGGGACGGTGTCAACCGCCAAACCACGCCGGTTCTATTGACCAACTGGCCGGCCAAAGGTCCGCGGCTGCGCTGGCGCCAGCCGGTGGGCGGCGGGTATGCGTCCTTCGTCGCGGCGGAAAACCGGGCGTTTACGATCGAGCAGCGCCGCGACCGCGAAGCGGTGACGGCGTACGACTTGGACACGGGCCGCGAGTTGTGGGCGCTCAGCTACCCGGCGCTGTTCACCGAATGGATGGGCGGCGATGGACCGCGCGCCACGCCCACCTACCACGACGGCTTGGTGTACAGCCTGGGTGCGCAAGGGGATTTCTGCTGCATTGCGGCGGCCACGGGCAAGGAACTGTGGCGCAAGAGCATTCTCAAGGACAACCAGTCGGAGAATCTGCAGTACGGCATGGCCAACTCGCCCATCGTGGTTGACGAGAAGGTCATCGTGCTGACCGGTCAGGCCAGCGATGGCAACTCGATCGTCGCCTACCACCGTCTGACCGGCGAACGTCTCTGGTCCGCGCTTGACGACAAACAAGCCTACACCTCCCCCTTGCTGGCCACCTTGGCTGGCCAACGGCAGTTGGTCATCGTGGCTGCCCGGCGCGTGCTGGCCGTCAAACCTGACCGCGGCGAACTGCTCTGGGACTACTTGTGGCGCGTCGAATACGACAACTGCATTGCCATGCCCCTGGTTGTCGGGCCCGATCGGATCTTCCTATCGGCCGGGTACGGCACGGGTTGCGTCTTACTCGAGGTTTACCCGAAAGACAACGCGTTGGCCGTGCGCGAGCTGTGGCGCAACCGGAACATGAAGAACAAATTCAACAGCTCGGTGCTCTTCCAAGACCACATCTACGGCCTAGACGAGGGTGTCTTGGCCTGCGTCGCCGTCGCCACCGGCCAACGCCTCTGGCGGGATGGTCGGTACGGTTACGGGCAACTCCTGCGCACCGCCGACCAACTCATCATCCTGTCCGGCGAGGGCGAGTTGGTCTTGGTCCGGGCCAACCCGCGCCAACTGGAGGAACTGGCCCGTACGCCCGCCTTGAGGGGCAAGAGCTGGAATGTTCCCGCCCTGGCGGAGGGCCGGCTGCTGGTCCGCAATGGCTTCGAGATGGCCTGCTACGACTTGCGCCTGCATCCGCCGGACGAAGAGGAGGAATGAACGGCCTCCTGCCCACACTCAACTCGACTGCGGTCAACCTCAACTCAAATTATGCAACTGGATTACAGCTCCACCACTACGACCACCGCCCCCGCGTTGACCCCACGGGTCCTTCGCGTCCCTCATGGATGCCCCAGGTTACTGCTCGGCACCCTTGCCCTCGCCCTGATCAGCGCCGGCTCAGGCGCCGAGTCAACCGGCCGCCGTACCCTCTTCGATGGCCAAGACCTGGCCGGTTGGCGTTCGCCTGTGGGCGAATGGCGCACCGCCGCGGCGGTCCCGCTGGACCCGACCGACGCGACGAAGTTCGCGCTCGCGGCTGGCTCGGGCATCTTGGTGAACGGCGAGAAAGGCCGGACGGTGAATCTGCTGACTGAGGCCGAACACGGCGATGTCGAGTTGCATGTCGAGTTTGTGGTGCCCAAGGGCTCGAACTCCGGCGTGTACCTCCAGGGCCGTTACGAGATCCAAATCCTCGACAGTTGGGGCGTCGCCCAACCGAAGTCGGGCGACTGCGGCGGCGTGTATGCCAGTTGTAGCGAGCCGAAACCGGACTTCGCCGGCCGCCCCCCCGAGGTCAACGCCAGTCGCCCACCAGGAGAATGGCAGACGTACGACATCGTGTTCCGCGCTCCGCGCTTTGATGCCGCGGGCAAGAAAACCGCCTCGGCCCGTTTCGTCCAGGTACGCCATAACGGCAAGCTCATTCACGAGAATATCGAGGTGCCCCGCCCGACCTGCGCGGCGGCTTGGCTGGATGAGCGGCCGACCGGGCCCGTGCTGCTCCAAGGCGATCATGGCCCCGTCGCCTACCGCAACCTCTGGTGGCGGCCGCTGCAACTGCCGTGAACCTGCGCTCGTCTGCGCATCGCCAAGCGCGATGGGCAGAGGAGGCCGCGGCCTCGCCCTAGAGAGCCGTGAGCCTCCTCCCTTGACAAGCCACTCCGGGTGGGCACTTTCCAGCCATGCGCTGGAATCGTCGCAAGTTCATGCTGCTCGGGGGCGCACTCGCCGCGACGGCGGGTGCAAGCGGGGTTTGGGTGGGCACGTCGCGGTCGCGTTCGGCGCGGTGGCTGCGGCAAATGCTGGCCGACGCGCAGCGGCGCGTGACCCCTCCGGCGGTCCGACCGCAACCGCAGACTTGGCCGGATAACGCATTGACCGTCTGCTGGCTGGGCCACGCCACGGTGCTCATCAACTTCTACGGTGTGCACATTCTCACGGACCCGTCGTTGAGCTGGCGCGTTGGGATCGACGTGGGCATCGGCACACTCGGGCCCAAACGCTTCGTCGCCCCGGCCCTGAGCGTCCGCCAGTTGCCCCGCATTGACCTGGTCCTGCTCTCGCACGCGCACATGGACCACATGGATTTCCCCACGCTCCGGCGCCTGGATCCGCGGGCGACCTGCCTGACGGCGCGCGAGACCGGCGAACTCCTGGCCAAGACCCCATTCCGCGGCGCGGCCGAGTTGGGTTGGGGCGATCGGGTCACGCTGGCGCTGCCGGCGGGGTCGATCGAGGTCGAGGCGTTCGAGGTGAAGCACTGGGGCCGGCGCTTGCCGAACGACCGTGACCGCGGCTACAACGGTTACGTGCTCCGGCGCGAGGGGCGCGCATTGATCTTCGGGGGCGACACCGCCTTGACGCCGCGCTTCGACGACTTGCGTGCGCGTGGCCCCTACGCGCTGGCGATCATGCCGATCGCGTCTTATAACCCTTGGATTCGCAACCACTGCACACCCGAGGAAGCGGCCCTGATGGCCCACCGCGCCGGTGCGGCCTTTCTGGTGCCCATGCATCATCAGACCTTCAAGCTGAGCGATGAGCCCATGCACGAGCCCATCGAACGGTTGCGCGCCGCCCTCGAACACGAAGCCGAGCGCCTGGCTCTGGAGCGCGTCGGCGAACACTTCACGGTGGCCTAGCCAAGGGCGCCTCCCCGCCCCTCCATCACCCCTACGAACTGGCGCTGGTGTAGTGGAGGATGGACCGCCGCCAAACCCACTCGGACACCCAGAAGCAAGCCGCGCCCAGGCAGACCAGAAGCGCCAACTCCCAGGGCGTGCTAAGCCGATCTGTCAGCAGTTTCACGGGCACATTCGACACCAAGAGCATCGGCAGGACAAAGGTGAACACCACCTTGAACACCCCCGGCCGAAACGCCGCGTCCGGCAGGCGCGCAATATTGAAGAGGTTGTAATACCCCCACACGATGCCCTGCGCGCGCACGGTCCAGAAGCTGACCGTCGCCAGCAGAAACATGAGCGAATAGTGGATCAGGATGCCTGCGCCGCAGAGCAGTACGAAGCCCAACAGCGGCGCCCAGGTTGGCGTCAAACCGAGTTGCCGCCCTGCATAGACCATGACCGCCACCGCCGAGGCGGCGTTTACAAACGCCCCTAAATCGACCTGCCGAAACGAAATGACAAACCGCGTGTTCACCGGCAGCAATAGCAGGAAGTCCAGCCGGCCGGTGCGCACCAACTCCGAGAGTTGGCTGCAGTTGGACAAGAACAAGGCGGTGAACAACTGCTGGATGAAATGGCTGGCGCCCACCAACATCACCACCTGCCACTGGGTCCACGTCCCAATCCGCTCCGTATGCTGGTAGATCACCGCGATGAAACAAAGCTGAAGCGCAAACCAAAGCAACTCGACCACAATCCATAACAGGAAATTCGCCTTGAACCCCATCTCCCGCACCACCGAGTTGCGCCAGAGCGCCCCGTAGATCCGCCCATATCGGCCCAGCCAACTCAGCCGCGAGCGCGGCCCCACCCCGCCCTGCCCGGCCGCCGTTTGCCTGTTGCAGAATCCTCCCAGTTCAGTTTTCATCAGCGCCGCACCGAGCCATAGCCATCGTCATCACATGAGAATCCGCTCGATCCTACCACCCACCCGCCCTGGCGCCTGGCCGATGGCCATCGCCTGCGCCCTCGCCCTCGCGACCGTCGGGGCTGCCGCCCAACCGCTCGCTCCCCCCCCCACCGAACTGAACGACCTCCGCCTCGTCCGCGATTTCTTTCCGGGCACAACTTACCGCTCGAGCGTGCCCACCGTCCAGAGTCTGTTGGGTTTCCCCGCCGCCGCCCACGCCGCCACCGCGGCCGAGATCGAGAAGTGCCTGAAAGCCTGGGCCGCCGCCGCACCGGACCGGACGCGATTGGTCGAGTACGCGCGCACCTACGAACAACGCCCCCTCTATTACATGATCGTCACGGCGCCCACCAACCTGGCGCGCCTGGACGCCATCCAAGCAGGCCTGGATAAGCTCGGCGACCCCCGCACAACCACCGCCGCCGAGGCGGACGAGTTGATCGCCACACTGCCCGCGGTGGGATGGCTCGGATACACGATTCACGGGGACGAGACTGAAGGGTCCGACGCTGCCCTCGTCGTGCTCTACCACCTGATCGCCGCTGAAGACGCCGCCGTCCGCCAGTTGCTCGAGGAGGTCGTGGTCATCGTCGACCCGCTCATGAACCCCGACGGTCGGGACCGATTCGTCAAGATGATCGCCGAGCACCGCGGCGCCCACCCGAACGTCGATGATCAATCCTTGGTCCACGATGGCTATTGGCCTTATGGGCGCGGCAATCACTACCTGTTCGATCTCAACCGCGACTCGCTCTGGTGCGCTCACCCAGAAACGCGCGGGCGCATCCGGGCCATGACTCGCTGGCACCCGCAATTGGTCGTCGACGCCCACGGCATGGGCTCCCAAGAAACCCACCTCTTCTCGCCACCGCGCGAGCCCATCAACCCCAATATCCCGGCCGGCCGCGCCCGCTGGGCTGAGGTGTTCGCCCGCGACCAAGCGCAGGCGTTCGACCGCCACCAACTCCTCTACTACACCGGCGAATGGCACGAGGAATGGTATCCGGGCTACACCGACGGCTGGGCCTCCTACCGCGGCGCTATCGGCATCCTCTACGAACAAGCCCGCGTGGCCGAGGATGGTGTTCGGCGACCCGAAGGGCGCATCCTATCGTACAGCGAGTCGGTGCAGCATCATGTGGTGGGTTCGCTGGCCAATCTCGCCACCTTGAAAAACCACGGACGCGACTTGCGCCGGAACTTGTACGAGACCCGCCGAGCCGCCCTGGCCGCCGACGGCCCTTATGCCCGCCGCACCTTCGCCGTTGCGCCAACCCCCAATCGCTCGCGCCTGAAGGATTTCGCCGCCCTGCTCGAAATTCAAGGCATCGAGCTGTTCGTCGCCACCACCAACCTCGCCGTTCCCCAGGCCACCGACCAACTCGGCCGTGCGTACACGAACCTGACCCTCGCGGCCGGCACGCTGCTGATCCCCAACCGCCAGCCGCTGGGGCATTTGTTGGCGGCGATGCTCGAGTTCGACCCGCGCTTCTCGCCGGCGGTGCTTGCGGACGAACGAACAGAACTCCTCCGCAAGGGCCGCTCCCGAGTCTACGACGTGACCGCCTGGAACCTGACCATGATGTACGGACTCGAAGCCCACACCCTGTCGGGCGCGCTGCCTGAGGCTGTGCGCCCCTACGCGGCGCCGCCCGCCGACCCGCGCGGCGTGTTGCGCGAGCCAACCGTCACCACGGCTTACGTGATCGACGGCGCTGACGACCTCTCGGTCACGGCCGCTGCCCGACTCATGGAGCGAGGCCTCCAGGTCTGCGTCGCGGAAAAGCCCTTCCGCTTCGAGGAGACCGACTTCGCCCGCGGCTCAGTCCTGGTCACCGCTTTGGATAATCGCCACTTCGCCGGCGACCTGCGCCAAACCGTGCGCCACACCGTCGAGGAACTGGGGTTGTCGGGTATCGCCATCGGCGCCGGGCTCGGCGCGGGCGACCTACCGGACCTGGGCGGCAGTCACTTCCAACGGCTCGAGCGCCCGCGCATCGGGGTGTTCGGTCGGGAAGGCGTCAGCTCCACCGATTTTGGGGCGATCTGGTACGTGTTGGATCAATACCTGGGCATTCGCCACGCGCACTTGGACAACAGCGGCCGCCTGGATCTCGACCGTTACAACGTCCTCGTCGTACCCGAGGGCCGTGGGGCTTCCCTGGCGGCCAACCTCAAAGACTGGGTCAAAGCCGGGGGTACCCTCGTTGCCATCGGCAGTTCGGCCAACGCCTTCACCACCGAGAAGGCTCTGTTCAGCCGCGTGCGCCCTCTGCCCGAAGTGCTCGGGCGACTTGCCGACTACGAGTTGGCGATCTTCCGCGAGTGGCTCGGGCACACGAAAGCGGTGCCGCCCGCCGAGACCGTTTGGACCCACAAAGCCATGCCGAACGTGGTTTATCCCTGGCAAGCCGTCGATGGGCCGCATCCGGACGAGAAAGAACTCAAGAAACGCGATGCCTGGCAGAACCTGTTCATGCCTCAGGGCGCGTTGTTAGCGAGCCGCGTCGACACCAACCATTGGCTCACCGTCGGCTGTGGCGAGTTGCTGCCCACCCTCGTCAGTCGCCAGCCCGTCTTGATGGCCGCGGAGGGAGTCGATGCGCCCATCCGCTATGGTTACCTCACCCCCACCTTCGTCGTCACCAACGCTGCCGGCTCCCCCTCGGCTCCCCCCCCCAGACCGAACCCGGCCGTCCCGCTGACAAAAAGGAGCCGGACAAGAAGGACAAGAAAGAACCTCCACGCATCGGCTGGTGCGCCTTGCCCGAGGGTACCGAATTGCACCTGCGCATGAGCGGTCTCTTATGGCCCGAGGCCAGCCACCGGGTAGCTAATGCGGCCTGGGTCACCCGGGAGTCCTTTGGCCGGGGCCAGATCATCCTATTCGCCACGCCACCCACGTTCCGCGCCGCGGCCCGAGGCGCCACTCGGGTCTTCCTGAACGCCATCACTTACGGCCCAGGCTTCGGCACGCCTCACCCGGTCCGTCCTTGAGGCCGATCCAACTCGACTCGACTCGACTTGCCCCCCCACTGACTCGAGCCCCAACCCTAACTCCTAACCCAACGCCAACCGCTGCAACCGCCAAGCGTCGCCTTGGCCACCCTCCTTATCCCCTTATCCCCACTCCACCCCGCCAGCCATCGCACCTGCCAGTCTCGCCGGCTTAATATGGCGGGCATTATGTCGTTGACAATCCAACGAGTCACCGACGGTGGGAGCCTGGGGGCCGAGAGGACGCCCCCCTCCGAGAACCGGGCCAGTGCGAATCGGCCAAGTGTCCAAGCATTTTGACATGTCAAAAACAATTGACACAGCCCACTCAACCGCCAGGTAGGGGAGGGCCGGCCCGCCAGGCCAACCGCTCGGGCCCGCTGAATTGCTCGGCTCGGCGCGCCCAGCGATCGCGTCCCACCGGTTCATGGCCCCCGTGTGCGCCAAGAACCTTGGCGCCAACACTTCCCCTGGGACTCGGCGCACTTCCATTCTCCATCCATCCTATCCTCCCCCGTTTCCTAAGGAGACTTACGGAGTCGCGGATCCCACCCCGGACCCACCACATCCCATCCCATCCGCTAACCCGCACCGCCCGTTCAGCGGTCTGGGGTCCACTGTTCAAGATCTGTGAGTCAATATGACGGGTAAGAAATCGTTGACGACCCGACCAGCTATCGACGGTGGACCTGGGCCTTGGTGGAGGGGAGAGGGAGAGACGCCCCTCCCTGCTCGGGTGAAGTGATGCAATGTGACGTGTAAGATATAGTTGACAGATCGCAGCGGCCGTCCGTATCGCCGTTCCTATCGCCGTGCGTATCACGGTCTTGCAGTTCGGCGCGAGTATGCCAGCATCGCGGCATGTCGACCCGATTCCTTGCCTATGCGATTGTGGCGCAGCTCTGGGTTTGTGGCGCGGGCTCGCGCCTGAGTGCCGCCGGCAACCCACCGCACGCGGGAGAGCGCTGCGAAAGCATCCTGGCCAGGCTTGCCCCCGGCGGTGCAGTGGGCTTGGGCACGACGCTTGCCTTCGAGGAACACGAGCACTTTACCTACGTCGTTCGCGACCTCGGCACAGCCCCTGCACATCCAGCACCTCCCCAGAACCCGGCCGAGGCGGGATCGGCGCGGACCTTTCTGCGGCGTTTGGTGTTCCTGAAACCCGACCTGTTTGTGGTCGAGGACGTTGTGCGGTCGAGCGGAGCGGCTGGTCCGGCCAAGTGGACGCTGCGTTGGCCCGGCCAACCGAGGATCGAAAGCCGACGGGTTGTGGTCCACGGTGCCGATGGCGACCTGGTCTGTGAGACACTGCTCCCGGAGGAGACCGACCTCGCCTATGTCCGGCTCGGAAACGAGGGTGGGCCCGGGGCGGAATTCCAGGTCGAGGTGACGCCGCGCGTCTCTTCGCGCCAGGTGAGGTATTTGCACCTCCTGCGAGTTCAGAGCGGCGGCGGAAGCCTGCTGAACTCGTACACTTTGACGGCAGAGGATGGACAACTCGAGCTCACGGTGGCTACGGGGGACCGCCGGTTTCGCCTGTGGCTGCCACCGGCCGCGATCGCGGCCGGCCATATTGCGATCCTGTCGGCCGGCGACATGCGGGTCCTGGCGCGTCGGCCTTTGCCCTCCGGCGTTCTCCCCTCGGGCCCCGAGGGGGTGCGCTTGCTCGATCGCTGGGATGCGGCGTATCGGGGCGGGAACCGGCCGGGCTGGGACACGGGTCGGCCATCAAGCAATCTACGCGCGGCGATCGAGGGAGGCGTATTGCCACGGGGGCGCGCGGTCGAGTTGGGTTGTGGGACGGGCGTGAACGCGATTTACCTGGGGCAGCAAGGTTTCGACGTGACGGCGATCGATCTAGCCCCGACGGCGTTGGGTTTGGCGGAGGAGAAAGCGCGGCAAGCCGGGGTGAGGGTGCGTTGGCTGCTGGCGGATGTGCTGGCGGTGCCGGAGTTGGCGCCGTTCGATCTGATTTTCGATCGTGGCTGTTACCACGGTGTGCGGGGCGCGAACGCGGCCGGTTACGTGGCAACGCTCCGCCGGCTGTCGCAGCCGGGCACGCGCATCCTGATTCTGGCAGGCAACGCCAACGAAGAGCGGCAATACGGCCCACCGCGCGTGACGGAAGCGCAACTGCGCGCCGATTTCGGCGATGGTTTCACCTTCGAGTGGCTGCGCGAAACCCGTTTTGACACGGCGAATCCGGACCAGGCTGGGGCCCTGGCCTGGTCCATCTTGCTGCAACGAACGGCCCCAAACACGGACCGCCCATGAGGATCTGAGTCCGTCTACGCCGAGGCGGACGAGGTTGCGTCTAAGAGACGGATCCGGGCTAGACGGTCCCCTGCCCTGGCGCGGTGGTGGTAACCGAGTCGTTGAGGGTGGCCCACGGCTTTGGCGCAACTGGCCCTGCCACCCTCAAGGTCTGGCGTGCAACCTGCCAGGCCACTTCGAACCGATCTGCGGTGCGTTGGACGGAGGGGATGCCGTTCGCGCGTAGGACGGCGGCTGGGCCGACCTCGAGCGCAAACAGGCCGAAGGCTTCCTTGAGGTTGGCCAAGTCGAAGTCGCGTGCTGCGCCTTCGTAGAGGACGCCGTCACACCAGATTGCCTGTTCGTCCGCCCCGGTCTCCCAGCGCCAGCGTTGGCCGTCGAGCGAATCGCCCAAACGATGGAGCCAAACGCGGCACGGTGGGTGAACGAGGCAAGCCGGCGCGTTGGGGGCGTCCGGCAGGGTCCAGTGCGCGCCTTGCCACTCGGCGCCAACCTCGAACCGCAAACGCAGGTCGCGGGCCTGGATGGTAGCGTGCTGGACCTTATCGAGGCTGGGGTGGGTATCGCCGTAGTCGGTGGCGAAGAGGACGGCGGACAGGGCGCAACCACGGGTCTGGGCGGTGAAGACGAGGGCGGAACAGAAGTCGTAGCCGTCGTGCAGGAACCTGACGCGCAGATAGACAGGCTGGGCAGCGCTGCCCCAATAGAGCAGGACGGGTCGGCGTTGGTTCCAGAAATCGCCGCGGTTAACCGTGCCCAGCGCGTACTGGGGATGGAGATAAGTGGTACCGACCACCGGTTGCGTCGACCCGCGCCGGCCCGGGTCGGGTTGGACGAACGTCTCGCGGACAGTGCGCGGCTCGGGCAGCGTGGCGAACAGGTCCACCAACGGCGCCGGGCATTCCAGCGGCAAGCGACAGGCATCGAGGCTCAGGGGCAACGGATCCTCGGCGCTGAGGCCGGCTCGCCCCGCGGTGGCGGCCTCGAGCCAAGCGAGGGTGCTGGGTCGACGGCGCAGGTCGGTCTCGTAGCGGCGGCTATGGGGTCCGGCCCATTGGCGGGTGGGTGGATGGAAGTGGGTAGCCACATGTCGCCAGGCCAGGTCATGGAGCGCGCGAACCTGGGCGCGCTCGGCCTCGCCTCGGACATCGCGCAGCATCCGGGTCAGTTCGCTGAGGGCGACGACGGAATAGGTGGGGCTGTTGTATTCGGAGAACGAGCCTTGGCCGAGGATGTGATCGTGCACGCGCCGGAGTCGGGCGCGGGCGTAGGCAAGCAAGGCGGGTTCCGCGAACTGCTCGGCGGTGACGAGCGTGACGTAGGCGCCCATGAGCGCGATGTTGGTGTAGCCGGGACCGACGTTGCGCCGTTCGATCGAGCGTGCAGCGTGGCCGATGGCCTCACCAATGCGCTCGGCCAGCTCCATACCAAGTCGCGGCCGATGATCGAGCCAAACCGCCAACAACTGCACGCCGCAGAAATCGGCCCAGTTCCAGTCCGGGGGGGACATTCGTTCGAGGGGTTCCTCGAGGTACCACGGCCAGATGCCGTAGGTGCGCTGGTCCGGTCGCTGGTCCTGCAAGGTAAGGACGGCCCGCAAGATCGCTTGCGCGCGCTCGAGCCGCCACGGTTCGCCGGCCTCGATCAGACCGACGGCGTAGGTCAAGGATTCCCGCGTGGGATGGACCGGCCCGGACTTGAGCGTGGTGTGGCAGCCGGGGCTGCGCAGCGGCACCCGCAGCATCTGCGCGTCCGGATCGTAGCGCGCGTCTTCGCCGACCAACGCCGCCAGGAGCGAGCGCCGCCGAGCGGCAGACAGCCGGCTGTTTCCAAGGCCTGGATCGGCCGCGCGGGGGAACGGCGCCAGGCTGAGGCTGAGGCTGCCCGCTGCCAGGATTACGCGCCTGATGAAGCTGCGTCGGCGAATCATGCGGCAGCTTACGACGCGTTCGCTCGGTTTGGCGAGCCGCAACGTGGCGGAGCCGCGAGCATGAACCGGCCGCAGGGAGCCATCTCGAGACCGAGGCAAACAGCGGCGAACCCCAGTTCGCCGCTACGCCCAAAAGCGATTCCCGCTCGCCAGCGAGACGCCCAGCGAACCTCCCCTCGGCGCGCAGACTTGGACCCGCGAAGCTTACTCTGGCTCATGAGACTCTACTCGCCACACTCAGCGCGTACTGTCCCCTGCCAATTCCAAATCCTAAATCCTAAATCCTAAATCCTAAATCTCGAGTCCCTCTCGCCTGGAAAACCTGCTTGACAACTCATAGCACCGATGATCTAAGTGCCACGGTAATTCCACTCAAGGTTATGAAGACTGCCTCGCCCGTCCGAATCGCCTGTCCGAATCGCTCGCACGTCTGTGAGCGCCTGACCCGCATCATCCTCGCATAGATCATGTCCTTCGGGGCCTTGCAAGCCGCAGACTACTACGTGGCGCCGCCCTGGCCGGACATATTCCACGGCACGCCGACCAACAACGACCCGGGCAATCCGATCGCCTACGACTCGGTAGTTCTCCGCCAGATCATCTTCGCCAATCCGATTGATCCTGCCGGTCCGGACGTCACGCTGCACTTTTTGGCAAGTTACGCTCAGGATGCTTACACCGTCGATGCCTTGGTGATTGACCCATCTACCCCAGTCGTGCGGACGTTGAAGCTGACAACCTACCCCCAGGGTGAACCTGTCACGCTGAAACTGAAACCTCCGCAAACGAATCAAGGGGCACTCCCCACCGAGCTGTTCGATGGCCCGGCCTGGAGCTCGTGGCTGCTCCACATCGATCGCAGAGACGGCATAGCGTACTTCGAGGCGGAGCACTTGATTTTGGACGTGAACTGGGATGGGTGGGTGGCGCCGGGCCGCGAAGGCGGCGGAGGGCCGAAAGCCAACGGGGTCTCCCCGGCTTACGTGGACGGGCTCAGGCTGGGGGCGCTGCGGGTGCGGAGCAAGCGGGGCCACATCCACCATGTGACGGCGAAGCACTGCGGCGCCAATGGGCTCACGCCCAAACCGTACTGGATCGCCCAAGGCGCCGAGTGCTTCCCGCTGCTGGTGTACCCCAGCGACCACCGCTTGGCCGGCGCTTGGCTGATCGAGGATTGCGAGGTCAGCGATTTCCACAGCTTCCACGAGGGTTACGCGACGGCCATCATGGTCAATCCGATCTACGATCTGACCTTCGCTCCGGCCAACCCGGACCACCGGGTGGCGACGGTGCGCCGCTGCCTGATCCTGGGGAACGGGTCGGACATCGCCTTTGGATCCGCCAACGCAGCGGGCGTGTCTTTCTATGACAACGTGGCGGTCAATGTTGCGGTCGGCTTGAACCAGGACTCAGGCAAACAGGCCAATATCGACTTCAATCACAACTTCGTCTTGGACACCTGTCTGCTGGCGAATGTGGGAGGTGCTGGTTGGGATCAGTACGGGTTCGTGAATTACTCGATCGACTTCAACGCGGTGCGCATGCTGCGTGTGCCGCTGAGGCAGCTCTACAGCGACTACCTCTGGAAGTTGAACGTGATCGGGTCCTTTAGCAACTGGATGCCCGTCACCGATCCCGCCCTGGACATTGGCCGGTTCGCCACCAACTATTGTGTCGGTTTGTTGACTGGCGGCTCGCACGACATCCGCTTCCAAGACAACCGATTCACCACCCGGCCCATCGCCGGCTTCTTCGAGCCGAACCCCGGGGACCTTCCTTCCGCCCGATGGCGGCCGCTGTGGCGGCCAGACCCTGACCCTGAGACAGGGCGGCCAGTCACGCAGACGGGAACGGTGACCGCAACGGGCAACCTGGTCTCGAGTCTGGCTTTCGACTTCACGCAGTTGGGCCTGATCGCCGACCTCACGGAGTTGCGGCCGGCGATCGACCTGAACCCGCTCGGTTTCACGCCCGGCGGCCTGCCCGGCCGGGTGTTGTTGACCAACTTCGCGAGTGGCGGCTACGCCGGCCGTTTAGCCGGCGTTTACGAAGTCAGTATCACGGACCCACAGTTGGTGGATGCGGTTTACGTCGAGGTCAAGGCACGCTTGCTGTTCCACCCGTCGGCCCTCAACGGAAGCTGGGAAAGCGTCCCCGATACTCGGCCGGCTTCCCTCGAACGACTTCTGCTGCTCGTTCGGTCCGGGCCCAACACTGGACTCGAGGTCAACCCGACGGTCTCCGGTGGCATGGCCACCTTCAGGTATTTGACTGCCCAGTATGCCCAGCCCGGCCAGCCCGATCCTGGCCGGGACGAGATCGTGGTATTCTACGATCTGAACACCAACGACGGTGGTTTCCAATCCGACCTCGATCCCTGGGCCGGCACCGAACTGCTGCTGGGCCAGACGGTGCGCTTCGAGCGGACGCCGGATGTGACGGAGGACCGCCGGCTGAAGCACGGCACGA
>Ga0194111_10003074_pt1 | contig 20034 bp, 19 predicted proteins | sample TA2KigC300mmetaG_FD_146194 | JGI IMG/M metagenome (GOLD analysis project Ga0194111, IMG submission 146194) | Freshwater microbial communities from Lake Tanganyika, Tanzania - TA2015033 Kigoma Deep Cast 300m | ecosystem: Environmental > Aquatic > Freshwater > Lake | place: Tanzania: Lake... | reverse complement strand
TATCTCCCGTCTCTATCTCCCGTCTCTATCTCCCGTCTCTATCTCCCGTCTCTATCTCCCGTCTCTATCTCCCGTCTACTTCGTCCGGTGCGTCTTGACGCTCATCGCGTCCTTGGAGACATAGAAGTCGCCCCAGCACCAGTCGTTGCCCCAGTGCCAGGCCGCGACCCCCTGCGAGTCCGGTTTGCGGAAGCAGTCGCCGAGGATGTAGGGCTGGAACAGATCGCCCAGCCAGCGGTGATCCAGGAAGATGCCGCCCACGTCCTCCACCAGGATCTTCTCGGCATTCTTGAACATCTGGGTACGCTTCGCCGGGTCGCCGGTCAGGCTGCTGGCATCCTTGACCAGCTTATCGAACTGGTCATTCCGCCAGGAGTGCCGGCCGGTAGACTGCCAGATGCCCAGCATGTTCGACGGGTCCAAGAAGTCCATGCCATAGGAGACTGCGCCCAAGGTCAGCTTGGTGGGTTTGGCGTTGAGCGCATCCATGTAGACCTTGAAGTCCTTGTTGGACACGTCAATCTGCACGCCCAGGCAGCTCGAGATCGAAGCAGCCACGGCCTGGAACACGGCCTGCCATGCGGCCGCTTCGTTGCGCAGCCACAGCTCCTGCTTGGGGAAACCCTTGCCGTCCGGGAAACCGGCCTTGGCCAGGTATTCCTTGGCGAGCTTGCAATCATACTTCTGGAGGTCTTTGAGCTTGCCTTCGGTGTCCGAGGCCGGATAGCCAGGCATCAGGAAGGAGTAGGCCGGCATGCCCTTGATCGGCGTCAGCACGTTCTTGACGATGGATTCGCGATCCACCGCGTGCGCGAACGCCTTGCGCACATTGATGTCGTTGAACGGCTTGTTGTAGGTGTCCATCAGCAGATAGTCGGTGCGGAAGTCGCCGAAGTGCGGGAAGTAGTTCTTCTTCAGCACCGGGTCTTTCTGGATGATGTCCATGTCGGCCGGGGTGATCCACTCATAGCCGAGGTGATCAATCTCGCGATTCTGGAAGGCCGCGAAGCCAGTGGCCGCGTCCATGTACTGGACGACGATCTTCTGAAGCTTGGGCGGCCGGAAACCCTTGTACTTCTCATTGGCGACCAGCTCGATGCGCTTGCCCGGTTCCAGTTTCGCCAGCTTGAACGGCCCAGCCGAGACGCTGGTCTCGACCTTGCTGTTATACAGGGGGCCAAACTTCTCCATCTGCTTCTTGGAGAGGGCGAAGCTGAACTGCATCATGGCGGGGAAGGCGGGCCAGGGCACTTTGGTGGTGAACTGCAAGGTAGTGTCGTCTACGGCCTTCACGCCCAGCTCGGTGATCGGTTTCTCGCCCGCGACGATCTCATCCCAGTTCTTCAGCACGCCCGCATAGAACCAGGCGAAGTCCCATGCGTGCTTTGGATCGGCCGTGTATTGATAGGTGGCGACCCAGTCGTGCGCAGTGACCGGCGTGCCGTCGGACCATACCAGCCCCTTCTTGATGAAGAAGGTCCAGGTCAGGCCATCTTTGGAGACCTCCCACTTCTCGGCCGAGTTGGGGATGACGTTGAAGTCCTTGTCCAGGTTGACCAACTGATCCTGGAACAGGTCCGAGCCGCAGAAACGCTGGTAGACCGCGACCTGGAAGTCGAAAGTGATATGGTTGCCCTTGATGTCGCACGGCTCGACCCACACCTGCATGTCGTAGGGCGCGGCGTCGGCCGGCAGCTTGGCGCCGAAGACGGTGACGTCTTGCGCCGGTGTAGGCGGCGGCGGAACTGCTGTCGGCGCTTTGGTCGGTTCAGGCGCCTTGGTTGGTGCAGGCGCCTTGGTTGGTTCGGGGGCTTTCGTGGGTTCCGGCGCTTTGGTCGGTTCAGGCGCCTTGGTAGGGGGCGCGGGAACTGGCGTGGGAACCGGAGCGGGCGGCTGTGCACAGGCGCTCAGCGCCATGCTCAGCACAACAAGGATCGCTAAGACAGACCACGTTTTACGAACGACCATTGTGTCCTCCTCTCTCTGGGGTGACTGTGAGAGACTCCAAAAGCACCGCGGGCAGACCACAACCTGCGAGCGGTCATCGAGCCGCGCCTGGGCGCGAGGTGCGCCACACCGAGTAATGGGCGAGGGCCTGGTCTCCTCACCGTAGGCTGGTATGCAAGCGAGGCTGAGCGATTGATCCGTTGGTATTGGTCCAGGAATCCACCTCCTCTGCCGCCATGGCGTACGGGGGAAGGGTCAAGCTGACGACAAGGAGAACCGCCGCAGCTACGGGTCTATTCTATCGGATATGGTGTGGCTTGTCAACATCGGGTATTGTCCCCCAGCAATTCCAAATATGCCGCGACGGTCAGCCGGGCGACAAGCCCAGCCCCATCAGCATGCGGTCCAGGAGGTCTTCCCAACTCGCAAACTGAAAGTAGCGCATGAGGGTGCGGATGTCGTCAAAGAACGTGATGTGCGCCCCCAGTTCTTGGCGGAGCTGGCGATACTTCTCACTGGTCAAGTCCATGACCGTGTGGAACAGAAAGGCCAACACGTTGAGGACAATCAGGACGGTGGCGAGGTGCTGCTGCCCATGACCGTAGTTGTGTTCCAGATGATAGCCGTGATTCTTGAGGGTGTTGTGATTCTCGTTCTCGGTCTTCCAGCGGGCGCGGCCAGCCTGGATGATCGGTTTGACCGTGTCGGCGGTGATCGTGTGGTTGGTACCGAAGCCATTGTGAGAGAGCACCTCGTTGGTCTGGGGGTGGGTGATGGTCACCTCGCAGAAGTTGATCTGGAGGGCATCGCGGCCTTCGCGCAGCGGCACCTGGTTGACATAGCGACACTGCCACTGCTCATAGAAGCTGCCGTTCCAATGCCGCAGGGTGATGTGGCTGACGCCGCCGATCTTTTCTAACAGCGCGCCCTCTTCATACAGGGTTTTGTGTGAGTCGGGTTTGCAGGTCATGATGAAGTTGAGGTGATGCTCGCGCAACAGGGCACAGAGGGGCTGTTGACAGTGCAAGTCGTCTGCGAGAATTGTCACCTCGCAGGGCTGCAAAGCGGTGGCATGGCGCACGATCCAGCGTTTGATCGCCTGCTGTTCGCAGTCTTGCTTCGCGCTGCCGTCCTGCGGGGTGATGAACTCCGGTTCCAGCGAGATGACCTGCGGATTGCCCGGCGCCACCAACACCGGCAGCCGCGCCGCATGGCTGTAGTGCACTTGGTCGCCATGCGTGCTGGGACTCCAGTGCGGACAATGGATGGTGGTCGAAGCGAAGGACTGCACCCCGTCCAACCCCACCAAGAGGTTATTGGCGAAGGCCTGGTACGCCTGCCAGTAGCCTCCCGCCTTGAGCCGCTGCAGGATGATGGCGAACGGCGCATAGAAGCGCTCGGACGCCAGGGGATCGAGCAAGTTGCGGGTCTGCGGGTCGCTCGGCGTCTGGTGGGCGCCCCATAGCGTGGTCGCATTGGCGCGCCCATTCGACCGGCGGGCATCCCGTCGGCGTGCCAGGAAGGAACGGGCTTGGGTGAAGAAGACGGTGAACGCGGCCCAGGCCGCATCGGCCAGCGTATAGACACAGTTCTGGCCCCGCCGATGCTCGGGTAACGCCGCAAAGGTGGTGGCGAGCAACGCCGTGAGCTTGGCGTGCGAGAGGTCGGTACTCATCTGCTACTCCTGTTGAGGATGGAGCGACGACAGAAAGCTATTTTACCACGCCGATGCGCCGCCGCCAAACCACATTTGGAATTGCTGTACGATCATTTGTAAGCTTGACAACTAACGCCGTCTAGGTGATAATCAGGCTCAGTGAATTGCAGTTGCTCAGGCCGGATCCGTGATCCGGCGGGTCATGGACCCGCTTGGAGCATGAATCTGTGATCTACTGAGGCTATGCTTCACTCAGGCGGCGTGGCCGGGTCCCCATCGGCGCGCATCGCCTACGTTGAGATGTCGCGATTTCCAGCCGTTGGGAAAGGGGGTGATCAACTGCGCGCTTGCTAGAAGTCCGCTCGGTACGGTTCGACCTGTTTCGCACCATGTCCTGAACTCTCTATGGAAGGAGAAACCAAGATGAAACGCCTGTTGGCCACTATCAGCCTCCTGACGATCCTGTCACTGCTGCTGACCGCCTGCGCTGCGCCTACGCCGCAGGTGGTAGAGAAGGTGATCAAGGAGACGGTCGTCGTCGAGAAGGAGAAGGTTGTCGAGAAGCCTGTGGTTCAGACCCAGGTCGTTGAGAAGATCGTCGAGCGCAAGGTCGAAGTGACCCCGAACATCACGCCCGCGCCGCAAGAACTGAGCGGGACGCTGGTGGTCGGTCGCGGCGGCGACACAGTGACGCTGGACGCGGGCCCAGCCACCGACGGCGAGTCGTGGCGCGTGATCTGCGAGATCAATGAACCGCTCACCCGTCTGGCGGGAACCAGCACCAAGCCCATCCCCTGGCTGGCCGAACGCTGGGAGACCAAAGACAGCAAGACGTGGACCTTCTACCTGCGCAAGGGCGTCAAGTTCCACAACGGCAACCCGTTCAACGCCGAGGTCGTGAAGTGGAACATGGATCGCTGGCGCGACGCGGAGAACAAGTTCCGCTTCGGCCGCAAGTTCGAATACTACACCAAGGAATTCGGCAAGGACTACGCCATCACCGACATCAAGGTGGTTGACGAGTTCACCATCCAGTTCACGTTGGCCAATCCGACAGCCGTGCTGCCCACCAAGCTGTCGCTCTGCGGCGTCTTCTCGATGGTAGACCCGAAGGAAGTGGAAGCGCAAGGCGACAAGTACGGCACGCCAGCCAGCAAGCCTGTGGGAACCGGGCCGTTCAAGTTCGTCGAATGGGTGAAGGACAGCAAGATCACTCTGGAGCGCAACGACGCCTGGTGGGGCGGCCCGCCGCGCCTGGCCCGGCTGATCTACCGCTCGATCCCCGACAACTCCGCACGCTTCGCTGAGCTCAAGGCCGGCACAGTGCAGCAAGCCGATCTGGCTCAAACCGACCTGGCGGCGGCGGTGAAGGATCCGAACCTGATGGTCAACGTGCTGCCGTCGCTGAGCACTGGCTACATCGCGTTCCAGCAGTGCACCAAGCCGTTCGACAAGCTCGAAGTACGCCAGGCGATCGCCCATGCCGTCAACTGGGCCGCGCTGATCAAGCCGTTCTATGGTGACTACGGCGAGTTGGCCGGCTCGTTCCAGCCGCCGACCATTCTCGGTTCCAACCCAGATGTCAAGCCGCACGAGTACAACCCCACCAAGGCCAAGGAGCTTCTGGCCAAGGCTGGGTTGCCCAACGGCTTCGAGACCGATTTCTGGTACATCCCCGTCATCCGCGGTTACTTCCCTGACTCCAAGGCGATCGGCGAGGCTATCGCAGCCGACCTGGCCAAGGTGGGCATCAAGGTCAACCTGAAGACCAAGGACTGGGGCGCCTATCTGGCGGATCGCCTGGAAGGCAAGTTCCCGATGTGGATGCTGGGCTGGGGTTCCGACAACGGCGACCCCGACAACTACCTGGGGTGGCACTTCTATCATCCCGTCGGGCAGCCCAACAAGGAAGACTGCTATCCCAATGACAAGGTGGCGGAGCTTCTGATCAAGGGGCGTGTCGAAGCCGATCCGGTGAAGCGCGAGCTGGCCTACAAAGAGGCCGAGAAGCTGATCCATGATGACGTGGCGCGCGTCCCCGTCGTCTGGGCCAAGGGTACCGCCGTCTTCCGCACCGAGGTCAAGGGCTACGTCCCGGTGGTCTTCCGCTCGTGGTACGAGAATCTGTGGATGGGTAAGAAATAGCAAAGGGCAAATAGCAAGTAGCAAAGGGCAAGCAGCAAGCAGCGAACTGCCCGTTGCGATCTGCAATTTCCAGTCTGCAATTTGCAATCTGCAATTTGCTGTCCGCTGATGACGACCAGGGATCAGGCGCGCGACGTTTCGCGCCTGATCCCTGACGCTTGACGCCTGACGCCTGAACCTTGTCCCGGAGCTTGCCTTGGCCCAATTCATCGTGCGCCGCCTGCTGGCGCTGATACCTGTCTTGATCGGCGTATCCCTGGTCGTCTTCTTTCTGATCCGTATGATCCCCGGCGATCCGGTGATAGTCATGCTGGGCGAACGCGCCAACGCCCAAGACGTCGCCCGTGTGCGTCGCGAGATGGGCTTCGATCGGCCGATCTACATCCAATACATCGAGTGGATGGGCCGCGTGTTGCGCGGCGACCTGGGCAAGTCTATCATCGGCTACACGCCGGTGATGGATGAGTTGAAACAGCGGTTGCCTGGCACCATCGAGATGGTCGTCCTCGGCATGTTCATCGGAATCGTGTTGGGGGTGGGCATCGGGATCATTTCCGCAATCAAACAAAACTCCTGGATTGACATCGGCGCCATGTTTGCGGCTCTCATCGGCGTCTCTATGCCGATCTATTGGCTGGCGTTGATGCTCATCTATGCGCTGGCGGTCAACCGCAAAATCCTCCCGCCCAGCAGTCGCCTGGATGCCGAGTTGATGGTGGACGTGCGCACCGGTTTCATGCTGATTGACACCCTCTTGATGCGCGATCTCAAGCTGTTCGCCAATGCCGTCTGGCATCTGATCCTTCCCTCGGTTGTGCTCAGCACCGTCATCATGCCGATTCTGGCCCGCTTGACGCGCTCCAGCATGTTGGAGGTGATGCGCCAGGACTACGTGCGCACCGCGCGCGCAAAGGGCTTGGCCGACCACATCGTCATCATCCGCCATGCGCTCAAAAACGCGCTGCTGCCGGTGGTGACGGTGATCGGCCTGCAGCTCGGCGGCCTGCTGGGCGGCGCGATCCTCACCGAGACGATCTTCTCGTGGCCCGGCATGGGGCTGTGGACTTATCGCGCCATATTGGCGCGCGATTACCCCATCGTCCAGGGCGCGGTGCTCGTCAGCGCGACGATCTATGTATTCGTCAACCTGTTAGTGGATATTTCATATGCCTATTTGGATCCGCGCATCAGGTACAGGTAACCTGGTAGATTGGTAACTTGGCAACCTACCAACCTACCAACCTGCCAACCTACCAACCTACCAACCTGCCAACCTGCCGGCCCACCCGCCTTTCAAGGATCTGCATGATCACCGAATCATCTACTCTTGCCGACACCCAACTTACCCCGCGCCGGTCGCGCGGCCTCTTTCGCGATGCAATGCGACGCCTGGTGGCCAGTTGGAGCGGCCGCGTGGGACTCGCTGTTGTCCTTTTCATCATCCTGGTGGCCGTCGGCGCGCCGGTGGTCAGCCCCTACGACCCGCGAACCGACTCTAACCTGGCTGAATCGCGCCAGGCGCCGTCTCTGGACCATCCCTTCGGCACCGACCGCCTGGGCCGTGATATGCTGCGACGCATCGCCCACGGCGCACGCATCTCGTTGTTGGTTGGCCTGGCGGTGGTTGCGAGCGCGAGTGCAGTTGGCGTGGTGTTCGGTATGCTCTCCGGCTACTTGGGCGGCGCGGCCGACTCCGTGATCATGCGGGTGATGGACGTGCTGCTCGCCTTCCCCGGCATCCTGCTGGCGATCGCGATCGTCGCGGTGCGCGGGCCGGGCCTGTTGAACACGATGCTGGCGGTCGCCGTGGTCGGCATCCCGGGCTATGCGCGCGTCATGCGCTCGATGGTGCTCTCGTTGCGCGAGCGCGAGTTCGTCGTCGCCGCGCGCATGGTCGGTGCGCGCGACCGGCGCATCATGTTCCTCCACATCTTCCCGAACAGCCTCTCGCCCCTCATCGTCCAGGCGACCCTGGGCATCGGCGGCGCGATCCTGTTCGCCGCGGCCCTGGGCTTCCTCGGCCTGGGCGCCCAGCCGCCAACGCCTGAGTGGGGCGCCATGATCAGCGACGGCATTCCGTTTCTGCGCACCGACCCGCACATGGTTTTCTTCCCCGGCTTTGCCATCATGCTGACCGTCTTGGGCTTCAATCTGCTCGGCGATGGCCTGCGCGACGCCCTCGACCCGCAGCAGACGATGAGATAGGGACGGGAGATAGAGATAGACTGATGCGCATGAACCCAAGCGATCTGTCTGCGTTGGATCGCGCCATTTGCGGCGAGGTATGGGCCAGCGACGCGATTGCACGGAACCTGGAGACGCTTTGTCTGCAATGCGGCGGTCGTTTCGCCGGCAGCGAGGCGTACCGCCGCGCCGCGGAGATGGTGGCTGATTGGTGGCGCGGCTATGGCCTCAGCGATGTGCGCCTGGAGCCTTTCCCCTGCGTCGCCTGGGAGCGCGGCGGCGCCAGCCTGGCCATGACCGCGCCAGCAGAGCGCGCTTATCCCTGCCTGGCGCTGCCCTACGCGCCGGCATGTGATCTGGCGGGGGAGATGCTCGATCTGGGCTATGGCGCGGAAGCGGACTTCGCGGCCGCAGGAGATGCTGTGGCCGGCAAGATCGTTCTGACCCGGAGCGGCGCGGCGGCCGGTCAGCGGCCGATGCACCGGCTCGAGAAGTACATCCGGGCCAGACAGGCGGGCGCGCTGGCCTTCATCTTTGCCGACGATCAGCCCGGTATGTTGGCGCCCACCGGCAGCCTGGCGCTGGACCAGGACGGCGCGCTCGACCAGGCGCTGCCGAGCGTCGGCATCGCCCAAGAGGTGGGGCTGGAGCTGGCACGGTGGGCGCGGGGGAACGGCCAGGTGCGGCTGCATCTGCGCCTGGACAACCGGCTGTGGCGCGGCGAATCGTGGAACGTCATCGGTGAGCTGCCGGCCGCCGACCCGACCGCCCCGCTGATCCTGGTGGGCGGCCATCTCGACGGACACGACATCGCCCAGGCTGCGATTGACAACGCTTCGGGCGTGGCGGCTGTGACCGAGGTCGGCCGCGTGCTTGCGGGGCTGCGAGCGGGCTCTGGCCGGCCGCTGATCGAGCCGATGTCCTGCGGCGTGCGCTTCATCTGCTTCGGCGTGGAAGAGCTGGGGATGGTCGGCTCCTACGCCTACGCCGCGGCGCACGAGGCCGAGATGGATCGCATTCGGTTCTTCTTCAACCTGGATTGCGTGGCCGCGGGCAGCCGGCTGGGTCTGAACCTGCAGAACTGCAGCGAGTTGGCGCCTTTGTTTCGCTCGCTCGGCGTCGAGCTGGCCGCAGAGCTCGACGTGGTGGAGCATCTCGTACCTTTCTCCGATCATCTGCCCTTCACATTGGCCGGCGTGCCGGCGGCCTTTATCGTCACGACCGGCGACAGGGCCGCCGGCCGCGGCTGGGGGCACACGGCCGCCGACACGCTGGATAAAGTCAACATCGCTTCGGTTCGCCTGGCCGCGGCCGGCGTGGGCCGGCTGGTCGCTCGTCTGGCGTCCGGCCAGACCGAGTGGCCGGGCCGGCGGCGCACCCCTGATGAGGTGAAGACCGCGCTGCAAGCCAGCGGCGCAGAGCCTCTGCTGCGGCTGCTGGCCGCGTGGCCGTTCTAGGAAAAGAAGTCATGTACACCCTCGTTGGCGCCGGCATCCTCACCAACGGCATCCGCATCCACTACTACCGCACCGAACGCCATGACCGGCCGCGGCGCTCGCCTTCGCTGGTCCTCCTCCACGGCATCACCGACAGCGGCCTGTGCTGGCCGCGCGTGGCGCAGGCGTTGGCCGGCGACTATGATCTGATCCTGCCGGATGCGCGCGGTCACGGGCTGTCCGACAAACCGGCGACCGGCTATGCGCCGCAGGATCACGCCGCCGACGTGGCCGGGCTGATTAGCGGGCTGAGCCTGGAGCGGCCGGTCTTGATCGGCCACTCGATGGGCGGGGGCGTGGCGGCGACCGTCGCGGCGCTCTACCCCGACCTGGTGAGCGGCGTAGTCCTCGAAGACCCGCCCTGGCGGCCAGGAAACGGCGAGGGAACGCCCCAGGAACAGGCCGCGCGGGCCGCCGAGTGGCGGAAGGATATCCTCGACCGCAAAGCCATGCCCACAGCCAAACTGATTGCGCAGCGGAAGCGTGAGCAGCCCAAGTGGGCCGACGAGGAGTTTACCGATTGGATCGTCGCCAAGCAGCAGGTCAGCCCGGAGGTGACGCAGTACATCACTGCGCCGCGGCTGCCCTGGCGAGAGGTTGCGCGGCGCATCGTCTGTCCCGCGCTCCTCATCGCCGCCGATCCGGTCCAGGGCGCCATTGTCACCCCGGAGGTCGCCGCCGAAGCGGTCAGCCTGATGCAGCACGGCCAGGTCGCGCATATCGTGGACGCCGGCCACAACATCCGCCGCGATCAATTCGAGGCATACATGACGGCAGTCAGAGAGTTTCTGGCGAAAACAACCTAAGGAGCGACAACGTATGTCTGATCGTGATCTTGGCACAGACATCGTCACCCAGGTGGCGATCGTGACCAGCGACATCGAAGCCAAAGCCCGCGCCTGGGCTGATCTGCTGGGCGTGCCGGCGCCCGAGATTCGGGAGACAGCATCCGCAGCCGAGACGCAAATCCGCTATCGGGGCCAACCGACCCCCGCGCGCGCCAGGCTGGCCTTCTTCAGGCTGGGCCAGGTCTCGCTGGAGCTGATCGAGCCAATTGACAGGCCGAGCACCTGGGGCGATCAGCTCGACCAACATGGCGACAGCCTGCACCACATCGCGTTTCGCATCAAGGGCATGGCGGAGAAGCTGGCGCTGCTCGATGACCTGGGCATCCCGCTGGTGCAGAAGGGCGAGTACAAGGGCGGTCGCTATGCCTATGTAGACGGCATCGAGAAGCTGGGCGCGACGCTGGAGTTGTTGGAGAACGACTGAGCCCGGCAGCGAGCAGCAGATAGCAAATTGCAAACAGCCATTTGCAATCGGAGCCATGATGACCTCAACCTCGCGTGATCTGGTCAAGCAGACTCTCGAATTCCGCTCCCCGCGGCGTGCGCCGAGACAACTGTGGACCCTGCCGTGGGCCGCGGCGCACTACCCCGACCAACTGGCCGAAATCCAGCGCCGCTTCCCCGACGACATCGTCGGCGCGCCGGCGTGTCTGCGCAGCCAGCCAGCGAGGCAAGGCGACCCCTACGTGGTCGGGACCTTCGTGGACGAGTGGGGCTGCGTCTTCGAGAACGTGCAGGCGGGCGTTCACGGCGAGGTGAAGACGCCGGCCCTGGCCGACTGGGCGCAGGCCGATGCCATCCGCTTCCCCGAAGAACTGCTCACGGTGGATGTGGACGCGGTGAATGCCTTCTGCCGCGGGACCGACAAGTACGTCATCGCCGGCGCCTGCCCGCGGCCCTTCGAACGTTTGCAGTTCTACCGCAAGTCGGAGAATCTCTATCTGGACCTGGCAGAACAGCGGCCGGAGATGCTCGCCTTTCTCGACCGGCTGCACCGCTTCTTCGTCAGGCAGATGGAGCTGTGGGCGCAGACCGAGGTGGACGCGCTGACCTTCATGGACGACTGGGGCGCGCAACGGGCGCTGCTGATCTCGCCGGCCATGTGGCGCAGGCTCTTCAAGCCGCTCTATCGAGACTACATTGACATCGCCCACCGCCACGGCAAGGCCATCTTCATGCACTCCGACGGCTACATCGCGCCCATCATCGCTGACCTGGTGGAGTTGGGGCTGGACGCGCTCAATTGCCAGCTCTTCACCATGGACATCGAGGCGCTGGGCCGTCAGTTCGCCGGCAAGATCACCTTTTGGGGCGAGCTCGACCGGCAGCGCCTTCTCCCGTCGGGCACGCCGGCCGAGATTGATCGCGCGGTCCGCCAGGTCAAGGCGGCGCTCTGGCGGGATGGCGGCTGCATCGCCCAGTGTGAGTTCGGCCCCGGCGGCCGGCCAGAGAACGTGTATCAGATGTTCAAGACGTGGGAAGACGTGATATGACGTTTGACGCCTGACGTTTCACTTTTCGCAAAGGAGCAACCATGCCCGAGTTCCCGCGCACCATCGTCGGCGGGGTCAGCCTGCCGCGACTATTGATTGGCTCGAACTGGTTCCTGGGCTACTCGCACACCAGCCTGGCCAAGGACCGGTTCATCAAGGAATTGCAGAGTCGCGAGCGCATCGCCGCGATCATCGGCGTCTTCCTGGAGTACGGCATTGATGCGATCATGGGGCCGCTGTCGCCGCACATGGAAGACGCAGTCAAGCAAGCGGAGGATCGCTGGGGCCGCAAGATCATCCGCATCATCACCCCCAGCTTCAACATCCGGCCGGCCGGCCCGCCAGAGGGGGAACCAGAGCGCGTGTTCGACAAATGCGTCGAGCTCAATGCGACCTTCTGTTTCCCGCATCAGTGCGTGACCGATGCGCTGATTGATCGCATCAGCGGCGCGCTGCGCGACTACGACAAGTACGCGGCCATGATCCGCGCGCGCGGCATGATCCCCGGTCTCTCCACGCACATGCCAGAGGCGGTCGTCTATGCGGATAAGACCGGCGCTGACGTCGAATCGTACATCCAGATCTACAACGCGGCCGGGTTCCTGATGCAGGTCGAGGCGGACTGGGTGATGCGCATCATCCAGAAGGCGGCCAAACCGGTCATGACCATCAAGCCGCTGGCTGCTGGCCGGTTGCTGCCGGTGGTTGGGCTGGCGTTCGTCTGGAACACCATTCGTGACCAGGACCTGGTGACGATCGGCTGCACCACGGCCGACGAGGCACGCGAGGTCATCGCCATATCGCTCGATCTGCTCAATCGCCGCGTGCCGGAGAACGCGCTGCAGCGGACGCGGAGCAAGAGCTCTTTGGATTCGTGAAAAAGGAGATTCGCTCGATGCACTCCAAGATCCCCGTCGCAATCATCGGTTGCGGCAACATCAGCCCGGCCTACATCAAGGGCTGTCGCATGTTTCCGATCCTCGATCTGGTCGCGGTCAGCGATATTGACATGAACCGCGCCCGAAACCGAGCGGCCGAACACAACATCCCCAGGGCCTGCACGGTCGAGGAGATCCTGGCGGACCCCGACATCAGGATCGTAGTCAATCTGACCATTCCGAAGGCGCACGCGGCGGTCAACCTGGCCGCCATTGCGGCCGGCAAGAACGTCCACGCCGAGAAGCCGCTGGCGGTCACGCGCGAGGATGGGGCGCGGACGGTGGCTGCGGCCAGGGAGAAAGGGGTCCTCCTCGGCTGCGCGCCCGATACCTTCTTCGGCGGCGGCATCCAGACCTGTCGCAAGCTGATTGACGATGGGTGGATCGGCGAGCCGATCGCCGCGACTGCGTTCATGATGTGTCACGGCCACGAGCACTGGCACCCCGACCCTGAGTTCTACTACGAGGCGGGCGGCGGGCCGATGCTCGATATGGGGCCTTACTACCTGACCGCGTTGGTCAACCTGATGGGGCCGATCGCGCGCGTCACCGGCTCCACCCGCATCACCTTTGAGGAACGCGTCATCACCAGCCAGCCCAAATACGGCAAGCGCGTGCCTGTGGAGACGCCGACGCACATCGCGGGCGTGCTGGACTTCGCCAACGGCGCGGTTGGGATGATCATCACCACCTTCGACGTCTGGTTCGCAAACCTGCCGCGCATCGAGATTTACGGCACGGCCGGTTCGCTCGTCGTGCCCGACCCGAACACTTTCGGGGGCGTGGTCAGGGTGCGGCGGCCGGGCGCGCAGGATTGGAGCGACATCCCCTGGACCCACGGCTACACCGAGAACAGCCGCGGCATCGGCGTGGCCGACATGGCCTATGCGCTGACCACAGGCCGGCCGCACCGCGCCAGCGGCGCCCTGGCCTACCATATCCTCGATGTGATGTGCGCGTTCGAGGATGCTTCGTGCAGCGGCAAGCATGTCGAGATCGCCAGCGGCGTCGCACGGCCGGCCGCGCTGCCCTTGGGTTTGCAGCACGGGGAGTTGGATGGGTGAGGCGTGGAGCGTGAGACGTGAGACGTGAGACGTGAGACGTGAGACGTGAGACGTGAAGCGTCAAACGTCCAGCGTCAAACGTGAAGCGTGAAGCATCAAGCGTGAAGCGTGAAGCGTCAAACGTCAAGCGTCAAACGCAAGTCCGAAATCCGAAATCCGAAATCGGTCCTCAGGAGATATCTCATGAAGAAAGCATTGATTGTGTGGGGCGGATGGGGCGGGCACGAGCCAAAGCAGTGCACCGACATCGTCGCTCCTATTCTGCAAGCGAAAGGCTTCGCGGTCGAAGTCTCGGATACGTTGGATGCGTATCTCGACGCGGACAAGATGCAGTCTCTCAGCCTGGTCGTCCCGGTGTGGACCATGGGCACGATCACGCGTGACCAGGAACGGGGTTTGCTGGCGGCCGTGAAGAGGGGGGTGGGTATTGCGGGCTGGCATGGCGGCATGGGCGATTCGTTCCGCAACAACACCGAGTACCAGTTCATGGTCGGCGGGCAGTGGGTCTCGCACCCCGATGGCGTCACCGACTACGAGGTCAACATCAGCGATCACGAGGATGAGGTCACGCGCGGCATCCCCGACTTCAAGATGCACTCCGAGCAGTACTACATGCACGTGGATCCATCGAACAAGGTATTGGCGACCACCGTCTTCCATTCACCCAATCACCCCTGGATCCAGGGCACGGTGATGCCCGTGGTGTGGAAGCGCATGTGGGGCCAGGGTCGCGTCTTCTACTCTTCGCTGGGCCATGTGGCCAAAGACTTCGACGTGCCAGAGGCGCTGGAAATCCAGGTGCGCGGCATGATGTGGGCCGCGCGCTGAAAATCGCTCCTCACACGCCGCCGAGTGCGCCTTCAGACTGACGCCGGGCAGCTCACGACGCGCACGTGACGCGCAGACCTCCGAGGCAGCCGCAACCTCGGAGGTCTTTGTGAGCGCACCAGGTCATGCAGCAATTGCTGGCATCTCGCTCCAGTTCCGTCGCCTGATTCTTTCCAGTTCGTTGCTATCCCACCCCATAACTTCCTTGAGGAACCGGCCGACGCTGATCGGCTGGAGTCGCTGTCGCAAGACGGCCGTCATTTCGTCCTGTGTGGTAAGGTCTTTGTCGTTGGTGACCAGGTAGTCTACCCCGGCGTTGATAGCCGCCAGCGCAAGCGGGATAGCGGTCAGGTCATGTACCAATCCGGCGTTCGCCTCCACCTCTGTCTGGCTGGGATCCGGCGCGGGTTCATACTCGCAATCAGCCAGGAACTGCTCAAGGGCTTGTTGCTGTGCTGGAGTGCCCTTTGCCATCCGCTCGCGCGCTTCTTCGATGGTGTAGCCGGTCAAAACCAACTTGAAGTCGTTGCGCAAGGCGTGTTGCAGGAACTCATGGAACCAACGCGGGAAGAAGATGCCAGCGATCAGGACGTTGGCATCAGCCATCACCCGCAAGGGCCGATCGGACTCATCCATAATGCCGCTGGTAGACTCGGTCCCGCACCTGCGCCATCTCTTCTTCTAACCACTCCTCCGTGAGACCCTGCCGTTCGGCATCTATCCCTGCGACGCGGCTCAGCCGGACGAAACGGCCGATCCTGGCTTCGCGGATCAGTTCCTCATACTGGGAGAGCGACAGGATCACAACGGTCGGCGCGCCCGCCTTTTCCACGAAGATGGGTTTCGGCTCCGTGGAGGCCTTCTTGATGATCTCGTTGAACCGGAGTCGCGCTTGCGTCGCAGAGACTGTGTTTCTGACAAACTCCTGCATGGTGAACCCTCCCCTCACGTCGCGTGTCTACTTAATACAGCATACATCACCTGGCCGCGCCTGTCAACCATGTGCGGGGCGCCGGGGCGCGTCCCCCTACTTCATGCCCGGCGACGCCGGCAGCGTGCAGATCGGCGACGACGTGCCCAACCCCTTCACCGTGGCCGGCGTGTTGGGCAATCCCGCGGTCAACTACAGTTTCTTGGCGCTGGCCCAGAACGGCTGCGGCGCGTCCGGCCCCTCCAACCGCACCGCCGAGTTCGACTTCGCTCTGACCCCGGGCAGCCCGTGACGCGCGAGTTCGAAGTTCATTTCTTGGTCTGGCTTGGGTTTGTGTGAGAGCTGCGGTATAATTCATGACGGCTGCCGGCGCCCTTTGGGGAGGAGATTCCGATGACAGAGCAAACCTTTCGCTGCTATACTGAAAAAAGCCCCGACGGACAGTACTATGCGGTCTGTCTGGACCTGAATCTGATGGATAAGCGGGAGACCCTGGACGAGGCCATCCTAGCCCTTGACGAGAATATCCTGGGCTATCTGGCTTCCGTTCGAGAGCATGGGGATGAAACCACCGCGGTTCCCAGACCCGTCCGGCGCGGAGAGTGGCTGCATTTCTACCAACTATCTCTGCACAATGTCGCTCTGGTCCTGCTGGGACGCCGGCTGGATGGATTTCTGGCCTACACCAAGAAGGCGCCCTCCGCGCCGACGCCGGCCATGAGGCTGGCCTATGCCTAGGCACGCAGGTTACTGTCAGACGAGACATGCAAGTCGCGAACCGCTGTTCGCTCTCGGTTGGAGAAGATCTGGTGTTGCTTCTGATCGAGGCGATCTTCGAGTGGAATCACCACTCACACGCAAGGAGTGTTCAATGTCAGCACCACTCCGTAACATCACCCTAGAAACCAGCCCGAAACCGTTCTAGAAACCAGCCCGAAACCGTTCAAGATCATGGACGACGCCGGCATCGAAGCGACCGCGCGCGAGTTGTTCCGCCAATGGGACGCGCTCACGCGCCACGCCGACATGATCTCGGTGCTGCTGTGGACGGCCGACGGCTCCGAGATCCTGGATTATCGCGGGGATATGGACGCGTAGATCGAGTGGGCGCGCTATGCGGCCATGAGCAATCCCTTCCGGTCCGGGCCAAATCCATCGGCGCGCAACGCCGACCCGGAGAACATGTCGCTGCACCACGGCATCGTGGTCTACATGGATGACCCACCCATCCTCACCTACGGCACGCTCAAGAAGATCATCGCCACACTCAAGCGCGTGGGCCGGGAGATGACCGGCAAACCGATTCGCGTGGGCGCGACCTTCGATCCCGGCGATGAGTTCGCCATCTCCACCTTCAAGTACGTGCGCCACAACGAAATCTGCCTGAGCGACACGCGCGGGAAGGCCACCTGGGTCTGCTGCTTCGCCAACCTGCACGGCGATACGGAGCGTTACGCCGGCTTCCCGAACGGCATCCCGGAAGGCACGCCGTTCGGGACCTTCTTTGGCCGCCAGTGCCAGCACTTCCTCAGCGACATGGGCCACGACTACATCTGGTTCTCCAACGGGTTTGGATTTGGCAGCGAGACGTGGGCTACGACCGGCATCCTGTTCGACGGCCAGACCTTCGACCCGCGCCGCGCGGCCGAAGGGCGGGAGACGATCCTCAACTTCTGGCGCACCTTCCGCCAGGAGTGCCCGCAGTTCCGCATCGAGACGCGCGGCTCCAACCTGAGTATCAGCACCGACCTGGCGAGCGACGCCTCGCCCTGGCGCGACATCTACCGCAGCAATTTCAACCTGCTGCCGCCGCCCAATTCACCCTGGGCCGCGATTGACGGCGATTTCGGGTTGGAGCTGGCCGGCTATCTGGCGCGCATCTCGGAGCTGCCGGGCGACCGCACCTTCCCTTTCCGCTTCTATCTTCATGACCCGTGGTGGCAGAACAGCCCGTGGACCGACCGCTACGAGAGCCAGCCGCACGACATCTACACCCCGCTGGCGGTCTGCCGGCTGGATGCCCTGGGCCGCGTCGAGACCGCGTCGCATCTCCAGTTTTTGACGGTGGACAACACCTGGGGCGAAATCCCCGTCAAGTACCCCAACGAGGTCACGCCGCACCTGCTGCAAGCCTGGGACGAGGCGCCCGACCGGCCCGGCCCGCTCGTCTGGGTTTACCCCTTCGACGAGTATCACGACCTGACCTTCGGTCCCAATCCGCGGCTGGGCGAGGTTTTCCTGGGCGATTGGTTCATGCGCGGGGCCATCAACATGGGCTTCCCGCTCAACACGGTGGTCTCGACGCGCAACCGGGCTGTCTGGCCGGCTCCGTGCTCGTGACGCCGGTTCCGCTGGCCGATTCTGCTGTAGAAGGGGCGCTGCTCGACTTTGCGGCGGCGGGCGGCGACGTGATCCTGTATGGCCCGACCGACCACGCCAGCGCGCGGCTCCTGAACGCGCTCAACCTGGCGCACGCCGCGCCGCTCGCCGGCGAGCTGGACATTAGCCTGGGCCTGCCGGCAGACACATTGACGCACGGCGCGTTCCGCACGCGCGTGAACCATCGCGAGATCATGTCGGCCGGTGGGATCGCCGAGGCGCTGGCCGATGCGCGCGACAGCAGCACGCGTGTCACAACGCAGGTCAGCCGGGATGGCGAGACACGTGTCGCCGGGCTGATCCGACCGTGCGGCGCGGGGCGGCTGGCCTGGCTGCGCGGCACCCTCAGCAACACCTATCGCAAGGGCGAGCGGCTGCTGACCCCCGACGACCCGGCGGTCTATTTCCGCGGCGAGCTGCTGATGCGCTGGACGTTGGGCGCGCTGGGGATCGAGTTACACACGACCAAGCGCGACGCCGCGACGCGCGACCCCGTGACCACGGTGCATCGCAACCGGAACGCCTATATTTTCTCCGGCTATTGCCCGAACACGACCGTCGTGCAGCGTTTCCGCTTCCCGCAGGGCGCGCCGCTGCTCACCGGCTACGAGACCGAACTGATCGGCGGCTACAGCAACTACAGTTTCCCGCGGGCGTGGCATCGGGAGTGCCGGGTCTTCGTGCAGCAGCAGGCCGACAGCCAGCTTTCGTGCGCCGAGTTTTGCCCGCTGGAACGCAAGGGGCTGAAGCGCCGGGTGTTGGTGAAGGGGCTGGTGGACGCCACCGTGCGGTTCTATCCCGAATCGGGCTTCCCGCCCACCGCCTTCCTGAAGACACCCGACCGAGAGACCGGCGCGCTGCCGTTCAACGTGCGCCTGCCGTTGAAGCACGGGGCGGATGCGACCGGCGAATACGTGTACCTGGAAAGCTTTACTGGCGATGTGATGTTCGGCTGGTGAATCAGAGTCACGAATTGCACGAATTTCACGAAGACAGAAGGGTCAATTCGGGCAATATGAAAACGATGCCGACCCGCAGGCGATGGCCCGCAAGATCGCGGCCGCGGCCGACCACGGCATTGATGCCTTCATCTACTGCTGGCTTAGGGCCCGGCGGTTGGAAACCGCAGCAAACCATCGCAAAGCCGACCTTCGTCGGCTGAGATTGGTTGGCGCAGGCCGACCTTGCAGCTGTTGCAGCGACCTCGGTCGCCTGAAACGGAGGAGCGGTTGGAAACCGCAGCAAACCATCGCAAAGCCGACCTTCGTCGGCTGAGATTGGTCGGTGCAGGCCGACCTTGCAGCTGTTGCAGCGACCTCGGTCGCCTGAAACGGAGGAGCGGTTGGAAACCGCCGCAAACCATCGCAAAGCCGACCTTCGTCGGCTGAGATTGGTCGGCGCAGGCCGACCTTGCAGCTGTTGCAGCGACCTCGGTCGCCTGAAACGGAGGAGCGGTTGGAAACCGCCGCAAACCATCGCAAAGCCGACCTTCGTCGGCTGAGATTGGTCGGTGCAGGCCGACCTTGCAGCTGTTGCAGCGACCTCGGTCGCCTGAAACGGAGGAGCGGTTGGAAACCGCAGCAAACCATCGCAAAGCCGACCTTCGTCGGCTGAGATTGGTCGGTGCAGGCCGACCTTGCAGCTGTTGCAGCGACCTCGGTCGCCTGAAACGGAGGAGCGGTTGGAAACCGCAGCAAACCATCGCAAAGCCGACCTTCGTCGGCTGAGATTGGTTGGCGCAGGCCGACCTTGCAGCTGTTGCAGCGACCTCGGTCGCCTGAAACGGAGGAGCGGTTGGAAACCGCAGCAAACCATCGCAAAGCCGACCTTCGTCGGCTGAGATTGGTCGGCGCAGGCCGACCTTGCAGCTGTTGCAGCGACCTCGGTCGCCTGAAACGGAGGAGCGGTTGGAAACCGCAGCAAACCATCGCAAAGCCGACCTTCGTCGGCTGAGATTGGTCGGCGCAGGCCGACCTTGCAGCTGTTGCAGCGACCTTGGTCGCCTGAAACGGAGGAGCGGTTGGAAACCGCAGCAAACCATCGCAAAGCCGACCTTCGTCGGCTGAGATTGGTCGGCGCAGGCCGACCTTGCAGCTGTTGCAGCGACCTCGGTCGCCTGAAACG
>Ga0194111_10003065_pt1 | contig 20070 bp, 10 predicted proteins | sample TA2KigC300mmetaG_FD_146194 | JGI IMG/M metagenome (GOLD analysis project Ga0194111, IMG submission 146194) | Freshwater microbial communities from Lake Tanganyika, Tanzania - TA2015033 Kigoma Deep Cast 300m | ecosystem: Environmental > Aquatic > Freshwater > Lake | place: Tanzania: Lake... | reverse complement strand
TATGATGTCAGCCGCTTGCCCATGACCACCATCTGTGCCGGTCTGAGCATCGTCTGGCCTATCCCGCAAGAGCATGTCCCAAACTCGTGACGGTCTCCGTGTCGTGTTTTCTCTGACAAGAGAGTTGTGATAAAATCGGGCGCCAGAAAGCCTTGATTCTCAAGATCGGCCCGAGGTGTTGGCCAGGACAAGGGGCGTCCTGTCAGCGGTCGTTTGCTCAGTAGGCCGCCCCGGTCGAACGAGGCGGCTTTTTCTTTTCCTCTGGTCTTTCGGGTATGCACTAATCAAGCATGAGCTCACAGCACGGATCTGTGTAACATGGAGCAGGAACACTATCGCGGCCACCGGCAGCGTCTACGCCAGCGCTTCGTCGAGCAAGGACTCGACGGATTTCAAGACTACGAAGCGCTGGAACTCCTGTTGCAATTTGTCGCGCGCCAGCAGGACATGAAGCCCGCGGCAAAGGCTCTGATCGCGAAGTTCGGCTCCTTCAAGAACGCCCTGGATGCATCCATTGCTGAGCTGGAGAGTGTGCCCGATGTAGGCTCTGCGGGAGCAGTTTTGCTGCATGCGGTCAAACAATCCGCGGCGCGCTATCTCCAACAGGTCAGCCGAGAGCGTTTCACGCTTGAGAAGCCACAGGCGCTGATCGACTACTGCATTGTGCGCATGGGCGCTGACCCGAACGAGACCTTTCGGGTGTTCTGCCTGGACAGCAACTTTGTCATCGTCGGAGAGGAAGAAATCGCCCAGGGCACGGTGAATCAGGCTGCCGTCTTCCCGCGCCGCGTGATGGAGATCGCCCTGGCGGCGCGGGCCACAACGCTGGTGTTCGCTCACAATCACCCGGATGGGAACGTCGCACCGTCGGATGCTGACAAGACGCTCACCCGCGGGCTGGTGCTGGCCGCGAAGACGTTGGGTATCTCAGTTTACGATCATCTCGTCGTTTCTCGAGATACCGCTTTCAGCTTTCGGGAGCACGGCCTGCTATGACGATCACACTGCACCCCGCCATCGAACAGCACTATCCGTTCTTGAACCAGGCGCAGCGCGAGGCGGTCGGCAACACCGAAGGGCCGCTATTGATCATTGCTGGTCCGGGATCGGGCAAGACTTTCGTTTTGGTCATCCGCACCCTCAATATCCTCCTGCAGGGCAAAGCCGAACCGAAAGAAATCATTCTCTGCACATTCACGGAGAAGGCCGCGTTCGAGCTGCGAGACCGGGTGGCGCAAGCCGCGCGGACGCTTGGCTACACCGGCGATCTCTCGCAGCTCCAGGTCGGCACCATCCACGGCATCTGCAACAACTACCTGATGCGGTATCGCCACCACACACCGCTTCTGGCCGGCTACGAGGTGCTGGACGAGCTGACGCAGGCGCTCTTCCTGTTCGAGAATTTCGATGCCATCTTCGGGGAAGCGGCGCCCGACGGCAAGTACCTCGGCCACTGGCGCACCCGCTGGACCGCAATCGAAGGCGTGCAGGAATACTTCAACAAGATCACCGAGGAACTCCTCGATTCTGAGGCGCTCATCGCCAGCCATGACCCGTTTGTCCAGCAGATCGGCGCGGCCTACGTGCGGTACGAGCAGACGATGCATGTGCGCAACGGGCTTGATTTCGCGCATCAACAGACGCTGTTCTACCACTTGCTGAACGACCGCACCATCGCCGCTCAGGTGCTGGCTGGCATACGCTATGTCCTGGTGGATGAATACCAGGACACGAACTACATCCAGGAGCAGATCATGCTCCGCCTGGCCGCCGAACATCACAACCTCTGCGTGGTGGGCGACGACGACCAGAGCCTGTACCGCTTCCGCGGGGCCACGGTGCGGAACATCCTGGAGTTCGGACGACATTTCGAGGCATGCCCACAGGTGCGATTGACGCGCAACTACCGCTCCCATCGGCAGATCATCGCCGGGTACAACCGGTTCATGGCCGGTTGTGACTGGTCCAATCCTGGTTCACCTTACCCATTCCGCTATGGCAAAGTGATCGAGGAGAATCCAGACGCCGAACACCCGGATTACCCGGCAGTCCTGGCCGTGTGGGGCGCGGACGAGAAGGACGAAGGGCGCAGGATCGCCGACCTGATCGCCTATCTGAAGATGCACGGAGTTATCGAGGACTACAACCAGGTGGCGCTCCTGCTGCGCAGTGTCCAACGGACGCACTCCGGGCCTTACCTGGATGCGTTGGCCGTTCACGGCATTAAGGCATTCGCGCCGCGCGCTCGGGCCTACTTCGAGAACGAGGAAGTCAAGCTCATTGTCGGCTGTTTTGCCATCCTCCTGGGCTGGTATGGCGATAACCGGGGCGAACTGCGCGGGCATGGATTGCAGGATTTGGCCGCCTACGTGGATGATTGCCTCGTTTCAATGGTCAAAGCCGGTGTCAAGAATCGGCATCCGCTGGCGCAGACGCTCCAGCGGCGGGTCGGGGAGATTGACGGGTTGAAGGAGGGCGCAACACTCAACCGCCACCTGGGAGATTACCTGTACGAATTCCTCGCCCACGAGCCGTTTGCCGCGCTGCTGTCCGACGAGAACTGCGCCCGCAACCTGGCGATCTTCAGCCAGCTTATCGCGGTCTTTCAGCACTACTACCACTACAGCGTCATCACCTATGCCAACCGCGGCTACCTGCGGCTGCATTTCTTTAACAGCTTCCTGCGCTTCCTGCACCTGGGTGGCATCAACGAATACGAGGATCCCGATCGTCCTTTCCCGTCCGGCTACGTTCAGGTGATGACCATCCATCAAAGCAAGGGGCTGGAATTCCCGGTCGTGATCGTGGGATCGCTGGCCGCCAATATCAGCTCAGGGAAACAGGTGGATCACCTGCTCGGCCCGCTGTACCACCGGCCGCGGTTCGAGCCGGAAAGCCGCATCACCGAGTTCGACCGGATGCGGTTACACTACGTGGCGTTCTCCCGGGCCGAGAAACTGCTCGTCTTGACCGCCACCGAAACGCCGAAGCCGCACTTCAACCCGATCTGGCAGGGGTTGCCACAGTGGCCCTACGCTCAGAAGGAGCTGCTGGCTGCGCAGCATTTCGTTCCCAAGGTGCGCGCCCCGGTCAAGCAGACCTTCTCTTTCACCAGCCACGTGAAAGTGTACGAGACCTGCCCGCGCCAGTACCAGTTCTTCAAGGAATATGCGTTCGTGCCATCCCGTTCCGCGGAGATCTTCTTTGGCTCGCTGGTGCATCAGACCATCGAGGACATGCATCGTTGGATCCTGGAGGGGCAGTCGGCGGCCGAGGTGGCCCCGCGCATCCCGCAGTTCTTTCAGGCGAACTTCGGCGGCCTGGTCAACGCCGGGTACCGTCCCCTCAACGACGCCCAACGCGATCTGGCCTATCAGCAAGTAATGGCCTACTTCGACCAGAACCAGGACCGCATGCAGCGGGTCGTCGCCACCGAAGTGGATGTGTCGTGGGAGAAGGACACATACATCCTGACCGGTCGGGTGGATTTGCTGCTGGGCGAGGATGATCGGCTGGAGCTGCTGGACTTCAAGTCCCAGCCCCGGCCCGTGCAGGATGCCGCCCGTCTGGCGCACTATCACCAGCAGCTCCTCGTCTACGCGCACATCCTGGAGCATCGCTACGGCAAATATCCGGAGCGTATGGCGCTCTACTGGACCGGCGAAGCACGTCGGGAGGATGCCTTGATGGTCTTCCCGTATGAGCCGCACAAGGTGGACACGGCAGGCGCCTACTTCGACGGCGTGGTGGCACGCATCCAGGCGCGCGACTTCACGGTCCACCGTGCGCCGGAGCGCAAGGTGTGCGCTGAATGCGATTTTCGGCTGTATTGTCGTAAGCAAGGCGCCATCGCCTGAAGAGGCTACTGTCCATGACCGGCGAAAAGACCTATCTCTCGCAATCTGTTGACTACCTGGGATTCCTGGAGGCTAAACTCCGTGATCTCAGAGGGATCGCAACCCTGGTTCATGAGTTGCTCCAAAATGCGGATGATGTGCGCGATGAGGAGGGCAGACCAGCAGCCACCCGGATCACGTTCGACGTATGCGATGACGCCCTGATTGTGGAGAACGACGGCGTCTTTCGCCAGCGTGACTTTAGCCGGATGCAGCGCATTGCGGGAGGCGGAAAGCGGGAAGAGGCGGGAACCACCGGGGCGTTTGGTATTGGATTTATCTCGGTGTATCAGATCACGGATCACCCGGAAATCTTCTCAACCGGAAGGCATTGGACCCTGCGCCCGGAGGCTGCCGAGACGGAGCGAATCGAGCAGGAGTTGATACAGACCACCGCAACCAGGTTCCGTCTGCCCTGGGCTTTCGACCCCAGCAGCCAGGTACGACAGAAGCTGCGCATCGAGGCCGTAAAGCGAGAATCGCTTGACGGCTACCTGCACGAAATGGGACAGGCGCTTTCTGGTGCAGCGCTATTCCTGAAACAACTCAAAGTGCTTGAGCTAAAACGCTCCGGGTTACTGATCCGCCGGATTGAGCGTGGCGTAGACGACCAAGGCGCCATCTGGATTGATGATGCAGGGAAGCCACGGGGCTGGTGCGTACTGCGCGGATCTTTTGCCAGCGAAGAACGAATACTTCGGGCGAACTTTGGTCAGATCGAAGCCAAAAGGCACAGCGATGTCCTTGTTGCCGTGCCGGATGATCCCAGCCAGGCCGGGCGCCTCTATGCCGTCTTGCCGACGCAGTCACAGATCCCCGTGCCCTTCTACATCAACGCCGACTTCTTCCCCAGCTCTGATCGTAAGCGGATTCTTCTGGAGGACGGCTATCAGACTGATTGGAACAGGGCCGCACTCCGGGCAGCAGCACAAACGATGGCAGAACACTTCGACCATCTTCGCCAGGACCTGGGGCATGCTGCGTTCTGGAACCTGATTGGGCGTCTGAATGAGGCCAGGCTGCTGGCGAAGAAGGGCGAATGCGACGAGGTATTCGGTGAGTTTTGGCGCAGTATCGAAGGGAAGCTGCCGGTGCTGCCCATCGTGTATACTGCCGCTGGCCGCTGGCTCAAGCCTTCCGAAGCGCGGCTCCTCGAGAGTGACGCCGAACTCGCAGCCGAGCCGATCTTACGCGCTCTCGGGATCGCGGCCGTTCATCCCGATCTCCGTCCTTACTTCAGCTTGATGCGCCAGCGCGAGATCGGTACATCCCTCTTGAGTATACCCGACATCATCGTTGGCCTGAAAAGTGCTGGTCTGATTCGAGCTACGCCGGCTTCTAAAGCACCGCCGATTCTTCGTAACCGGGACAACATCCAGCTTCTGTGGTCGGCCCTCGATGCTGTGTGGGCGCGCCAGTCCGCGGCAGAGAGGCAGGCCAACCGCACGCCATTGAGTGAGTGCGCTATCGCTCTGGATTCAGATAACGTCCTGCAACCACCGGCTGAGTTGTATCGAGCAGATGATGAAGCTCGCGCCATTTTTCCCTTCGACTGGCTGCATCCAGACCTGCCTGCTGACCACATGCCAGGGATGCTTGTTGAAGAATTCGACGCGGCCGCAACTGTGGCGCATCTTGAGGAGGAGGCCAACAACCTCAGGGAGCAATGGCAAGCCGGCCAGTGGCATCCGGAGAGAATCTATCGCTGGCTGGAAGGGCGACGCGAGAAGATTGTGCAGTCCTCAGACCTGGTGCATCGCCTGCGAGCGGTGCCTATGTGGCCCGCAGCGGGCCACCTCTATCCCTTAACAGAGCTTTACATTCCAGGTGGGTTCGATGACCCGTTGAAGCTGGCCGTCCTGGTGGACATCGACGCGCTGGGCGGGCGCAAGGAGTTCCTCGAAGACCTGAGGGTGAAGCCTCTTACCTTCGAGACCTACGTCCGGGAACAGGCGCCACAGGTGTTCCGCACAAACCCAGACCTGCCTGCCGAGAGCCGTCGCGGGCTGGTGCAACTTCTGGCTCGCAAGCTGGGCGAAATCCGTGGCGATGAGGAGTTGCGCCGGGTGCTTGGCGGCCTGCCACTTGTCGAGTGTACTGACGGAGAGTTTCGCGCTGCGCGCCAGACCTACGCGCCCAGCAATGTCGCTGCCTTTCTTGCCGATCGCATCCATATCGCTGCACTGGCCGCTCAGGACGCGGCTGCGCAGAAGGCGCTCTACGAATGGCTTGGTGTCGCGCAAGAACCGCGGCCTGAAGATGTCCTCGCACGCCTTCGGGCGATGCCGGCGACGCCAGACGTGGCATCCAGACAACTCGTTCAGTCGGTATTTGAGTACCTGGTGAGTCAGTGGCCGAAGTGGGAAAACGACAAAAAACAGCCATATGCCGGCCTGCGGACCATGGACTGGCTGCCAGGCCGCGACGCGCCATCCCGCTGGTACAAGCCTGGCCTGCTGCATGCCGTCTTTCAGGAGTATCTCTACAGGACACAGGCGATCTTTCTGGACTTGCCGCAACCGTTACAAAACCAGGCTGGCGCGGTCAAACTGATCGAATTCCTGGGCATCAACGAAAAGCCTACAGTGCAGCAGGTCGTCAATCATCTGCAGAAGTGCAGCCACGACAACGTCGCTGTCAAGGAGCAGGTCTATCGTTTTCTCAGCGACAATCTCAAAGACCCTACCGTCGCTAATCTCAAGGGCGCCGCTTGTCTATACCTGCCCCCGCCGCATGGATATGTACATCCACAGCATGTCTTCTGGAGCGAGCACAGCTTCGGGCCATACCGGCACCGACTGGGCCCAGAGCTTCGCCGCTACCAGCCGCTTTTTGACATGTTGGGCGTTCGCGAGGCTCCAAAAGACTCAGACCCGGACTATCTTGAGGTGATCCTCGAGATCAGCGAGCAGTTCGCCCCAGGCAACCACCCTCTTGAGGACGCGGCGCTTGGTGTGCTGATGCACTGCTGGGAACGCCTGACCCAGGCGTTGGAGGCAGACCTGATCAGCACAGAAAGACTGGGAGAGCTCAGCCAGAGTAAGGTGATCCCCGACCCCCGCGGCGTGCTAACCGAGCCGGAGAACCTGTTCTTTGAGGATCGCGCCGGACTGGCTGGCAAGTTCAAAGGTTTTCTGGACAACAGCGTACTTGTGAGGCCCAAAGGCGCCTGGCCGGCGATGGCCGCGGCCGGCGTGAGGTTGTTGAGCCAGGCGGTCAAGGTGAACCTATTGGAACCGCCCACCCTTCAACCCGACAGCTTCCTGGGCGAACGGATCCGTGAACGCCGCCTGCTGATTGACCGCGCCATCGAATCCGTCAAGACCGGAGACTCAACCCCACTTCGACCCGAAGCCCTGGCCGGGTTACGCTATGAGTGCGCAGAGTGCTTGCAGATCGAGTATGCCATTGATGCGTTCCGGCGGCGGGTTACTTCATCGCCTGAGATGGTGCCGGCCCTGCTGCGGCCAGATGAGGGACTCCTGTTATCGGTTCACTGCGACGGCGACGTGCCGTGGGGCGCCATCGCGCGCGAACTGGCCAGCGCGATCAAACCCGAGGGCGAGCCAGGCGCGCCGGCGGCAGGCATCAAGGAAGCATTGGCCAACGATACGCTTGAGAAGGCCCAACGCGCCCTGGATGATCTCGGCTATCCTCCCTTACAGGAAACAGTGCGTTTTGATGCAACCGACACGCCTGTAATCACGGCGATCGGCGGCGGGGCTGAAGGCGGAGAGCAGCCCGCCCCGGGCGCCTCGCCAGAAGGTACTGGCGATGGCGGCGACGCAACGCCAACGGCAGAACAGGCCGTCCGAGATATTCTTGGCGGCGTAGATACCGGGCGTCCGCCGATGCCCCCCGGCCCGAACGAGACTGCCCCAGGCGGCGACGGCTTCGGTAGTGGCGTCAGCGGTACAGGCGGCGGGCCAGGGCCAGCGGTCACCGGCGCCAAGCGGCCCGCCCGCGGAAAGCTGCGCACCTACGTCCTCCCCCCTGATGACAAGCCGGTGGGCGACGCTGGACGCAAGCGTGCGGAACAGAACCTATCCGTGGATGCCATCGGCGTCCGCCGCGTGCTCGATTATGAGCGTAGCAACGGCCGAACCCCCGTTGAGATGGATCACTTCCACGAGGGCTACGATGTCGAGTCCGTGGACGCAGCCGGCGAGATGCGCTATATCGAAGTGAAATCCCTGTCCGGCATCTGGACGGAGCACGACGCGGCGGGCCTGACCGCGGCGCAGTTCGAGAAGGGCCGCGAGCTGGGCGAGCAGTTCTGGCTATATGTGGTCGAGCGGGCGATCAGCGACGACGACTACCGCATCATCTGCGTCCAGGATCCGGTCCGCCGCGTGGACCAACATCTGTACGACGACGGCTGGCGGAAGCTGGCCGACGAAAGCTATGAACCGGCGTTGGCGGGTTAGCGCCCGATCTGCCGACTGAGGAGGAGCACCCCATGCCCAAGATTGACATCACCCGCACCGAGCTTGTCTGGCCCGGCAAGTACGACGACGAGGGCAACCTGGTCCCGCCACGCCGCGTGAGCCTGCCCTTTCAGGTGATCGAGCGCGTCAATGAGACGCGCGCCACACGCGCCCAGCACGCCGGCCACGTAGGTACGCTGTTCGATTACTGGCAGGCCGACGAGCAAGCCGCGGCCGATCCCGGCGATGGGTGGCGCAACAAGTTGATCTGGGGGGACAATCTCTACGTGATGGGATCGTTGTTGGAGCGCTTTGCTGGTAAGATTGATTTGATCTATATTGACCCTCCCTTTGCCACCGGAGCCGACTTCTCTATCACAGCGGAAATCGGCGAAAAGGACGAGGAGCTCGGTAAGCTGGCAAAGCAACAATCGGTCATCGAGGAGAAAGCTTATCGGGATACCTGGGGAGGCGGCACTGATTCTTATCTCAAGATGATCTACGATCGACTCGTTCTACTGCGAGAACTGCTTTCGGAACGTGGGTCTCTATACGTTCATCTCGATTGGCATCTCTGTCACTCGGTGAAAGTCCTGCTGGATGAAATATTCGGTCAACAAGCCTTTCGTAACGAGATCGTCAGGGAGAAGTGCAATCCCAAGAACTATACCTCCGATCAGTTTGGCAACATCCATGATGTGATCTTCTTCTATAGCAAGACCGATAACCCAATCTGGAACAGAGTCTATGCTGGCAGATCCGAGGCCCAGATAGAGAAAGATTTCCCCCAGATTGAAGCTGACACTGGCCGAAGATATAAGACCGCTCCGCTGCACGCTCCAGGCAAACGGTCAGGGGTGACCGGACAACCATGGAAAGGTGTGACCCTTCCCCCTGACTATCATTGGCGATATGTTCACCCTACTCTTGACGAAATGGATGCGACCGGTCAGATTGAGTGGTCGTCAACAGGAAATCCGCGGAAGAAAGTGTACGCTGACGAAAGCGAGGGTTATGCGATCCAAGATATCTGGCTTGGGTTCAAGGATCCTGGACAGAACTGGTATGCCACAGAGAAGCCAGAGTCTCTGTTGGATCGAATCATCAAATCGTCATCTGACCCCGGATCAATGGTAGCAGATTTCTTCTGCGGCTCCGGTACCACCCTCGCCGTAACCGAAAAGCTGGGCCGGCATTGGATCGGTTGCGACCTGGGCCGATACGCCATCCACACGGCCCGCAAGCGTTTGATGGACATCCCCAACTGCAAGCCCTTCGAGATCCTCAACCTCGGCAAGTACGAGCGCCAGGTATGGCAGGGCGTCACCTTCGCCGGACAGCGCCAGACCCAGCAGATGCTGGTCTTCGAGTACCTCAAGTTCATCCTGGAACTCTACAGCGCCCAGCCGCTGGCCGGCACCCAGCATCTCCACGGCAAGAAGGGGGCCGCGATGGTGCATGTCGGCGCAGTGGATGCGCCGGTCACAATTGACGAGGTCAACGCCTGCCTGACCGAGTGCAAGGCGATGGGCCAGCGGGAGTTGCACGTGCTCGGCTGGGAGTGGGAAATGGGGATCAATAACCTGATGCCCGCGGCCGCCAAAGCGCAAGGCATCAAGCTGGTCCCGCTCACCATCCCGCGCGAGGTCATGGAACAGCAGGCCGTGCAGAAGGGGGATATCCGTTTTTACGAACTGGCGTATCTTGAGGCGAAGGTCGAGGTCAAGGCGAAGGATCACAGCGCGACGGTGACGTTGACGGACTTCGTGATCCCCAACGACGAGCTGATCCCGCCTGAGGTGCGTGCTAAGATCGGCAAGTGGTCCGACTACGTGGACTACTGGGCGGTGGATTGGGACTTCCGCGACGACACCTTCGTCAACGGCTGGACGTCCTACCGCACCCGCCGCGACCGGACGCTCCAGCTTCGCAGCGAGTCGCACACCTATCCCGCCGCCGGCACGTACCGGGCCCTGGTCAAGGTCATTGATATCTTCGGAAACGATACGTCGCAGGCGTATGAGGTCAAGGTCGCATGAGCGCCGAGTCTTCCCGAAAAAGCACGCCCATCTCTCGATTGGCTGAAGAAAAGGCTCGCCTCGGCGAGATCGCTCACCTCGACCTGCGAAGGCTGGATCTAGTCACTGCGCATTGCCGCCTCGGCGAGGATGTCAGGGAACAGGTACAGCGGATTCTCAGCCATCGGATCTCGGAATGGGAACCTAACGAGTTCCACCGCCAAATCAGTGTCGCGCGCGACTGCAAAGCGGCAATCCTGGAGAAGATCAGCGACACAGGAACCGTTGCTCCCCTGCGCGGCGCTCTTGTGGAGTACCTTCACTGTCTTGCCGCGTGGAGCGCCGGCGCCGGGCTTGACCGTGTTGCAGCCGAGGTCGGCGTGACCTCAGGCGATGATCTGGCGCTTGTGCTACAGAACGACAACGCCGGCTGCCAGACAGGGGTCATCCGATTGTCCGACGGATCTGTGGCGTTCTGGCACACAGAGGAAGATGTGGACGAGGAATGGGGCGGTCGCTTCGACAGGCTGCGTCTGGCCTGGTTCGAGCCGCTGGATGCCGGCTGGGATGGTCCGATGGCAGCTTTCATCTACCCCGATCTGCTCCCCGGCCCGGCCTTTGCTTGGCGGAACGAAGGGTATGTACAGGCTGTGGACGCGTTGTTTCTGAAGCCTGATGTTAACCGCGGTCGAATGCTGGCCAACGTCGTCAGTTGGGTTGCGCTCCGACTGGCCACCACCGTTGAAACAGCCCGGATCGTGGAGGGCATGGCGCCGTTCGGGGATGGCTATGCCTTCGTTACCGTCCATCGGGAAGGCCAGGAGGTACACGCTCAGCGGATCGAGTTCGCCGGTAGCTGGCTGAGCCACACCGCGCTTGCCGCGGATCCTGGTGCCTACCTGTTCCAGACCAACATAATCACAGACCAACAGTCGCCGTTTGCAGTCGTCGCCGAGGATCTCGATCGTGTCAGCAGGCGGCACTTCGGGCAGCGCATCGCGAGAACGCACCGTGCTGTCAGCAGGATGCACCCGTCGAAGCCCGCCTTTCCTGGCCTGTGCGGCCTGATGGCATCGCGGGCCGGCGGAGATATGGCATACGCGAACCTTGACGTCAAGGCACACACGGCCGGATGTGTCTCATCATCTGGTATCGAAATACGGGTAGAGTCGGGACCGGCCCTTCCCAGGGAATGTCCCCGGCTCATTTTGGTACCTCGATAACACGACTCACACACTGATCCCCAGTTGGAGGAAGCCATGAAGTCCTCAGAAAAACCTACACCGCCTGTCTTCATCGGGCGAAAGGACGAGCTACAACGACTCAGCCAGGAACTAGACGCGGCCATGCATGAAAGACAAACGAGGTTCGTGTTGCTTGAGGGCGATGTGGGCGCGGGCAAAACGGCGTTGATATACCGTTTCCTGGATGGGCAGCAGTCCGAAGCAATCGTTGCGCACGGCAGGTGCGCACCCGAAACGGAGCTGAGCGGCCTCGTACCGTTCAACGGACTTCTGCTTCGGATGGCGGAGCAAGTCCTGCCGCAAAAACGGTCAGATGCAGGGGGCGCGCAAGCAGACGACGAGAGTCGTGCCAGGTGCACCAGACTTCGCAAGAACCTTGTAGAAGTTTTCTCTGAGTCAGAACTAGACGTGCTATGTTATGACATGAATTTGGACTACGAAAATCTGCCAGGCGAGGGGAAAGATCGCAAGGCCAAGGAGCTTGTCGCCTACCTTGAACGTCGCGGTCGCGTCCCCGAGCTCATTGATCGATGCAATCTAGAACGTCCCAATGTGCAGTGGGAGGACATGCGAGAGGGGGGAACAGTAATCAACTTCCTAAGAGATGTCGCTCCTGCGTGGTCGGCCATTATCGCTGCGGATATGGCCCATGCAGCTGGAAAAGCAGTCGAGGTGGACGCCGAGCTTCATGAAGAGCGCAGTTTCACCCAGGAGCAGGTGTTCATTCAGTATACGAACGCTCTCCAAAGGCTGGCCGAAATATGCCCCTTACTCGCCGTCACTGACGATCTTCACTGGGCGGACGCATCATCACTGAAACTACTCTCGCATCTTGCCCGAAACCTCCGCGATGCTCGTGTCCTCTTCATCGGGGCATATCGTCCCTATGAGGCTTCCCAGCGCGGGGTGAAAGCATCACTCTTCACCGAAATCTGCGCTCATCCCATTAAACTGACCGGGTTGAAGGTTTCGGAGTACGCTGCTGGTCGGTATTGGCCGAATCGCTTCCCACCTCAGATCGTGCAGGATATAGAGGATAGAACCGGAGGAAACGCACTGTTTCTGAACGAATTGTTCTCATCATGGGAACAAAGAGGGATCCTCCGAAAGGTAGAAGATCCCGACCAGAGGTGGGTGTGGGAGCTTTCTGCCCAAGGTGAGGTTCCATATGCGATTCCCTCGGGCCTGAGCGAGGTTTTATCCGATCGCTGGTGTGGGATCCATGAGAATCTTCAGAGAATTCTCCGATACGCGGCCGTGGAAGGCGAGGATTTCACGGCGCAGATTGTTGCACATGTGCCAGGCGCAGATGAGCTCGCCACTTACGAGGGTTTGAAAGTACTAGAGCAGAGTTATCGTCTCATCCAGCAGAAGGCCAGACTCGAAAGTGACTCGAGCGTCTTCGATATCTTCAAGTTCTCGCAGCGGTTCTTTCGAGAACACATTTGCAGCAACCAGCTCAACGCCCCTCTGCACCGGCTTCTGCACAAGCAAGTGGGTGAATGCCTTGAAAGCCTGTTTGCGGATCGTCCGGAGGTCGCCGGACGGCTTGTCAGGCACTTCTGCGAGGCAGATGAGCCGTTCAAGTGCGCAGAGTATGCGCTGGCGGCAGCCCGCTTCGAGCAATCCCGTTTCGCGTGGTCTGCAGGCGAGCAATTATGCGAGTTGGGCCTGAGAATGACCTATCGCATACGTCCCGAGCAGGCGGCAAGGCAACTGCGACTGGACCTCCTTCAGCAATCCGGCTACGGCTTCCACGAGCGAGGAGAATACGCTCGATCTCACGAGCGGTACAACGAAGCATTGCAGGTGGCGCGAGGGCTAGGTGCTAGCGCCAAGTGCATCGCGACACTGCTCGATTCATTGGGTGACGTGTGTGACTATGAAGGCCAACTCGGCCAGGCTTGGGCACACTACGCAGAAGCACGGGAGATCCTTGAGGCTCATTCGGAGCCGTTCTCAGAAGCGCATCTCAGCATAGAAGCTGGTCTCGCCTACATCCAGGATCGTCAAGGCAAGACAGAACAGAGTGTTGAAATCTATCAGCAGCTACTTGCTGCAGCCGAACATCTGCCGTATACCCTCCAACTTCGCATCAATCAAGGTTGGGTTTACAACTACCTGGGCATCGCCCTGGGCAATCTAGGTCGGTATTCTGAATCAAGCCCCGCCTTTAGGCGCGCCATTGAAATAGCGAGAGAAACGGGGTGCCCGCGACTCGAGGTCACCTGCATCTTGAATCAGGCAGATGATTATCTGAAAGCAGGTCTGCTGGACGAGAGCCTAGCGTTGGGAGATGTTGGACTCGAAAGAGCGCGTAAACTGGGCGACGTGGACAACGAATCATACGCTCTGGACAACCGTGCGGCGGTACTTCTTGCCAGAAACGAACCAAGAGAAGCCCTAACTATCGTGCAAAAGGCGATATCCATCACCGAACAACCTGTTTCTCAGTGGGATGTACCTTTCATGTACGCTCACTCGGCCCAGGCGCACCAGATGCTCGGAGATATAGATGCCGCCTATCAGGAATCACTTCGAGCTGTAGAGTGCGGAAGGCAGGTGAGCTACCAACTGGAGCTCGGCTGCCTACTAGATCTACTTGCGCAGATCGAAGCAGCACGCGGTGACTGGGAGCAAGCGCAACAACACTTCGCGGAAGCCATAGGGCTTCTCGCTGGGGGCAAATACCGCCACATGGAAGCACGAACCAAGCGCCATCTTGCCAGTGAACTCACCCACAGGGGAGATCGTCTGAAGGCTATCGGTCTGCTGCGAGAGGCATTGGCCGCTCTGAATGAGTTGCATCTGAAAGAGGAAGCCGATAAAACAGCCGCGTTTCTGGCGGGGCTAGAGTCTGGACAGGAAGTATGACAACCCTTGTACCTTACGACCGGGTGTTGCCCGAGATTCCGGGCCGCACGCCATACACCAAACCCGACGCCTACCTCGAGAAGTTGGGCGAGGGCGACTATGCCGTGCGCCAGGGGCGTCGCCCCAGCACCATGTTTCTGGTGGAAAAACTGCGCGCGACCGTGGACCGCTGGCGCGATGACGGCTATCCTGGCATCTCGGATGTTACCCGCCGCCTCTTTCAGTTCTGGTTCGACGAGGACCACATCCTGCCGGACGGCGCGCCCTGGCGCTACTGGTGGGCGCAGCGGGAAGCGATCGAGACATTGGTTTACCTGACCGAAGCACGGTGCCTGCCCGACTTCGCGCTCCTCGCCGACGAGTTCGGTGATGTGCCGCTGCGCGGCATGCTCCCCCTGGAGTTCACGATCAACACCCGGTCAGACGGGCAGCGCATCCTGCGGCGGTGGGTCCCTGAAGCGGACGGAGATGCCGACACGGACTTGCCGGAGCCAAACCTGCTGCGCTACGCGTTCAAGATGGCCACTGGCGCGGGCAAGACCGAAGTCATGGCGATGGCGATTGTCTGGTCGTACCTGAACAGGACGCTGTTGCCCAAAGGCGCGGCCAGTCTCGTTCTTGCCGAGAACTACCTCGTCGTGGCTCCGAACGTCATCGTCTACGAACGGCTGAAGCGCGATTTCTCGGGTGGCGCCATCTTCCGCTCGCGGCCGCTCATTCCACCCGAGTGGGACCAGTTTTGGGACGTCAAAGTGATCCTCCGCGGGGACAGCGCGGCGCCCCAACCGCGCGGCAACCTGTTCCTGCTGAACATCCAGCAGATCTACGAGTCACGCGAGGAGGAGTGGACGCCGGCTAATGCCCTGGACGCGATCCTCGGCCGGCCGCCCAAGCCCGATCTGGCCAGCTATGGGCCGACGATGCTCGAACGCATCAAGAGCCTGAAGAATCTGACCGTGCTCAACGACGAAGCGCACCACGTACATGACAACGACCTGGCGTGGAACCAGACCCTGCTGGCGCTGCACGCCAATCTCAAACGCACGAACGGCCACGGCCTATCCCTGTGGCTGGACTTCTCCGCCACCCCCAAGACCCAGGCTGGCACCTACTACCCCTGGATCATCGTGGACTATCCGCTGGCGCAGGCCATCGAGGACCAGATCGTCAAGGCGCCGCTGATCGTCCATCGCGTGAACAAAGAAGACCCGCAGACCGTCACCGCGGAGACTGTCGTCCAGGCCTATCACGACTGGATCGTCGTCGCGCTGGAACGCTGGCGTGAGCACACCAAACTCTACGGCGATGTGGGCCAGAAGCCGGTACTCTTCATCATGGCCGAGCGTACAACTTATGCCGACGTCATCGCCGAACACATCCGGAAACAGGCCAGGCTGAAGCGCGGCGAGGTCCTGGTGATCCACACCGACGCCAAGGGGCGTGTGGCCGAGAAAGCCAGGACCAAGGCTGACCGAGAGGCGCTGGAGGAACTGCGGGAAGCGGCGCGCACCGTGGATCAGCCGGACAACCACGTCAAGATCATCGTCAGCGTCTTGATGCTGCGCGAGGGCTGGGATGTGCGCAATGTCACCGTGATCCTGGGCCTGCGGCCGTTTACTGCGCAGGCCGCCATCCTGCCCGAACAAGCGGTCGGCCGCGGGCTGCGGATCATGCCCGGCATCGGTCCCGACCGCCGCCAGACGCTGGAAGTGATCGGCACGCAGAAGTTCGAGGAGTTCGTGCGCGAGCTCGAACACGAAGGGGTGGGCATTGATACCGTGGGCGACCCGCCGCCGCTGCCGGTCAAGATCTACCCTGTGCAGGACAAGGCCGAGTATGATATCGCGATTCCCCTCACGCTGCCCCGGTACCGCCACAGCTACCGCGACCTGGGCAAGCTGGACCCGCTCATCCTGCCGCCGATCTACGATGCCGGCGTCCTGGACGAGGTGTCAGCCATCGCCATCAAGATGGACTTCGCCCTGACCGGCACGATGGTGCACCAGGCGATCATCACCCCTGGGCAGCCACTCCTGAGCCAGGACTTCCTGCGCGACATCACGCAGCGCATCGAAGGCAACCTCGACCTGCGCGGCCGCTTTGCCGAGCTCTACGGGCTGGTCAAGCGCTACGTCTGGCAGCGCTGTTTCGGCATCGCCGTCGATCTGGATGCCGAGGACATCAAGCGGCGTCTGCGCGATCCGATATTGCAGGAAGGCATCGCCTCGTTCCTGAGCCGCCAGATCGGTGAGCTTTCTGAGAGCGAACGCACCATCGAGTTCGAGGATGCCTCCTTCCGTCTGTCGCAGACGCCGCCCTTCACGTGGCGTCGCCAGCACATCCTCTGCCAGCACACCGTCTTCAACGAATGCGCCGTGTACAACAACTTGGAGGCACGCTTTGCCCAGTTCCTCGATCAGGCAGGGGATGTCTTGCGCTTTTCAGCCCTGGCCGAGTCGTATACTCGCTTCCGCGTCGACTATCTGAGCGCAAAGGGCGCCATCCGGTTCTACTACCCCGACTTCGTGGCCGTGCAGCAGACGCCATCCGGCCTGGTGAACTGGATCCTGGAAACGAAAGGCCAGGAGGACGAGAACGTAGCACACAAGGATGCCAGCATGGACCGCTGGTGCGAGCAGATCAGCAGCCAGACCGGCCGGGCCTGGCGCTATCTCAAGGTGCGCCAGGCCCGTTTTGATGCCAGCACGGCCGGCGCGCTCGAAGAATTGGTGATCGAGTTGAGCGCGCCGGAACACGAGACCGGACTATTCTCAGCGACAGAGTCATCTGCAACGCCTGGAGAGAGGGCGTGACCATGTCGCAGACATCGAGCGGCACATTACCGCGGCTGAACGTGACCAGTCTGAGTCAGTACGTGCGACTGGAGAACTGTGACCGCTTCCTGCGCCTCCGTCTTCGCCAGGACGAAGAGCGGGCGCTGCTCAAGCGGTGGAATCTGACCATCCAGCCGCTAACCCCCTTGCTGCAGGAATCCGGCGCCCAGTTCGAGCGCGAGATCATGGCGCATATCGCCGGACACGGCGAGTCACTGGTCAATGATGAAAAGCTGGCAATTGGCGACATGAAGGGCGCAGTGGTGACCATCCCCGAAGATGGCAATCTGCCGCCGCTAGCAGCCTGTCGGAGAGCTTGCGTCTCCGGGTCAAGTTTGTGGTACACTGTGAGCCTGTCTGAACCACCTTTCTCCACTTGACAGCGCCGAAGTCGAGGAGTTGCTGGCGTTGGGCGCCCAGGCCGATCAGAGTAGCCTGCCCGAAGGACTGGACGTCGGTCATGAAGTCGCCTTGCGCCAGGAACGGTTGGTCAATCTGGCCGAGGCCAAGCGCGTGCTGGAAGCGCGGGCCCAGGAACGCTACGCCGCTGAGCAGGCCGAATACGAAGTCAAATTGCGCACGGAGTTCGGCCAAGCCATCTACCGGCTGCGCAAATGCACGGTGGAACCCGTCATCGATAGTTTGCCCATCCAGCCCGCGGGGTCTATAATCGGGCTATGAGCTCGACTGCTATCGCTGCATCTGTTGTTCAGCCACGACCGCGCAGCATCGTCGCAACGATCTGCCGGCGTGTGCTGCTGGCGCTGGTGTGTTTGCTGTTGGCCACCCTGGTGGCGTCAGAGGGCTACCTGGGCGAGGGCCGCAAGACGCTCGTCATCAACCAGGCCATCGGCCCGCGCGGATTTGCGTTTGGCGCCTGGGAGGTGCAGGCGCTGGGCCAGAAGGCGCGCGATCTGATCGCCCAGCCGGCCGCGGAGCTGTCGCCGCAGGCCCAGCACGACCTGGTGATCGCCTACTTTGACGCCATCGCGGAGATCGGCCGGCTCAATGGGGAGATCGAGAGGATTTACGCGAATCCGAAGGAGACAAACCCGGCGGCCGCGGCCGCCGGGCTCGCTGCCAGGCTGGAAGCGTTGCGGAGCGACCAGGCCCGGCGCCGGCCCGCGGTCGAGGCGACTCTCGAAACCCAGACCGCCGCCATCCTCCGTGAGGCTGGCCTGACCACCCTGAATCGGGTGTGGCCGCCGGTGCGCTTTCAGTTCACCGAAAGCCCGCACAAACTGATCGTCTCCCCGCGGCGCCGGATCGCGGTCGAGGGGGAAGCCTTCTTGCAGCCGACGGTCCCACTCGATCAGATCGAGGGGATCGAGAGCGCAGTGGAAACGGCGCTGGATGTCAGCGCGCTGGTGGAAGGCACGGGAGGCATCTCATCTTACCCCACGATGATCGTCGAGATCGCCAGCCTGGAGTGGGTGCTGAGCACCATCGCGCACGAGTGGATGCACACCTACCTGATCTTCTATCCGCTCGGCCTGCGCTACTTCGAGAATCGCGATACCCGCACCTTGAACGAGACCGTTGCCTCGATCGTGGGCGATGAGATCGGCCGGTTGGCGCTGGAGCGGTTCTACCCTGAGCTGGCGCCTCCGCCGCGGCCCGCACGCGGCGTCACGCCCACCCCCACGCCCGACCCGCCGCGCTTCCAGTTCGGCCCCTTCATGCGCGAGACACGGCTGACCGTTGACAAGCTGCTGGCCGAAGGCCAGGTGATCGAGGCAGAGGAGTACATGGAGGCGCGGCGGCAGGTCTTGGTCGCCAACGGCTACGCCATCCGCAAGCTGAACCAGGCCTACTTCGCCTTCCATGGCTCCTATGCCGTCGGCCCGGCCGGCACCGACCCCATCGGCGACAAGCTGCGCGCCCTGCGCCAACGTGCACTCAGCCTGGCTGATTTCGTGCGCATCGTCGCGCGGATCACCTCGGTGGCGGAACTCGACGCGGCGCTGGCGAGATGACAGGAGTTACGCATCACCCAGTCACCTTGTCACCCTGCCGCCCTATCCGCCGAACTCGAACGCCGGCAGGCCCCTCACGCCCGGCCGAGCGCGGAATAGTGCGCCCGCGTGCGGCTGTCCAGCCAATGCGGTCTCGCTGAGCCCGGCGCGCGCCGAGGTGATGTACAGATCACCCAGATCAGGGCCGCCGAACCAGCAGGCTGTCGTGCGCGCCGCCGGTACCGCGATGCGCGCCAACTCTCGACCGTCTCGCGGGTCCCACCGCACCACGCTCCACCCATCCCAATAGGCCACCCACAGCATCCCTTCGGCGTCAATCGTCATGCCATCGGGCCGGCCAGGGCCATCCGGCGTGCTGATGACGGGCCGGGGGTTGGCGATTGCGGCGGTCGCCAGGTCGTAGTCGAAAGCGACCACCGCGCAGGTCGGCGTGTCAATGTAGTACATGGTGGTCGCGTCCAGGCTCCACGCGATGCCGTTGGAGACCGTGACTTTGCTCCACATCTTGCGCACGGTCAGATCGCGGTCCAGGCAATAGAGGCTGCCTGCGCCGGTCCGATCTTCGGCCAGGCGCATCGTGCCCGCCCAGAAACGCCCTGCCGGGTCGCACTTGCCGTCGTTGAAACGATTGTCAGGCAGATGCGCCTCTGGATCGCAGATCAGGCGAAGATCCCCGGTCTCGAGGTCCAGGCTGGCAAACCCGTCGCGCAGCGCCAGCATGACGCCGCCGGCCGTGCGCGGGACGACGGTTCCCACCGGCTGGCCGACGTTGATCGCCCGATCCTGTCCGGCGACAGGGTC
>Ga0194111_10003062_pt1 | contig 20081 bp, 19 predicted proteins | sample TA2KigC300mmetaG_FD_146194 | JGI IMG/M metagenome (GOLD analysis project Ga0194111, IMG submission 146194) | Freshwater microbial communities from Lake Tanganyika, Tanzania - TA2015033 Kigoma Deep Cast 300m | ecosystem: Environmental > Aquatic > Freshwater > Lake | place: Tanzania: Lake... | reverse complement strand
TATGCCCACCAGAGATCCTTCACCGATCTCCACTTCCCCGCCCAAATTCGCTCCTGGTCCAATATGCGCAAAGCTGCCGATATAATTGTGATGATCGACTGTACAACCGGTATTCAGGATGACGGCTCCTCCAATGGTCGCAGCCGTATTCAAGACGACTCCCCCGCAGATCATACTGCCGGCTCCGATTCGCACATCGGGAGCGACAATCGATTTAGGGTGTTGAGCAATCACGAAATCCTCGCCATCCTGCTGGAGCATCTTAAAAATTCTTTGGCGAGTTTTATTTTCGCCTATTGCCACAATAACCGTATCATGGCGGATATTCTTGCAGTCGGCGATTCTTCCCAAAACTGGCGCCCCAAGAATTGTTTGCCCAAGTAAATCCCCTCGGTCATCTAAAAAACCTGCAAGAATAGCGCCTGACCCCTCATCTGCCATGCGAAGGAGAATATCTGCCACCACCTGACCATGGCCGCCGGCCCCAATAATAAGAACCCGCATGACGCTCATCCCTGACAGGATCCCATGAACTCTTCCATGGTCGCTTGGCCCGGCTGGTTTATACCTTCCCGCTTCAGAACCTTCAAGATGGTGAGGCCGATGATTTTTAGGTCCAGGCGTAGCGACTGATGTTCCACGTACCAGACGTCGAGCCTGAACTTCTCATCCCAGGTGATGGCGTTTCTACCGTTTATCTGGGCCCACCCAGTAATCCCCGGTTTTACCTCATGACGGCGCCTCTGCTCCGAAGTATACCGGGCCAGATACTGCATTAGCAATGGCCGCGGTCCGACAATGCTCATATCCCCCTTAATGACATTGAACAGTTCGGGTAACTCATCCAAAGAAGTAGATCTCAAGAATTTTCCAAAACTGCTCAATCTGTCCGAATCCGGCAAAAGACCCCCGTTTGCGTCACACAAGGAGGACATTGTGCGGAACTTATAGATTTTGAAAGGCTTCGCAGTCAATCCTGGCCGCACTTGTGTGAAAAAGACACCCTTTCCGAGCGAAATACGGACCAACAGGGCAATGGCTACCATGAGAGGTGCACAGACCAATAATGCCGGGATGGCAACCGCGAGATCGAGGACCCTTTTTCTCATATCAAACCGGTTTATCGTGGATTAAGGCAAAAAATATTTCAACGGCACATCTGAATCATAAGAGTATAAATAAGCATGGGATAACCCTGACAAGGAGGTTTCCCATGAAACTGTTGCCCAACATTATCCCTTTCGTCAAGGATGCTGCCAAGGCTGTGAAATGAATCTGCCGAGAAGAGTTCAAAGAAGTTTTTTGATAATGAGATTGTTGCGAAATACATCGTAAAAATTACTTAAAAAAGGGTATTTTTTGCTTCCCAACCAGGATAACATATTGTAATATAAGGGAAATAATATTTCCCGAGGATCATATGAAAAAGGGCAGTGCTCAGGGCTCCTTTTTAGGCAACTTCATTTACCAGCAACTCCAACATCGACGCCCCCATTTTCTCCATGACCTGGTCCGGACGGTGGACTTTGGCTTTGTCCGGGAAGCCTGCCGTGACTTTTACGTGGACTGGGGGCGGGACCCCTGGGACCCGGTGCTCATGTTTAAAATGGTATTCTTGCAATTTTACTATGACCTTTCGGACCGGGAAATCGAAGAGCAGTGCATCTGGAACCTGGCCTTTAAGTGTTTCCTGGGCCTGAGCGCCGAGGAGATGCCCCCCGATCACACCACCCTCTGCCGCTTCCGGGGGCGGCTGGGGGCCGAGGGCTTTCAGCGCCTCTTCAACCTGGTGGTGGACGAGGCCCGGCGTCAGGGTCTGGTCTCGGACCGACTGCATATCATTGACGCCACCGACATGGCCGCCAAGGTGGACCTCTTTCGCCTGAAAAAAGAGCACCAAGACGGCGATGACGACCACCACTATGTGGACCGGAACTCCCCGGATAAGGACGCCCGCTTTGGCCGGAAAAGCAAGAAGAAAGGCTTTTACGGCTATAAAGCCCACATTGTCGAGGATGCCGACTCCGAACTCATCGTCGGGATCAAGACCACTCCCGGCAATGTCCCGGACGGGGTGGTGTTCCCGGAGTTGATCGACGCCCACCCTGGGGAGGCCGCCGGCGATAAAGGCTATGACAGTGCTGCCAATCACGCCCATCCGGCCGAACTGGGGGTGGCCTCCGGCATCATCCGTCGACAGCGACGACCAGGGCGGCCCCGAAATTCGCGCCGGGAGCGGCCCAAGATCGAACGCAAGTTTGCTGAGGGCAAGCAACATCATGGTCTTAAAAAAGCCCGATACTGGGGCCTGGTCAAGGTAAGTATCCAGAACCTCATGGTGGCCCTGGCGGTGAATCTCAAGCGTCTGGTCAAGCTCTTGCTTCCCGGCCCGGCCAGACCCAGGGTGGTATTTGCCCCTTGATGCCGGAAGTTCCGGTAATGAGGCTCAAAAAGCTAAGGTGCGGGGAAAAATCCACAAATCCAAGATCGAATATCGGCCTAAACCACAAGTGATGGCTCTTTAAGTCATCCTCATCCCTGTTTTAGCCCCGAAAAACCAGGGAAGGGAAGATACCCTTTTGCAACAGTCTCAATACGATGACCCGATTTGTTGGGTATAGTTGCTCTGGTGCTGAGGATGTATACAATCCGACCCAAAGGAGAGTCACCGGTTGCGGCCTGGCCAACGAACTCCTGGAGGCGCGCCAGGGACACACCTTGAGTCGGCTGATCCAGCGCTATGCCCGGTACGGGCTCCTGGTCCTGGACGAACTGGGTTACGTCCCCTTCTCCAAGGAAGGCGCTGAGTTGCTGTTCCAGGTCTTGGCGGAGCGGCATGAACAGAGGTCGGTGATTATTACCTCTAACCTGGGCTTTGCTGACTGGACCCAGGTCTTCGGCGAGCCCACCTGTGAGTGGACATGCAATAGGGAACCGCTAGCGGCCACGTAAAAGGGAACCACCTGGTTAAAAAAATTTTGGTGTGGTCACCTGGGGCCCTGCGACCGGACGGCGACAGCCGGTACCCAGTCCAGAGGCAAAGCTCCCCTCGGCCAGGGCTGGCGGCCAGCCCTGGCCGAGGGGAGCTGGCCGCAGCCTCGGAGACCACCGCCATCACTCAGCCCTCACGTTTTTCAAGCTCTCCCGGAACCGGAAGCTTTCCCCGTTCATGGCCAGGATATGGGCATGGTGGGTCAGCCGGTCCAGCAGGGCTCCGGTTAGTTGTTCACTGCCGAACACCTGCGGCCACTGGGAAAACTCCAGGTTGGTGGTGATGACCAAGGACTGCCGTTCATAACTCTGGGCCACCACCTGGAAGAACAGCTGAGACCCTTTTTCTGAGAAAGGCAAGTACCCGACCTCGTCGATGATCAAGAGATCCATCTGGGCCAGGTTTCTCTCCAGGTGAGAGAGCCGCAAGCCGGCCTGGGCCTCAGCCAGTTGGTTGATGAGACCTGCGGCCGTGAGGAACCGCACTTTCTTGCCCTGCTGACAGGCCAGGAGCCCCAGGGCTGTGGCCAGATGGGTTTTGCCGGTGCCGCTGTTGCCCATGAGGATCAGATTTTCTTTGCGCTCCAGGTACTCCCCCTGGGCCAGGCTCAAGACTTTGGCCTTGTTGAGGGAGGGCACGCAGGTGAAGTCGAACTGGTCCAGCGTCTTGACCACCGGGAACCTGGCCAGCCGCAGTCTCTTGTGATGGGCGTTTTCCTCCCGCTGCTGGGCCTCCAACTCCATTAGCGCCAGCAGGAACACCTCGTAGGAAAAATTTCCCTGCACGGCCTGCCGGGCCACTTCCTGGTAATGCCGGCATATAGCCGGCAGCCGCAACTGCTTCAGATAGGTCTCGAGGAGCATGCTCTTTTCCATGGCCCCCCCTAACCGTGCACCAGCCGGTCGAAGTGGTCCACCCGGTTGGGCCACACCGGCAACGGAGAATGACGCCAAGAAGGTTCCGGCTGTCCGCTGAGCAGGCTCTTGACCGCCTCGTAACTGAACACTCCTATCGTGGCGGCCTGTTCCACCGCCGCGGTGACTGCCGGCAAGGGATGATCCTGGAGCAGCATCAGGATCCTGATATACTCCCGGGTGCCGCTCTGGCCTTCCCGGCGCTCCCGCAACTGCCGGTGATATGCCTCATACACCGGCGGCAGCGGCCACTTAAGGATCGGTGTCGCCCGGGGGAAGGCGCCGGGCTTCTTCAACAAGACCGGCAGGTAGTGATGGGGGTTAAGGAACTCTTCCTCCCGGCTGTAACTGCGGCCATGGGAGGCGATCACCTGGTCCTGCCAAGCTATCTCTACCCTGAACACATAAGCCCGGATGGTCACCACCTGCCCCACATACCGGGGCGGTACCGAATACCAGTTCCCGGCAAACCGCACCTGCTGACGCCGGTTGACCTTGCCGGACCGGGATACACACGCGGTCGGCAGTTTTTGGGGCAAGGGCCGGAGACTTTCCTGCTCTTTCCGCCAGAGTTCTTCAATCGTACGGCCACCGCGCCGGCGCTCCCGGGCATCCCGGTCACAACAGTTCATCAGATAGGCATTAAGAGCCTGGTAATCATCAAACTCCGGCGGCGGCACCAGGAAATTGCGGCGCACGTAGCCAACCAGGTTTTCCACTCCGCCCTTTTCCTGCCCTTTGCCCGGGGTGACGTATTCACTCTCGAACAAAAAGTGGGACCGGAAGGCCACCCAGGCAGCCTGTTCCTGGCGGTTCTTGCCGCGCAAGATCTTTTGCACCGCTGGCTTCAGGTTGTCGTAGCGCATCCGCCCCGGCGTCCCGCCCAGATAGGAAAAGCCTTGCAGGTGGCATTCAAACAGGGCTTCCTGCCTCTCCGACGGCAGAGCGCAGATAAAATAATGGCTGGAGTAATCTAGGCGCAGGCAACCCAAATGGACCTTGGTTTCCCGGCCCTTGAGCTTCACCAGGGCCTCCCCGAAGTCAAAGGTCCCGCCATCCGCCGGGGCATAGGTCTGGGGGACGTGGCTGTCAGGAACGGTGTCCCTAAGAGCACTCACCGTACGCCGCACGGTGCGCTCGGAGCCCGGAAAGCCATACTCTTCCCGCAGCCGCTGAAAAATCCGCTTGGCGGTATGCCGCTGTTTGGCGGGACGCTGTTTGTCTTCCTGCAACCACTGCCTGATCATCTCTTGAAAAGGACCGATGGTAACCTTGGGTCTAGGCTTACTTCGGCTGTAGACCGGTACCCCTGGGTCATATAAAGCCTTGCGAATCGTTTTCCGGCTGTGATGCCGCTCCCGGGCAATTTGGCGCATCGACTTGCGATGGATAAAATAATCTCGCCGGATTACTTCCTTCTCTTCCACCGTCAGCATTCTCCTCTTCCCCTCCGGTACAAGATGTCCCACGGACATCTTGCCACCTAAGGGCGCTTACGGTGGTCCCCTTTTCGATGGCCACAACCCCTTCTAATGGTCCCCTTTTACATGACCATACACACCCACCCTCACCGCGGCACTGTTGGATCGCCTGACCCACAAAGCCCAGATCGTTACCTGCGACTGGGAGAGTTACCGGCTCCAGGAAAGTTTGCAAAGCAAAGGCCTGAGCTCCGGCAAAGTGGCAAAAACCCTGCGGCAATCCACCAAAGCAAATGCCTGTGGGGGCTCTGCCCCCACACCCCCGGAGTTTATCGCTTTGGAGACCACCGGAGAGGCAGGAAAGGAAAAGGCAGGATAAACGCCGCCCTGCCTCTCCGTCTGGCCACCTGCGGCGGCGCTCAGGTTGCTCTCCAGCAGAGCCCTATCCTCCGCCCAGGCATTAAACAGTGTACCAAAAACCTAACGAGGGGGGGTCACTTTTCGGTTATCACAGGGGGTCACTTTTGGGTTGTCATTACGAATAGCGTTCTGCCAGCAAGGTGAACAGCACTTCCATCTCTTCCGGGACTGCTGCACATAACCGATATCATCCAGGATCACTGCCTCATATTTACTCAGCTTCTTCAACCACCGGGTTAATTTCAGCTCTTGCTTTGCCCGCAGAAGTTCCTGCACCAGAAGATTGCAGCGGCCGAAATAAACCCGGCATCCGTTGCGGACCAGTTCCTGCCCCAGGGCGCAGACCAAGTGGGTTTTACCGCTACCCGGATTGCCGAAGACCAGGACATTCTCTTGGTGCATCAGAAACGAGCCGGTACGAAGGGTTTGGATTTGATTGACCACCTTGCGCGGCAGGCGGGTCAAGTCAAACTCTGCCAGGCTCTTTTCCAGGGGCAACTGGGATTTCTGGAGCAAAGTCTCGATGCGTTTCTGCTGCCGGACTTCACATTCCCGAGCCGTCACCTCCAGGAGATACTGCTCATAATGAAACCCTGCCTCTCCGTATGGCCACCTGCGGCGGCGCTCAGGTTGCTCTCCAGCAGAGCCTTATCCTCCGCCCAGGCAATAAGCAGTTTAACAAAAACCAATAAGGGGGGTCAATTTTCGGTTGGCGCGGGGGGTCATTTTTCGGTTGGCATTTTCAATCGAATGCCGTTTCTGGAGTTCTGCCAGCACATCCGCTAAGCTAATTGCCCGAGATGGCGCGATTGGCCCAGGTGAACCATTTAAAGTACTCCCGATGTGTTTCCTTGTACTTGGGTCCTTCGTAGAATACCCAGTATCCGCTGGTGATTTCGGAAATCATAAGGGCGTTTCTTGCACAGAATTCCGGGTCTGCGCCTCGCGTGGCCGGATCTACGCCCCCCATGTATAAGAAGAGTATTCCTGCTTCCTTTGGCACTTCCATGTTACGGAGGAGTATCTCGCGGTTACCTCGAAGTGCGTCTTCCAACCGCTTAACTTCTCGCGGGCGCCCGTAAACCTTGGGGTCGGCCAAAATGATCGGGGCAGTAGCTGAGGACCACTCATGATAACAGGCCTGGACCATAAATAGAGTACCGGGGGCCGGGTAAATGCAGAATTGAAAGTCCCGGTTGAAACGATCCACTTCCCGGCGCAGCGCACGGCACCGTTCACGCCATTGACTGATCTGGAACTCGGCGAAGGAAGGGTGTAATCCCATTTCTTCGAGCCAGGGCTTCCGCATAGGAGGGGCCAGAGAAGGCAACTTGATACCAAAGCTTCTGGCAAACTTTGAAAGGATTAAATCGTCGTAAGAAAGCGTGTAGCAATTGCCCTCGTGTCCTGGCGAGTAATTCTCAAAATCCAAGAATATGCCTATGAGATGTGGGTTGCGGGCGCTTAGTTTCGCATACTCAATGATGTATTTCGAAATCCAGGCCCAAAACTCATCGGAATTGGGGCTCCATAGCTGCTGCACCTTCCCGTTGGCCAGTGTATAGCGCTTTCCATCGGCTGCAGGACCGGAAGGAATTGGAAGGCTCCCGCGCATCCAAGGCATATGGAAAATTCCATATTTACGGCACCATTCGGAAACCTGCTGCACATCTTCAAGCCGGTCAAACCCGCGTCGCGGCGAGTAAACATTGAAGCCTGCATCTCTAGCCTCTCTGATCATCCACTCTTTTGCAATCCATCCTTCTTCCTCCTGCATAACCTTATCGACGAGAACCCGCAGCTTGACAGCGCGACCGAGCACGTGTCGCTCCGTGCCGGCTTCGGCGAAAATACCGCAAAGAAGAGTGAAGAGAATCACAAAATTGATAGATACACTTCCAAGACTTATCATCAAACCGGCCTTCCCTTTCGCTCGTTATTATAGAATCCCAGCAGACTTTGAAGCAAAGCTCCCATAACATTTAACCTGGAACCACTGCACTCAAAAAATGGGAGGCCGTTCACTTCCCCTTCTCCAATCTGAAACTCAGGGTACTTTCCTCGGAATAACCCTTTTCTCCCAAGAGTCGAGTGTAAATTCTAATAATTTTCCTGTTAACAATCATGTCTGAAAATAGTTCAATTGTCCGTCTTCTGGCAGCCCGCCCCATTTGTGTTCTCTTTTCAGGATCCGAGATCAACTCACGTATTGCAGCAGCCAGTTCTATCGAGTCCATTACGGGAACAATGTAGCCGCTTTCACCATGCACGACGGTCTCTCTGCATCCCGGGACATCAGTTGTTACGACAGGCTTTCCCATCGCCATAGCTTCGAGCACTGAACGGGGGGTGCCTTCGCGGTAGCTCGGCAAAACATACACGTCGGTGATGCTCAACAACCCCGGTATATCGTCGCGCTGACCCAGAAATTTTATCTCTTCAACATCATTTCGCTCCGGGTAATCATTGGGCAAAGATGCGGGATTTCCTTTATCCACCCATCCAACCACCAGGAAGATGCACTTTAAGCCTTCTGAGAGGATTCTTTTTGCTGCATCGATAAACTCGAAAATCCCTTTATGCCAGATCAAACGGGCGATGATCGTAATGACCCGCTGATCGTTCTGGATGGACAGGGAGGACCTGATTCTCTCGCATTCATCTTCGGAAAAACGCTTTGGATCGTATACATCTACATCAACCCCAGAACTAACTATTACCGTCCCTTTTTCACGCCGGTACAGTTCTTTCAATGCGTCCGCATCGTCGAAATTCTGGAAGATCACGTGAGAAGCAAGCGAAAATGAGATCCGGTATAAGACGTTGCTGATACATCGCATAATTTTGGACTGTAAATTATTTTCCGTATATAAGAATCCCAACCCTGTTACATGATTGATGATCACCGGTACGCGAGCCAGTCTCCCGGCGATCGACCCGAAGATATTCGGCTTGAAGGTGAAAGAGTGTAGCATGTCAATACGGTTTCGCTTCAAAAGCCTGGCAATTTCAAGGATGGTGAAAATCGCATTGAAGGGATTGTAGCTTCTCCTGTCGATGGAATATTCAATGAATGTGGCCCCTGCCTTCTCAATCAAATTCGAGTATTTACCCTTTGGACTAAAGGCGTACACCTTGCATCCACTGTTAAGCATGGTTTTAATCAAGCGGGATCGAAAGAGAAAAAGGTTCATGTCTAAATGTGACAGATATGCCACGCGCAGAGAACGACTTATTTTCTTCGACATTTCCTTCTCACAATTTGTTCGGTTCTGACTACTACTCGGTTCATCAGTGCCCGTTCAGCAGGTTTCTGTATTCGGAGTGCACCAGATCGGCAACGTGGCTCCAGCTATATTTTTGGGCTGTTTTCGGTCCGCTCGCGGCAAGGGCCGAACGTATGGATTCATTGTCGATCAGAGTGACGATGGCTTTTGCCAGGGACTCAGGATCTCTCGGTGGTACGGTGATAGCGGAGTGGCCTGTTACCTGGGCGCAGCAACTGATATCCGTAGTTATGACGGGAACACCACTGGCCATCGCCTCCAGCAAGACCTTCGGGAACCCTTCTGAAATTGAAGGCAGCACAAATATCGCACTCTTCCGATATAGGCGCGCAATGCTCTCCCTCGATTGTGTTCCCACAAGCTTAAAGTCGCCCGTCAAGCCGCGGTCCAGGATTATCTTCTCCAGAATATCACGCTCAGGGCCCTCGCCGGCCACAAGAAACTTCCACCCCGGACGACTCTTTATCACTTTTTCAGCTGCTTGTACCAGATAGGTGTACCCTTTCTGCCATCGCAAATTCCCAACCGCCAGTATCTGTCTTTTTCTCGGGCAGTAGCCGGGGACAAACTCGGACAAATCGACTCCGCTTGGCGTGTATACCAGCTTCTTTCGCGGGAACAACGCTGACAAATCATCTCGCATAGATGGCGCGACATAGAAGATCGTGTCGACATACCTGTTAATTGCGCACTTGGTCGGCCAATCTGATTTGACTCGAAGGACATCGGTGCCATGGAACGTCAAAACGACTTTCGTATTCAAAAAGATCTTCGCCCAAATCGCATGACCGATCGGGAGCGGTGTATGAATATGCACGATATCGGGTTGAAAACACCTGATGAGCGCGGAGCTCCTTCTCAAGAAGAAGGAATACCCAATCAGCTTGTGTATCGCCCATCGTGAGTAATTAAATCTTGATGGCTTCTCAGGCAGTACGGTCAACTCCGGGAAGTCAATCTGACATACCTGAACATGCGCGGGGAGAGGAAGCATCTCGCCGGGAAAATACTTTGTGATGTAAAGCTGTTGTTCTCCAATATGGAGTGATAGATAATATGCAGGAAGTCCTGCACCAGGCATATCTGCACGAGGAAATGTCCGGCTGACCCTCAGGATCTTCATGAAACCCTTCGACAGACGCATATAAACGCCTGAGAATATTCCTTCAGGAAAGGAATCATTCGATACACAGACTCCAAGGGAATCATGAAGTACTTTGGGACCCATTCAAAATACCAGCCGGTTCGCGGCAGAAATCCATACCAGTATACTTTTTCGATCAGAAATCCATGCTGATCGAGTAGAGCCCGGAACTCGGGGTATCCCTCCGTGTTTGCAGTGAGAGCTGAAAATCGGTTCCTTGCCTGGTAAAACAGGCCTAACAGGCTTCGACTGTTGACGTGAATGTTCGTGACCAGCACTCCCTGTGGGTTCAAAAGGTCATGCAGGGAATGGAGAACGCGGTGACGAAGTTCAGCTTCGGCATTCAGAAAAAACCTGAAGGCGGAAATGATGTCATACCTTTCAGCCATCGGTCGAACAGTGATATCGGTGTTGAGGATATGCGATTGGGTGCAATTCTTGCGCGCTACATCTAGCATTGTCTCGGCCACATCCACTCCCGTAGTCTCCTCGAAGTAGTCCTGACCGAGTTTGAGAATCCGCCCGGTTCCACACGCAAAATCGAGAAACGATTCAGCTCCGTCAGACTTCAGATCACGAAATATTTTCTGCAGCAGTGGTTTTTCGAGGTATATCCACTGATAATAATAATAACCCTTTTCATATGTTCTCTTGTAGCGGTTCCCGTAACCGTCAGCAGCATGGCTGTATTGATACGACTTGCTTTCACCAGTGCCCTTCATTGAAAACTCCGTAGGGCATTTCCCTTTAATGGGTTGTAGACGCAGTAAATTGAGGCTGCGCTGATCAGCGCCAGCCGCGAACTGTATCGGAAATAACTCTCTGCCACAGCGTAGCCGAACCTCTCTGCCCACTTGAGATCTATCATTGACTTCGACACATCTCCATACCCAGCCAAGAAGGCTCGTTTTATCGAATTGAGTCTCTTCCATTTCATTCCAGGATAATTCACCAGTGGAACCCTTCCATTAATGTTGGAAAACAGAACCCCTATATCGACGTATACACTACCATAGGAGTCCGGATAAAATGTCGTATGATAATTTGGTGAGGGGTCGAATAAGACGAGTCGAGGAAAACAACGTTCTCTATTGATGTAGATGTTTGCAAAACTGTAGTCACAATGTAGAAAAGCCTGGGGGGAGTCGAGGCAAAACTTCTCGAACTCGCGGGCACATTTCATCTTATCCATGGAACGCCAGAAAGACTCGGGCGGTTCCCAACGCCGAAGATTGTCGAGAACCAGGTTTAGGTGAATCCGGGCAAGAATCCGGCCAGCAATAAAGAATGTCTCCAGATCCCCCTCATCAGGGGCATTCGATTTCATGTACCGCAAATATCCGTCCCTTAAACATTCAGTGTACCCGAGGCGCTCGTACTCGATTGTCCGATCATTGAGCAGGAGAGGACGAGGTGTTATAAAGCCCCCGGTCCGTGATAATTCCCACAATACGAGAGCTTTTGCGTATTCTATTTTCGAGTCACGAATAAACTCTTTGAAAAATCGAGTGTCAGTCAGAAGGGGCTTTTTTCGCAAATTCTCGTACTGCGAGGTTTTCATGGCCGTAACCTTTCAGATTCTCGGGCTCGGGTAGAAGCGATTGCCTCAATGAGCAGCGTCGGATAGGTCTTGCAGTCGTGGTATTTGCGGGCAAGCAAAAAACTCCTGCGACCCATGACTTCGATTACTTGTGGGGAGGATGTGAGCTTGGCCAATTTTTCTCTGAGATCTTCCACATCGTCTTCACGAAAAATATAACCGTTCCAGCCGACTTGGATATACCCAGCAGCAGCATTGCTTGTACTCGCAACAACAGCCAGCCCGTGTGCCATTGCTTCGACAAGAGAAACGCTCAGCCTCTCCTTGCTGCTCGGAATGACGAAAGCGTCGTGGTTCAGATACAGGTCACTCATGCTTTCGAAAGGCACATTCGTAAGAACGGTCACCTTGGTGGAAAGCCCGAGTTTCAGTAGCCTTCTCTCGACTTGTTCCAAGTGGGACCTGTGATCGAGACTGCTAACCTCCCCCACAATCGTCAAATGGATGGGGCGAGGCTTGGCTAGAAGCGCAAAAGCCTCAAGCAGCAACAGGTGGTTCTTTCTTGTAATGAACTTCCCAATCGAAATGAGCCGGATCAATCCTCCTGGCGTGTAGCTCCGCTGTTCAACGGAAGGAGGTATTTCGACAACGCTCGGAAGGTAGTGCACGCAGGGATGAGAAGGGGGGTCGCAGGGATTGCCGAGGATAGGGGTAATCCAGGCACAGTTCAAAAGATCCAGGAAAAAAGAGAAGGCAAGACGACTCAGCCACGTTTTTGGCCGACGCTTGGGTCCCTGAGTGTACACGACAACCGGATAGCCCATCAGCCGTATGAGAATGAGCGACAAAAAAAACGGAACCTTGTTGGGATTTCGTATTATCACAGCATCGGGGCAGATACCCCTCACGTAGTCTCTAAGCCAGTGCAACTGTGGAACCCCCCACAGGGTGGGCCACAGGAGATCACTGCGAGTGTCCAAACCTGACTTCAGCCGTCTGGAAAAGGAGGTAAGGGGTAACAGATCAGGAGTGAGATAGCGGTGATCCTCGGTTTTACCCCGGATTATCGTCAGAAACCGCACAACATGTCCAGCTTCAAGCAGTGCCTTTACGACCCCAATTTGGTTGGTGTGGAAGCGAGGGGCGATGAATAGTATTTTCAATGGCTTATCACCGAAAGTTAGTTACCGGCCTGAATTACACAGGGCGTGATGTAGCTTTTCTGAATACTTCCTCATAACGTCTTGCCATAATGGCCCAATCGAATTTTTCGCGGGCCGCGAGTCGACTTCTTTCGGCTAGTTCATCGAGATCGGTCCTTTCCAAAACCCGCAGACAAGCTTCCGCCAGAGCAACTGCCCCATAAGGAACAACCCAACCGGTGATATCTTGGATGACGGCCTCGGGGCATCCTAAGGTATCGGTTGTCACTGTGGGAACACCAGCGGCCTGAGCTTCCAAGAGAACCCGCGGCAGACTGTCGCTCGAATCCGGTGGAGTCGCATACAGAAAAATATCAGCGGAAGCGAGCAGATCAGGAACATCGTCCCTGTTTACTTCTATTCTGATTTTATTTGAAGAGCTGAGCCGTTTACAGTGTCTCTCCAGTCGATTCAAATGCTCTGGGTTTTCGCACTTTGTAGCCATGAAAAAGCTTGTTTCGGGTCGACTTCTGCTGATTAAATCGAACGCATCCAGTAGAGTGATCGCTCCGTCGGTCTTCCGTTCATAGTTTAGGGTTACCACCGAGAGTACGCGTGTTTTCCCTGTCGGCCAAAGCTCAGGCCTGCTACGACCCTTCAAAATGCCATCGAAATCGATCCCGTTGTGTATGGCAAACGTTTTAGAGCTGTAGCCGGGGAACCGCAGTTGGATGCATCGGGAGAGATACAAGGAGTTACCCACTAGAGCGCAGGCACGCTGCATCGCCAAAGAAAGCAGAGCCGGGTACACGACTGAAGCCATAAGCTTTTGCATCGGAATACGAGGGTTACGTTCTGCGTAGTACCTCCATATGGGCGCATTGAGCGTGTACACATAAGGCCTGCTCTTGAGTATGTTGTTTGTAGAAAGCTGCATCACCGGTAGAAAAGAGCGGCACGTATAATACACCTCGTGCGAGGTACGGTTCAGGACCCGCAATCCTTCCACCCAGCTGTATGGCACCCGGCAAACACAACCCTGGTCGCCCGGAATGGGCTTACTATGATAAATGGTAACTCGATGACCTAGCTTGCGCAACTCTTCCGCGAGTCGGGCACCGCGGTACGGTCTGGGAAACCAAAACCCTATGTCCATTTGGCTGTTATGTTGGTGCATTTGCAGTCCTTCGTAAACCTAGTCCTACATGATAGAGAATACACTCTCAACAACCTCGGGTGGCGTTTAAAGCAGTCTCGATCGGCGATACAACGGGTAACGGGTACGTCCCCAATTCGCCTCAACTTCCGTTTTGGCAGGCAGCATGACGCCTTGAATTCCAATGCAGACACCAAGCAGGATATAGAGGGTGAACGCACCGGAAACCAGACTCTCATTGTGGAAAAATGAATTGACGAAATACCCCACTATGCCAAGTAGGCTCCCAGTGAGGATCCAGTCCCCATCATGAACCTGGTGAAGCAACTTGGCGGATCGATGGCAGATCCGGAAAATATAATAGCATGTTGCAACTACGATAACCAATCCAGGCCCCCCAAGATAAACCATGGCATTGAGGATGAGGTTGTGAGGGGGAAATGTAAACTTGGTCATCAGACCAAGGGCTTTAGAGAAGCCCTCCACGCCCGGTCCGAACAGCGGTTCACTCTGGAACGATTCCAGAGCTGCGTTAAACATGGATATCCTTTCAGGAGCGTCCATAACCGCAAGTCTTGCGAAATCATAATTACCCATAGCGATGATCAACGTCGCGTTCAATACCACAATGCTGGCAATCACTGTCATGAGGAACATCGCTATCAGCGACCAGGAGTAGCCTCCATGTTTAGAACGATATAACATGTAGATCAAAATACAAATCGCCATTTGAATGAAATAAGCCATGACGGCAGAACGGGATAATGTCATCGCAAGTACACCAAAGGCACCTATTACCAGAAGCGTATTCATCGCCTTCACTAGTTTGGTGGCACGTTTGCTGAAAAAAACTACTCCCAGAAAGAATGGTGAGAATGATAAAACCGCATAACTCATACTTATGGGCGATCCCGAAATACCAGAAATACGAGAAAGGGTGGAAAAGTAATTATAGCCAACCTCGCGCTTCTCATAAGAAAGAGGCCTAACTAATTCGTAGGCTTTCCAAGCCGACTCGATGTTCAGCCATTGACCGATACCCACAACAATGTTTGCCATCGCAATGACTACTAACGTCAATGCCAGCAACTTGTAATCTTCGTATTTTCTGAAGCCTAACACAATGACTATGAACACCCCAATGGAGATAAGATAATCTGAAATGAAGTTGAGAGCAAATCCTTCATTCAGTTCATCTCTAGCGGCGCCCGCGACATTGTGCCAGAGCGCCAGCGCTAGCCAGAGAACAAAAACACATTTTACATCTGCATTCGAGAGCATCTCCCGCTTGCCGTCCATAGCCCTCAAGAAGACGAAACTGATGACTCCTATCAGTATGTAGACTCTTGGAGATGCAACACCCCAGTCAAACTGAATAATTGTGAAGTGGCATGCAATCCCAAGAGCCAGGAATGATGCTGTCCATGAGATCTTGCGCCATAGAAACAGCTTCGTCGTGAGCAATACGACGGTCAAAAAGAAAAACACCACGTAGTCGGGCTGCATAATTGAATCCGTCCCTACAGAGTTACAATGTTCGCGGAACCTGATCTTTTTGATCAACTCAATCTAATGAAGTCTCCATCCGTTCATTCCTGCGGAAATCCTACCTATTCAATCTTTCGCCTGAATGGATGAAGGTTCAAACTGCTCGGATCGTGTAGAAATGTTCTTTCTTTCCAGTTGGAGTGTATCACAAGCGCATAGAAGCTAGACTCTTTCTGAAGCATCGAGCTGTCAGCCACTATGGCTCTGCGGAGTCTCATGTCGTATTCTTTAATTCGTTCAGCCCTAAGGTCTTTCACTTTCTTATATTTCACTGGACCTGTAATGTACTCCCTGTGCAAGCGGTTGCATGCCGCCCCACCAAGGTTGTAAAGAATCGAATATGACTCCGTATCAAACAAGTTTACGACGTATCCTACGGTGCGCGGAGAGTACTGCCTTATGCCGTGGAATAAGAATAATCTTATACAGGCAGTCGATGGAAACATGTGGATTTGAATGGCGGGCTTTGGCCTGTTGGTGATGAAGTCCCGCAATTGTGTGAAATAGTGCAGATCATGCCTGAAATGCTCAACGGCGGATTGTGAAATGAACAAATTAGCGTCTTCCGGAATCTGTGAACTGATCCCGAAACCGTCGAATTTTCGGAACTGCAGGTACGGATGCTCCTTCACCAGGCGTTTCCATTTGCTATGAGGAGAAATATCAACGCCAGTGTACCTGCTTATCAGGCCTCCTGAATAAGATTGAAGTCGCGGCCCATAATGCCCGGACCCGCAGCCAGTGTCGAATACGTTTATGCAACCAAGTTCGCTGCGGATACGGTCCCAGGGAAGTTGTAGCCAAAATAGGTCACAGAGCTTCCTCGACGGAGAGCTGTCAATATCGGTTCTGAGCCACACCTCGTCCGACACATCCGGTACGAAATTCCTTGTGATGAACCGAGTCCGAGTGAAACTAGGTAAGGCATTGTTGATGTAGTTGAAGAGCAGCCATGAAATCCGTGAGAAGAAATTCAGTCCTTTGCTGGAATTGATAGTGTGAATCGATGTACTGTTCATCATTCGTTTACCCGAAGCCCATCCTGGAGCCTAAGAGGCCAGCCTTCTACTCTTTCACATAGAGACCGTCGTTCCCATCTGGCTGATCGATTGTTTTGATAGCGAATAGATTCCTCTCGAGGATTTTCTTGGTCTCTTCCCGCAAGGCTGCAGCCGACTCAAGGTTCTCACCTCCCGGTGCATTTAGGAAGTTTACAACGAGCACTCCCCGGGGCCTCAGCCTGTCGACAAATGCCTGGGCTATCTCGTCAGGATTGGGTGTGTGTTCAAGCACGTCCTCGCAGATGATCAGGTCATAGCTTTCGCGGAGCGGGATACCAGATTTGCCTGGACCTATGGCGAGAATAGTGTACGGGTAGTTGAACCTCGCTTTCTTCCATCGTACAAAGTCTAGCGTAACCGATGGTATATCAGCTATAGTGTACTCTGCATGAGTGAAGCGATCACACAGCCACTCCGTCAAAATGGCCGACCCGCATCCATACTCCAGGACTCGGGGGCGAGGCGTGTGATTCACGAGTTCGAGGTACCATCGAAAGGTCGCGTGTCTTTTTATGTATGTCTGCCTAAATGGATATATGTCCACTTCCGTGTAGAACTGAAATATCTCCTCCACGGTGTGCCTGGGCCTTGCGAACCACGCCTGTTTGTGTTCGTTCTTGTTCAGTGCTCGTTGCAGCGCCTGTTTGGGTGAGTATTGCAGCTTCTTCACCTCCGAATAGTAAAGAATCGGTTTCTCGAAAACAGAAGGGTCCAACCCAAACAAATGTTCGCGAATTTTCAGATACGCCCTCTCTACATGGTCGTGCATCGTCTTGTACTTATAAAGGTGTCTCAATCTTCCATAATTTCCAGAGGTCATAGCAAAGTGCCTTTCACAGTTTTGAAGAATTCCGTCCCTGTCAGCCCGTACTCCGCCTCATTAATCCGCCTTTACCATTCTGTGTAAAAACCCAAGTCTCCGAAGGCGGGAGATGAGGCTCTCACGGTCCACTTCCGACAGTCCAAGCAGCCAGACGATACATGCGGATATACCCCCGAAAAGCAGGACAAGCAGTGCGCAGGTAGTCCAGCCGCACGCGTCGACGAAATTCCGCAATATTGCTGAAACAGCAACCGTGCCCAGCATGACAGCAAAGGGACGAGCAACTCTGTATGCGAATGCCTTGCCGAAGCGGCTCGATTGACTGGAGAGGTACGCCTGAAAATACATCAGCTGTGCATATTGGGCTATGCACGCTCCTAATGCCATACCTGTCACTCCATATTTGCTGGACAAAAGCACCCCAGTTCCAAGCCCAAAGACGCAGCTGGTAATCGAAGCCAAAGAAAGTCGCCGAAGTTCAAGCATGCCGCCCATAACAAAGCTGTCAATCATGTAAAGGAGCTTTCCCAATGCAACGAACACCAGACACAGGTTCAGGGGATGGCCTCCAAAGAAGCCTTCTCCTACCCAAAGCGAGAGGAATGGCTTATTGAGAATTACGACTACCGAACCGACCACTGCCAAGGCTGACAAGCACATCACCCACAGTTCAATCCGTATGATAGCCAGCCTTTCCCAAGCTCTCTGACCGCAGAGCCCGTATACTCCGGGGGAGCAAGAAAAAAGAAACTTTCCCAGAGGCTCTGTCGCCATTCGCAGGGCTGCCTGTGTTGTGGCATAAATCGCTGCGGAATCCGGTCCCAGGACTATACCCGCGATGAAGATATCCCCCCCGATCATGAGCATTTGGCCAAGAGCATGCAGAGTCGTCCATACTGTCAGGCCGGCGAACCGTTTAACCTCAGGCATTGACGGTCGAGAGACCCCGAACCATGTCAGGAATCGTTTAGCGACAAAAAAACGGATCGTCGATGAAAGAAGAAGGGCGGCGAGAGAGGCTCCAGCAACACCAATGAGCCCGTAGCCTGCATAGATGGCACCTGCCATGAACATGCCGCCAGCAAGGACTGTCGCCGCCTGAAGCCCCATCGCCTTATATTCTATGTTTTGAGCGCGCAGTACGTTTGCCGGGATCGCCAAAACGCGGTCCATAGCCACTGAAAACAGGATAATCACTAGAGACCAGCGGACTGTGACCATATGTGCCGATCCCACTCGTATGAATGAGGGAGCCCAGATCACCGCTCCAGCTGCCATCGCAAGGAAAATCGGAAAGGTCAGGCACCACAACAGAAGTGCCGCCCCGATCTGCCTTCTTTTTTCATCAGTGTCGCTCAGATGCTGTCGCACTCCGAGGGTATACTTCAAGGTGCCCATGGGGCGCATATCGGAGAGTGAGAGGTATCCTACGGTCTGCTGAATGATCACCCACGCGCCGTAGAGCTCCCTTCCCAGCCCCCTCACAACAATCGGAACTACGACAAACCCCACAAGGAAATGGGCGCCTGACTGCAGTATCTGGCTGGCGAAATTCAGTCCGGCCCGTGCCGTCAGGCTCCCATTTGGAGTTCCAGTTGTCATGTCGGGTACCTTCATCATTTCCAATTCAGACTTACGTTCCGTATTCCCCTTGTGATCAGAAGCTCTCTTACTGCGTCGGTTTCCGCTTTTAACTGAGGGACCTTATGGTCGTGTGTTTCGACGAATACCTGGTCAACCACATAGATAATTCCGGTCTTGATCATCTTAGTCAATATCCTGCACTCAATACCCTCGACATCCATTTTCAATACCTTGACCCGCTGGTTTAGCTTCTCGATAAACTCACAAAGATCAATGACTTCCACTTCGACATATTTGTCAGGCAGGACGTTTCCCTTGAAACTCAGTAGGGATGACCCAGTTGACCAGTGCACTTCATCTTCATCAGAGTTCTCATGCAAATACAGCTTGTAAAAGCCGTTTGAGTCGCCAACGCCTTTGGATATGCAGTGAACATTTGGCAAGTTGGCAAATCTGCTCTGCAATACGCTAAATGCATAAGGATTTGGCTCGAAAGCATAAACTAGAGCACCTGAGCTGCATAAATGCCGAGTGACAGTTCCGACATTGGCGCCGCAGTCAATGGCAATATCACTCTTTTGCAATGTGGTAGAAAACAACTGCTGGCACGCTCTTTGTTTCGAAGTTTTGAAACGCATGAATCGCTTCAAGAGACTTTGAATCATGTCAATCGGTTCCCCTTTGATGAGTATAAGCACTCATGATAGTTGTACCTCAAGGGAGGCTGTCCCATCCATAGTTGAAAGTTGAAAAGGTATGGCGGTTCATCCAGCCGATTCGGTAGAATCGGTTAGGGAAAGAACATCAACGGAGGAACCGCCATGAAGCCATCGTACCAGATTGTGGACCGGAAGGACAGTCAAGGTTTTGCCAGGTATTTGGCCAAGAATGGCCAACTGTTGCTGCCCTTGGTGGAGTTGATCGAGGCCTCCAGGATGGCCGTGGATGAACTCATCGACGTCCTGGGCCGGGCCAGCATTGAAGCGGTCTTGCAGTTGTCGGCCGCTGGGGTGGCCGGGGAGAGGCACCAGGGCCGCAAGGGCGGCGCC
>Ga0194111_10003059_pt1 | contig 20090 bp, 19 predicted proteins | sample TA2KigC300mmetaG_FD_146194 | JGI IMG/M metagenome (GOLD analysis project Ga0194111, IMG submission 146194) | Freshwater microbial communities from Lake Tanganyika, Tanzania - TA2015033 Kigoma Deep Cast 300m | ecosystem: Environmental > Aquatic > Freshwater > Lake | place: Tanzania: Lake... | reverse complement strand
GCGTCGATGTGAGTCCCCGCCCGAGCCAGCAGACGCAGGGCGCGCGGGCTGAATCCGGTCAGCTCAGGGTGACTTTGCAGGTGCAGGATGCACTCCAGGATGCGTTCCGGGTGCGACTTGAAATCCGTGGCCTCGGGTAGGTCAAAACTCTGCGGGTCGGCTCGGCCCTCAATGGCCTGTGCCAAGGCGCCGAGCAAGATCTGGTTGGCCATGGCCACGGCGTGGGCGGTGCGGAAGAAGCGCTGCATCAGGATCTCCGAGGCACGCCGTGTCGCTGTAGCGGAGAGGCCCAGTTCGTGAGCGATGCCTTCCTGAAACTCGAACAACAATCGTTCCTCGCGCCGGCCGGAGGCAAGATGGAGGCGGATGCGCAGGTGGGAGAGGAAATTCCGGCTGCTGCGGATGCGGCGTATCTCGGCCCGGCAGAGCAACCCGTCCGGCAACATGGCGGCCAGGCAATCCGATCCGTGGCGGGTGAAGCCGACCGCCTGTCCCACCCAGTCGATCATGTGCAGATCCCGCAGGCCGCCGGGGCTGTCCTTGAGGTTGGGCTCCAGCATGAGGCCGCGATCGGAGAAACGCCCATGGCGATCGGTTTGCTCCATCCGCTTGCCCGCCAGAAAGGCGACCGGGTCTATGGCGGCCGTGAGCCGGGTTTGCAGTTTGGCGGCGAGTTCGCTATCCCCGCAGAGGAAGCGCGTCTCAAGCAGGTTGGTCTGGATGGTGATGTCCTTTGCTGCTTCTTCCAGACATTCGGACAGACGGCGTACGCTGTGACCCACCGGCAGGCCACAATCCCAGAACAGGCCGATCAGGGGCTCGAAGTGGGTCAGATCGGCCTCGGGGAGCGCATCGTCAATCAGGATCAGCAGATCGATGTCCGATTGCGGAAACTGTTCGCCACGCCCGTAGCCCCCCACGGCAATCAGCGCAGCCGCGGCAGGCAGGTCATGGTGCTGCCAGATGGATTGCAGGAGGTGGTCGGCGGCGCGTGTGAGGTCGCGCAGCAAAGGCGGAACGCGGGGGCGGGCGCGATAGCGGGCGATGGCGGCTTCACGCGCCGAGCGATAGGCGTTGCGCCAATCGTTCAAAGGAGGTGCTGCGGACATCAGCCCGTGATGAAGGCCGGTGGCGGGGGCGCGGCGGCCGAGACGGTGAGGACCTCGAAACCAGTCTCGGTGACCAGCACGGTGTGTTCCCATTGCGCCGACAGGCTACGATCCTTGGTGACCACGGTCCAGCCGTCGGGCGACATGCGGATATCGCGGCGGCCGGCATTGATCATCGGCTCGATGGTAAAGATCATGCCCGCCTCCAGGAGCGGGCCCTCGCTGGAGCGGCCGTAGTGCATCACCTGCGGGTCCTCGTGGAAGGCGCGGCCGATGCCGTGGCCGCAGTATTCGCGCACCACCGAGTAGCCGCTGGACTCGGCGTATTTCTGGATGGTCGCGCCGATCAAACCAAGACGGATGCCGGGGCGCACAACCTGGATGCCCTTCCACATACATTCGTAGGTGATTTGGCAGAGGCGCCGGGCTTGGGCGGAGGCATTGCCGACGATGAACATACGGCTGGTGTCACCGTGCCAACCGTCCTTGATGACGGTGATGTCGAGATTGATGATATCGCCATCCTTCAGGATCTTGTCGCCGGGGACGCCGTGACAAACCTGATGGTTGATCGAGGTGCAGATTGATTTCGGATAGGGCGTGTGGCCGCCGGGGGCATAGTTGAGCGGTGCCGGGACGCAGCCCTGCACCTGGACCATGTAGTGGTGACAGAGTTGGTCGAGCTTGTCCGTGGTGACGCCGGGGATCACGAAGGGGGTGATGTAGTCGAGCACCTCGCTCGCCAGTCGACCGGCGATGCGCATTTTCTCGATGTCGTCGATATCCTTGATGGAGATGCTCATTTGATGCGCATTCCGGGCTGGGCACCGTTGTCCGGGGCCAAAAGGAAAGGCCCGCCGCGCTCGTCGGAGGCGGCCAGCACCATGCCCTCGCTCATCCCGAACTTCATCTTGCGTGGTGCAAGATTGGCGACCATCACGGTGAGTCTGCCCACCAGGGTCTCTGCTGCGTAGGCCGCCTTGATGCCGGCGAAGACCTGACGCGGTTTATCCTCGCCAATATCGAGTTCCAGGCGCAACAGCTTGTCGGCGCCCTCAACGGGGCCTGCCTTGACGATGCGGGCGATGCGCAGGTCAATCTTGCTGAAGTCGTCGATACCGATGGTGTCGGCGATCGGTTGGATGGCGTGTTGCTGATGCTCTGCGTGACGGGCCGGAGAGGGCTCGGGTGCCGGGGTGGCGGCGAGATTCTGCGTGTTTTCTTCTACCAGGGCGGAGATTTGTTTGGGGTCGATGCGGGCCATTAGGTGTTGATATTCGCGGATGGTGTGGCCAGCCGCCAGGGGCGCCCAGTCTTCGCTCCAGGTCAGCGGCGCGATGTTGAGGAAGGCCTCCACCTCGCCCGCCAGGACGGGCAGCACCGGCTTGAGGTAGAGCGTCAGGTCGCGGAACAGGGTCAGCGCGGTGGAACAAACCGTGTGCAGTTCAGCCTCGCGGCCCTCCTGTTTGGCCATTTCCCATGGCTTTTTCTCGGCGATGTAGAGGTTGGCAGCATCGGCCAGACGCATGATTTCGCGCAGGGCACGGGCGAAGTCGCGCGACTCGTAGCTTTGAGCGATGACGCCCTCGGAAAAGGCGGCCTGGAACTCGGCCGTCGCCGCGTGATCGACGGGGCCGAGCTGGCCGCCAAAGCGCTTGCTGATAAATCCGGCGCAGCGACTGGCGATGTTTACATACTTGCCGACCAGGTCCGAATTGACGCGGGCGGAGAAGTCTTCGAGGTTGAGGTCAATATCCTCCAGGGAGCCATTCAGCTTGGCGGCATAGTAGTAACGCAGGCACTCGGGGTTGAGGTGCTTGAGATAGCTCTCGGCGGTGATGAAGGTGCCGCGTGACTTGGACATCTTGCTGCCGTTGACGGTCAGGAAACCGTGACAGAACACGCTGGTTGGAGTGCGGAAGCCGGCGTGATGCAGTTCGGCGGGCCAGAACAGGGCGTGGAAATAGAGGATGTCCTTGCCAATGAAGTGATACAACTCGGCGTCGGAATCGGGCCGCCAGAAGGCATCGAAATCGACCCCGCTGCGGTCACAGAAATTTTTGAAACTGCCCATGTAGCCGACCGGTGCGTCGAGCCATACATAGTAAAACTTGCCCGGGGCATCCGGGATCTCAAAGCCGAAGTAGGGGGCATCGCGTGAGATGTCCCAGTCGGACAGACCGCCAGCCAGCCATTCGCCCAGTTTGTTGCTGGCCTCGGCCTGGACCTGCGGCGGGGTGATCCAGCCCTTGAGGAAATCAGCGCAACGCGGATCGGAGAGCTTGAAAAAGTAGTGGTCCGAATGCTTGCGCACCGGCACGGCACCAGAGACGGCCGAGTAGGGGTTGATCAGATCGGTCGGCTGGTACGCTGCGCCGCAGGCCTCGCAGTTATCGCCGTACTGGTCCTTGGCGTGGCACTTGGGGCATTCGCCCTTGATGAAGCGGTCGGGCAGGAACATCTGCTTCTCGGGGTCGAAGTACTGCTCGATGGTGCGTACCTCGATCAGCCCGGCCTCGCGCAGACGCGTGTAGATGAGGTCGGCGTACTGGCGGGTCTCCGGGGTGTTGGTCGAGTAATAGTTGTCGAACGCGACATGAAACCCGTCGAAGTCGCGCTTGTGCTCCTGCCAGACGCGGTCGATGAGTTGTTCGGGGGTGATGTTCTCGCGTTCGGCGCGCAGCATGATCGGTGCGCCGTGGGTGTCGTCGGCACAGCAATAAATGCATTGATGGCCGCGCATCTTCTGGAACCGTACCCAGATATCGGTCTGGATATATTCGACCAGATGGCCCAGGTGGATGCTGCCGTTGGCGTAGGGCAGGGCGGAGGTAACCAGAATTTTGCGTGCGACGGACATGAACAGTGAGGGATTAGTCGGTAAAGTGGCAGCTATTGTAGCGGTTGGAGTCAGGAATGGCGGGTCTGGTGTTGAATCCCGGAGTGAAGCGGCGCGAGGCCTGGGCCTGGGCGATGTTCGATTTTGCCAATTCGGGCTATACCACCGTCGTTATCACGGCGATCTACAGCGCTTATTTTGTCGCCGTTATCGCCGGTAATACGCCGTGGGCGACCCTGTTGTGGAGCGGGGCGCTGGCGGTGTCTTACGCCCTCATCATGTTGACCGGTCCATGGCTGGGCCACTGGGTGGATCGTGGCGCAGAACAGGGCCGGTTGCGCAAGAAACCCATGCTCCTGGTGACCACCTTGGTCTGTGCGTTAGCAACGCTGGCGCTGGGCTGGGCCGGGCCGGGGCAGATCGGCCTTGCGGTTGCCCTGATCGTTGTCAGCAATATGGCCTTTGGCACGGGCGAAAACCTGATTGCCGCCTTCTTGCCCGAGCTGGCGCGCGGTCGCGGCCTGGGACGCTTGTCCGGCTGGGGTTGGGGGCTGGGCTATCTGGGCGGGCTGCTGACCCTGTTGGCTTGCCTGGTCTGGGTCGATCGCGGCCAGACCTTGGGGCAGAGCGCAGCGGGCTTCGTCCCCGGGACCCTGGCGATCACGGCGGGGCTCTTTGTGCTTACGGCCCTGCCTACCTTTATCTGGTTGCGTGAGCGGCCCGTATCTCGGTCCATAGGCATCCGGTTGGTGCCGGGTTTGAGTGCACTGAGCGCGTTTCCCGATCTGCGCCGCTTTTTGTTCTGTATCGTCGCTTACCAATCCGGGGTGCAGGCCGTCATTGTCTTGGCCGCGATTTATGCGCAACAGGCCATGGGCTTTGACACCCGCCAGAGCATTATGCTGATCGCGGTCGTCAACCTGACTGCCGTCGTGGGGGCGGTGTTGTTTGGCGCTCTGCAGGACCGTATCGGTCATAAACCCACCCTGGCAATCACCCTCACAGCGTGGTTGTTGACGCTCTTTCTGGCGTGGGCGGCGACCGATGTGAGCCTTTTCTGGGGCGTGGCCAATCTGGCCGGGCTGTGCCTGGGTGCCTCGCAATCAGCCGGTCGCGCGCTGGTCGGCTACCTCAGCCCGCGTGCCCGCGAGGCGGAGTTCTTCGGTCTCTGGGGTCTGGCTGTGAAGCTGTCCTCCATCCTCGGGCCGCTGCTCTACGGCGCCGTGGTTTGGTTGAGTGACGGCCAGCATCGCATGGCCATGCTGGCCCTGGCCCCGTTCTTTGTGGTCGGCCTGTGGCTGCTGGCCGGGGTTGATCTGCGCCGTGGACGGCGGGCGGCCAGGCGTGTCCGCTGATAGAGGGTGTCGCTGATAGCGGGCGTGATGGTGATTGTATTTCGCCGCGACCTTCGCTAGAATGCGCCCTCCCCAGGCGCGTAGCTCAGCTGGTTAGAGCATCACCTTGACATGGTGGGGGTCGTTGGTTCGAGTCCAATCGCGCCTACCAGCTACAAAAAGGCCAGAATCGCCTCCAATGCGGTTTTGGCTTTTTCCTTTTCTGGAGTCCGTGCAATGCCGGTTATTCGTCTTCCCGATGGTTCTGAGCGCCGTTTCGATGCTGCGGTCACAGTTCATGAAGTGGCTGCCAGCATTGGTGCCGGTTTGGCCAAAGCGGCGCTGGCCGGCAAGGTTGATGGCCAGCTGGTCGATACCTCCTATCGGATCGAGGCCGACTGCGCCCTCGCTATCGTCACCGACAAGGACGCCGATGGCCTGGATCTCATCCGCCACTCTACGGCCCACCTTCTGGCTTATGCGGTAAAAGAACTGTTCCCGGACGCGCAGGTGACGATCGGTCCTTCGGTCGAAAACGGCTTTTATTACGACTTTTCCTACAAGCGCCCGTTTACGCTGGAAGATCTTGCGGCGATGGAAAAGCGCATGGCTGAGTTGGCCAAGCGCGACCTCCCTATCCGCCGTGAGGAATGGACCCGCGATGACGCGGTGGCCTTCTTCGAGTCGATTGGCGAGAAATACAAGGCCGAGATCATCCGCGACATCCCCGCCGACCAGACCCTGTCGCTGTACCGCGAGGGCGATTTCGTCGATCTCTGTCGTGGCCCGCATGTGCCGTTCACCAGCAAGCTCAAGCATTTCAAGCTGATGAAGCTGGCGGGTGCGTATTGGCGCGGCGACTCGAAGAACGAGATGTTGCAGCGCGTCTATGGCACGGCCTGGGCCAGCAAGGAAGACTTGGCCGCTTACCTGCATCGCCTGGAAGAGGCTGAGAAACGCGATCACCGGCGCCTGGGCAAGCAACTGGATCTGTTCCATTTGCAGGACGAGGCGCCTGGCATGGTGTTTTGGCATCCCAAAGGCTGGGTGATTTGGCAGGCGGTGGAGCAATACATGCGGGCCAAGTTTGTCGAATACGGGTATCAAGAGGTGAAAACGCCGACGGTGATGGACCGCAGCCTGTGGGAAAAATCCGGCCATTGGGATAACTACCGCGACAACATGTTCACTACCGCTTCAGAGAACCGTGATTACGCGGTGAAGCCGATGAATTGCCCCGGTCATGTGCAGATCTTCAATCACGGTCTGCATTCTTATCGCGACTTGCCCTTGCGCATCGCTGAGTTCGGTTCTTGCCACCGCAACGAGCCGTCTGGCTCGCTGCACGGCCTGATGCGGGTGCGCGGTTTCGTTCAGGACGACGCGCATATTTTCTGCACCGAAGAACAGATACAACCCGAAGTATCCGATTTCATCCAGATGTTGCAGGTGGTGTACGCCGATTTTGGTTTTGCCGATGTGTTGGTGAAGCTGTCCACGCGCCCGGCAAAGCGGGTGGGTTCTGATGAGACTTGGGATCAGGCCGAGGCTGGATTGGCGGCCGCGCTGGATCAAAATGGCCTGGCCTATGACCTGCAACCGGGCGAAGGTGCGTTTTACGGCCCCAAGATCGAATTTACGCTGAAAGATTCGCTGGGCCGCCTTTGGCAGGTTGGCACCATCCAGCTCGACTTCAACCTGCCGGTGCGTCTGGGGGCCGAATATGTGGCCGAGGACAATACGCGCAAGCCGCCGGTGATGCTGCACCGCGCCATTCTCGGTTCGATGGAGCGCTTCATCGGGATCCTCATCGAACACCATGCCGGTAGCCTGCCGTTGTGGATTGCGCCGGTGCAGGCGGTGGTCATGAGCATTACCGATGCCCAGGCTGATTTTGTGGCTGAGGTGGCCAATCGACTGAAAAAACACGGTTTCCGGGTCGAAATGGACTTGAGAAATGAGAAGATTGGCTATAAAATCCGCGCCCACTCGATGCAACGAGTTCCCTATCAAGTGGTGATCGGGGACAAGGAAATGTCTGAAGGACAGGTTGCCGTGCGGCGTCGAGGGGGTGAAGACTTGGGCTCCATGACACTGGAGGCGTTTGTCGCCCTGTTGGAATCTGAATTGGCTAGTGCGTCCTGAAGGCGCGGTATCGTTTAAGGGGAATTGAGCATCGCTTTGGAAAAGGAACAACGGATCAACGGCGAGATCACCGCGCCCGAGGTCCGGCTCGTTGGGGTTGAAGGCGAGCAACTTGGAATCTGCAGTGTGCGTGAGGCCTTGTTCAAGGCTGAGGAGGCGGAGCTGGATCTGGTTGAGATCGCCCCGCTTGCCAAACCGCCGGTGTGCAAGATCATGGACTTTGGTAAGTTCCGCTATCAGGAACAGAAGAAGCAGCATGAGGCCCGCCTGAAGCAGAAGCAGATTCAGATCAAGGAAGTCAAGATTCGTCCGGGTACCGACGAGAATGACTACCAGGTCAAGATGCGCGGCTTGTTGCGCTTCCTGACGGAGGGCGACAAGGTTAAGGTGACTTTGCGCTTCCGCGGCCGCGAGATGGCCTACCAGAACATTGGTATGGATCAGTTGAAGCGCATTGAGGCCGATGCGATGGAAGTGGGTACGGTGGAGCAGATGCCAAAGCTGGAAGGCCGGCAGATGGTGATGGTCATCGGACCGAAGAAGAAAAAATGATTTTTGGGGTGATGCGGCCCCCAAGCAGTTGAAGCCGCATCAATAAGTCGTGTTGGTAGGTTTAAAGTGTCTCCATGGGAGTCCACCTGTCCGGCATACATAAACGAAAGGAATCGGCCATGCCGAAAATGAAGACCAAAAGCGGGGCTGCAAAGCGTTTCCGCGTCCGGGGCAGCGGCAGTATCAAGCGCGGCCAAGCCTTCAAGCGTCATATCCTGACCAAGAAGACCACCAAGTCCAAGCGCCAATTGCGTGGCACCACCGCTGTGGCGGCTGGTGATCAGCGCCATATTCGCGACATGATGCCCTACGCGTAAGGAGAAACCATGCCCAGAGTTAAACGCGGAGTAACCGCACACGCCTCACACAAGAAGGTCATTGACGCTGCCAAGGGTTTCCGTGGCCGTCGTAATAATGTTTTCCGCGTCGCCAACGAAGCGGTGATGAAGGCCGGTCAGTATGCTTACCGTGACCGTCGTCAAAAGAAACGCCAATTCCGTACCCTGTGGATCGCCCGTATCAATGCGGCCGCTCGCAGTCTGGATCTGACCTACAGCCAGTTCATGCACGGTCTGAAGAAGACCGGTATCGACCTGGATCGCAAGGTGTTGTCCGATATGGCCATCTTCGACGAAGCCGCCTTTGCTCAGATTACGGAGCAGGTCAAGGCCGCCTTGGCGAACTGATCCCAGACGATTTGACGCTCGGCGTTGAATCGGTGATCTGGTAATACCCTGCCGGGGAAGACGCAAGTCCTCCCCGGTCTTGTTTGTAGCGGGACTTTTGTTTGGCTGTGTTGAGGTTTCCCCATGTCTGATGCCATCCTGCGTGATGCCGAAACCGCCTTTGCGGAAGCGACTTCTTTGCCTTTACTCGACCAGGTCAAGGCCCGTTTTCTGGGCAAACAGGGTTGGGTAACCGAGCAGATGAAGGCCCTCGGCGGCCTGCCGCCCGAGGCGCGGCGCGAGGCGGGTGCGGCGATCAATCAGGTCAAGGAGGGCATTGAGGCGCTGCTCAAGGCTCGCCGTCTGGCGATTCAGGAGGCCGATCTGGCCCGCCAGTTGGCGGCTGAATCCCTGGATATCACCCTGCCGGGGCGTGGTGAGGGCGTGGGCGGATTGCATCCGGTGACCCGCACCTTGGCACGCATTGAGGCCCTGTTCGGTTCGTTGGGTTTTGCGGTGGCAGATGGCCCCGAGATCGAGACCGACTTCCACAACTTTACGGCGCTGAATATCCCTGCGGATCATCCGGCGCGGGCCATGCACGACACCTTCTATCTGGATGCGGGTCGCCTGTTGCGTACCCATACCTCGCCGGTGCAGGTGCGTTACATGCAGGACAACCCGCCGCCGATCCGCATCATCGCCCCGGGGCGTGTGTATCGCTGCGACTCCGATGTGACCCATACGCCGATGTTCCATCAGGTTGAGGGGCTCTGGATTGATGAGACCGCCAGCTTCGCTGATCTGAAGGGGCTCCTGGCCGATTTCATGGCGCGCTTCTTTGAGCGGGACAACTTGCCGGTGCGTTTCCGTCCGTCCTTCTTCCCGTTTACCGAGCCGTCAGCGGAGATGGACATCGGCTGCGTGATCTGTGGCGGAGACGGCTGTCGCGTGTGCTCGCATACCGGTTGGCTGGAGGTGCTGGGTTGCGGCATGGTGCATCCCAATGTGCTGGGTCATGTCGATATCGACAGTGAACGCTGGCAGGGTTTTGCCTTCGGTCTGGGGGTCGAGCGGCTCGCCATGTTGCGCTATGGCGTGGACGACCTGAGATTGTTCTTTGAAAACGATCTCCGCTTTTTGAAGCAATTTTCCTGAGGACGCCGCCATGCAATTTTCCGAATCCTGGTTGCGTACGCTGGTCAATCCCGCGCTGGATAGTGATGCCTTATCACATCAGTTGACGATGGCCGGCCTTGAGGTCGAGGCCCTGGCACCCGTTGCGCCCGCGTTCAATGCCGTGGTGGTCGCGCAGATTCTCTCGGCCGATAAGCATCCCGACGCTGATCGCTTGCAGGTGTGCCGGGTGGATGTCGGGGGCCCCGAGCCGCTGCAGATCGTCTGCGGTGCGCCCAACGCTCGCGCCGGTCTGAAGACGGCCTGCGCGCTGGTGGGTGCCAAGCTGCCTGGCTTTGAGATCAAACGCGCCAAGGTGCGCGGTGTTGAGTCCTTGGGCATGATGTGTTCCGCCAAGGAACTGGGCATGGAAGCGGGGGCTGACGGGATTCTGGAATTCCCGGCCGATGCGCCGGTCGGTCAGTCGGTGCGTGAGTACCTCGATCTGGACGATCAGTTGTTTACCCTCAAGCTGACCCCTAACCGTGGCGATTGCCTGTCCATTCAGGGCGTGGCCCGCGAGGTGGCCGCGATTACCGGGGCGACTCTTGATCTGCCCGCCTCGGTGGCCGTGCCCGCCCGCGTGACCGATACGCCGCAGATTACGATCGACGCACCGGCGGCCTGCCCGCGTTACTGTGGCCGCATCGTGCGGGGCGTGAACAGCCTGGCCGTCACGCCGGCATGGATGCAGCGTCGTCTGGCGCGTTCGGGTGTGCGCGTCCTGCATCCGGTGGTGGATATCACCAACTATGTCTTGCTTGAACTGGGCCAGCCCATGCATGCCTTTGACCGTGCCAAGCTCAAAGGTGGTCTTGCGGTACGCCTGGCGACGGCGGGCGAGACCCTGGAGCTGCTGAACGGGCAGACGGTTAAGCCCGATTCCGATACCTTGTTAATTGCCGATGCCAGCGGCCCCGTGGCTCTGGCCGGGATTATGGGTGGGCAGGGCAGTGCCGTCGATGCAACAACGACGGACATCGTTCTGGAGGCGGCGCATTTTGCCCCGGCCGCGATCGCCGGACGGGCGCGGCGCTATGCCTTGTCGACAGACTCTTCACACCGTTTTGAGCGTGGCGTGGCCGCTGATTTACCGCGTCAGGCGATGGAACGGGCGACGCAGCTCGTGCTGGAGATCTGTGGTGGTGAAGCGGGCCCGATCCTGGAGGCCGGTTCGGGTGCGATGGCGCGCGAAGCGATCCGTTTCCGCCCGACGCGGGCACGCAAACTGCTGGGAATTACACTGGATGACGCGGGCATGGCCGCGCATTTCGCCCGCCTCGGCCTGGCGTTGACGCAGGACTCGGAGGTTTGGCAGGTGCAGGCTCCGGCGCATCGCTTTGATCTCAATGGCGAGGTGGATCTGATCGAGGAGATTGCCCGCATTGAGGGTTATGACCGTCTGCCCACGGTCTTTCCCAGCGGTGAGGCACGCATGCGGCCGGCTCCGGAAGATCGGCGCGGTGTCGCGGAGATCAAGGCGCGATTGGTGGCGCGCGGTTGGCAGGAGGTGATTACCTACAGCTTTATTGATCCCGCCGATGCGGCCCTGTTTTCTGGGGATGCCGCCGCCATCACCCTGCTGAATCCGATCTCCAGCCCGTTGTCGGTGATGCGTGCAAGCCTGTTGCCGGGCCTGGTGCAGACCCTGCGTCACAACCTGAATCATGGCCAGGAACGCCTGCGCATTTTCGAGGCTGGCCGCTGTTTTACTGGCGTGGAGGCGAACGCTCAGCCGCAGCGCGTGGCCGGTCTGCTCTACGGCGCCGCGCAGCCTGAGCAATGGGGTGCGGCGACGCGGCCGGCTGACTTCTTCGACATCAAGGCCGAGGTGGAGTCGCTGGTGGCGCCGCAGACCCTGAGCTTCCGCAACGAGTCTCATCCGGCCCTGCATCCTGGACAGGGCGCGCGCCTGTATCTGGGCGACCAGGCGGTCGGCTGGATGGGTGCCCTGCATCCGCGTCTGGTGCAGACGCTCGGCCTGGCCCGGACCCCGCTGGTGTTCGAGATGGATCTTTTAACCCTCACGGCCGTGTCGCTCCAGTCGTATTCCAGCGTGCCTCACCTGCCCGCCGTACGCCGGGATCTGGCCGTGCTGGTGGATGCGGACCTGGCTGTGGGTACGCTATTGGATACGCTGCGTGCCGACCTGCCGGCGGCTGTGACGGCCGTTGACCTGTTCGATGTCTATCGCGGCAAGGGTCTTCCGGAAGGCAAAAAGAGCCTTGCCTTCAAGGTGTTATTGCAACATACTGAGAAAACATTTACCGACGCGGAAATCGATGCCCTGATCGGCCAGGTCCTGAACCGGATGGCTGATTTGTCGGGCGCGGTCTTGCGCGGAGGGGAGTCTTGAGACCATCGTGACGACAACACACATGACTACGCAAGCGACGCTGACAAAGGCCGAACTGGCCAACGAACTGTTCGAGAAACTGGGCCTGAACAAGCGTGAGGCCAAGGATATGGTCGAATCCTTCTTCGAGGAGATTCGCGCGTCCCTTGAGCAAGGCGATGTCGTCAAGCTCTCCGGCTTCGGTAATTTCCAGCTTCGCGATAAATCACAACGCCCGGGTCGGAATCCAAAGACGGGCGAAGAAATGCCAATCTCCGCGCGCCGCGTGGTGATCTTCCACGCCAGCCAGAAGATGAAGAGCCAGATCGAGACGATTGATGCCGGATCTATTGCCCAGCAGTGAGCTGCCCCCCATCCCGGCGAAGCGTTACTTCACCATTGGTGAGGTGAGTGAGCTCTGCGGCGTCAAACCGCATGTGTTGCGTTACTGGGAGCAGGAATTTACCCAGCTGAAACCCGTCAAACGGCGCGGCAACCGCCGCTATTACCAGCATCATGAAGTCATGCTGGTGCGCCACATCCGGGAACTGCTCTACGAGCAGGGATTTACCATCAACGGGGCGCGCAACAAGCTGGGCCAGGAAAAGGGCTTTGACTCGCTCTTTGAGATGCACGCCGAACCCGTTGTGCCGGCCCAGTCGGCGGCGCCTGCTGTAACCCCTGTAACCTCTGTGGCACCGTCGGCGCTTGATTCTGTTGCGCCCCTCCGTGTCTCGTCAGCGGCAGGGACGCTGGATATGGCCCACATCAAGCAGGAAATTGCTGCGATCCTGGAATTGTTGCGCGGTCGTGACGCCTGAATTTTGGCGGATGATCCGATAAATCCGGGTCATTTTCTATTTACCCGCACGCCGGCAATCCGTATAATGCGGCGCTTGTTCGGGGCGTAGCGCAGCCTGGTAGCGCACCTGCATGGGGTGCAGGGGGTCGCGAGTTCGAATCCCGCCGCTCCGACCAAATTCTTGCCGTATTCCTGTTTTTCCCATTTTTCAGCGGCATGCCGAGATGCGGATTCTGCTCAGCAATGATGACGGTTATTTCGCGCCCGGCCTGACGATTCTTGCCGAGACGCTGTCAGCCCACGGACACGACATCGTGGTGGTGGCCCCCGATCTTGATCGCAGCGGTGCCAGCAATTCCCTGACCCTTGATCGCCCCCTTTCGGTACGCACTGCGCCGAACGGCTTCATCCATGTCAACGGTACACCGACCGACTGCGTGCATTTGGCCGTGACGGGCCTGTTGCCTGAATTGCCGGAGATGGTGATTTCCGGGATTAATCATGGCCCGAACATGGGCGATGACACGGTTTATTCGGGCACGGTGGCCGCCGCGACTGAGGGTTTCCTGCTGGGCCTGCCTGCCATTGCAGTTTCGCTGGCCCATGGCGACGGGGCTCATTTTGCGGCTGCCGCCGAGGTGGTTTCTGGCCTGGTGGCGCGTTTTATGCGCAGCCCGGTGCAGCAACCGATGCTGCTCAATGTCAACATTCCGGACCGGCCATTGGCCGAACTGGGTCCCATCAAGGTGACGCGTCTGGGCAAGCGCCACAAGGCTCAGAATACCGTGCGCACGGTCAATCCGCGTAACCAGGCCATGTACTGGATCGGAGCCGCGAGCGGGGCGCAGGATGGAGGCCCCGGTACGGATTTCCATGCGCTTGCTGAAGGGTGCATCTCGGTGACTCCGCTGCAACTGGATCTCACCCACTACGGCCAGATGGCTTTGGTTGAGGATTGGCTGCAATGATGCACGGTGTCGGCATTGGCATGACTTCGCAGCGCACCCGGATGCGCATGATCGAGCGCCTGCGCGAACAGGGCATTCAGGATCCTCTGGTGCTGGCCGCCATGGGTCAGATCTCGCGGCACCTGTTTGTCGAGCCCGTATTGCAGAGCCGTGCCTACGATGACACCGCGCTGCCCATCGGCCAGGGACAGACCATCTCCAGCCCCTATATCGTGGCCCTGACCTGTGAGTTGGCCTGCCAGGGGCGCAAGCTGGACAAGGTGCTGGAGGTAGGCGGGGGATGTGGCTATCAGGCGGCGGTGTTGTCCAAGCTGGCCAAATCGGTGTTCAGCCTGGAACGCATCGCCAGACTGGTGGGCACGGCGCGCAGCAATCTGCAGACGATGCATATCGGCAATGTCACGATTCGCAATACGGATGGCACTCACGGTTATGCGCGCGAGGCGCCTTATGACGCCATTGTCGTGGCCGCTGCCATGCCGATGATCTCTCCGGAGCTAAAGGCCCAACTCAAGGCGGGTGGCCGGCTGATTGCCCCGGTTGGGATTGGTGACCTGCAACAACTGGTCCTGGTCGAGGCCCACGAAGAGGATGGCGAGCGATCCTACAGTGAACGCATCCTTGAGGCCGTCAAGTTTGTGCCCCTGCTTGCGGGCCTCTCCTGAAGCGATTGGCGGGGTAGGGTGGTCATGAAACTCCACTTTGCCTCTGTTTTTCTTGCCGCTTTGGCCCTGTCTGGCTGTGGGGGTGCGAGTCGGAGCGGCGTGCAGGCCCCGGTCCAGAAGGTGGGCGGGGCCAGCCCGGTCTCTTCGGGATTCAAGCAGGGGCCCGGCCTGCGTACGCATCAGGTCAAAGCGGGTGAGACCCTGCATGCCATTGCCTTTGAGAGGGGCGTGGATATCAACGATCTGGCGGCCTGGAATGGATTATCTGAAAAGTCGCGCATCCGGGCCGGTCAGGCTCTCCTGGTCGAGCCACCGGCGGCGCCCATTGGCGAGGCGGGGGCGCCGGAGGCGTACTCGGGTCGCGTTGCGCGTGAGCGGGTGCCGGTGAAGCCTGCCACCCCTGCGGTCAAGGTTCCTGTGGCCGTTGCCAGTGGTTGGATCTGGCCGGTCAAGGGGCAGGTGACGCGTGGCTTCGAGCCGCGTCAGGGCAGCAAGGGACTGGACATCGTGGCGGCCGAGGGGATGCCGGTCAACGCTGCCGCCGCCGGCGAGGTGGTGTATGCCGGACATGGCTTGCGCGGATACGGAAATTTGATCATCCTTAAGCACAACTCGACGACCCTGTCGGCCTATGCGCACCAATCTCGACTGCTTGTTTCCGAGGGCCAGCAGGTCTTGCGTGGCCAGCCGATTGGCGAGATGGGCGGCACCGATGCTGACCGCATCAAGCTGCATTTTCAGATTCGGGAGTTTGGCGAGCCCGTGGATCCCCGGTCCTATTTGCCCAAGGTGTGAAGAATGAGTGAGATGCAGGAAGAACCGGTCTTGCCGGAGCCGTTTCAGGAATCGGATCAGGAGCCGTTTCAGAGCGATTTCCCTACCACGGCGGGGTATCTGGAGGCCAATGAAGAGACGCAGGATGTCACTCAGCTCTATCTGAACGATATTGGCCGCGAACCCTTGTTGACGGCGGCCGAGGAAGCGGTCTTGACCCATCGGGTGCGTGAAGGTGATTTTGATGCGCGCCAGAGCATGATCGAACACAACCTGCGTCTGGTGGTCAAGATTGCCAAGCACTACCTGCATCGCGGCCTGACCCTGATGGATCTGGTTGAGGAAGGCAATCTTGGCCTGATTCATGCGCTGGAGAAGTTCGATCCGGAACGGGGTTTCCGTTTTTCAACCTATGCGACCTGGTGGATCCGTCAGAACATCGAGCGCGCCATCATGAACCAGTCGCGTACGGTGCGTTTGCCGGTGCACATCATCAAGGAACTCAACATCTGCCTGCGCGCCCAGCGCCATCTGGAGGCGCATGGCCACGAGCATGTCCGTCCGACCGCGATTGCCGATTTGACCGGACTGCCGCTTGAGGTTGTACAGCGGGTGATGACACTGAACGAGCGGACGGCCTCCATTGATGCGCCACTGGATGTGAGCGGCACCCTGTCCCTGGCGGACACGCTCCCGGATGAGGTTGGTTTGTCGCCCGACGAGACCCTTGCCCACGCCGAGATTCAGCGTTTTGTCCAGGCCTGGATTGCGGAACTTCCTGAAAAACATCGCTGGGTGATTGAGCGTCGTTTTGGGCTCAATGGCCAGGATGTGTACACCCTGGAGGCACTCTCGGAGGAGATGGGGGTGACCCGTGAACGGGTGCGCCAGATTCAGATTGATGCCCTGCGCGTCTTGCGCAGTATCCTGCGGCGCAACGGCATCTCGCGCGAGGGCGTGCTGTGAGCCTGACGGGGGAGAAACTGTCCGCCCCGGATTGGGATAGGATCGATACGGTCCTTCTCGATATGGACGGCACGCTGCTTGATCTCCACTACGACAACCATTTCTGGCAGCGCTATGTCCCTGAGTGTTTTGCCGCGCGTCACGGTTTGTCTCTGGCTGAGGGCCATGCCGAGTGCTTCCGTCGCTACGATGCGGTCGCAGGGACGCTGAACTGGTATTGCGTCGATTACTGGACGGAGGCGCTGAACCTCGATATCGCCCAGCTCAAGGAAGAAGTGGCGCATCTGATTGCCGTGCATCCGGCGGTGCCGGCCTTTCTCTCGGCCTTGCGCGCCACGCGTCGGCGTACGGTGCTGGTGACCAACGCGCATCACAAGAGCCTGGCCCTGAAGATGCGGCACACCGGTCTGAGCAACCATTTCGACGCCATGTACACCTCGCACGCCTTTGGGATGGCCAAGGAGAATCCTGCGTTCTGGCCGGCCTTGCGAGCGGTGGAGCCGTTTGATCCTGAACGCACGCTCCTGATTGATGATAGTTTGCCAGTCCTTGACTCGGCCCGAACCTACGGGATTGCCCATCTGTGGGCCATTCTGAAACCCGATACCCAGTTGCCCATCAAGGCTGTTGGCGTTTATCCTGCGGTGCAACATTTTGCGGAGATCCTTCCTTCATGAGCCCTACCACCGGTCATGTTCAACCCGCCAAACCCAGCGATGCAGAGTTGGGCGTTATGCGCCGCTCCTATCTCTTCGCGGGTCTGGAAGATGCCGATTACGCGGATATTTGCGCGCACACGGGAATCTTGACCCTGCCTTCCGGGCAGATGGTGTTTGCCCAGAACACCCCGTTGACCGCGATTTTTTGGGTCGTCGAGGGCATGGTCAAGCTGACCCGGATCTCACCGCAAGGCGACGAGAAGGTGATTGAGTTGATTAGCCCCGGGCGTTTTTTTGCCGAGGCGGTCCTCTTTATGGGTAACGGCTATCCGGTCAATGCGGTTGCCCAGGGGGCTTGTCGCCTGATCAGTGTGGATGCCGCGCATCTCAAGGACTGGCTGGCGCAGGATACGCAACGCTGTTTCCGCATGATGGCGGGCATTAGCATGCGTTTGCATAAATTGGTGGCGGATATTGACCGACTGACCCTGATGAAGGGTACGGACCGCTTGCTCCAATACCTCGTTGACCATTCGGAGCCCGATGACTCGGGGAGCACGGTGGTGGAGTTCGAGGCCCCCAAGCAAGTGATTGCCTCGCGGATCGGCATCAAGCCTGAGACCCTGTCCCGTCTGTTGCACAAGCTGACCGATCAGGGCTGTATCGAGGTGCGCGGGGCCAAGGTGGTCATTACCGACATCGAGCGTATGCGCCAGATTAAGCTGGATTGACTAAGCTGGACTGACGGGCCCCTGACGCTTATTTCGGGGTGCGTTTTTCCGGCTCGACGATCAACGCAGCGAGAACCCGTCGGTCCTCACCAGCGAGAAAGTTGTAGGTACGGCAGGCGGCATCCGTACTCATGATCTCAACCCCGATGCCAGCCTCAAGCAGATCCCGATAACGCTCCGGGGCCGGAAACCGGTGCTGCTCACCGGTGCCGATGAGAACCAGTTCGGGGCGTAGGGCGACCCATTCGGCGACAGACTCCCGGGTCAGTGATGCCAGGTCAGAGATGGCCCATGGCTGGACCGAATCGGCCATGAGCAGGAGGCTGGTCATGTAGCGGGTGCGGTTGACCTCAATGAATCCCGGCCCGCGTGCGGTGATCAGGTGGATGCCATGGGCGGTGTTGAGGTGGAGTTTCATCGTGTTGAACGGGGTGTCATGTCTGGTGCCAAGAGAGGGGAATCCGACTACAATCCAAGATCTTCTGTGCGGTCATTTTATTACGAAGTTTTCCTGTGCTCTAACCCGGACTTTTTTGCCCGATGAACTCTAAACGCCTCTCGCTACGCCCACTTAAAAAATCGGCCAAGCTGGCCAATGTCTGTTACGACATTCGTGGCCCGGTGATGGTGCGCGCCAAGGCCCTGGAGGAGGACGGTCATCGTATCCTCAAGCTCAACATCGGCAATCTTGCGCCTTTTGGCTTTGAGGCGCCGGAAGAGATTGTTCAGGATGTGATTCATAACCTGCCCGATGCGGCGGGTTACAGCGATTCCAAAGGCCTGTTTGCTGCCCGCAAGGCGGTGATGCACGAAACCCAGCGGATCGGCATCAAGGGGGTGCGGATCGAGGATATCTATCTGGGCAATGGTGTCTCCGAGCTGATCAAGATGACCATGCAGGCGCTGCTTGACTCGGGCGACGAGGTGTTGGTACCCGCGCCGGATTATCCGCTGTGGACGGCCGGGGTCTCGCTGGCGGGCGGCACCCCGCGGCATTACTTGTGTGACGAGGGCGCCGGCTGGCTGCCGGATTTGGCAGATATCCGCGCCAAGATTACCGACAAGACCCGCGCGATCGTCGTCATCAACCCCAACAACCCGACCGGTGCGCTGTATCCGGTGGAGTTGCTGAAGGGGATTATCGAGATTGCCCGCCAGCACCAATTGGTCATCTGTGCCGACGAGATTTACGACAAAACCCTGTATGACGGTGCAAAGCACACGCCGCTGGCCTCTCTGGCCGACGATGTGTTGTTCATGACCTACAACGGCCTGTCCAAGAACTACCGCTGTTGCGGCTATCGTGTGGGTTGGGTGATTCTGTCCGGCGAAAAACGCCACGCGAAGGACTTTATCGAAGGCCTGACCATGCTGGCCTCAATGCGTTTGTGCTCGAATGTGCCGGGGCAGTTTGCCATCCAGACAGCGCTGGGCGGCTACCAGAGTATTTACGAACTGGTCGCGCCGGACGGTCGCCTGACCCGCCAGCGTAACCTGGCCTGGGACATGCTCGACGCCATGCCGGGCGTGTCTTGCGTCAAACCTCAGGGCGCGCTGTACCTGTTTCCGCGTCTGGATCCGAAGGTTTTTCCGATTGAAAACGATCAGCAATTTATCCTCGAACTTCTGGAAGAGGAAAAGGTGCTGGTGGTGCAGGGCACCGGTTTCAATTGGCCTCACACGGACCACCTGCGCCTGACCTTTATTCCGCACGAGGAGATGCTGGCTGAGGCCATGGAACGCATCAGCCGCTTCCTCGATAGCCGTCGCATCAAGACAACTACCTGAACTGAAGAATTATGAAAGCCATACAAGTCGGCCTCCTGGGCCTTGGAACTGTCGGCGGCGGCACGCTGACGGTGTTGCGCCGCAACGCAGAAGAGATTGCCCGGCGCGCCGGACGCGAGATCTGCGTCACCCACGCCGCCGTGCGCAATCTGGACAAGGCGCAGGCCCTGGCTGGGCAGGGTCTGGTCCTCACGACCGATTCCTTCGCGGTCGTGAACAATCCCTCGATAGACATCGTGGTCGAACTGATCGGCGGTATCAACCCGGCACGCGAACTGGTGATGCAGGCCATTGCCAACGGCAAGCATGTCGTCACCGCCAACAAGGCGCTGATTGCCAAGCATGGCAACGAGATCTTTGCCGCTGCCCAGGCCATGGGCGTGATGGTGGCATTTGAGGCGGCTGTGGCTGGTGGTATTCCCGTGATCAAGGCCATCCGCGAGGGCCTGGCCGGTAACCGCATCGAGTGGTTGTGCGGCATCATCAATGGCACCTGCAACTTCATTCTCTCCGAGATGCGTGACAAGGGCGCAGCCTTTGCCGATGTGCTGAGAGAGGCGCAGGCCAAGGGTTATGCCGAGG
>Ga0194111_10003052_pt1 | contig 20112 bp, 16 predicted proteins | sample TA2KigC300mmetaG_FD_146194 | JGI IMG/M metagenome (GOLD analysis project Ga0194111, IMG submission 146194) | Freshwater microbial communities from Lake Tanganyika, Tanzania - TA2015033 Kigoma Deep Cast 300m | ecosystem: Environmental > Aquatic > Freshwater > Lake | place: Tanzania: Lake... | reverse complement strand
CCATGATGCCCGCCGGGCCTACGCCAACAGCGGTATCAAGGCCGCGGTGGAGGATATCAAAGACCGTCGGGTATCGGTTGAATATGTGGATGAGCGCAAGTTCGTGGAAATGGATATCCCCAAGGCCAAGTCCCTGAAAAGGTGGTCTTTTTATAAGGACATCCTGGAAGCCGACCGTTTCATCAATGTTCCCATCGCCAAGCATCACTCCGAGGCCCGCCTCACCATGGCCTTGAAGAACATGATGGGGGCCATCGGCGGCTGGCGAGGCCGGGTCCACGTGGGGCTGCACCAGAATATCGCCGACATGAACCTGATCCTGCGGGCCGACCTGACCATCCTGGACGCCACCCGCATCATGACCGAGGGCGGCCCGTCGGGGGGGAAACTGGAATATGTCCAGGTGAAAAACATGCTCTTCGCCGGGGTGGACCCGGTGGCCCTGGATGCCCAGGGCACCACCCTGTTCGGCATGAAACCCACGGATATCGGTTATATCGTTAAGGCCCACGAACTGGGCCTGGGAGAAATGGATCTGGCCAAAATCAAGGTCCTGGGCGGCTAGTGGCTTTGCGGCAATCCGATGGCTAAAATTTAACCTTCAGAGAAAGGCAGGCCGAAGCGGCCTCTTTTCTTTTTAATGACCTTTCATGAGTGAAAAACCTGAAATCTCTCACGAGGCTTTCCGTCCCGTTCCCTGGCAGGGGTGGGTTCTGGCCCGTCGCCTGAGCCAGATATTCTTTTTCCTGCTTTTTCTGGTGCTCTTTTTAAAGACGGTCTACGTCGGTGAGGACATCCTGCGCTGGCCCGTGGATCTGTTCTTTCGTTTCGATCCCCTGATTCTGGCCGGCCATTTGTTATCCACCTATACTCTGGTCCCCAGGCTGCTCCTGGGTCTGGTGCTGGTGGCGCTCACCTTTGTCCTGGGCCGTTTTTTCTGCGGCTGGATCTGCCCCATGGGGACCACCCTGGACGGCTGCCGCCGGGTGTTCTTCCGCCCCCGTCCGGACCGGGGTTATGCCCTGCGGCTGCGCCGGGTAAAATATTACCTCCTGTTTTTCCTTCTGGCCCTGGCCCTGTTGTCTGTCAATCTGGTGGGGCTGTTCGATCCCATCGCGCTGCTCTATCGGACCCTGGGGATCGTCATCTATCCGGGATTGTCCTACGGGCTGGAGGAAACCTTTACCAAGGCCTACGAAGTCGGCCCGCCCCTGACCTATGTCAGTGAACCGGTGTATGGTTATCTCAAAGATACGATTCTGCCCTTCCGTCGACCGGTTTTTCTGCTGACGTTTTTTACCTTGGCCTGTTTTGCGGTCATCATCGCCCTGGAACGGGTGGACCGGCGTTTCTGGTGCCGGGCCCTGTGCCCGCTGGGGGCCCTGTATGGCCTGGCCGCCAGATATTCCTGGCTGCGACGGCGGCCTTTCAAGCTCTGCCGGGATTGCGGCGACTGTCAGGTGGTGTGCAAGATGGGGTCCATTGACGCCGAAGCAGTCCCCAACCACCAGATGGCCGAATGCCAGGTGTGTATGAGTTGCCAGGAGGCCTGCCAGAAGGACCGGGTTTCCTTTAAGTTCGGGAGCAAGGTGGCCCGCCCGGACCTGGACTTGGGGCGGCGGCAGGTGGTGGCCGCCGTGGCCGCGGGGGTCGTCACCGCGCCTTTCATCCGCCTGGGCTCCCTGGCGCACCGGCCGGATGAATATCTTATCCGGCCGCCGGGGGTCATGTCGGAGGCGGAGTTTCTGTCGAGCTGCATCCGCTGCGGCCAGTGTTTCAAGGTCTGCCCCACTGGCGGCCTGCAGCCCGTCTGGTGGGAGGCGGGGCTGGACGGCTTATATACCTCCAAACTCGTCCCGCGCCTGGGGTATTGTGAATACAACTGCACCCTGTGTTCCCAGGTCTGCTCCACCGGGGCCATCCCGGCCCTGCCGGTGGACCTCAAGCAGGCCAGCCGCATGGGCACCGCCTTCATTAACCATGCCCGCTGCATCCCCTTCGTGGAAGGCCGCAACTGCCTGGTGTGCGAGGAGCACTGCCCCACCGCGCCCAAGGCCATCACCTTCTACGATGGAGAGGTGTGGAACCGCAGAGGCGAAAAGGTGCTTGTCAAACTGCCCGTCATCGTGCCGGACCAGTGCATCGGCTGCGGCATCTGCGAGAACAAGTGCCCGGTGGGGGGCGAGTCGGCCATCCGGGTAAAAAGGTCCCTGCGGGTGGAGATTTAGTGGTCAGTGGTCAGTGGTCAGTGGTCAGTGATCAGAAGAAAAATCAGATTTTATAAACTTACCACTGACCCCTGGCCACTGACCCCTCTTTAGGCCCTTGGTCACAGATCTCATGTTTAGTGGTTGAGCATTTAAGCTATGCAACGGGAATATCCGAATCAACCCATTGTGGGCGTAGCCGGCGTGGTTTTCCGTGACGAGGAAGTCCTCCTGGTGCGCCGGGGCAAAGAGCCGGCCAGGGGAGAGTGGAGCCTGCCTGGCGGCGCCGTGGAGGTGGGCGAGACCCTGGAGGAAGCCCTGCGTCGGGAACTTCGGGAGGAAACCGGCCTTGAGGTGGCTGTCCTGGGCCTGAGCGCCGTTTTGGAGCGCATCTTTCCGGATGACCAGGGCAGGGTCAGCTATCACTATGTGCTGCTGGACTTTCTCTGTGTCTCCACCGGGGGCGAACCCCGGCCCAGCTCCGATATCCTGGAGCTGTGTTTTTCCCCCCTGTCCCGACTGGATCGATTCCGTCTCCCCCCACAGACCCGTGAAGTAATCCTCCGGGCCCGGCAGCAGTTGGAACAGGGGAAATCCCTCCCTCTTTTGACCGCCGCACCATAAAATCTTTTCCATCGGTGGGACTGGCCTCCGCCCGCCCAAGCTCTTGAGCAACTTATACCGTTTCCGGTTTCTGGTTTCCCGTTTCCGGTTAAAATATTATCTATTTTTAGCTAGTTGAGGTATCAGATTGTTGCATTCCAAACCGAACTCGGTATTAAATCTGATTTTCTTTAACCACTAACCACTGGCCCCTGACCACTGCAGTACTACTCCACAAACACCTGAGCAGCCTTACCCTCCTTGAAGAGCCGGGCCAGCTTTTGCAGCCGGGCCAGGCGCTCCAGGGGGGCCGGGTGTGAGTCCAGGAAATAGGTCTGCTCAAAGACATTGCGGGCCGTCACGGCCGCCAGCCGTTCCCAGATATAGATACCCTGTTCCACATCGTATCCCGCCTGATAGGCGTACCAGAGGCCGTAGGCGTCGGCTTCCCGCTCATCCTGGCGGCTGAAGACGCTGAACACGGCGCCTCGGGCCACACGCCGGATATCATCCTCCACCGGCGCATAGGGGGGCTTCAGCGGCCAGGGAACCAGGCGGAAGAAAAATCCGACGATATCCCCGATGAAGCCACCGGCAGCGTAGCGGCCCTGCTGCCGGGCCAGGTGGCCGTGGGCCTGGTGGGCCAATTCGTGGCCCAGGATCACCGCCAGTTCATCGTCGGTGCGGCAGAGCTGCACAAATCTCCGGGTGACCATGATGAGGCCCGGGGCCGCGAAGGCATTTACGTCGGCCCCGCTCCGACCGGTGACGACCATGAGGCCGTATTCCGCCGGCAGGTGCACCGGGTAGAGGGTGACCTGTTTTCTGACTCCCTGACGGTCAATGAGCAGGGTTACCGGCCCGCCCCGGTAGATGCCCTCCGCCTCGTGGCGGGCGTACCGGGCCGCCAGGATGAAACTCACCAAAACTTCCCCGGGGAGGCTATACCGGAAGACATCCCTAAGAGAGCGGCAGAGAACATCCCAGTCCTTCACCCAGGTAGGGATAGTCATGCCGTTGACGGCCAGGATGAGGTCCCCCTGTCGCAGGGCTGCTTCGGTGTCCGGCGGGGGAGGCCGGTCATCCTCAGGATCATACAGGATGGCTACGTCCCGGCGCAAGGGCCGGTCCTGGGCCGGAGAGGGATGCCAGACGTTGTCCACCACCGGCTGGCCGGCCTCGGTGACCCACCAGTTGAAGCCCAGAAAGGGATAGGTGCGGCCGTGAATCCGGGGCAGGGTGGGCAACAGCCGCAGGAAGACCCTCATGGCCCGTGCTTCAGTGGCGGTGGCGGCGGGGTGCCGGGTGACGGCCGCAAGCTGCACGGCCTCCACTTCATGCCGGGCGGGGGTGGGACGGGTGATTTCGGCGCAGCCGCCGAGAATCATCGAGGCCAGGAGGATGCCGAACCAGAACCGCATCGCTAAAACCGCCACCGTAACCCGAAGGTCAGGCTGTTGAGCCAATAATTGGCGGCCCACTCCTTAAAAAAGAAATAATGCAGGCCCACATAAAGGTTCTGCACCGGTTCGGCTTCCACCCCCACCAGAGTAGCCAGGGCCGGGCCCCAGCGGCCGTCGTTGCCCACGGCCTGGGCGGTAGTCTGGACAACCAGGATGGGCCACCGGAAGATCTGACGGTCAAAATCCAGGCTGATTCCCAAAGCATGATAGGAGTGGGGGCTGAAATAGGAATCATGCTTCCGGCGGTAGGTGGCCAGGTAGTAGCTGGGGGTCACGTCCAGGTGCATCCGGGGCTGGTTCACTGCCTGCCAGCGGAGCCCCTGGTACAGGGCAAATCTCTGGTTCCGATCGGCATACCAGGCCTGGGAGATGTTGCCCTGGTAGCTGAGACCCGGAAAAAACTGATGGCTGGCGGCCAGACCGGCCTGGTCCAGGGTCACCAGGGTAAGGGTGTCCAGGCGGATGACCTGTTGATAGAGCCGGGGATAGATGGCCGGGTCCTGGTCGAAGATATCCTGGCGGGAATAGCGCAGGGTCAGGTCGGTGCCGGGGCCGGGGGAAAAACCTAGGGAGAAACTTCCCAGAAGGCGGTTGCGGCCCTCTTGCTCCCGGAGGGCGGCGCTGGCAGTGGTGTCGAAAATGAATGGCGGGATGAAAACCCGGCCGAACTGGGTAACCTGCTGCTCCAGCTTTTTCCAGTAGCGCCGGCCGCTGAGTTCGCCGCTGACCTTCACCTTGTCTCCCAGGATGAGGGGGCCCAGGGCCAGGGTCAACTCTCCCCGGTGCCAGGCGGTGCGGTTGACGCTGGTCTGACTATCAACCTGGTTTAAGCCCAAATTCAGGTCAGCAGGGCCGGGGCCGGTGGTTTTTTGCTGGTACAGACGATACCCTGCGGCAAGCTGCACCGGCAGGACCCGGCTGAGCCAGAAACCGCCGGCCAGGCGCGTCTCCAGGGCCTTGAGATGGTTCTTGTCCTGGAACAGGGTGGTCTCGGGGACCAGGGCCCAGGGGAAGTCCACTGGCGACAGAGACCTGGCGTACCCCCGGGAACCGCCCAGGATTCCGGGTTCCCGGTCCAGGCGGCCGAACTGCCAGGGACGCCTGTTCTCTTCAGGTCGCCGCTCCCCCCGCCAGGCGGCTGGCAGGCTGCGGCCGGCCAGAGTCGGGCGCATCTGGGCCCGGACGTGCTCCAGCTCATTGAGCAGTTCAATGTCCTGGGGGGCCTGCTGCAGGGCCGCAGCAAAATGCCGGTAGGCCCCGGCCCAGTCGCCCCGGAAGCGAGCCAGCCGGGCCTTAGCGGTCTGGGCCGTCACCGGGTCCGTGGACTGGGAAATGACGGCCTCGTAGGCCGCCTGGACGCCGCTGCGGTCATCCATTGCCTCCAACACCTGGGCCCTGGCCATGAGCAGGGGCACAACGCCCTGCCCCTGGTCCTGCAGGTCCTGGATGACCGCCAGGGAAGCGGGATAATCCTGCTGGCCCCGATAGGCCTGGATGAGGAGCAGCTGGGCCTGGGGCCAGACCGGGTGCTCCCGGGGAACGCTGCTCAAGACGGCTTGGGCGCCTTCGTATTGATGCCGCTGGAGGTAGACCTGGGCCATGGTAAGGGCGGCTTCGGGGTTCTGGGGCTGATCTTCCAGAGCTTTCAGGAGGCGGCCGGCATCGTTGGCGGCTGTCAAAGCCTGCAGGCGCAGGGCGGCCAGACGCTGATCCTTGGGCCTGATTCTGGCAGCCTGTTCCAGATAATTAACCGCAGCCCGCTTGTCCCCCAACTCTGTGGCCAGGTCGGCTAAAAACAGCAGGTCGCCGGGACTGCGGGCCCGGTAACGCTCCTGCCGGTCCCTGAGGGCGTGCAGGAGATACTCCAGCTTTCCGGCCTGGCGGCCCAGGCGGCCGCTGAAGTGATTCACCGCTGTAATTGCTTCCGGCGATCTTTCCCTGATATCGGGGAGGCGAAACATTATTTCCTGGAGATCGGCGTAATGCTGCAGCCGGGGCAGGAGATAGGCCAGCACCATCAAAGAGGCCTGGTAGGTCCGGCGCTGGGAGGGTGCCGTAATCCGGCGGTTGTATAAGTTGCCGAGGCAAAGATCCACCGCAACCCGGCTTATCCCCTGATCCTGGTCCAGCCGGGGGTGGCGGCACAAGGCCCGGGCAATCAGGACCCGGACTTCGGGGGAGAGTTCCTGCCTGGCGCTGTCTTCCTGTAGACGCCGGTGGGCTGCCGTCCAGGTGCGGGGGTGAGTTTGCCCCGCGCCGAATTGGCTGAGATAGAGCTGCCAGGCCAGGCGCTGGGCCTCTGGCCAGTTGCGGTCGACCAGGGCAGCCTCCAGGAACAGGGTGTCCACGTCCGGGGCCACCGGGGGCTGGGGGTGCCGGCCAGCCCGGCGGGTTGTTGCCCCTGATAATATTCTGCCTGGTAAAAACCGTTGGCCCGGCGGTTCTTCCCCACCGGCTGCCTCATCCCCGGCAGAGAGCTGATCTGGGAGAGGGGAAAAACCGGACCGGCTGAGGGACAGGCTTCCGGGCGGCCCCCCGGTAGAGGGGGCCGGGTCCTTTTCCGGCGGCAGGCGGCGCAAAACCTCGGTGGCCGCGGCGCCCCGCTGCAGATAAATAAGACAGCGGGCCTTATCCAGAAGGGCCTGCCGGTCATGGGGGGCCTGCTCCAGATATCTTTCCAGGCGCTCCAGGGCCGGCTCCAGGGCGCCCAGCCAGAGGAACAGACGGCCCTGCTCCCGGATGACCTCGGGGCTGACTCCCTCCCGGGGAATCTCCTGGAGCGCTGCTTCCGCGTCAGCCCAACGAGCCGAAGCCTGTTGGCGGCGACGGTAGTCAGGGGAGTCGCTGGCGTCCTGGGCCAGCTGCAGGAGCACCGCGGCTTTTTGCAGCTGCAGGCGGGGATCCCCGGTTAAGGCGGCGGTTTCCTCATACTGCCGGGCCGCTTCCTCCATCTGTTCCGGCTCAAAGGCCAACACCTGGGCCAGCTGCTGGCGGACGGCCGCGTCCTGGGGAAAGTGCTGCAGATAGGCCCGGTAATAGTGGGCGGCCTGGCCCCAATGCTTCTGATAAAAGTGCATCTGACCCAGAAAAAGCACCAGGTTAGGATCCCGCCGGGTAACGGGTTGCAAAACCGCCACTGCGTCGGCATAGCGCCGGGCATAGGAGTAGGTCAGGGCGGCTTCCCGGCGCAGTTCCGGGTCCAGCAGCTGGCGCCGCTGGGCTTCATCCCAGAAGCGGGCCGCCGGCTGGAAGTGTTGCTGCTGGGCCTGCAGCCGGGCCAGGTTGATAATGGTCTCCCGGTGTGTATCCCCCGCCTCCCAGGCCTGCCCATAGGCCTTCAGGGACTGGCGGTAGTCCCCGGCCAGCAAAAGCTCCAGGGCGTAGCGGCGGCGCTCCTCCTGGCTCGGGTCCTGGTGCATCAGGGGCGCCAGGACCGCCGCGGCCTCGGCGTGATTGCCCTTCTGCGACCACAGCCGGGCCAGAATCAGGGCATAATCTTTCCGGCCCCCGGTCTGGGCGTAGAGCCGCAAATAATGGCTCAGGGCCTGATCCGGATTGCCGGCCGCTTCGGCGTTTTTGGCCGCCTCCAGGCGCAGGGTCTGATTGTCGGCCTCCAATTCCAGGAGTCTCTCGTAGAGAGGCAGGGCCGCCTCATGGTCCCTCTGCCAGGCATGAAGCAGGGCCAGGTGGTGCAGGGCCCGGGGATCATCCGGGGCATCGGCCACTACCTTTTCCTGCAGGGGGATGGCTTCGGCAAACCGGCCCTGGGCCGTGAGCAGATCTATGAGGCGTAAGCGGATCTCCTCCTCCCATGGGGCCAGGGCATAGAGGCGTTGGTAATAGGACAGGGCCTGCGCCGGGGGTGCCAACTCTGCGGCCAGGCGCAAAAAGACTGCGTCCCCGGGATACGCCATCAGATGCGCCTCTAAAACCCTGAGCGCCTCACCCTCTCGTCCCAAATGCTGCAGGGCCAGCACCTGACCCCGCAAGGCGGTGGCAGTCCCCGGTCTGGCGGCCAGGACCTGGCGGAACAGGGCCAGGGCCTCCCCGGGACGTTCGGCCTCCAGGTAGCGCCAGGCCAGAAAATCGGCATACTCCCAGTTCTGGGGGTCTCGCTGGTGGGCCTTCCGGGCCTTTTCCAAAGCCCTAACATTATCCCCCTGGAGTTCCTCCTGGGCCTGTTGGAAAAAATCATGGGCCGAGTAATAAAAATACGGCTCCCGGGACCAGAGCTGCCAGAAAAGCACGCTGAGGAAAAACAGGATACCGAGCAACCAGAGTTTGCGCATTTAGCTCTCATGCTCGTAAACCGGCTGATACTGCGGCCGGCTGGCCCATTGGGGGCGGGTGTAGGCCAGAATGATCATTTCTCCCAGGACCCACAGGGTAAAGGCCGAGAAGGGGGCGTTGGCCGCGATGAGGCGGGGCGAGGCCCAGGCAAAGGCCAGGGCCAGGAAAGGCAGGCTCAGATGCAGGGCAATAATGCTCAGATGGGGCAGAATATAGACGAGGGTCCTTACCTGTCCCCCCCCTTCAGCATTATTGACCCGGTAGCGCGGTTTTCGTCCCGGCGGATAAAACAGGGCGGAGCAGACACCCAGGGCATAAACCGGGAAGAGACCGCAGAGCATTTTAAACTGTTTCAAAGAGTCCTTCTGAAAAAAAAGGTAGCGGAAGGCCAACAGGGTGCAGAAGAGATACAAGCCCCGGAGGGTGACGTAGTTGCCTTCCTGCTCCACTAAAAAGGTATTGCCAGTGTAGTAGCAGTAGAGCGGCAGGAAGTAAAAAAGGGGCAGAATGAGGCCGCTGATGACATAAGTAATCATGATAATGGAGAAATGAAACCCCTGAGAGAGGGTGAGACCCGACTTGAAGAAGGGATTATCCCAGAAAAACAGGCGCATGGTATCCAGACACCACTGATAGCGCTGTTGAAAAACCCCTTGCAGGGTATCCGGGGCCAACCCCCGGGAGAGGGCATAAGGAAAATAGATGCCTTTCCAGCCCCGGCTGACCAGCTCATAGGAGGTGGTGAAATCCTCCACCAGGTTCCAGGTGGCGAAGCCGCCCATCTCCATCAGGGCCTCCCGGCGGTAGATGACCCCGGAGCCGCAGGAGATGACGGCATTAACCTGATCATTGCTGAGCTGGATGGTCTCATAAAATACTTCATCCCGGTTGTAAAAAGGGTCGCCGTCCGGCAGCACGAATTCCTGCCGGCTCTGCACATAAGCCACTTGGGGCAGGCGGAAAAAGCCCACCAGTCGGGAAATGATCTCGGGCCGGGGGATCTGGTCCGCGTCCAACACCAGCACCAGCTCCCCCTGGCTCAGGCCCAGACCGAAATTGAGATTGCCGCTCTTGGCATCGAGTTTGGGAAATCCCTGGCGGACTCGTGAGTAATAATGAAATCCCAGGGAGGCGGTTAGGGCTGCCACTTCCTGGTCCCCGGCATCGTCCAGCACATAGGCGGTATAGGGCGCGTAAGTTAGTCCCGCCACGGCCGTCAGGGTGGCCCGGATAATCTCCAGGGGCTCGCCGCAGCAGGGGACGAAGACATCCACCGTATAAGGGCGGTCGGGCGTCAAACCCTCCGGGCGGTGGTAACGCAGGCACCAGACGTCCAGGGAGAGGATCAGCAGGAGCAGGTAAGCCGCCAGTTCGGTAACTAAAAAGAGATAGGTATGCAGGGTCTGGAGGCGTAGGGCCTGCTGGCCCAGCCAGGCCAGGTAGAGGCCGCCGCTCAGGAGGGTGAGCAAACAGAAAAACTGGGCCCGCAGCCGGCGGGGCCGGTCTTCCAGGTCGTAATAACGCCGGTAGGGCAGGCGTCGAAGCCAATCCGCCCAGAGAGATTTGACAGGTTCAGGGCTCATCACTTCAGAAGTTCTTTACAAGCCATGTTCACTTAAAAAAAAAGTAATTCATTATTACTGCAGTATCGGAAGATAGTCAATTATTAAAAGAGTCGATCCGGAGGGCACAGGGAAGATGGTGGAACGGTAAATCCTTTACCTCTTCGCCGGGCAGACGGCTTCAGTTGTGGCCATTAAAGCCTCGGCAGGCGTTCAGCTTTAAGCAGGAACAATAAGTTTTAGCTGATGGCTGAAAGCTTACGGTGAGGATAAGAAGATAAAAAGGCCGGCAATTATGCCGACCTTATTATTTGTATCCTATGCCAAGTGCACCATAAACCAAGTGCTAGCCATGTGGCCCGCCCTGCAGGTTTCTTTAGGTATTAAAATGAGATTACGGCTTTCCCGGGGCTCTGCCGGACTTCAGTTCCAGCAGGAGGGTTTCGGCCGCGGCCAGTTCCGGGAATCTTACCTTGGTTTCCAGCAGTTTTTCCAGGGTTTCTTTCGCCTTGTCGACTTCTCCGAGCTTGGCCTGACAATAACCCAGATGGTATTTCAGGGTGGGATTTTCCGGGGCAAGTTCCACCGCCTGCTCGAGATAGGTAATTGCCTGAGAAAAGTCTCCCTTCTGGCACAAAATCCAGCCTTTGGTATCCAGGATATTGGGGTCCTCCGGGGCCTCATTCAGGGCCTCGGTAACCAACTGCAGGGCCCGCTGGAAATTTTCCGGAGAGGGCATATTATTAGCCAGGAGGTAAGCTTTGTTATTTTTTGCCAAAGTCGTAAAGAGATCCCGTTCGATCATGCGGTTATAAACTTCCGTGGCCTTATCGAAGTTTTTCAGCCGTTCATGAAACATGGCCAGGGCCAGGATGTAGAACCTCGGGGCTTGGGGGTTATTTACCTTGGCTTCCAGTTCCTCGATTACTTTTTCCGAGTCGGGATTCTGTTGATAAGCCAAAATCAGCAGCCTCAGGGCCCCCAACTGCCGGGGATTGAGGGTAAAAGCCTTTTCCAGGGCCTGGGCTGCCTCTTGAGGTTTTCTATCCGCCAGGGAAATTTCCCCGAGCAACTGGTACAGAACGGGGTTATCCGGACTCTGGGCTATACTTTTATTAACTGCTTCAAGCGCGGCCGCAGGTTTTTTCATATCCATATAAATGGAGGTTAAAAGCTGTAACCCCGGAATAAAAGCTGGATTTTGTTTCAGGGCTTCATTGAGCTGCTTGATCGCCGCCTCCTTCTGATTCTGTTTGAGTTCCAGGCGGGCCGACTCGAAGTAGCCCAGGGGATTTTTAGGCTCCAGGGAGATCATCTTATTGTAGGTTTCCCGGGCTGCTTTCAGGTTGTTTTGGACGACATACACCTCTCCCAGGGCCGCCAGATTGAACATGTCTTTTTCGTTAAAGCGGAGAAATCCCTGGATGGTATTTATAGCTCCTTGATAATCCTTTTCTTGTAAGTAGGTGCCGTACAGGAAACGCCGGGCATCAAGATAGTCGGGCTTTAACTCCAAAGCCTTGCGTGCCTGCTCCCGGGCCTGCTCCTTTTCCTGGTTCATCAGGTGGGCCCGGGCCAGGAGTAACCTGGCTTCAGGATTCTGCGGCTGATCTTGCACGATAATGCGAAAATTGTTCACTGCCACCAGGCCGTCCTTCTTATTCAAAGCCAGGAGGCCCATGGTGCGAGTGGCAGCCATGTCTTTGGGATTTTCTTTAAGTACCTCAGTGACCAGCTTTTCTGCTTCGTCGGTGCGCCCTCGAGCGACGTGTAGGGCTGCCATCCGGCCTTTGGCCTGCAGCCCGGACGGGCTGGTGGGCTCCTTAGCGACAATTGCCTGGAGGGTACTTAAAGCCCGGCTTTCTTGCCGGCGGGAGAGATAAAAATCGGCCAAGGCGAACCTGGTTTCATTGTTATCCGGATGCTTGGCGATAAAGTCGGTTAACTCCTGTTCGGCTTCCTTGGCCTTGCCCAGGCTGAGGTAAAATCTGGCCAGAGTTACGGCATATTTTTCATTGTTCGGTTCCATCTGCAACTGCTGGCGCAGGGCTTCCTCGGCTCGGTCAAATTGACGCGCCCGGATGAAATGCCGGGCCAACTCTCCTTGCAAGGCGGCGTTTTGGGGGTCTAATTTTATGGCCTCCTGGAGATACTTTTCGGCCTCAGCAAACTGCTGTTGGGCATCCGCCAGATTCGCTCGAACGAGGTAGAGTTCTTTTTTATCTGGTATAGCCGTGATTCCTTCGTCGAGAGCTGCGGCCGCGGCCTGCAGGTTTTTCTGGGACGCCTCGAGTTGCGCCTGCAGAATATAAGTTTCAAATTTCTTGGGATCGAGTTGTTTGATTTCCTTAATTTTCGATCGAGCCTCGTCTACTTTTTCCTGGGCCAGGGCCAGGGTTGCACCCAGGAGCAGGGCGTCGGTATTCTGTGGCTCCAGGTCCAGGGCTGCCTTTAACCGGGTCTCGGCCTCCTCGAATTTCTTGCCGCCCAGATAAATCCTTCCCAGCAAAATCTGGGCTTCCACCAGTTTGGGGTCAAGCTCCAGGGCCTGGTTCAACGAGGCAAAAGCTCCCCGGAAATTTTCCAATCTAATTTCGGTCTTGGCCACCCAGAGCATCCCTTCAGCGAATTTGGGATCCATCTGCAAGGCATTTTTAAACTGCAGCCGCGCCCGGATATAATCCCCTTTTTCATATAAGGTCTTGCCCTGTTGGAAAAATTTATCTCTTTTCTGCTCCATGCTGCCGCAGCCCAGGAAAAACCCCAAAAGCGCAGTTATTAATAAAACCGACCACATATGCTGCCAACATTTGCTCTGCATTATTGCTTCCTCGCAACTTATTTTAATAACCGGGAAACCATTCCGGGTCACATTACTTTTTAAATTGTTATATCAGGAAATATCCTGAATATCAATTTTTTGAAACGATCATGGCCGATACGGCCACCCTGGATGCTGCAATACCTCATAACTATTGAAGACTAAAACTATTTCCTGGAGCAATTTTGACGGCCAGAATTTTTCGTGACATACTAAAGCATTCAGTGGTCAACTTTCGACCTTCTCCGGGTTGATAATTTGACAGCCTCACTAAAGTTCATCGGCAGGTTATGAAAGGAAGATGAAAAAATGCTCCGCTTACATTCCCTGGAACATGTCCCCTTTGAGGATTTGGCTGAAATCGGTGTATGGGCCTTGCATCAGGGCTACCATCTATCCCGCACCCGTTTTTATGAGAACGACAGTCTGCCGGCCTTTACGGACTTCGAATGGCTGGTGGTCATGGGCGGCCCCATGAATATTTATGAAGAAGACCGTTACCCCTGGCTGGCTCGGGAGAAGGAGTTCATCGCCGGGGCCATTGCCCGGGGCAAACTTGTCCTGGGGGTCTGTTTGGGGGCCCAGCTCATTGCCGACGTCCTGGGCGGTCCGGTTTCGGCCAATCCGGTCAAGGAAATCGGTTGGTTTCCCGTCTCCCTCACCCCAGCCGCTCATGACTCTCCCCTGTTTCAGCAGCTAGCCGCCCGATTCACCCCTTTTCACTGGCACGGCGACACCTTTCAGATTCCTCCCGGCGCGGTGCACGCCGTCGAGAGCGCCGGCTGCGCCCATCAGGCCTTCGCTTCCGGCAACAGAGTGGTGGGACTGCAATTCCATCTGGAATCCACCCCGGAAAGCGTGAAGAAATTAATACAGCACTGCGGTGACGAACTGGCGCCGGGGCCCTACATGCAAGCAGCCGCAGAAATGCTGGCCCCGGAGCATTTTTTCCTGGAAATCGAAAAAATCATGACTACTTTATTGAAAAATATGGCTCTCCAGGCCTAACTAAGCTGCACATGTGCCTTTTCCAGACCAACTAACCGACTATAAAAGGAGTATCGCCATGGCAGAACTCAGCCCGAATATCGCCCGCATCGGTCATGCCGCCCCGGATTTTGAGGCCGTCGCCTACGCCGAGGGGGATTTTAAGACTATTAAGTTGTCGGACTATCGCGGCCGATGGGTTATTCTCTTTTTCTACCCCGCTGATTTTACCTTTGTGTGACCCACCGAATTGACGGCAGTTGCCGTTAAGTATCAGGAATTGCAGGAATTGGGCGTGGAATTCCTGGCAGTCAGCACTGACACGCACTTCACCCACAAGGCCTGGCAGGAACATGAGCTCTCCAAAATGGTGGATGGCGGCTTGCCCTACCCTATGCTCTCGGATGCCAACGGCACTATCGGCCGGTTGTATGGGGTTTATGATGAGACCTCCGGTTTGGACCACCGGGGCCGGTTTATTATCGACCCTGACGGGATCGTGGTGGGCATTGAATTGACCCAGGCCGGGGTGGGGCGCAGTGTCAGCGAACTCCTCCGCCAGATCAAGGCCTGCCAGCACGTCCGGGGTACCGGCGAAGCCACTCCCTCCGGGTGGGAACCCGGCAAGACCACTCTCAAACCCGGCAGCGCCCTGGTGGGGAAAGTCTGCGATTTTTGGAGCCCTGAATAACAAAGCCTAATCATGTATCAAAAAGGCTTCTTCCCGAGATATTTTCTTTAATGGTGAGGTGAATCACTTATGCCTTTGAAGAGCAGCCATGACGGCGGCTGGAACCCTTATGTGGCCGGAGCCCTCAGCGGGGTGGTATCCATCCTCTCAGTGTGGGTAGCTGGAAGGTTTCTGGGAGCTTCCACCACCTTTGTCCGGACTGCCGGCCTGATCGAAAGCCTCTTCGCCCCGGAACGGGTGGCCCAAATGGAACTTTTTCGTCTGGAAATCCCCCAGATTGACTGGCAATGGATGTTTGTAGTGGGCATCCTGCTGGGCTCCCTGCTTTCATCCCTCAGCGACGGCAGCTTCCGCTGGCAGGCGGTGCCGGATATGTGGGCCGAGAAGTTCGGTTCCAATAAGCTGACTCGCGGCCTGACAGCCTTCAGCGGCGGCGTCATCGCCATGTTCGGGGCCCGCCTGGCCGGCGGCTGACCCAGCGGCCACGGGCTCAGCGGGACGCTGCAGCTTGCCCTCAGCGGGATTATCTCGTTGATCTGCTTCTTTATCGGCGGCCTCCTGGTAGCCCGCCTGCTCTACGGTTCGGGGAAATCAACATGAGCGATCTTCTCTATGGTGTAATTACCGGCATTCTCTTCGGCTTTCTCCTCCAAAAAGGCCGGGTCCTGCGCTATGATAAACAACTGGGGGCTCTCCGCCTCAAGGACATGACCATTGTCAAGTTCATGCTTTCCAGTATCATGGTGGGCATGGTGGGGGTTTATTTCCTAAGCGACCTGGGCCTGGTAAAACTTTCCATTCGAGGCATTAACCTGGGGGCAAATATCCTGGGCGGCCTTACCTTTGGCATCGGCTGGGCCCTGTTGGGCTACTGTCCCGGCACCTCTCTGGGCGCAGTGGGTGAGGGCCGCTGGGATGGTCTATGGGGTATTGCCGGTATGCTGGTGGGGGCCGCGATATACGCTGAAGCCTTCCCGGTCATGCAAAGCACGGTCCTCACCTGGGGCAATCTCGGCCGGATCACCCTGCCCCAGTTACTGGGCCTCAATCATTGGCTGGTCATTATTCTTTTTATCGGCGGCAGTCTGGCGCTTTTCCGGTTTTTCGAAAAGCAGGGTTGGTAGATTTCCAGGTGGTGGATAACATATTAATGTCCATACACTTTTTTCTTTACCTGGCCGGATTTTTCGTTTATGCTTATCAGCAGGACACCAATTGATAGGTTTGAGCCCCGGCGGGGGGCATTTTCCGGGTTGAACATAGTGTATTCCATACAGATACTGGTCGCGGAGGAAAAATGAACAAATCGCAGCTTATCGAAGCCTTGGCCAAAGCTGAAAACCTGACGATAAAAAAGGCGGAGATGGTGGTCAACACCCTGTTCGACAATATGACGGAAGCCCTGGTGAAGAATGAACGCATCGAGATTCGCGGTTTCGGTAGCTTTAAAGTAAAGTGTTATGATGGATATCAAGGCCGCAATCCCAAAACCGGCGCAGTCATCGAGGTCTGTGAAAAAAAGCTGCCGTTTTTTAAAGTTGGCAAAGAATTGAAAGAGCGCGTCGACCGCACCAGTGAACAATAGTGTTTTACTCCCAAAAAGTTGTCCTGGTCGTGCTAGATGGGGAGCTAGCGGTGCCCTGTAACCCGAGATCCGCTTAGCGGGGTTGAATTCCTTTCCAGAGGATTGCAGCGCTGTTCGGGTCCTGGAGGCCAAGCGGGGGTATTGGACCCCACGCAACGGACGCTTGTGAACCCCGTCAGGTCCGGAAGGAAGCAGCGGTAAGCAAGGCGGTTCGTGTCGTGGTGGCTTCTAATGCAAAACCCTTGGCCGGCAGTCCGAGTGGTGGCGGATTCGATGGAAGGTGCACGGCCAGGTTATGCCTGCCCATTCCCTCTCCTTTTTTAATTCTTTTCTGCTCCGTTCCAACCCGATAATTTTTTCCGTCAAAATCCCCCGTTACTAAAGGGGGGCAGGGGGAATTTAATCATCGGGGGTGGCCCCAATAGGCCATGATAGTTTCCATAAACTTTTTTATCCACCGCGGTTCCGGTGAAGTTTGAGGGTCTCCTTGACAGGCCCTCTGCTGGCAAGGTATATAGAGATGACTGCCAAGCGCTGTTAACCCATAATTCCGACAGACCATGAAAACAAAATTTATCTTCATCACCGGTGGGGTATTATCTTCTTTGGGCAAAGGGGTGGCCGCGGCAGCCATCGGGGCCCTGATGGAGAGCCGGGGCCTCAAGGTCACCTATCTTAAATTAGATCCTTATATCAACGTTGATCCCGGCACCATGAACCCCTTTCAGCACGGGGAGGTGTATGTCACGGATGATGGGGCCGAAACCGATCTGGACCTGGGCCACTACGAGAGATTTACCTCGGTCACTCTGGGACAGGAGAATAACTATACCACCGGCAAGATTTATTACCGGGTCATCAACAAAGAGCGGCGGGGAGACTATTTAGGCGGCACCGTCCAGGTCATTCCGCACATTACCGATGAGATCAAACACACCATCCTGAGTATCGCCCCCCAGGTGGATGTGGCCATCGTGGAGATCGGCGGGACCGTGGGGGATATCGAGAGCTTGCCGTTTCTTGAGGCTATCCGGCAATTTAAAGGGGATGTGGGCAAGCAGAATGTCTGTTACGTCCACGTCACCCTGGTGCCGTACATCAAAACCGCCGGCGAGGTCAAGACCAAACCGACGCAGCACAGCGTCAAGGAACTGCGCAGTATAGGCATTCAACCGGATATTCTGTTATGCCGCGCCGAAAAACATTTATCCGCGGATATTAAGGCAAAAATCGCCCTTTTCTGCAATCTTGAGGCCCATTGCGTCATCACCGCCCAAGACGTGGAGAGCATTTATGAAATTCCCCTGCTCTACCACGAAGAGGGCCTGGATGAAAGGGTCATCGAGATTCTCAATATCTGGACGAGGTCGCCCCGCCTGGAGGTCTGGCAGGAATTGGTGGACCGCCTCAAACATCCCACTCATGCAGTGGATATCGGTATTATCGGGAAATACGTCAATCTCCGGGAATCGTATAAAAGTCTGCACGAAGCCCTGGTGCACGGCGGCCTGGCGCACCGGGCCCAGGTAAATCTGCACTACATTGATTCCGAGACCGTGGAACGGGAGGGGCCCGAGACCCTCCTGGAACGGTTGGACGGCATCCTGGTGCCCGGCGGCTTCGGCTACCGGGGCGTGGAAGGAAAAATTCAGGCTATCCGCTATGCCCGGGAAAATCAGATTCCCTATTTCGGCATCTGTTTCGGGATGCAATTGGCGGTCATTGAATTTGCCCGCCATGTGGCCGGACTCCCCGAGGCCCAGAGCGAGGAGTTCGATGCGGAAAACCCCTATCCGGTGATTTACCTGATGCGGGAATGGTTCGACTACCGCAGCCAGACCATTATCCGCCGGGACCGTTCGGCCAATAAGGGCGGCACCATGCGCCTGGGGGCTTATCCTTGCGTTTTAAAAGAGAATTCACTGGCGGCTCGGGCTTATAAAAAGCTGACGTTTCATGAACGCCATCGCCACCGCTATGAATTTAATAATACCTATCGGGAGCACTTAAGCCAGCACGGCTTTCTCATCAGCGGCACTTCGCCAAACGGCGAACTGGTGGAAATAATCGAGCTGGAAAACCATCCCTGGTTTCTGGGCTGCCAGTTCCATCCGGAGTTTAAATCCCGCCCCATGCAGCCGCATCCCTTGTTTCAGGACTATATCCGGGCCTGCCTGGAAAAGAAACGGAGATAGTCAGCCGGTGCCCAGACATACCATCACAGTGGCTGATTTCACCCTGGGCGCAGGTCGCCTGGCATTTATCGCCGGTCCCTGCGTCATCGAATCGCCCTCCCTGACCCTGGAGGTGGCCGCAGCGCTCAAGGAATTCGCCGCCGACCTGCAGGCCCCCCTCATCTTCAAGGCTTCTTTCGATAAGGCCAACCGCACGGGCGGTTCATCCTTTCGGGGTCCTGGCCTGAACCGGGGGTTGGACATTCTGGCGCAGGTCAAAGCAGAAGTGGGTCTGCCGGTGCTCTCGGATATTCACGAGGTGCAGCAGGTGCTCCCCGCGGCCCAGGTGCTGGACGTCATCCAGATCCCGGCTTTCTTATGCCGGCAAACCGATCTCATCCAGGCCGCGGCCCGTACCGGCAAGCCTTTGAATCTGAAAAAAGGGCAATTTTTAGCCCCCTGGGACATGGCCCAGGTGGTGGCCAAAGCCGTGGCGGCGGGCAATGAATCCCTGCTGCTCACCGAACGGGGGGTGCAATTCGGCTATAACAACCTGGTGGTGGATTTCCGGAGTCTGCCCCTCATGCGGGCTTTGGGCTTCCCGGTGGCCATGGATATCACCCACAGCGTGCAATTTCCCGGCGGCCAGGGAAGCTGTTCCGGGGGAGACCGGCGCTTCGCCCCCTCCCTGGCCCGAGCCGCAGTGGCGGTGGGGGTGGATGTTGTTTTCATGGAAGTACATCCCAGCCCGGATAAAGCCTTATGCGACGGCCCCAACAGTCTCCCCTTGGCCGAGGTCCCCCGTTTATGGCAGGAGTTGCTTGAATTGCATGAGCTGCAAAGTTTCTGGAAGGGTGACTGAAATTGGAGAAAAACTCTGATACAGCCGATCTTTCTCTGAGAGCCGCACGCATCCGGCTCCTGGTATTGGACGTGGACGGCGTTTTAACTGATGGCAGCATTATTTACACCGATGGCGGGGAAGAGATTAAACGTTTCCACGTCCGGGACGGCCTCGGCATCCGCTTGCTGCAGCAGGCCGGGATCGAGGTGGCCCTGATCACCGGGCGGCAATCCCAGGCGGTGGCCCACCGGGCCCAGAATTTAAAAATAGCCCATGTATTTCAGGGGGTCCGGGACAAACTGGCGGTTTTACGTTCTGTACAGGCCAGCCTGGGAATATCGGCTCTGGAAACCGCCGTGATGGGTGATGACCTGGTGGATCTGATCTTGATGCGGCAGGCGGGACTGGCAGTGGCCGTGGCCGATGCCCCCAGAGAGGTAAAAGATTCGGCCCATTGGGTAACTTCGCTGGGCGGCGGCCGCGGCGCGGTGCGGGAACTCTGTGAACTCGTGCTTCAGGCCAAGGGGCTGTGGGAGGTATTACTGCGCACATATACTGGCAGCTAACGGAATAATGTGTTATTTTAAGAATATGATAATATCATTGCTTAAATCATACGAACATCCTTCCAGTAAAATTATGAAGCTTGAGTCCCTGAAGACAATCGCAACCCTGATGGCATCCTGCTTGGCGATTCTCCTGGTCTGCCTCGGCCCGGCTCTAAGCGCTGACGACACTCCCCCTGCCAACCCCGCGCCGCCTCCCATCAGCCCGGAAAAGCAGGGGGAAATGAGAGAGATCAGACTCACGGAAATTCAGGACGGCGAAAAAAAATGGCTCCTTACCGCGGCCGATGCCGACTATCTTAAAGACCGGGGCCAGATT
>Ga0194111_10003050_pt1 | contig 20117 bp, 19 predicted proteins | sample TA2KigC300mmetaG_FD_146194 | JGI IMG/M metagenome (GOLD analysis project Ga0194111, IMG submission 146194) | Freshwater microbial communities from Lake Tanganyika, Tanzania - TA2015033 Kigoma Deep Cast 300m | ecosystem: Environmental > Aquatic > Freshwater > Lake | place: Tanzania: Lake... | reverse complement strand
CGACCTGAATCTCAGCTAGGCGTCATGTTCGTTTTCCGCGCCGGGGGCGTCATCCGGCGGCCCCGCTTCGCCCGCCCGGCGCATCACCGCGTCGAGGTCCGCCTCCGGATACCGCCGGCAACGTCGCCACGTGCGTCTGGATGCCGTCCTTTCGGAAACGCACGTCCAGGCGGCCCGCCAGCGGCAACCAGTACACGTCGCTGACCCGCTCGGCCGCGGCGCGCGCGAGCAGTTCGTCCACGCAGGCCTGCGGTTCGGGAAGCCCTTCTTCACGCATGTGACACCGCCGCCCGAATATACGGCATTGCCTGCCGGTCGGCAATCCCGCAGCGCAGGCCGTGAGCCGTGTTGACCGCGCGAACGGCAGGTGCTAGCGTCGGATGACGCTGCGCGGAATCAGCAAGGGGGCTCGCATGTCTTCGACCGCCGACGATGTTGCCGAGTTCTATCATCAGCTGCACCTGCTGACGAAGTCGGACTTGCCCCTGCCCCAGACGCTGAGGCAGCTGGCCTCGGAGCACGCGGTCGCGAGCCTGCGGACGGCGGCCGTGAAGATGAGCGAAGCCGCCGCGCGCGGCGGGACGCTCGCCGCGGCCATGCGCGAGCACCCGCGACTTTTCCCGCCGTTTCACGTCCGGCTCGTGGAAGCCGGCGAGAAGTCGGGCACGCTGCCCGAAACGCTCTTCCTCGTCGCGCGGTTCGCGCGGATGAGCCGGATGCTCACGCGCCGCCTGCTGGAAGTGCTCGGTTACCCGCTGTTCGTGGTGCACCTGTGCCTGGTCATCCTGCTGTTCCTCTCGGCGTGGCTGGTTCCGCAGTTCCGCGAGTTTCTGTCGGACCTGGGGCCGGACATGCGGTTCCCGGCGCTGACCCGCGCCGTGCTCGCGGCGGGCGGCTTCCTGGGCCGCCACCGGGCGGCCGGCGCGGTTCTGTATGCCGCGTTCCTGGGATTCAGCCTGTGGCTCTTCGCGGGCGGCCGCGCCGCGCAGGACGTTCTGTTCAGGCTGGTCGGACGCCTCCCCGGCGGATACGGCATCACGCGCGCCATGGATTCGGCGCGCCTGTGCCGCATGTGGGCGGCTCTCCTGGGACGCGCAACGCCGATGCCCGACGCGCTGGCCGCCGCCGGTGAGCTTGTCATGGACCGCGCGCTTCGGGAGGCCCTGCGGCGGGCCGCGCAGCGCGCCGCGGCGGGCCGCTCGATCGCGGCCGAGCTTGAGCATGTCCGCGCCGTCGACCCCCTGGTCGTGATGACGCTCAAGCGCGCCCCGGAAGGCGAGCTGCCGCTGGAGATCGAGCGGCTCGCCGAGGTCTTCGAATACCGCGCGGCGCTCATCGCCCGTTCCGCGAACATCATCTGGACCACGCTGGCGGTGGTTGTGATGACGGCGGCCGTGGGGCTGGTGATCATGTCGCTTTTCGCCCCGCTGATCACGATCATCAGGTGGATGTCGATGTGACGGACATGACCGGCGAAGAGATCGAGCTGGACTTGATGCCCGAGGCGGCGCCGCGCGGCGCCGGCGCGCTGGCGGCGGATACGCGCGACGCCCGCGCGGCCATGCTGGCCGACACCCTGGCCTGGGCGGTGTCGCACGGCATTCCGCTGTCCGAGGCGTTGCGCACCGTGCCCGTACCCGAGGGGCGCTGCGGCGTCATGGGGCTGCTGGCCTTCTGCCCGTCGCCGGTGCGGCGCGCGCTGCTGCGGGTGATTCCCGACGGCGCGTTCTGGCGCTCGCAGTGGCCGGCGCGGCTGGCCGACCTGCGGCTGCGGCTGGAGGCCGGCGCGACGCTGAGCCAGGCCCTGCGCGGCGCCGCGCGGCGCTATTTGCCCGCCTACTTTCTGACGGGCGTTGACGAGGCCGAGCGGCAGGGACGCCTGCCCGTGGCGCTGCCCGTGCTGGCCGGCCGCCTGCGCATGCCCATCGGCATTGCCCGGCGTCAGCGGGCCGTGTGGACGTTCGTCTTCGCGCGCCTCCTCGCGGGACTCGGCGTGCTGAATTTCGTCTGCGTCATGATCGCGCCCAAGTTCGAGGAGATCTTCGCCGATCTGCTCGAGGGGCGGCCCATGCCGGCGGCGATGCGCCTGGTCCAGGGGGGGCTTCTGCAGGCCGCGCTGCTGACGGCGCTGGCCGCGCTGCTGATCGTCCGGGCCCTCGGACGGATGGGGCGGCTGGGCGAGCTGGTGCTGCTGCGGATTCCCGGCATCGCGGGCGAGCGCCGTCGGCTTTGCTTCTACGAACTGGCGCGCGGCATGGCGGCTTTCACCGCGCAGGGCGAAGACATCGTGGCGGCCGCCGAGTGGAGCGCCCGAAGCACGCGCAGCGCCTGGCTCCGCCGCCGCCTGCGCCGCTTCGCGGCGGCCGTGCGGGGCGGGGCGCACTGGACCGAAGCCTGGGACCGCCTGTATGTCGGCAGGCCCGTGGAGCGCTGGATCATCCGCAACGCGGCCGCCCGCGAGGAAGTCGCCGCCGGATTCGATCTGCTGGCCGAGTGGCTGGCGGAGGAAATGCGGCGCACGGGGCGGCTGGTGCGGATGTGCCTGGAGCCGGTCTTCACGGTCCTGATGGGACTGGTGGTGGGCGCGCTGGCATACGCGTTGTTCGCGGTCATCATCGAGGTCTCGCGCGGGCTGGTCTGACCGTGCGGGGCGGCGGGGAGAAGAAGACGTGCGCGGAAAGACAAGTGACAAGGCGGGCTTCACGCTGCTGGAACTGATCGCCGCGGCGGGATTTCTGGCGGTGCTGACCGCCTCCTTCTACGGCTCCTGCCGTTACCTGCGCAAGGTGGAGCAGGCTTATGCCGCCGAAGCGCTGGCGCTGCACGTCATGGAGAACGTCGTGGCCCGGTGCGCGGCGGAGCCCGCGCGCGGCGCGGCCGTGGTCCGCGACATTCTGGAAGCGGAGCTCAGGCAGAGCCCGCTTGGCGCGGACCCGCGGATTGCGTCCGCCTGCCGCGCCGACGCGGCGTACGCCGACCTCACGATCGAGGGCGGCGGAGCCCGCGCGCTGGCGCGCGTGCGCGTGCCGCTCGCGGCCGGCGCGGCGGGCGGCGCGGACGCCCGGGAGGGCGCGCCGTGAGCAACTGCCCGGACCGGAAGCGCGGCTTCACGATGTCGGAAAGCCTGGCGGTGGTGGCGCTGGCGGCCGCGCTCCTGACGCCGACGGGCAGGCTGTTCGTGGACGCGACGCGCGAGGTGGCGCGGTCCGCGCGCCTGGCCCGGCAGGCGCAGACCTCGGCCGTTTTGGCCGCGCGCTGGCGTCTCAGCCTGCGCGACAGCCGGCCGGAAACGTGGCGCGTCGAGGAAAACGCCTTTGTCTGCGAAGGCGCAAGAATCGAAGCGGCTGAAGGCCGCCTTCTCTTCCGCCGCGGCGACGCGTGCGTCCCGGTTGCCCTGCCGCCCGGAATGGACGCCGCCTTCGCCATCGAGCGGCCCGAAGGCCTGGCCGACTGCGCGGTGCTGTCGCTGCGCCCGCGGGACACCGGCCGGCCGGATCCGGGCGGCCGCATCCGCATCGTGGCCTGCGGCAGGGAGGACGACCGGTGAGCGGCGCCCGCCTTCCGGAAACGACCCATCCCCGGACGGGGCGCACGATCCGGCCGTCCGGCGGCGGCTTCGTCCTGATCGTGGTCCTCGTGCTGGCGGGCGTTCTCTTCCTGCTCATGTCCATGGCCACCGCGGCCCAATACCAGCTCCGCCGGCACAACCTCGCGCGCGCCGCCCGCGCGCAGCGGGAAGCCGCCGGCATGGCGCGCTGAATCACGTTGCGGATTCGGGTCCGCCGGGGTAGCGTACAGCCACTATCCTCAATATGAAAGGGGGTGATGTCATGCGTGGTCCTGCGATCGTGCGCAGGTGACTCCGCCTCTCAGCCGGGCACGCCGGGCGCGTGTCCATAGTTTGCTGCGCTGTGGAGGGCGGGACGGCGGCATGGCGTCACCCCCCTTCCCCCGCCTGCCGCTGAGAAGGCCTTTCGCCTGTCACCGTTTGTCCGTGCGTCCGCGCCGCGACGGAAACCGTCGCGCGGGCATCGCACGCGGATTTGTCGATCCGGAAAACCGGGCCGCCGCCGGGCGCCGCCGGATTTCCGGCACACGGCTGTCCGCATGAATTCCGGAAACGGGGCGTGCCGATGAAGCACATTGTCATGGGGACCGCCGGCCACGTCGACCACGGCAAGACCAGCCTGGTCAGGGCGTTGACCGGCGTGGACTGCGATACGCACAAGGAAGAGAAGCAGCGAGGCATGACCATCCACCTCGGCTTCGCGCACCTCGCCTGTCCGTCGGGTCTGTGCGTGGGGATCGTGGACGTGCCCGGCCACAAGGATTTCGTGCACACGACCGTGGCGGGGATGGGGGGCATAGACCTGGCCCTGCTGGTCGTGGCCGCGGACGGCGGGGTTATGCCGCAGACCGCGGAACACCTCGATCTTCTGGACCTGCTCGGCGTCCGCGCCGGCATCGTCGCGCTCAGCCGGGCGGACCTCGCGGAACGGGCGGCGGCCGATCGCGTGGAGCGCGACGTGCGCGCCCTGGCGCGCGGAACATTCCTCGCGGACGCGCCGGTCGTCAGGACCTCGGCGGCGACGGGGCAGGGAATCGCCGAGCTGGCCGCGTGCATCGAGCGCCGCGGCCTCGCGCTTATTCCCCGTCGCGCGGACGACGTCTTCCGCATGTTCCCGGACCGGTGGTTCGCCGCGCCGGGCTTCGGCACGGTGGTGAACGGATCCGTATTGAGCGGCCGTCTCGCGGCGGGCAGCGCCGTTTACATCGTGCCCGGCCCGGCCGCGCCCGCAAGGGTCCGCCGCCTGGAGCGATACCATGCGGACGTCGCGGAGATCGCGGCGGGCGAACGGGCCGCCCTGAATCTGGCGGGCGTCAAGCACGACGAGCTGCGGCGCGGCTTCATGGTCGCCGATCGTCCGCTGCCGCCGGCCGTCCGCCTGGATGCCCGCATCGCGCTGTGCCGGCGTTCCGCCGGTCTCAAGCGGCACACGCGGCTGAAGTTCCATTTCGGGACTTTCGAAACGGTCGCAAGCGTCGCGCTGCTGGAACGCGAACGGCTGGAGCCGGGGGACTCCGCCCTGGCCCGCATCCGGCTTGCCGCCCCTTGCCCGGCGCGGCACGGCGACCGCTTCGTGTTGCGCGCCCCGTCGCTGCAGGCCACGGTCGGCGGCGGAACGGTGCTTGATCCGTGGCCGCGCGGGCGGCAGGCGGAGGCTCCGCGTACGCTGGCGCGCATCGAGGCGTCCGGCCTGAGCGGGCTCCTGGGAGTCGAACTCGCCAGGCAGTCCCGGCCCCTCGATCGGCGCGAAATCGCCGGGCGTCTCGGTTTCACGGAGGCCGACGTTCTGCGATGCCTGCGTTGCGGACCGCCCGACGTGGTGTGCTACGACGTGGGCAACGGGACGGTCGCCGTTGCCGCGGACCAGGATGCCCGCGTCCGCCGGAGCGTCGGGGAAGCCCTGCGCGCTTTCCACGCACGGCGCCCGCTGCAGGCGACCGGCCCGGGAACCTCCGAGCTTGCCGGGGGCCTCGGTATCCCGCACCACTCGGCGGAGTGGGACGTCTTTCCGCTGGTTCTGGATTCGATGGCGGCCCGCGGCGAGCTCAAACGCGTCGGCAACACCTGGGCGCTGGCCGGTCATACGGTCGTGCTGCGTCCGGCGGACACGGAGGCCGTCGCCTTTGCCGAAGTTGTGCTCCGGCAGGCGGGTATGCACGCGCTTTCCCTGCCGGGTTTCCAAAGGGCGGCCGCGGACAGGAAGGCGCCCGCCATGGACGCGGAGCAGACTTTTGCCTACCTCGCCGCGCAGGGCAAGGCATACGCCGTCGAAGGCCACTACATTCACGCCGCGATCGTCGACGACTGCCGCCGGCAACTGCTGCAGGCGCTGGCGGATACGCCGGAAGGGGTGTCGGTGAGCGCCTTCCGCGACCGTATCCGCGGCAACCGCAAGATCGCGCTGCTGCTGATGGCGCTCTTCGACCGCGAAGGCCTGACGCGGCGCAGCGGAGACGTCCGCGTTCCGGCCGGCGCCGAATGCAGAACCGACGGAGGCGCCAGAGACGCATGAAGACCGACCTGTTCAAGCTCGACTGTGAATGCGGCTGTGCCGCCAAGATCCCGGCGGAACGCCTGATCCACATGTTGCGAAGCCTGTCGCTGCCGGCTGATCCGGCGCTGATTATCGGACCGGAGACGCTGGACGACGCGGGCGTGTACCGGATTTCCGACGACCTGTGCCTGATCCAGACCGTGGACTTCTTTCCGCCCGTGGCCAGAGACCCGCACATGTACGGCAAGATCGCCGCCGCGAATGCGCTCAGCGACGTGTATGCCATGGGCGGCCGCCCCCTGACCGCCCTGGCCATCGTGTGTTTTCCGACCGCGTCGCTCGGTCCGGAAGTGCTCAAAGACATAACCGCAGGCGCCGTCGAGGTGCTGCGCGACGCAAAGGTCGTGCTCGCGGGCGGGCACTCCATCGTGGATCCGGCGCCGAAATTCGGGCTGGCCGTCACCGGGGTCGCCCAGCGTGATCAAATCCTCACCAACGCCGGGGCGCGTCCGGGGAATGCTCTGATCCTGACAAAGCCGCTCGGAACAGGAACCACGATCCTGGCTGCCAAGGCAGGCATCGCGACCGCCGAACACGAAGAGGATGCGAACCGCTGCATGGCAACGCTCAATGCCGAGGCGTCGCAACTGGCCCTGGCGCATGGCGCTTCGTCCTGCACTGACATCACCGGCTTCGGATTTCTCGGACACGCCGTCCAGATGGGGCGGGCGAGTGGAGTAGCCATGGAAATCAGCATGGAAAGCATGCCCATGCTGGAACAGGCCGTCGAGTTCGCGGGCATGGGGCTGCTTTCCGCCGCTGCCTACGCTAATCGGCGGCACAACGAACAGGCCGTCAGGTTTGCCGACGACATCCTTGTCGCCGAAGAGGACATCCTTTTCGATCCCCAGACTTCGGGAGGGCTACTGATTGCCGTTCCCGGGGGACGCGAGGCGGCGTTCATGGAAGCGGCGCGCCGGACGTTGTCCACGGCGTGTGCCGTTGTGGGCAGAGTCACGGAGAAACAGGATGGTGTTGTCATCACCGTCGCAAAAGGGAGGCACTGAGTGAGACGATCGGCACGAAATGTGTTTTCGAGCAAAGGCGCCGTGATCGGCGTGGGTATGGTGATCGGGGTGGTGGCCGCTGTGCTCCAGAAGCTGGGCAATCCCGGCAACATGGGCGTGTGCGTGGCCTGCTTCGAGCGGGACATCGCCGGCGCGCTGGGGCTGCACAACGCGGCCGGCGCCCGGTACGTGCGTCCGGAAATCATCGGTTTGACGCTCGGCGCGACGGCCGCCGCGCTGATCTTCCGGGAATTCCGGCCGCGGGGCGGCTCGGCGCCGATCGTGCGTTTCGCGCTGGGCGCCTTCGCCATGATCGGGGCGCTGGTGTTTCTCGGCTGCCCCTGGCGGGCGTTGCTGCGGCTGGCGGGCGGCGACGGCAACGCCGTCGCCGGGCTGCTCGGCCTGGTTTCCGGGATCTGGGTCGGCACGCTCTTCTTCCGGTCCGGCTACAACCTCGGCCGCGGCGCGCCGGCCAGGGCGGTCGCGGGATGGATGTTCCCCGCGCTGATGGCCGGTCTCCTGACATTGCGGCTGGTCTGCCCGCCGGTCGAGGGCGCCGAGCGGAGCGCGGTTCTGCTATACAGCCTTCAAGGCCCCGGCGCCATGCGCGCGCCGGCGGCGGTCGCGCTCGGCGCCGGCCTGCTGATCGGGTTTCTCGCGCAGCGGACCCGCTTCTGCACGATGGGCGCGTTTCGCGACCTGCTGCTCTTCCGGCAGATGCACCTGCTTTCAGGCGTGATCGCCCTGGTGGTTGCGGCGTGCCTGGTCAACCTGGTTACGGGACAGTTCCATCCCGGGTTCAACAACCAGCCGGTGGCCCACTCGTTTGCCTTGTGGAATTTCGCCGGCATGGCCCTGGCCGGCCTGGCGTTCGCGCTGGCCGGCGGATGTCCGGGCCGGCAGTTGTTCATGTCCGGCGAAGGCGACGGGGATGCGGCCGTCTTTGTGGTCGGCATGATTGCCGGGGCGGCGTTCGCGCATAACTTCGGACTGGCGAGTTCGCCCGCCGGACCGGGCCCCCACGCCGCCGCCGGGCTGTCGGCGGGACTGCTGATCTGCCTGGTCATCGGCCTTTCCATGCGACAGAGGAGAACGGGATGAACGATACGGCAATGGTGGATGCGCGCGGACTGTCATGCCCTCAGCCGGTGCTGATGACGCTGGACGCCCTGCGCGCCCGGAGCGGCGGCGCGCTCACGGTGCTCGTCGACGCCGAAGTCTCGAAGGAGAACGTGATGCGCGCGGCAGGCAGCCGCGGCTGGAGCGTGGAGGGCGTGGAGGAAGAAGACGGCGGCGTCTTCCGAATCCGCGTGGCAAAACGATGAACATAGTGTACCTGGACCATGCCGCGACCTCGCGGACGAAACCGGAATGCGTGTACCGGGCCATGGACCGGTTCATGCGCGAAATCGGCGCGAGCCCGGGGCGGTCGGCGCATGCGCCCGGCCTCGCGGCCGGCCGCGTTGTCGCGGACACGCGCCGGGCCGCCGCGGCGCTGTTCGGGGTGGCGGACCCGGCCCGCGTTGTGTTCACGCTCAACTGCACGCAGGCATTGAACCTGGCCTTGCGCGGCCTGGCCAGGCCCGGCAGCGACGTCGTCACGACAAGCGTGGAGCACAATTCGGTGATGCGTCCGCTCACCGCCCTGGCGCGAGAACGCGGCCTGAATCTCGTCTTTGCCGCCGCCGACGAAGAAGGCATGACCCGGCCGGGCGAGCTGGCGAAGCGCTTGACCGGCCGGACGTCGCTGATCGTGATGACGCACGCTTCGAACGTCACCGGCGCAATTCAGCCGATTGATGAATGGGGACATCTGGCGCGCGAGCGGGGCGTTCCCTTCCTGGTCGACGCCGCCCAGACGGCGGGATGCCTGCCCATCGATCTGTCGCGGCTGCCCGTGGACCTGCTGGCCTTCAGCGGTCACAAGGGACTGCTGGGTCCGCAGGGCACGGGGGGGCTTTTCATCCGCGAAGGGTTCGACCCCGAGCCGCTGATGCACGGCGGGACCGGCAGCGCATCGAGCGAAATTGCGCAGCCCGCGTGGCTGCCGGACCGTTACGAGAGCGGCACGCCCAACACCCCCGGCCTGGCCGGGCTGGGGGCCGCGATCGGTTTTCTGCTCGAACGGGGCGTGGCGAGCGTTCGCGAACGCGTATGCGCCGTGGGCGAGGCGTTGGCGGCCGGCCTGGCCGGGCTGCCGCGCGTGAGGCTCTACGGGCCGCGCGGCATGGACGCAAACGTGGGGATCTTTGCGTTCACGGTGGACGGCGCGGACCCGGCCGAGGTGGCGTCGGCGCTCGAAACGCGACATGGCATCATGACGCGCGTCGGCCTGCAGTGCGCGCCCTGCGCGCATCGCGCGATGGGCACGTTTCCTTCGGGCACGATTCGCGCCGGCATCGGATACGGAACGACCATGGCGGACGCGGAAACGCTTGTAAACGCGCTGCGGGTGTTGTGATATGGCCGGAGAGGGCGAAGAATGGATCGTGGTTTTCGAGTCGACGCACGCGGCCCTGGCCGCTGAGCGCGCCGCGCGCCGGGCGGGCGTGCCGGTGCGGATGTCTCCCGTGCCGCGCCGCATCTCGACCGACTGCAATACGGGCATGCGCGTGCCACGCGAGCACCGGCACGGGCTGGAACTCGTTCTGCGCGGCGCGAACGTGGAGTGTCGTTTCGTGCCCCTTGACCCCGAAACGCGGCATTGAAGAAGAAACGGACGGGCGCGGATCGCGGACCGGCGCCGAGAGCATCCTGGAGAGCATCTCGGACGGCGTCTTCACGGTCGACGCCCGATGGCGCATCGCCTCCTTCAACCGCGCCGCCGAGAAGATCACGGGGATCCCCCGGTGGGAAGCGATCGGCAAGACCTGCTCGGACGTGTTCCGCGCCAGCATGTGCGAGGCGGACTGCGCCCTCCGCCACACGGTCAAAACCGGCAAGCCGATCATCAACAAGGCGGCGCGGGAAGGATTGAGCGCGCCCATCTCCCGCCCGAACTCACCGGCCAGCCGGCAGCAACCCTTCCCCTCTCAGCGGGCGACACAATGGCAGCGCAGACTCGCGCCGCGGAGGCGCACGCCATTCGCGCCGCCCTGCAACGCAGCAACGGCAATCGCTTGGCCGCGGCCTGCGGCACTGGCAGGAAGGCGATCCGGCTTTCGAGGAAGCCCGCAACCTGCGCCCCAGGACCCTGGAGGAAGCCGCCGCCTGGGTCAACCGTCCCGGCGCGGCCGAGCCCGCGGAAGAACGCGCCGCGAACCTCGGCGCGATACTCGCCGCCCAAGCCCACTGACTGACCGAACGGCTCCTGGACCGCCACGCCCGGGACTTCGAGAAGGACGGCGGATTTCAGGCTTGCCATGCGAAGCCCGTTGGGAGGAGCATCGCCAAAGAGCGCCGCGCAAGGTATATCGTGAGGCGCAAAGGCACGTGACGGAGAACGCCATGAAGAAAAACTGTTCGTTGACGGCTGTGGTGGAAAAGGAAGGCGATGGATACGTCTCCCTTTGTCCGGAGTTGGATGTAGCAAGTCAGGGTGACACGGTTGAGGAAGCCACTGCGAATCTCAAGGAGGCGGTGGAACTCTTTCTGACCACGCGGCGTCCTCCTCGGGCCGGCTCCAATCTTCGGCGAGAACCGCCTCGCTCAGCAGCGCCGTTTCCGCGACGACCGCTTCATCCACTATGGTCACGATGGCTCGGCACGGGTGGTCCAAATGGATTGGCTCACGAAGGTGTACCACTCCGTGCTTTTCGATCGTTGCTTCGATGGATGTCAGCACAGCCCACCTCTCGTTTCCATGTAGACACTATAGCGCAGGGCGACTGCCCGTGCAAGACGGCAGGCACCGCCTGCCAACGTCCACTACGGAGGCGCCATGAGGCTGGAACACGCGCTGGTGCTCAACCGCTATTTCCACGCGCTGTTCGGGGCGCGTGATGGGGTACGAAGCGCGGCTGGCCAAGGCGCGGGGCGCGTTCGTGTTCAAGTATTTCCAGTTCCTTGGCCTGCTCTACACGGAGATCTTCCTCGACCGGCCTACGACGGACCCGGTGGCGTTTCGGGCCGGTTTGAACGACTTTGTGCAACGACAGAAGCGCGCCGAGCCATCGCCGCACGCGTTCACGGCGTTCGAGCCGGACGATCTGCGGCGGCTGGCATTCTTCATGGTCACCGGCAGCGGCAAAACGTTGTTGCTGCACGTGAACCTGTGGCAGTCGCTCCACTACCTGCGGCATGGCCGGCATCCCGATGCATTGGTGAAGCGCGCCGACAGGCGGCGGGAGTTCGATTCCATCCTGCTCGTCACGCCGAACGAGGGATTGTCGGAGCAGCACTTGAAGGAATTGCGGCTCAGTGGCGTGGACGCGGTGTTGCTGGTGGAAGACCGCTCGGCGCAGCGGACGTTCGAGCCGCGAGTTCGCGTGATCGAAATCAGCAAACTCGCCGAGGAAATCAGCGGCGAGGGCGTGAGTGTGCCTGTGCGGCGAACATGGCCTGAGTCTCTGGATCGAAAACGCGGAGACGTGTGTGCTGTTCGACACCGGCCAGGGATTGGCTCTGCCTCATAATGCCCGCGCGCTGAACGTTGATCTGGATTCCGCCGATGCGGTCCTCAGCCACGGTCACTATGACCATACCGGCGGCACATTCTTTCTGGATGCGCAAGGAACGCTCCCGGATCCGATGGAGGACGGCCAAACCATGTGGATCGAGACCACGGACGGTCCGGTCGTGTTGCTCGGCTGCGCCCACTCCCTGTTTTGCCTTGCCCTGTTCGGGGTCAGTCTACTAAACGTCAGGCGGAGATGGATCGCATAGACGCTGAAAGTTGCAGTGCTTTTTGCGCTGGAACGCCGAAGCTACATGTGGACAATTGCGCCAGAAGAAGATGAGAGTAGTCGTGCGATCGAGCTGGATTGGGCTGGCTGCGTTCGCAGCTTGCGCATGGGCCTTGGCCAGCGCGGGGCCGGCGGCAGACAACACGCCGGTTCGGGCGGGGCCAACGGAAGGAGACAGGACTATGACGTTGAGCCTTAGCAGTCCGGCCTTCAAGCCGGGAGCTGCGATTCCGCGCAAGCACACCGGCGAAGGCGCGGATGTCTCGCCGGCGCTGGAATGGACCAATGCGCCAGCGGGCACAGCAGCATTCGTTTTGATCTGCGACGACCCCGATGCGCCGGTCGGCACGTGGGTGCATTGGGTTCTGTACGATCTGGCGGCTGGGACGCGGCGTCTGGAAGAGAACGTGCCCAAGAGCGAGGCGGTGCTCGGGGCGGCCAAACAGGGCCGCAACGATTTCCGCCGCATTGGCTACGGCGGGCCAATGCCGCCGCCTGGCCGCCCACACCGTTACTTCTTCAGACTCTACGCGGTGAGCGCCCAGACCGGGCTTCCCGCCGGAGCCACAAAAACAGAAGTCCTGCGCGCCATCGAGGGCAAGATCCTCGCGCAGGCGGAACTGATGGGAACGTACAAACGGTAGCCCTATGGATGCACCTGGTGATGGCCTCGGTCCTCACCGTCCAAGCCTTCTTCTTTGCGGATGGCGGGCTGCTCGCGTTGGGCTGCAATAGCGTCAACAAACCCCGATGGCCTTGAGTGGTGCATCGGCAAGGTCACCGGCAAGGAAGAGGTTGCAGGCACGGAGGAGGGCGTTCACCCCCCTTCGCCGCAAGGCGAGAGGAGCGGCCAAGTCTCGGCTTCGGCGGGGCTTCGCAAGAGCATGGCCGACATACAGGCGAAGACGGCGTTCCTGCCCGACTACGGGTTCAGGCCCGCGGGAAGCGAAGCCGCGCGCGCGGAGGCGGAAGCGCCGTCCGCCGAAGCCCGGCCCGCCGTTGGCGCGGGAACGTCTGTTTCGGGAATTGTCGGCGGGGTGATGACCCTGGCGCTGGCCGGCGTGGTGGGATTCGCCCTCAAGGCGCGGTCCGCGCGACGCGCACCGGGAAGCATCTGAGCGCCGGGGCCTGAACCCGCCCGATAGCGCGTCAGACAACCGCGGATAACTGAACAACGACAGACCCCACCGAGCGGTCATGGTTCCCCTGCTGGTTGCTTGACGCCAGAGAACATGGCGTCCAATATGTCGTCTCAAGTACCGGGGACTGTGTCTCGGGAGCGAGGGGGACAGGCCATTGCCTAGACGACGAGCAATTGACAGCGGCCAAGAGGAACTCGGCCTGCCCGAAGTCCGCCCGCTCTGGGAGACGGGCGGACTGTTCTCGGATCATTACCTCAACACGCGCCTGAGGCAGAACACCTGGTGGCCGTCGGACGATCAGGCCCGCACGCACTGGGAATTCTGCCGCGATCTCTACAACCGCCGGTATCTCGCCTTGGCGCGCGGCAACGAGGCTGCCGTGAGGCAGGAACTTATCGACAAGGTGCTCAAACAGATCGGATTCGACTGGATCGACAATCTCGGCCTGCCGGATGAGGACGCTGAGCCTGACTATCTCCTCTTTGGAAGCGCCGCGGAGAAGGAAACCGTCCTGGAGAGCAGCGCGAGTGAGCGCTACCGCGCCGCCGTTGCCATCCTCGAAGCCAAGAGACTGCACCACCCGCTTTCTCAACTCAGCAAGCATCAGGTTCGCTATCCTCACCAGCAAATCCGCGACTACTTGCTGGACGCGCAAATGCTTGGGTGGGGAATTCTCACAAACGGCAACCTGTGGCGCCTCTACTGCCGCGACGCCAAACGCCACGAGTATTTCGAACTCAACTTCGAAGTGGCAATCCAGTCTCTGGATGCCTTCAAGTGTTTCCTGGTGGTCTTCAGCCCCGATGCATTCCGCCGTAGCGCGGACGGGCGGTGCCGACTGGACGAGATCCGCGATCAGGCGGCGAACGTACAGACGGAACTGGAGGACAATCTCCGCCAGCGGGTGTTCACCATCCTGGCCGATCTGGCGAACGGTTTCGCCTCCCGCCCTGAGAACGGAATCGGCGACAAAGACCTGGAGACCCTGTACCATAATTGCCTGATATACCTCTATCGCCTTCTATTCGTGCTCTATGCCGAGGGGCGCGATCTTCTCCCCGTGAACCGGCCGGACCGGAAGTACATGAAGAACCTGTCGCTCGCTCGGCTGCGGGGCGGCTTGCGGAACTTCAGCGAATACGACGACCGGCACCTCACCCGCTTGTGTGAGTCCGTCCGCGACCTCTTCCGATTGATCAACGGCGCAAACGTGGTTATGAACCGGGACTACGGGGTGCCGCGCTACAACGGCGGCCTGTTCGATCCGGAGAAGTACCCGCTGATCGAGAAATGGGCCATCGCGGACCCCGATCTCGCCGCCGTCTTGCGCGGCTTGATGTTCAGCCCCCCGCCGGAGCGCGACAAGCCGGCGTTGCCGATTCAGACCGTGGATTTCGCGGACCTGCGGGTCCAACACCTCGGCTCGATCTACGAGGGGCTGTTGGAGCACCATCTGATCCGCGGAGAAGAGGGGCGACTGCGCCTGGATATTGACCGAGCCGAGCGCAAAGCCACCGGCACGTATTACACGCCGGACTACATCGTCAAGTACATCGTTGAGAACACTGTTGGTCCTCTGTTGAAGGAAATCGAAGACAGCGAAGCAATCAAGACAGCCGTGGCGACGAAGCAAAGGAACGACGCATTTGCGGAACGGGCGCTCAAGCTGAACATCCTCGATCCCGCCATGGGCAGCGGCCATTTCCTCGTTGAGGCCGTCACGTTCCTGGCCGATCATATCGTACACCACCCCACCACCCGCTATCTGGACGCGGAGAAACGCGGCGAACCGAAGGCCGAGCAGGAAATCGCCCACTGGCGCCGCCGGGTCGTTGAAGCCTGCATCTACGGCGTGGACCTCAACCCATTGGCCGTCGAACTGGCCAAACTCTCGCTCTGGCTGGTCACAATTGCGACGGACAGCCCGTTGAACTTCCTCGACCACCACCTGCGCTGCGGCAACTCGCTCGTCGGGGCGCGACTGGACGATCTCAGCGAACTGCCGGAGAAGAGGCGAAAGTGGATAGTCCGCGAAGCCGCCCAGATTCGATTTCGATTTGGTCCCGACTTCAAGCGGGCCGTGTCCGATGTCATCCGCGGCATCCACGCCATCGAAGCCCAGGACAGCGACAACCGCGAGACCGTCAAGAACAAGGAAGAGCGCTGGCACAGGGAGATCGAGCCGCGCCTACGCCCGTTCAGCGCCGTGGCCGATCTCTGGACCAGCGCGTTCTTTGGGCGCGAGATGGACGAAGGCCAGTACGTCGCGGACGCCCAACGCCTTCTAACAGGTGAGTATATCCCGTTACCTGAGGCCGAATCCCGACGCTTCTTCCACTGGGAACTTGCCTTCCCCGAGGTGTTCTTCAACGACGACGGGAGCGCGAAAGAGAATCCCGGATTTGATGCCGTGATCGGGAATCCGCCGTATGTGAGAATTCAGGGCTTTCCGCGCCTTGACGTCGAATACCTGTCATGCAACTTCGCCACAGTCACAGGTAACGTCGATGTGTACGTCAGTTTCGTTGAGCGGGGGTTTGCACTGTTGAAGCAGGGGGGTCAGCTTGGCGAAATTGTGCCGAACAAGTTCTTCAAAACCGACTATGGATTGGGCCTCCGCAAGCTGATCAGCGAGGAAGAAGCGTTGGTCAGAGTTGTGGACTTCGGATCTGAACAGGTGTTCGCCGCCGGCATCTATACGTGCCTGTTGTTCCTGGCCCGGCGAGGTCAGACCAGTTTCCTCCATGCGGAAGTCCAAGCGAATCCCCTTGCGCTCGCCAACGTGCAATTCGCTGTGATGGCAGAGGACTCCCTCCGCGTGGGCGTGTGGACCTTCTCGGCCAACACCGGCATCGGCCTTTCCGTCAAGATACGGGAACAATCTGTCCGCCTACTCGACCTGCCCGCGACCATGAGTCGCGGAAGCAGCACTGGTGATGACGCGGTCTTCATGGTGAGCGGCGACGAGGATGTAGAGGAGGGCATTTGCCGGTCGCCGGTGTTCGCCTCGGATTTCGGTCGTTATGTCTTCAGACCGGAACGCCAATGGCGAGTCATCTTCCCCTACGTGAAGGACGCTGGTGCGTACCGTCTCTATTCGGAGGGCGAACTGGAGCAGTGTTACCCGAAGGCTCTTGCCGTGTTGGTCCGGTCCCGTCAGAAACTGGAGAAACGCAAACAATATGCCAGATGGTATGGCTACAGCGCACCCCGCAACCTCGAACTGCACGACGACGCTCAGATTTGTGTCCCCTTGTTGGCGGACCACGGGCTGTTCGCTCACCTTCCACGTGAATCCTCGCCCCTTCTGTGCCCAATGGCCAGCGGCGGGTTCACGCTCCGTGTCGCCGAAACGATCCCTGTTCGGTCGCATTACGTCTTGGCGATCTTGAACTCGCAACTTCTGTTCTGGGAACTCCGCAGGTTGAGCAACGTGTTCCGTGGTGGGTGGATAACTTGCACAAAGCAGTACATCGGCGAACTTCCCATCCGCCGCATTGACTTCACAACGCCCGGCGCGGACCGGAAGCGCCACGGCAAGAAGGTCCAGCAGGCTTACGAGCGGGGCGTGCGAGGCGGCGGGGACGCGGCGGTCCTTGCGCTGGTGGACGAGCATATGAAGGCAGCGCGAACGGATGTCGTGCACGACCTGCTCGCATTCCTGGCCGAGCGGATGACGGCGATGAACAAGGAGAAGCACGAGACGGCCAGGGGATTCTTGACGAACCTGAAGGACTTCCACGGCGTGGACGCGCACAGCCTTAAGCCCAAGACCAGGCTGGACGAGTTCTGGACGCTGGAGCCGGTGGATGTCTTCGCCCACCTCAAGGCCAACGTCCGCGCGCTTGCGGCGCAGGGCGTGCGGCTGAAAGAGAACGACGAGGAGAAGATCCGTAACCGCTTCCAGAAGGCCAAGGATCGGATCATCCCACTTGAAGCCGCTTTGTCCTTCACCGACCGGCTTATTGATCGGATCGTCTACCGCCTGTACGACCTGACACCGGAAGAGATCAGGATTGTGGAAGGGCCGCGCGAAACATGAGCGCCGAGTTCTTTCAACGCAAGAAGCCTTGGTCGCAGTACAAGGATATGATTCTTTCGTACTACCTCACGCCCTACCTGCCCAAGGTGTGTACGCTGGGAAAGCCGGTTGTCGTCGTGGATTCTTTCGCGGGCCCCGGACGATTCGAGGACGGAACGGAGGGCTCGCCCCTTCTCATCGCCAGAGCTGTTTCGCAAATCGCCGAGAAGGGCAGGGCCGTTTCTGCCCTTCTGGTAGAAGAGAAAAAGGGGCTTTTCGACCGTCTGAAAGCCAACATCACACCCTACGAAACATGCTGTCGTCTTGAGCGGGGCAGTTTTGAAGACAGCGCCAGGGAAATCGCCAGACTCGCGCGGAATCATACCGTCTTCGTGTATCTGGATCCCTATGGCATCAAGCCGCTTCACTTCCAAACGCTCGCCGCCATCTACGAGAACATCAAACAGGGATCGAGCGTAGAGGTCCTGCTGAATCTAAACACGCCTTCCCTGGTGCGCAATGGCCTCGCGGTTCTCAAGTGCGCACAACCCGGCGAAGTGGAATATGACATGGGCGTTGCACAACACGAAGACGTTGACCGGACAATGACCGCCCAGGACTTGGATTCGATCGCGGGCGGTGGCTATTGGCGGAGCATCATCTCCGGCGGCGGGTCATTTGCTGACATGGAGCAGGCGCTACTGCGCGAGTACATGAACGTCATGTCGCGCTATTTCGGTCAACTTTGCTCTTATGGAGTCAAAGAGAAGTATGAGCACGCGACTCCGAAATACCGTTTGGTGTTTGGCTCACGGCATTCGGACGCATTCGTTCTTATGAACGATGCCGTCTGCAACGCGCGAGACTGTTTCCTGGGACGACAGAGGGTGGAAGGCTTTCTGTTTGACATGCGAGGAAACGACGAAAGTCATGATCCGAATCGGTTAAGAGATGCGTTACTCAAAGAACTCGTTGCGCCAACGCCACGCAGTGACTTGATCATCCGTTCCATGCGACGAGTCTTTGGCGAGTACAGGGAAACGGAATTCAAGCGCATGATTTCCGCACTGGTGAAAACTCAGCAGATATTCTCTGCTTCTGGGAAGAGTCGGATCAACGACCAAGAAATGCTGTCTCGGAATCCATTCCACAGTAGCGGAGCGAAGGCATGATGGAGTTGGCGCGAAGCACGGTCCGCGAGCAGCAAACGGCATACGCCGAAGCCGTGGCAGAGCAGAAGCATGCCCTCATCAAGGAACTCTGGGCCGTTCGGGGCCACTCGGATGCTTCCCAGGTCCGGCGCATCGCAGAGCGATCCGGCCTGCCGGTTCTCTGGCTGGCCAGGGCGCCTGCAGTCAACGGCGAACGCGGTTTGGAGAAGTTGATGGAAGAACGCAATGTTCTGCTTCTGCGTGACCGCAAGAGCCCCTTCGTCGAGCAATTTCAGCATCCGCTCGGGCGCTGCGCCAAGTTCCACAAGCTGACCGCCTACAATAACTGCAACTTCTGGTGCGAGTACTGCTACCTCTATCTCACGTTCCGCAACTGTCCCGTGTCCACCCACTTCGTGAACTACGACAAGATGTTCCGTGAGATCGAACAGTTTGAACGGCAGAGCATTCCCGCCCCGCTGCGCGTGCTGAATCTTGGCGAACTGGGCGACCCGCTGGCGGTGGACGACATAACGGGATTCGCCGAACGGATCGTGCCATTCATGCCCACGCACGCGCCCAACACGCGGCTGCTATTTCTCACCAAGAGTGCCGCCGTGACGACGTTGCTCGGGCTTGCTCACGGCGGTCGCACGATTATTTCCTTCAGCATCAACACGAACAAGGTGTGGCGCTATCTGGAGCATCGGACCCCTTCGCCGACCGACCGCTTGAAAGCGGCCAGGCAAGCGCAGGACGCGGGTTACGAGGTGCGGCTGCGCATTGACCCCGTTATCCGATACTCCACGTGGCAGAAGGACTACGAGGCTCTGGCGGATGAAGTTTTCTCATCGGTCCAGCCTTCCCGCATTACACTCGGCGAGTACCGCCCAGCCGAAGGGTTGTCGAGCCACATTCGCGCCCGCTTTCCTCAGTCCCCTTTGATCAAGGTTAATGGCTCGCTGGTGGCAGAGGCGGGGAAGCTTCGGTATCCGCGCGAATCACGTCTGGAGATGTTCACCGTGATAGTCAAGGCGATTCGTCGTCGCAGTCCGCATGTGCACATAGCGCTCTGCAAGGAGGCCGCCGCGGTCTGGCAGGCTGCGGGACTGACTGGAGAAGGTCTGTGCTGCAACTGTCTCGGATAGCAGCGCGCAGCAAGAACGACTGTACAGGCGCCGCTGCCGGCTGGCAACAGACCGGAAAAGACAAGACGAGGTGACTTTGTCGTGGCTGCCACGGACTGGATTCAGATTGGGCGCATGGATGACTTGGCGCGCATGGACACGCCCGTTCATCGTCTGGACGCGCGAGCCAAGGCGGTGGTGACCTTCGTCTTCATCGGTGTCGTGATGTCGTTCCCGCGCCATGCGATATCATCACTGACGCCCTTGCTCCTGTACCCGGTCGCGCTCGTGTCGCTCGGCCGCATCCCGGTGCGATATCTCGCGCGGAAGATACTCATCGCCGCGCCGTTCGCTCTTGTCATCGGCATCTTCAATCCCCTGCTTGACCGGGAACCGGTCGCGGCCATCGGCCCCGTTGCGATCTCAGGGGGATGGGTATCGTTCGGTTCGATCATGTTCCGGTTTCTTCTGACCGTCGGTGCGGCATTGGCTTTGGTGGCCTGTACGGGCATGAACCGGTTGGGCGCAGGGCTGGAACGGCTCGGCGTTCCGCGGGTCTTCGTCGTTCAGTTGCTGTTCTTGTACCGATACCTCTTTGTCGTCTCGGATCAGGCCGCCAAGATGAAGCGAAGCGCGGAGATACGGTCTTCGGGGTCGGCCCCTGCGTCTGCGCTTCTACGGCTCGATGATCGGGCATCTCCTT